>WNFV01008781.1_pt1 | contig 21268 bp, 25 predicted proteins | sample 5400101 | NCBI WGS metagenome assembly WNFV01 (sample SAMN13153361, study PRJNA577476) | soil metagenome | isolation source: 115 cm soil or saprolite under grassland replicate 1 | place: USA:California | collected 2016-06-15 | reverse complement strand
CGGCACGACATCGGGCCAGGTGCTGGCGCTAGATGCCTCAAACGGCTCGGCCGTCGCGGTCTACGAAGCCGTCGAATCCGTCTGGACGGCGCCGTCGATCAGGCCAAATGGCACGATCGCGGTCGGCGACCGAATGGGCAAGATCCTGGTCCTCGGCGAACCGACGTAGCAGCGCACCGGGGCGGGAGCTGGCGCTGGTGCACGGATTGCATTCCTGTCCGGGCGATGCGCTTCAACGACAAAGCCCAGCTTGACCCATCCCAGGTGGAGGACCAGCGCGGCAGCGGTGGTGGCTTCAGCCGCGGGGGTGGCATGGGCTCGCCAATCGTCATCGGCGGTGGGGGTGGCGGACTGCTGCTCGTGCTGCTCTATGTCGCCGTGCAAGTGCTGGGCGGCGGCCAGATCATGACCCCCCAGACACAGGTCAATCCGTATTCGGACGTCGAAGTCGCTGGCAGTCAGGTCGAGCAGACCTGCCGCACCGGCGCAGACGCCAACGCGCGCACCGACTGCCGCATTGTCGGCGTGGTCAACAGCGTGCAGCAGTATTGGGGCGGCGAGTTGCCGCGGCGCGGCGTGCGCTATGCGGCGGCTGACACCGTCTTCTACTCAGGCGTGACACGCGCCGGCTGCGGCGTCGCCGACGCGGCCGCTGGCCCGTTCTATTGCCCTGTCGACATGCGCGTGTATCTCGACTTGAGCTTCTTCGATGAGCTCAGCTCACGATTCGGCGCCCGCGGCGGCCCCTTCGCACAGGCCTACGTCGTGGCCCATGAGTACGGGCATCACGTCCAGAACATGCTGGGCGTCTTGAACGAGGACCGCGCCCCCTCGCGCGGATCCCAGGGCTCGGGCGTGCGGATCGAGTTGCAGGCTGATTGCCTGGCGGGCATCTGGGGCAAGCACGCGCTCGAAACCGGCTACATCACCGAGCTGACCGAGTCTGATATCCAGGACGGTCTCGACGCGGCGGCCGCGGTCGGCGACGATCGCATTCAGCGTCAGACGCAGGGCAGCGTCACGCCGGAGTCGTGGACGCATGGCTCATCCCAGCAGCGCCAGCGCTGGTTCACGACTGGCTACCAGACAGGCGATCTGAACGCCTGCGATACGTCGCGCGGGAGCGTCTGAGGTCGGCGCGCTCAGAGGCGCGCGTCGGCGGTGCCGCGCAGCCAGCGGCGGAACAGCAGCAGCATCAGGAACGACAGGCCGAGCAGCAGCACCGACAAGCCAATCGCGGCGTCGGTGTCGCTCTCGAGCGCGGCGTAGATGGCCAACGGCATCGTCTGGGTGCGGCCCGGAAACGAGCCAGCGAACATGATCGTGGCGCCAAATTCGCCCAATGCGCGTGCCCAGCACAGGACTGCGCCGCCGAGCAGACTTGGCGCCGCCAGCGGTACGGTGACGTGGCGGAACAGCTGCCAGCCTGAGGCGCCTTCGACTTTGGCCGCGTCTTCAATCTCGCGCGGCACCGCCAGGAATCCTGACCGAGCCGCGCGGATGTAGAACGGCGCGGCCACGAAAATGCCGGCCAGGACCACCGCTGCTGTCGTGAACGGCAATTCGAGGCCCAGCGCTTGAAGCGGACCGCCGAGGACGCCGCGGCGCCCCAGGGTGAGCAGCAGGGCCAGGCCGGCGACTGCCGGCGGTAGCACGATGGGTAAGTCGACAAGCGTGTCGAGTGCGCCGATCATTGGTCCGCGTCTGCGCGCCAGCAGGAGTGCGAGTGGGGAACCCAGGGCGAGCGTGATGACCAGCACGGCGGCAGTGGCGATCAAGCTGAGCTTGAGCGCCTCGATGACGATCGGCTTCGTCAGCGATCCGGCCAGATTGGAGTTGCCGCCGGCGCGGATGAGCAGGCCAAGCAGTGGCAAGGCTAGGAATGCCGCCAGCAGCGCTGCTGGGATGCTTGATGGCATACCCGGCGGGCGCATCGCGCTGTGCGTTTCGGCCTGGGCGGTGCGTTGAGCGCGGTTCAGCGATGCGGCCGCCATGGCGCCGAAGTGTACCAATTGTCCAAAGACATGAGTACCTTCATCCTGGCTTCCGCCGGGCATCCGTATGCCGCCGTCAGTGCACGCGCTAGCGCGCCGGCTGTTTCCCTTCGGGAGGATTGAGGAGTCGGGGAGGCACAGGGCGTGGACCCTCCGCCGGCCGCGGCGGCTTACAGGATGACGATGGCGGTCGCGGGTTGGCCGGTCGGCGTCGTCAGCTCGCCGTCGGCGACATACGGCGCCGTCTGGCCAAAGAGATACCGACCGTCGGTCCAGGTGACGTTGCCGCAGCCATGGCTCTCGTCGCTGCCGAAGTCGTCGTGCCAGTACGTGCCATGAACGGCAAAGCCGTCATCGAGGTAGTACTGCGTATCGGGCACAAGGAATAGGGCGAGTGCGAAAGTGCCGCGCACGTCTGCTTACTGGGCCCTCTGTGACGAGGTCCCAATAAGCACGTCGCGGACCGCGCGCTGACGCCGACTAGTCGGCGACGCAGCTGCAGCGGGTCGAACTGTTGTCCAGCGAGCTGAACGTCAGTTGATCGGCGATGACGCCGCGGGCGCGGCGACTCGGTCGGGGGATGTGCACATGGCTCGGTTCGTTGGCCTGGACCTCGGACTCGAGCTCGTCGGTGCTGGAAGGTTCGGGGAATACATGCATCGGCTAAAGGCTCACCTCCGTGCTGGTCTAGAACACGAGGAGGAGGGTCAACTATTCCCGAAATTCGGCGGGGACCGTGTCAATGCCAGCAACGCACCCTGCGCGACGCGTTGTCATGGCTGGACCGTCAACAGGTTCCTCGCGCTGCGCGCGCGTCCGGCACGTCGACGCCCGGGCCGGGATGCAGCCGGTCGGGGCCGGCGTGGAGCCGGTCGGGGCCGGCGTGGAGCCGGTCGGGGCCGGCGTGGAGCCGGTCGGGTACTGTTTCACCGGGCGAACACCATGCGCTTCGGCACATTCCATCTCATCGGCAGCCCTGAAATGGCGCCCGCGCGCGACCGCTTCGACGAGACGCTCAGCCACATCTACCTGGCCGACCAGCTCGGATTCGACATGGTCTGGGTCGCCGAGCACCATTTTTCGAACTACGGCTACTCAGCCAATCCACTCTTGCTGATCGCCCGCGCGGCGGCGACCGCGCCACGAGTGCGGTTTGGCCAGGCCGTGCTGGTGTCGCCGTTCTGGCATCCCATCCGGCTCGCCGAAGACATCGCCACGACCGACCTGCTGACCGGCGGTCGCCTCGACATTGGCTTAGGCCGCGGGTATCAACCGTTGGAGTTCCACGGCTTCGACACTCTCCAGGACCGGAGCCGGGCGATGTTCGAGGAGCACTTCGAGCTCATGCGCCTGGCGTGGACCCAGGACGACTTCACGTTTTCGGGACGGCACTACACCGTTCCCACCCCTATCACGGTCCTGCCACGGCCGCTGCAGCAGCCCCATCCGCCCATCTGGCTTGCCGTACAGAGCGAAACGTCGCTTCGCTGGGCGGCTGCGCGTGAGTGTAATGTCCTGCTGACTGGCGGCGGTACCGAGTGGGACGTTCTCGGCGAGTGGATCGATACGTATCGGGCCGCGGCGCATAGTGACGCGCGAATTGGTGTATTGCGCCACGTCCTGGTTACCGAGCGCGAGGCGGACGCGCGCGCCGCGCTGTGGCAGTCGCGCTGGCAGCGCAATGTGGCTACCCAGCTGCGGCTAGGTAAAGAGCGCGTGCGCGGCGGTCGGAACGACCTGACGGGCTACGTCGACGAGACGACTGAAGAGGCATGGTGGGAACGGGTCGTGTACGGCACGCCCGAGCGCTGCATCGCCCAGCTGCGCCGTCAGGCCGATCAGGGCGTGACCGATTTTCTGGCCTGGTTCGATATCGGCGGCCTGCCCGCGGCGCAGGTGCAGCAATCGATGCGCCTGTTCGCGACCGAAGTCATGCCGGCACTCGCGCCAACGGTAGCGCGCTGAGCGCAACCGAAGTCGTGGTTGGTGCGTCTGATCGACCGATGGAGACGAATTCGATGGAAAAGCGGCCGCGCCTGGGCGCAGTGATGTTGATTGGTCTCGGGACGGCCTTGCTCCTGTGCCAGGTCACACCGGCGTTCATGCATGGCGCATTCGTCCTGGCGATCATTGCCCTGAGCTTTGGTGCGGTGTACGCAATGGGCGGCGTCCGCTTCGGCTGGGCCAAGATCCCGGCGCTGTTCTTCTCGGCGCTGTCCGGGTTTGTCTTCTTCGTGTCGCTGCCGGGCGTGTCGTTCAAGATGTGGTGGCCGCTGTTGATCGTTGCCGCGGGCTTGTGGATCATGCGCCGAGAACGCCGTCTGGTGTTCTGACCACGGGATGGCGCGCCCGCTGCTGGTTGTCGATGTTCAGAAGGGGTTCATCAACGACTTCACGCAGCACATTCCCGGTCGGGTTGCGCGGCTGATTGAGACGGGCGACTTCGAGCCCGTGCTCTTCACCAGGTTCATCAATTCAGCTGACTCGCCGTATCGGCGGTTGTTGGACTGGCACGGTTCGGAGGCGCCACCTGAGACCGAGCTCGTGCCTGAGGTGGCTGGGTTCGTCAATGACTCGAACGTATTCGACAAGCACGGCCTGACCGGTGTGCCCGAGGCACTCGCCCAGCGGCTCGAACACGATCGCGTGGAGGAGATCAGCGTCGTCGGCATCGATACCGACATGTGCGTGCTCAAGATCGCGATGGACCTGTTCGACAGCGGCATCGAACCGATCGTCCTGGTCGACTGCTGCGCGTCGACCGCTGGCTTGCAAGCTCACCTGGCCGGCCTGGCCATCCTGAGCCGCAACATCGGCCCATTCCAGCTGCGCCTGACGCGGTTGCACGAAGGCTACCTGGCCGCCCCGCGTGGGGACCCCACGCCAAGCTGATGACCGAGCCGCGGGCGAGCCGACCGTATATGCCTGGCTACGGCATCCAGGCGGCGAACCAGGGGCCAGGGCTGCTGTCGTGGGCGTGGGCCGAGGAGCAGCTAGCCGCGTCGCACAACTTCTGGCTGGTGACGCACTGGCCAGATGGGCGGCCGCATGCCATGCCCGTCTGGGCCATTTGGCACGCCGGCGCGGTGTGGTTCAGCAGCTCGAAGGAGTCGCGCAAGGCGCGCAACCTGATGGCTGATCCGCGCTGCGTGCTCACGACGGAGGACGCAGCCAACCCCGTTGTGGTGGAGGGCTCGGCGGAGCTCATCACGTTGCAGTCCGACCTCGAAACACTGCTGGCGATCGAGAACGCGAAGTACCAGACGAACTACGGCATGGAAATGCTGAACCCACACGAGAACAGCGCCTTCAGGGTGCGACCCCGCTGGGTATTCGCGCTGCAGTCGGACGACTTCACCGGCACGCCCACGCGGTGGACGTTCGAACCGTGAGGTAAGCTTGGCGCGACCCTTTCGTGGGGAGGCTGTCAATGCCGCTGTACGTGGTCCTGAGCAAGTTCACCGAGCAGGGTCGCACCGACATCAAGAACACGTCCGATCGACTCGACCGACTCTCGCCGGTCGCGGACAAGCTAGGCGTCAAAGTGATTGCGAACGCGATCACGATGGGTCCGTACGACGTGGTGAGCGTGTTCGAGGCGCCGAATGACGAGACGATCGCACAAGTCATCGGCACCGTCCTGTCACGCGGGTATGTCACGACCCAGACAATGCGCGGCTTCAGCGCCGAGGAGTTCAGGCAGATCACATCCAACCTGGGCTGAAGTGTTATCGTCTCGGTTCTAATGGCCGGTGAGCGCTGGTCGCCCGCGACGCGCGCCTACGCAATGACGCAGGCGGCGTTCGCTCAAACGCCTGCAAAGTCGACGCTGCGCGTCGGCGACGCCGATCGCCAGCGTGTCATCGAGCAGCTGCAGCAGCATTTCGTCGACGGGCGTCTGACGAGCGACGAGCTCAGCGAGCGGGTCGATCGGGCGCTCGGGGCGCGAACTGTCGGCGATCTGGCTGCGCCGCTGGCCGACCTGCCGTCGCTGGAGACCGCCCAGGTGGCGGCCCCGCGCCGCTGGTGGACGGCCTTGACCTCACTACCGGGGCTGGTCCTGCTGGCCGTACTCGGTGCGATGATTCTGAGCTGGCTGATCTGGCTCCCAGGCGCCCACGTAGGGCTTGACGGTGTGCCGGTGTGGTCGGTCGTATTTCTTGGCGGGTTCTTCTTTATAGGTAAGCGGCGCTAGGGTTCAGCGGTCGCGCGCCAGGAGTTCGGCCGGGTCGTTGCCGATGCCGACCACAATGCGCACGATGCGGCCGTTCTGCGCCGCCTCACGGGCATAGACGACCATGATCTGGCCGGGTGGGGTTTGCGTGGCCTCGAACGGCTCCGGGCCAAGCGCGTCGAGCAGGCTCTGGCTGCTGAAGCGCTGGACGACGAACTGGTCAGTGCCTTCGGGTGGTGGCGCGGGCGGCTGCGCATCGCGCGGCAGGAGCTTGCGGGCTTCAGCCATGGCCATCTCGAGGGTCATCGGCGGACTCGGCTGTGGGATCTCGACGATGAGCGCGGCGCGCCCGCCCGGTTCGGGCGTGAACTCGACGTGGTATTCGAGGTTGTTCTTGCGATAGGCGACCAGATGTTGAGGCGTCTCGCCGACCGGCGCGCCCAGCGCTGTGTCGAGGTCCTGGCGCGTGTTGCCGACTCCCCCCGGGCCGGCGATCTGAGCGGTGATTGCCGTGGGCGACGGCGGTGCTGGAGGTGCAGGTGATGGTGGCGGCTGCGCTGGCTGCGTGGCCGTCGCGGGTTTGACCTCTGGAGTGGGCTGTGCGGCTTGCGCCGGTGGCTGGGTCGGCGCGGGCTTGGCTGGCGGCGGGGTCGGGGCGGGCGTAGGCGCCGCGGGCTTGGTCGGCACTGGCGACGGCGTGGGCTGCGGTGTCGTCGTCGGCTGCGAAGGCGGCAGCGTCGGCACGGCGAGCGTGGGCGGCACGCCGGGCGAGGCAGCCCGCGCGAGCGCCGTCGGCGTGCCTTCAATGTTCAATGTCACGTCGCGCGGGCGCGTGAACAGGAACGCCAGGACGCCTACGAGGATCAGCAGCCCGACCAGACCGACGAGGATCCACGGCAAGCGCCTCGTTGGATCGGGTGGTGGAGCGCTCGTTGCCATGGTGGTCTTCGACCGTGCGCGGCGATACGCAGGTTCCATGCCCCAGAGCGTGTGTATCGTTCCGGGGTGGCGGTGTGTATCGGCGAGGACGGCGGACGCGCCGCGCTGCTCGTGGATGGTGTGGTGCAATCGATCTCGCCCGAGGATGGCCTGGCCAACGGCGGGTATTGGGCGGCGATGGTGCCATCGCGGCCGCCGCGGCGCGCACTGATCCTCGGGCTCGGTGGCGGAACCCTTGCCCGTTTGCTGCACACACGCTGGGGCGACGGCGTGCAGGTCGTCGGCGTGGACGACGACGCCGCCATTGTCGAGACTGCCCGCGCAGCGGGCTGGTTGACGATGCCGCGGTTGGAGATCGTCCATGCCGACGCCTTCACGTACCTCGAGCAGTGCGCTGAGCGTTTCGACTTCATCGCCATCGACTTGTTTCGGGGTGAACACCTGGCCGGGCGCGCGTTTACGCGGCCTGTGCTGCGGCGCATCCGCTCGCTGCTCGTGCCCTCAGGCATGCTGGCGGTCAATCTGTTTATCGATGGCCGTGCACCGCGGCGCATCGAGCGGCTGTCGGCGCTGTTCGACATTCGGGAACGGATCAACGTCGGCGGCAACGTGGTGATCCACGCCCGCCGCCGCTAAGGCGCGTCTGCCAGGCGCAACAATCGGTACGCTACGTGCGTCACACAAGCCATGGGATGCTTGGTAATTCTCGTCCTGTTGGTCCTGGTACTCGGGACGGGTATGTGGTTGACGGTCGGCCTGATCGGCCTGGTGATGACGCTGATCGTGGCTGGATTGATCGGTTGGGCGGCTGATGCGGTCGTACCGGGCAAGCTGCCTGGCGGCTGGTTTGGCGCCGTGCTGGCAGGGCTCGTCGGTGGCTGGTTGGGTCATCTGCTGTTCACCTGGCTGCGCGTGCCAGGACTCGGCCTGGCGATTGCTGGCGTTGAGCTGATTCCCGCCTTTGTGGGCGCGGTGGTGATTGCCGTGGCGCTCGAACTGTTCACGACCCGCCGCCCGCTGGCCTGACGTTACCCTTCGCTACGCTGTCTACATATGCACGTGAGTCAGGGCCGTGCCATGTCCTCGGCCATCGTAATCGGCGGCCTGCTTCTCGTGAGCGCCGCCTGTGCCCCAACTCAGGCGCCAGCACCAACCCAGCCGCCCGCGTCGACAGCCAGACCCACGACCGCTCCAGCGCCACCCGCCGCCACGACGGCAGCGGCCGCGAACCCAACTGAGCCCCCGAAGCCTGCCGAGGCCTCCGATCCCGCGCCAAACCCGGCGCAAGTACAGCAGGGCCAGCAATTGGTCGCCCAAAAGGGCTGCGGCGGCTGCCATGTCGTGCCGGGTGTCGCTGGCGCGAACGGTGCTGTTGGCCCGAGCCTGGCGGGTGTCGCCACCCGGACCACGATTGCCGGTGGCGCCGTGGCCAACAACGGCCCAGACGATGTGAAACGCTGGATCCTCGATCCACCCTCCGTCAAGCCCGGTACGCAGATGCCCAAACTCGGCCTGACCGACGACGAGGCAACGGCGATCGTCGCGTTCCTGGAGACACTGCGCTAAACGTCTTCGTGCAGAGCGCATAAACGCCGTTCGTTGACAATGCGCGCGGCGGCTCAAGACAATAGCGGTACCGCCAGCAGCGGCTCGGTCGCAATGGGGAGGTACGTCGCACGGGAGTACGCGGCGGCCGCCAACCGCAGCCGCGTCCCTGCACTCCTGAGGAGGGAACCATGAGGCGTACCGCCTATCTGCTGTCCGCATGGACACTGGTGCTCGCTGCCTGTGGACCGGCCGCCGCGCCCCCACCCGCTGCGACGTCGGCGCCAGCAGCAGCTCAGCCGACGACCGCCCCTGCCGCCAAACCGACGACCGCACCTGCTGCCGCGCCCACGACTGCCGCGGCGGCGGCGCCTACCACCGCACCCGCCGCGGCGCCCACTACCGCGGCTGCCGCAAAGCCCGCCGCGGGCGGCGGACGTGGCGCAGGCGCCCTGTTGAAGATCCTGTACTGGCAAGCGCCGACGATCCTCAACAGCCACCTCGCCCAGGGCACCAAGGACTACGACGCGGCCCGCCTGGTGATCGAGCCGTTGGCCGCCTCCGGCCCAGACGGCAAGCCCATTCCATTGCTAGCCGCGGAGATTCCGACCGTCGACAACGGCGGCGTCAGCAAGGACCTGAAGACGGTCACCTGGAAGCTCAAGCAGGGCATCAAGTGGTCCGACGGCAGTGACTTCACCGCCGACGACGTCGTCTTTACCTATCAGTACATGTCGGATCCGAAGACGGCCGCGACCGACTCGGCGAACGCCGAAGGTGTCCAGGACGTCACCGCGAAGGACCCGCTGACGGTCGTCGTGACCTGGAAAGACCCCAACCCGAACCCGTATCAGCTGTACGTCTCGGGTCAGGGCAACATCATCCAGAAGAAGCAGTTCCAGGATTTCATGGGTGAAAAGGCTAAGGACGCCCCAGGCAACCTGAAGCCGATTGGCACCGGTCCATACAAGATCACCGACTTCAAGCCCGGCGACGTGGTCACGTACGAGATCAACGACCTGTATCGCGACACGGACAAGCCGTTCTTCAAGAACGTCCAGGTCAAGGGCGGCGGCGACGCGACCTCGGCCGCGCGTGCTGTGTTCCAGACTGGCGACTTCGACTACGGCTGGAACCTGCAAGTCGAAGCACAGGTGCTGAACCAGATGCTGTCCGCCGGGCGGGGCGAGCTGGTAACGGCGATCAGCCCGAATGTGGAGCGCCTGCTGGTCAACTTCTCGGACCCCAATGCACCCGGCGATAGTCGCGGCGAGCCCGACACCAAACATCCATTCCTGACCGACCTGAAGGTGCGTCAGGCGCTGGCGATGGCGGTCGATCGCAAGTCGATGGCCGAGCAGCTGTACGGGCCAGCGGGCAAGGCGACGTGCAATATCGTCGCGGCGCCAGAGGATTACGTGTCCACGAACACCGACAACCTGGACGTGTGTAAGTTCGACATCGCCAAGGCGAACCAGCTGCTCGACGAGGCCGGCTGGGCCAAGGGCTCGGACGGCATCCGCGCCAAGGGCGGCGTCAAGATGTCGATCCTGTACCAGACGACGGTCAATCCGCTGCGCCAGAAGGAGCAGGACATCGTCAAGAAGGGCTGGGAACAGCTCGGGATACAAGTCGAGCTGAAGTCGGTTGACGCGGGTGTGTTCTTCTCGAGTGACGCTGGTAACCCTGACACCGCCGGGCACTTCTTCACCGACATCGAGATGTTCACCAACGGCTCGGAGCAGCCGGACCCGACCAACTACTTGGCGGCGTGGACCACGGGCAAGATCGCCTCGAAGGCCAACGAGTGGCGGCTGAATAACTACCACCGCTACTCCAACCCCGAGTACGACAACCTGTGGAACCAGCTCAAGGCGGAGACCGACGCGGCCAAGCGCAAAGACCTGATCATCAAGATGAACGACATCCTGGTGTCGCAGGTTGTGGTGATCCCGTTGGTCGCGCGCACGCAGCCGACGGATGGCAAGAGCAAGCAGCTCCAGGGCATCAAGCCGAATCCGTGGGACTCGGTGCTCTGGAACGTCGCGGAGTGGACCAAGACTCCGTAGGTGTCGGGTTTCGGGTGTCGGGTGTCGGGCGCCTTACGATGAGCGCTCTCCCGACACCTGGCACCCGTGACCTGGGACCCACGCATGGGTAGGTACCTGGTACGGCGGCTGCTTACGGCGGTGCCTACGCTTCTGCTGATCAGCTTTGTGCTGTTCGCGGTGTTGTCGCTGGCACCTGGTGATCCGCTGTCGCAGTTTGCGGCTAACCCGGCGGTGCCGCCCGAGGTGCGCGAAAACATCAAGCGCTCGCTGGGCCTGGATCAGCCATGGCCGATCCGCTACGTGAAGTGGATCACCTCGATGGTCCAGGGCGACTGGGGCTTCTCGTTCGCCAGCCGCATCCCGGTATGGGAGCTGCTCAAGCTGCGGATCCCGAGCACGCTTGCCGTCGTCGGCCTGGCCTACCTGTTCAGTCTGGTGCTGGCCATTCCGATCGGCATCTATTCGGCCATTCGCCAGTATTCGATCCAGGACCACGTGGCGACCACGCTCGCCTTCATCGGCTTTTCGCTGCCGACGTTCTTCACAGGCACCCTGTTCATCATCGTGTTCAGCGCCAAGCTGCAGTGGCTGCCATTCATCTATGAGCGCAGCTCAAACAGTCGATCATGCCGAGCGGTGTCCTGGCCTTGTTCCAAACCGCAACGCTCGTGCGTTACACACGTACGTCGATGCTCGAGAACCTGCCGCTCGATTACGTGCGCACCGCGCGCGCCAAGGGCCTGGCCCAAGCGCACGTGATCGGGCGACACGTCGTGCGCAACAGCCTCATCCCCGTCGTCACGTTGATCGCGCTGACAGCACCAACGGTGTTCGCAGGCGCCTTGATCACCGAGCAAATCTTCCGCGTGCCAGGCATCGGCTCGCTCCTGATCACGTCGATTCAGAACAGCGATACGCCGGTGGTCATGGCCATCACGTTCACGTTTTCCGTCCTGGTCGTGTTGTTCAACGTGATTGCCGACATGATGTACGGCGTCCTCGACCCGCGCATTCGGTACGACTGATGACTGTTATGCTGCTGACCAGCGTGATTCACTAGCGGATCTCGAGAGATGGCGACCACGGTCAGCGCGCAGGACCTCGTTCGCAGTCCGGCACTCGCCGAGCCAGCGCTCAGGCGCCCGTCGCGCTCACTGTGGTCGGACGCGTGGCGGCAGTTCCGACGCCACAAGCTCGCGCTCATGGGCATCGGCGTCTTCGCGGCGCTGCTGCTGCTGACGCTCATCGGTCCCCTCGTGTACCGCGCGCCGACCGATGCGATTGATTACTCGCAGGGTTTGCTCGGACCGTCGGCGGCGCATCCGTTTGGCACCGATGATCTCGGCCGAGACCTCCTCGCCCGGGCACTCATTGGCGGCCGCGTGTCGATGGCCGTCGGCGTGGTGGCGGTGTTGATCGCGATCAGTCTGGGCACGTTCGTGGGCGCGTTGGCCGGTTTCTTCGGCGGCCAGGTCGACGGCATGTTGATGCGCCTGACCGACCTTTTCCTGGCGTTACCGTCGCTGCCGCTGCTGCTGATGGTCATCTATCTGTTCCGCGATCCACTGCGCAAGAGCTTCGGGCCCGAGCTCGGCATCTTCCTGTTGATCGTGCTGGTGATTGGCATCCTCAATTGGATGCCGCTCGCGCGCCTGGTCCGCGCATCGTTCTTGTCGCTGAAACAGAAGGAATTTGTCGAAGCCGCGCGGTGCATTGGCGCGACCAACGGACGCTTGATGACCGTGCACATCCTGCCCAACACCCTGAGCGCGGTCATCGTGGCCGCAACGGTCGGCGTTGGCCAGGCCATCATCACCGAGTCGGCGCTGTCATTCCTCGGGTTGGGCTTTCCGCCCGATGTGCCGACCTGGGGCCGCATGCTGTACGACGCGCAGAATTTCCTTGATCTTGCGCCGCATTGGGCGATCTTCCCAGGCCTGCTGATCTTCTTGACGGTGCTGTCGATCAATTACATCGGCGACGGGATGCGCGACGCGCTGGATCCTCGCAAAACCCACTAACCTCACAAGAGCAGCATGCCGCAGCTCTTCAGCGTGCGCCTCAAGAACGAGCCGGGCGCACTGGCCGACCTGGCCCAAGCGCTGGCCGAGCACGGCATCGACATTCGCACCAGCAGCGGCGGCGGCGTCGGCAACATCGGCTGGGCGACCCTGTCGACCAACAACGACGACGCCGCGCGGGACGTTCTACGGCGTCGGCGCTACACCTTCTCCGAAGGCGAAGTCCTGACCATATCAGTGGAGGACCAGCCTGGCTCGCTCGCGCGCCTGATGCGCCGTCTGGCCGACGCGGACGTCAACGTGCTAGGCCTGGTGACGATGGGCCGACGCCAGGGCAAGGCTGAGCTCGCCCTGGCCGTCGACGCCATTGACAAAGCGCGCCGCGTACTCACGAGCTGATCAGGTCAGCGGCCCTTCCACTCCGGGCGGCGTTTTTCAGTAAAGGCGGCCATGCCTTCGGCGGCGTCCTCGCTCATGAACAGGCGCCACACGGCCTCGCGTTCGAGCGCCAGGGCTCCTTCCAGCGGCAGGTCGGCGCCGATCTTGGCCGCGACCTTGATGTTGCCGACGGCCAACGTCGGTCCTTCAGCCAGCTTGGCCAGATATCCGACACACTCCTCGAGCAGCCCATCGGGAGCGACGACGCGGTCGACGATGCCTAGCTCCAATGCGCGCGTGGGGGTCACACGCTCACCAGAGAGCAGGAGGTCCAAGGCTCGGCTGCGGCCGATGAGCCGCGTCAGCCGCTGGGTACCACCGTTACCCGGCAGCAGCCCCAGGCTGACTTCGGGCACACCAATGCGGTACTCCCCTTCGGCGGCAAAACGAAAGTCGCAGGCTAAGGCGATCTCGAGTCCACCGCCCAGCGCATGGCCACTGATCGCGGCGACGAAGACTTTCGGGGTGCGCTCAATCTTGAGCAGGATCTCGTGCGCGTGCAGCACGGTCATCACGCGCTGCTGCTGGGTGCTCGCCACGAAGTTTGCCACGTCAGCACCGGCCGAAAAGAAGCGCGGCGCGAGGTCGCTCATTAGCACCGCGGCGTGGATATCGCCGTTCCAGCGCACCTGGTCGACCGCCGCGTTCAAGTCATCCAGAAATGCGCGATCATACGAGTTCGCTGGCGGCCGATTCAGGTGGATCAGTGCGACGCCGTCGCGGTCGCGAGACACGCTCACCACAGGAGCCTCGGGCATAGTGCCAAGGTACACTCCGACGGGAGGAGTCGGACCCTGTGGCTCAGATGATCATCAACGGTGAGCGCGTGGGCGCCGCCAGCGGCGCCACCATGGAGGTGCGCAACCCGGCCACGGGCGAGCTCGTCGATTCGGTGCCACGCGCCGATGCGCAGGACACGCGGCGCGCGATCGAGGCCGCGGCCGCGGCATTTCCAGCCTGGAGCAAGATGCTGCCGACGAAACGCTCGGACATCCTCATGCATGCCGCGCACTGCGTGAAGGAGCACCTCGACGACGTCGCACAACTGCTCACGAGCGAGCAGGGCAAGCCGATACGCGACTCGCGCATCGAGGCCACGCGCTTCGCGGAGAACATCGAGATCTATGCCGGATTGATCAAGGGCGGCGCGCTGGCAGGCAAGCATGTGCCGCTGCCATCGCAGAACGCGACGGGCCTCGTGGTGCGCCGGCCGATCGGCGTGATCGGCGCGATCATCCCGTGGAACTTCCCGCTCACGCTGCTAGCGAACAAGATTGCGCCCGCGCTGGCCGTCGGCAATACCGTCGTGGCCAAGCCAGCCAGCACCACGCCGCTCAGCACACTCAAGCTGGCCGAGCTGATGCTCGAAGGCGGCCTGCCGCCCGGTGTGCTGAACATCGTGACCGGTCCGGGCGCTGTGGTTGGCGACGAGATCATTCGCCACCCACTCGTGCGCAAGATCGGCTTCACGGGCGAGACCGGCACGGGCAAGCAGGTCGCCAAAGCCGCTGCCGACGAGCTGAAGCATGTCACGCTGGAACTGGGTGGCAGTGACGCGGCGATTGTGTGCGCCGATGCCGACCTGGACCTGGCGGCGAAAAATATCGCTATCGGTCGCTTCTTCAACGCCGGCCAGGCGTGCCTGGCGATCAAGCGCGTGTTCGTCGAGGACCGCGTTGCCGACCAGTTGATCGAACGAGTAGCCGCGCGAGCGAAGCGCCTCAAGCTCGGCAGTGGCACCGATGCCAACGCGCAGATGGGCCCGCTGCACACCGAGAAGCAGCGTGCCGAGATCGAGTCGCAGCTGGCCGACGCAGTGGCACGCGGCGGCAAAGTGGTCGCCGGTGGCGAGCGTCCGCACGGTGGAGAGTTCGAGCGCGGGTTCTACTTCGAGCCGACCGTGGTGATCGACGTGCCCGATGGCGCGCGCGTGTGGACTGAAGAGACGTTCGGACCGCTGTTGCCGATCATGCGCGTGCGCGATCTCGACGAAGCACTGGACAAAGCCAACAGCTCTGAGTTCGGGCTGGGTTCGAGCATCTTCACCCGCGACATGGGCAAGGCGCAGCGCGCGATCGACGAGCTCGAGGCGGGCTATACCTGGGTGAATGCCGTGCAGATCGCGCACGATGAGCTGCCGTTCGGCGGTACCAAGCACAGCGGCTACGGCAAAGAGCACGGCACCGAAGTGCTCGACTACTACACCGAGTCGAAGTCGGTGGTGGTCGCCACGGCGTAGTGCCGCACGCGCGGCCCGCGACGCCGGCGCTGGGGTCGCTGCTCGCGACCGCGTGCGCGGTGCAGATCGCAACGTACGCCTGCTTCTTCAACATCACGCCGTTCTTGCCCGAGGTCGGTCTTGATCTGGGGCTGGACGCGGGCGCGTTGGGGGTGTTGTTCGGAGTCGGCGGTATCGTCGCGCTCCTGGTGCAGCTGCCTGCTGGGACTGGTGGCGACCTGTACGGTCGGCGGCCCTTTTTCGCACTGGGCATGCTGCTGGCCCTGGTCGGGCTGGCGCTGCGGTCCCAGGCGGAGCACCCGCTCGTGCTGCTACTAGCGCAGATCGCGACCGGCGCCGCGCTGGGCATCGTCAGCACCAACGCATTTGCCTTGATGGCCGGCGCGGCGCGCCAGGGCTCGGCATTCGGCATCGTGAACGCGAGCATTTCCGTTGGCCAGGTCGTCGGCTACCTGGTCGCGGGTTCGTTCGGCACGTCGGTTGGCTGGCGCAGCATGTCGTTCGAGATGGCCATCGTGCCACTCGCGGTGCTGGCGGTCGTGCTGCGCGTCCGTGCCCTGGCGTTTCGCCCGGAGCGGAGTCCCCAGCGACCTGGCGCGCTCGACATCGTGCACGCGCTTTCGCACCCGCGGCGACTGATGCTGGCCGGTCTGGCGGCGTTGACATTGGGCGCCGGGCAGGGCGCCTGCTATCTGTTGCCATTCGCGGTTCACACACAGGACCTTGGGCCACTCGCGGCAGCCATCGTGCTGGTGCCGTATGTCCTCGGGTCAGTAGTGGCGGCGCCGTTTTCGGGTCTGCTCAGCGAACGGTTCGGCGCGCCGCGCCTGATCGTGGTGGCACTGCTGCTGGGCCTGGTTGCGTGCCTGGCGGCGGTGGTGTGGGGATCGTCGATCTGGGCGCTCGGCGCGTGTAACGTCCTGATTGGGGTGTCGGTGAATACGACCCTGCCCGTGGTCTCAGTGCTGGCGGTGACGATGAAGGTTGGCCGTCCCATCGGCGCAGGCACCGCGATTGCCGGCCTGCGCATCGGCCAATCGCTCGGCCCGTTCATCGGCCCGACCGTAGCGGGCGCGATGCTCGCGCGCTCGGGAGTCGAGGCTGCGTGGGTTGCGATGGCCGCTTGTTTGCTGCTGAGCGTGGTGCTCCACGGCCTGACGACGCTTTTGTCATCCTGAGGCGAGGCACGAGCCGAAGGATCCGCGTCTTGTGACCGTATTGAGTCGCGGATTCCTTCGCTCCGCTCAGGACAGGCTCTTCGCTCCGCTCAGGATGACAAGAGAGCATGGCAGAATAGCTCGCAGAGTTCAGCGCATCCCCGGTCTTCCGCGCGGGAGGAGCCAATGCACGAGAGTCAGTTGTTCAGGCGCGCCAGGACGCGCGCGTTCATCGCCGCGTTGATCGTGGGCGGTGCTGTTTGGCTGCAGGCCGTCAGTAGCGCTGAGGCGCTGCCGCAAGTAATCGCGCAGGTCGCGACGCCCACGCCGTTCCGATTCCTGACGCCCACGCCGTTCGTACCCAGCAAGACGACGACCTCTCCGACGACGGTGACCACGCCGGCGCCGCGAGCGGGTGGCTTCCCGATGGAGCTGGCGTTTCCCACGCTCGCGGGTGGAGTAGCGGCGATCGGTGGCGGAGCCTATCTCCTCAGGCGGAAGCTCGCGCGTTAACTGGCGCGGCCGGCTGGCCGGCATCGCGCTGATCCTGGTCGGAGTCGGCAGCGTGGCCGTCGGCGCGCTGGCGTACCTCGACGCCTGGACGACCTCCCAGCAATGGGCCGGATCGGAAGAGGCTCAGGCGCTGGCCCGCCAGGAGGGGGCGCCGACGCCCGTGTGGATCGAGCCGGGCACGCCCGTGGCCGTGCCAGCGCGGATCGAACCGCTGCCTACGCCGATCCCGTTCAGCGAAACGCCGCTCGTTCGGCCAACGCCCGAGCCGGCTCTAGCGCAGCTCGCCCAGCTTGCGCTCGATAATGCCGAGTTTCGATTTCTGGATCCGCCCGAGCCGGACGCCCACGCCCGCGTGGCGATTACCGTTCGTAATACAGCCGACGGTCCGAGCGAGCGCATTCTCCTCGGCATTCCCAAGGCCTGGTTCGAGCAGTACCGCATCATCGGCAGTGTGCCGCTGGTGAGCGAGGATCGCACCGATGACGTCGGTCTGCGCACGTTCAGCTTTCCGCCGGTGCCGCCGAGCCAGACCGTCACCTACGAGCTGCATGTCGCGCCGATTGGCGAAGAGGTTCGGCCGCCGAGCCTTCAGGTCATGGTCGCCAGCGGCGAGACGCTGGGCTCCGACGCGCCGGTGACGCTCGCCCCGCCGCCGCGGCCGGGGCCAGTCATGGGCCTCGACATTCCGCGCCTCAAGCTCAAAACAGGTGTTGTCCAGACGAAGTGGGAGCCGCCGCCGTTCACGGTCGGCCAGATACGTGACAGCGCCAGCGTGACCAAAGGCAACACCATCTTGATCGGCCATTTGAGCGGCGCCGCGGGCAACGTATTCGGCCACCTGGATCAGCTCGAGCTGGGTGACAAGGTCACCGCGACGTCGCGCGGACTGCCGTACGAGTTCGTCGTCAGTCGGATCGTGCACTCGTCAAATATCGATACGTCGCCCATGAAGCCCGCAGAGGACGCGCGGCTGACCCTGATGACCTGCGCGGGAATCTGGAATCCGATCACGCGCGACTACTCAGAGCGGTTGTGGGTGATTGCCGAGCCCGAAGAACAGGCCGTCGTGACCATCGCCACGGTTTCGGCGACGGTGACAGCGGAGGCGATCGCCACTGGTACTGCCATTGCCCTGTTGCCCACAGCCACGCCGACGTTGGAGCCCTTTGTCGGCGAGCCGGCACTGCCGGGCGGACTTGGCAACTCGCGTTCCGACCTCGCCGCGGCGTGGGGCGCGCCGCCCGGCGAGACGCCGGGCAAACTGGTCGTGTTCCGCCAGGCCTCGCGCGAATACCACGTGCAGTTCACGCCCGATCCGCCGCGCGCGGCGATGCTGGTGGTCTTGCCCAGTACGCGGTTGACGTTCGACGCCGCTGTCCGCGAGTCGCGCAAATTCTTCCCGACGGATGCGTCGCCGCGCACGGCGGGTCCCGAAGGCAATAGCCAATTCGTGGTCGAGCGGTTCTCCAGCACGCTCCTTGCCCGCGCGCTAGAACTGCCCCTCGGAGAATTTTCGGTGATCTACGTCCGCGACCAAGCCCAGGGCGGCGCCATTTCGCGCTTCGTGCTCGGGCTCGGCGACGATGTCGACGCTCTCCTCGAAGCCGCGCGCCACTGACGCCGACGCGTGCGCGCAGGCGGCATTTATTGGGTCCGCAACGGGCGCCGTATATAGTCGCGCACTCTCGTGCTGCGATCATTTGTTCGACTGGCTGCTGCCGCATGCACGTTCGCGTCCGTCTTTGTTGCGCCCGCGGCGCACGCGGCTTTCCTGCTCGACGTCGACAACGAGATCATGGCCGAGCAAACCGTGGCTATGCGCCACTTGCCAAGCTGGGTCCAGGTGGTCACGCCGAGTGCGACGTTGTTCGCCTCGGACGGCGGCGCCAAAGCCGCTGGCGACAAGCTCGCGCGCCACACGTTCCTGCGCGTCCTGGGTGGCGGTGCGCGGCGGCTGCAAGTTGAGGTAAGCACCGAGTCGGGTCAAGCCGGCCAGCGCGGCTGGATCGACCCCGACGACGTACTGCCATCGGCGTCAGGCCAGAACTGGCTGGTGACGTCCGAGAGCACGACGCTCTTCAAGGGCACGGATGCGGCTGCTTCGACAGCGCGCACGCTCGAGCGGTTCACGCCGCTGCAAGTGATCGACGGCCCCGTTCAGGGTCGCGTGGAAGTGCGTGTCTATCGTGGTGATTTCCTGGCCGTCGTGGAGCAGGGCTGGGTCGACCAGTCGCAGACGGGCCCGGCCATTGCCCCAGCATCGCGTGTGCCTGATCCGCTGTGGGGCCAGGGCGTGCGCAACCAGGTCAGCGGAAACCAGCCGCTGGCGTTTCTCGATGCAGCCGCGCAAGCGGCGATGACCGCGAGTGCTCGCACCGGCGTGCCCGCAAGCGTGACCGTCGCGCAAGCTATCCTCGAGTCGGACTGGGGCCGCTCGTTGCTGGCGCGGTCGGCGAGCAACTACTTCGGCGTCAAGGCGCTGGGTGGTCTGGGCAACGATGGCGTCGTCTGGATGACGACCGGCGAATACGACGCCGAAGGGCAGGCGTACGAGACGATGAGCCCGTTTCGCGCCTACCGGAGCCTGACTGATTCACTGATCGATCACGACCTGATGCTCAGTAACGGCAAGCGCTATTCGTCGGCGATGCAAGCGGCCACAAACCCGCGCGAATTCGCTCAGCAGCTGGCGGATGCTGGCTATGCGACCGATCCGGCGTATGCCGACAAGCTCATCGGGCTGATGGATCGCTATGACCTGTATCGACTGGACGCCTGACGCTTTCGGCGCCTCAGCGCGCCGGGAAGTGGCCGCGGACGGCGCGTCGTAGACGCTGGAGCAGCGGTCGGCGTCGGGGTCGCTCCAGGCGATAGACCTGATGAGGTCGGATCTCGTATAGCCGTGTGGCTGGTTCGTGGGAGTGGATCGGGGTCAGACTCATAAGTGCACCGTAGGCCTGCCGCACCGGCCGTTGCAGTGAGCGTCATCACCCAGTACGTGTGACGGTGGCCACACCGCCGCTGTGACACGGCCATCGCTGCGCTCGGCGAGGCCAAGCATCGAAGTTTTCGCCTGGCGGCGGACCTGGCGAGCGTACGAGCGGCGATCATGGGCGCGGTAGGCTGTCGACTTGAGCATGAGCACCGAGGTCGAAATCGTCCAGGCGCGCGTCTTTCGCGCCCTCCACGAGATCGCGGTCGCGCTCGGCGGTGTGCTCGAGCCGGCGCAGTTGGCCGATCTGGTCGTGACCCACGCGCGTGACCTGCTGGATGCCGGCGCTGTCGGCCTGTACGTCTATGACGAGCCGTCAGCCCTCCTGCGGCCAATACACAGCTCGGACGCGCGCGAAGGCGTGCCCGAGCCATCCATTCCGCCGGGCATCGGCGCCGCGGGCATGGCCTTTCTGACCGGCGCTCCGGTGCGCGTCGACGACTACGTAGGCTGGCCGCACGCCGGCAGTTGGGCCGCCGCCAACGGGGTGACCTCGGCGCTGGCCGTACCGCTCCAGGTCGCCGAGCGCCGCACGGGCGCGATGTCGGTGCGCACGTATGTGCCTCGCCATTGGACCGACGAGGACGCGCAAACGCTGGTCCTGCTCGCGGCGCAAGTGGCGCCGGTGCTCGAAGCCTCGCGACTCTACGAGCGCACCCGATCGGCACAGATCCAGGCTGAAGCAGCGATCACGCTGCGCGATGAGGTCCTGGCCGGCGTGTCACACGACCTGGCCGGCCCGCTAGCGCGCATTCGGCTCTACGCGGAGCTCATTCAGGCCGAGACCGGGAGCATCCAACCGTCGGAGTCGTCACTGCAGCTCCAAAGCTGGGGCGAGCGCATTGTTGCCGCCACTGCCAGTATGAAAGCCATCATCCAGGAGATGCTCGACGTCGCGCGGCTGCATCTCGGCCAGGAGCTGCAGCTTGATTACCGACGGACCGACCTGGTGGGGCTTGCTCGGCGCTGTGTCGGCGAGCATTTGCCTGCTGGCCGAATCGTACGCCTCGAGGCACAGCGTGATGAGGTGTTCGGGCTGTGGGACGAGGCGCGTCTGAGCCGCGTCGTCGGCAATTTGCTCGACAACGCACTCAAGTACAGCGAACGCGACCAGGCCGTCGTGGTCAGGGTGCACGAGGAGCGCGACGGCTGGGTGGTGCTGAGCGTGCGCGATGAGGGCGTCGGCATCCCTGCAGACGATTTGC
>WNFV01004493.1_pt1 | contig 21271 bp, 22 predicted proteins | sample 5400101 | NCBI WGS metagenome assembly WNFV01 (sample SAMN13153361, study PRJNA577476) | soil metagenome | isolation source: 115 cm soil or saprolite under grassland replicate 1 | place: USA:California | collected 2016-06-15 | reverse complement strand
CGCTTCATTCAGCGGAATGGTCTTCTGCGAGGGGCCCGATAGCGCTCCCGGGATGGGGTTCCCGTGCGGGCAGGTAGTCGGATTACTCAATAATTTGGCCAGCCGCTCTTCCACATCCTGGGATATCGCGTGCTCCAAACGGTGCGCTTCCTGGTGTGCCTTCACCCAATCAAGTCCGAGCAAATCGGTGAGAAACCGCTCGGTTAGGAAGTGCCGCCGGACGATCCTTTCTGCGACCGTCTTGCCGTCGGGCGTCAGATGGATCTCCTTGTGGCGATTGATCGTCACATAGCCTTCCCGCGCCAAACGCTGCAGCGTCGTAAATATAGTAGACGGAGAAACGCCGGTTTCAGCCGCGATGCGCGCCGCGATTACGGGCTGAGACTCCTCGGCGAGCTGGTAAATCGCCTTGAGATAGTCCTCTAAAGCATGACTTACTTTGGGCACGTCCATAGCGTTGACAAACTTTTGTCTTTCGACTATACGAACTTTTGACTTTGTCATATGGAAAGTATTAATTTGCTAATACCTAAACAATTAATCACACGAATATCTTATAGTAAAGATGACCGTTGAGATCAAGCGAAAAGGAGCACCGATGAAATTTACCTTTGCCTATTTGCACGGACTGATTCTTTCCATCGCCTGTCTGGGGCTCACGCCGAACTCTAGCATCGCCCAAAACAAACTGGTCGTCGCGATTCAGCCCACCGTAGCGAGCGACGAGATACTCAACAAGGCTAAGCCGTTGCAGCAATTTCTTGAAAAAGGATTGGGCGGCAAAACCAAAGTCGAGATCTATGTGCCGAGTAGCTACGCCGCGGTCGTCGAATCGCTCCGTTTTGGCCATGCGCAGGTTGCTTTGATGTCGGCTTGGCCGGCGCAGTTAGCAGTCCGCCTAGGCGGCGCTCAAGTCGCCCTGGCCGAAGTGCGACAGGTAATCCATGGGAAGGAAAAGGTCGATGCGCCGCACTATTATTCCTATTGGGTCGTGCTTCCCGATTCGCCGCACAAGGACCTGCAATCGATGAAAGGCAAGAGTGTTTGTTTTTCTAGCCCGATCTCGACTTCGGGCTACGTGGCGCCGATGGGACGGCTCGCCGAGCTGAACCTCATTCAAACCTCGGCAGGGAAAGAAGCCGATCCGAAGACTTTCTTCAAAGAAGTATTGTTCGGCGGCGGTTATGGCCAATGCTGGCAGGCACTCAAGCAGGGCCAGGTGGATACGACGATCATCGCCGGCGACGTGCCGGAAAAACTTTATAAAGAAGTGTTGGACTCGACGCGCACCATCGAACAGCAAGGCCCGATTCCATCCCATGCTGTGGTCTTGAGCAAGGAGCTCAAGGATCCTCTGCGCGCGCGAACCGTTCAAGCCATCAGCAATCTTGGCGCGCCGGAGCACCGTGATCTGATGCGCTCGTTTATCTCGAGCATCTTCGTCGGTTTTAAACCGACCACGGCCGAGGAACACCTGGGACCGCTCGATCGTTACCTGAAACTGGTCGGACTCAAATACACGGAGCGCCTGTGACCGACAACGGCAGCGCGCCGGCCGCCCTGCACGCAGAGCGAGTCTGGTTTTCATTTCGCAACCACGACTGGGTGCTCAAAGATGTTTCGCTGGCGATTCCGGCCAGCAAGCATACCGTGATCATGGGACCTTCAGGGGTCGGCAAGACCACGCTGTTGCGGGTACTCGCCGGCCTGTTGAAGCCGAATCAAGGCCAAGTGTGGGTCTTTGGTCAGCCCACCGAGGAACTCAAGCCGCGCGAACTAAGCGCGCTGGTCGGCTATATTCCCCAACAACTGGGCCTGGTGAGAAACCTGTCCGCGCTCGAAAACGTCTTGATGGGCGCACTGGGGAGGCTCGCGGACAGCAGAGCGCTTCTCGGTCTTTTCCCACGGGATGAAATAGAGAAAGCCCGGGCAGCGCTCGAAATGATGGGCATCGGCCACAAAAGTTCCGAACAGGTCTTTCGCCTGAGCGGCGGTGAGCGCCAGCGAGTCGCCATCGCACGTACCCTGCTCCAACATCCCCGCATTGTGGTCGCCGACGAATTCGCGTCGGACCTCGATCTCGCTATGGCCTCCGAGATTCTCACGCGCATCCGGCGCGCCGCTGAACAAGAGCAGATTACTTTCATCATGAGCATGCATCGAATGGGCCTGGCGCGACAGTTCGGCGACGCGGTGCTCGCGCTTAAGAACGGCGAATTGGTTCCGGGTTTCATCGGCAACGAAATCCTCGAGACTCCCTCCATTGAGGCATCCCTGTGAGATCACCCTTTGTTGTGCCGGTTGTCACCACGTTTTTCCTACTGGCGGTTCTTGCCCACCTTGGCTTCTTCGATTGGGCCCGGCTGTCCCGCGGCTTTCGCAACTTGAGTATTCTCGGCGCCGACATGGTGCCGCCGGATCTGGGTATACTGCCGGTCGCCAGTGCGGCTCTGTGGGAAACCGTCGAGATGTCTTTTGCGGGTACCCTGCTTGGTTTCCTCGCCTCGCTGCCGTTGAGCATCCTCGGCACCCGACGTCTCTTTTCGACTTGGGTTTCCAGTCTGGCCCGTTTCATCGCGGCGGGAATTCGCACGATTCCCGTGCTTCTCTGGGCCATTGTTTTCGTCATCCTCGTCGGCCTAGGACCGCTCGCCGGCACGCTCGGCATCGCCGCTTACACAGTCGGATATCTCGCGAAGATTTACGCGGATCTCTTCGAAGGCACGGACCCAGAAATCATGGAGGCCGTGCAAAGCACCGGGGCCTCCAAGCTGCAGCTGGTTCGGTTTGTCGTCATCCCCGAGGCCGCCAACGCCGTGCTCGCCCAAGTTCTCTTCATGCTTGAGTACAACATCCGGGCCTCATCGATTCTCGGTTTTGTCGGCGCCGGCGGTTCTCGGATTCGTCATCCAAATTTACCTCCAGAGCCTCGATTATCGCCGCCTGGCAACCGTGCTGTTGCTCGTCCTGGTCATTGTCCTGCTCATGGATGGAATTAGCGCCTGGCTGAGAAAACGTTTTCTCTTATCGGCCAACGCTGGATAAAAGAAATGAGCGACCCGGTCAACACGCCGATCCGCAGCTTCAAGCGATTCCCAATCCTCCGTCGTTGGCCGATCGGCCATGTGCCTATTACCAAGCTTAACATCGTGCCTTGGCTCGCTCTGGTTGTTCTTTTACTGACTACCTACCCTGCTATCGCGCAGGATAACGCCAAACGGCTGGTCGCGTTGCTGGATTATCTCGGCAGTGATTACAAGAACGCGGTGCAAGGCGGCAAGATCCTCAGCCCAGACGAATACGGCGAAATGCAGGAATTCGCCAAGCGTAGCCTAGACCTTTTCACTCAACTCAAAGAAGTCGACAAGGCCGACAAGGCCGGAGTCGAGTCGAGCTTAAAATCGTTGGCGAGCCAAGTCGACAGCAAAGCCGACCCGAAGGTGATCGCCGAGCTGGCCAAGACGGCGAAAGATAAGCTGATCGCCGCCTACAACATCGTCCCCTATCCGCGCCGGCTGCCGTCTTTCGCCAGCGGCAAAAAGATCTACGACGAGAACTGCGCGCAATGCCACGGCGTCAGCGGCAAAGGCGACGGGCCGGGACGCGAGTCGATGAATCCGAAAACCCCGCCGCCGGCTAACTTTACCGATCCGGAACGGATCGGTGGTCTCTCACCCTTCAAAGCTTTTAATGCCGCAAGCTTCGGTATCGAAGGTACGGCGATGGCATCGTTCGCGGCGCTGAGCGAAGAGCAACGCTGGCAGGTCGCATTTTATATCCTTTCGCTGCGCTTCTCGGAAGACGCGGCGAAGTCAGGCACGCAGTTGGTTAAGACCAAGAAGCTACCGCCCGAGCTTCAAACCGTCGCTACGCTGGCAACCAACTCGGACGAACAACTGTTGGAAAAGCTCAAAGCATTCGGGAACGGATCCGAAGCTATGGACATGCTCGCCTATCTGCGCCGCGGCGTGGTCGAGACCAAAACCTCAGACCAACAAAGAAAAGGCGTACCAAAAAGCCGTGGACGCTTATATCGATGGCTATGATCTAGCGGAGCCGGCGATATTCGCTAAAGACATGACGTTCGGCCGAAATCTCGAAACGCAATTCACGGAATTTCGTAACGCGATAAAACAGGGAGTTTCCATAGACGAAATTCAAAAGCGCCATGTCGATATGGAGGCCAAGCTCGAACAAGCCGAGCAAATCCTGACGCGCCAAGACAACATCTCCGATTACTACACTTTCATCAACTCGGCGCTCATCATTCTTCGAGAAGGACTCGAGGCCTCGCTTATCCTTGCGGCAATTTTAGCGATGCTCAAAGTGATGGGCGCAAAAGACGCCGTCCGCTACGTCCATCTGGGTTGGATTATGGCTCTGGTCATGGGAGGGCTTACCTGGCTCATTACGCAAACCGTTCTGACATTGAGCGGTCAGCATCGCGAGAGCATGGAAGGATTCATTTCAATCTTCGCCGCACTCGCGTTGTTCTACGTCGGCTATTGGCTCCATACCCGCTCCGAGACCAAAAAGTGGCAGGCGTTCATACAAAACAAGGTCAAGAGCAGTCTCTCCAGCAAAAGCATCTTCGGACTGATGGGGATTTCTTTTTTTGCGGTCTACCGCGAGGCTTTTGAGGTCGTCCTGTTTTACCAAGCGCTCTGGCTGCAGAACGAGAATAGCCATCACGCGGTTCTGTGGGGATTTTTCGCCGGATTGGCGGCCCTGATAGTTTTAACGCTTGTCATTTTGAAGCTCGGCCTTAGGGTTCCGTTGAAATATTTTTTCGGCGTCACCGGAACATTGCTCTACATCGTCGCGTTTATCTTCGCCGGCGTCGGCATCAAAGAGTTACAAGCGGCCGGTTGGGTCCCAACAACACCCATAGATCTTCCGCTGCAAGTGCCGATACTCGGCATCTATCCCACGGTGCAAACATTAACGGCCCAAGCAATCATGCTCTGCGCCTTCGTCGTGACCTTGCTGCGAATGGCGAAAGAACGAAAGAAAGCGTAAATGCAGTCTCGTTCCGAGCTTCAACAAAAAAAGACCGTCGATGCGGCAAAATCAGAAACGCCGCTGCGATGCTGCTGCGGCAGTTTGCTGGCGCGGATGGTCGCCGAAGGCGTCGAAATTAAATGCCGGCGCTGCAAACGCCAAGTAATTTTACCGGTCCACCTAAAAGGAGTCGTGCGCATGAACTTGTAAGGCCAGTTTAAATATTTCAGAAACAAAAAGAGCGGCCAGAGGTCGAGAATCCAGAGCCCGGTATCCTGCCATTCCATGGCGGGAATCGGGCTTTTTGCGTTTTGAGAGATTTTTATACTTCGCAAACAACTAATTGCTTCGGGAAGGTGCCACATGGAGATGACCAAGAAACTATTGAGGCGTTTGACGCCAATCGCAGTCGCTATGACAGCAGCCATTTGTACGGTCGCGGCCGGATTCACACGAGCAGTACTTGGGGACTCCTTGTCTCCGGAGCAGATCCATTCCGCGACCACACAGCTAAATGAAGAACAAGTGGCCGCGGAAGCGAAGGAAGAGGCCGATCCGGCCGAGGTCGCTATCGGTGAGCGACTTTTTCTCGAGACCAGGTTCGCGCAATTTTTCTTCGCGAATTCCAGCGGCAACGCCAACGCCGTCCTTGCTACGGGCGATCCAACGATGGACTTCACGGCAACTACAAGTAATCCCCTGCCGGGGCCGTTTGCCGGTACTTCGATGAACTGTCGAAGCTGTCATCTAGTCGACGAGCAGAAAGGTATCACTGGAGGCGGCAACCGCACTTACGCTGATTTCGCGCGACGCAGCCCGCTCCCGCCGAGAGCGGACGGCAAGTTAACCACGCCTCGTAACTCGCCACCGCTGGTGAACGCTTCCCTGTCGCGCCGCAATTTTCTACTGCACTTCGACGGCGAGTTCACGACCCTGGAAGATCTGGTCCGGGAAACCCTGGCGGGGAGAAATTATGGTTGGTTACCGAATGAACGGGCTCAAGCGATCGCCCACATTGCCCACATTATTCGCAATGACGACGGTAACGGCGCACTCGCCCAGGACTTTGGCGGCGCCTATCGGAAGGTTCTTACAGCCAAGGATCTGAGCGTCCCAGAGGAGCTTCGTCTTCCCGCGCGTTTTCGCATAAACGTCGACCGCGCCACAGACCAACAAATTTTCGATGGACTGGCAAAACTGATAAGCGCATACGTCCGGTCGCTGGTCTTCGCCCAGGATTTTGCCGGTGCATTTTCCGGCTCCACTTACGATAAATTCCTGCGCAAGAACGTCCTTCCGGTGGCGCCTGACGTGGGCGAATCCGATCTTGATTACTCACGTCGATTGCGATCACTGCTCGACAAATTGACGAATCCCCAGTTTGTCACCGCCGATGACGGGACTCTGACACTTCACGATCAATCATTCATTTTCGGCCCGCTGGAATTGCAGGGACTCAAGATTTTTCTACGCGAACCCGCTTCAGTTCCATTATCCATTGATGTGATAGCTCAGGGGGGAATCGGCAATTGCATTGCCTGCCATGCCGCTCCAAAGTTCACCGACTTCAGTTTTCATAACACCGGCGCCGCGCAGGATGAGTACGATGCGATCCACGCGAGCGGCGCCTTTGTTGGCATCAACATTCCCGTCCTCGCTACACGTCAGAGCAATTTCGACGCATTCTTACCTCCGACGCCAAATCATCCCAATGCCGCCGGACCGTTTCGGGAGGTTCCATCGGGTGGCCAGCCTGGACTCACAGATTTGGGACTTTGGAACGTCTTCGCCAATCCTGATTTTCCTCGACCCCAGGCTGTTCTTCGAAAAATTCTTTGTGACTTGCGTCCCTGTACGGCCGATGTGCTCCTCGGCAGAGCGGTGGCTCGCTTTAAGACTCCCGGATTGAGAGATCTCGGACACTCCGGGCCGTATCTTCATACGGGCCGCGCGGACACATTGGAGAGCGTGATCAACCTGTACGGGAAATTTTCCAACTTCGCCCGAGCCGGGACGATGCGCAACCCGGATGCTCTCCTCAATGGCATCGCACTGCAACCAAGCGATGTGGCTGCAGTTGTCGCGTTTCTTAAAGCACTCAACGAGGACTACGAGTAGATGGTTTTGAAAAAAATCTTCTGGACAACCTCAATAACCACAGTCAGAGGCAAGAAGGAGAAACAAATGAAAACCATTATCGTCATTCTGGCGTCACTGCTTATCTTACCAGCTGTCTGCTCAGCACAGGAAGGTGATCTCGCAGCCGAGGTTAGAGAGCTTAGGGCCAAGCTAGAACGGCTGGAGAAAAAAATGACGGATGAAGAAGCCCAGAAAATGAAAAGGGCCGAGGCTGAAAGGGCCGCGCTTACCGAACAGGTCAAGAAGGACGTGATGACCGACGTTGCCGCCAAGAGCCAGAGCTATTTTGGAAAACTAGTCGAGCAAACCAAAGTCGGAGCCTACGGTTCCATGCGCTATGGCACTTCGAGCTTGGACGATTTGCACAACACGTTCACATTCAGGCGATTGGTCTTGACGGTAGATTCCCCGATCGCCGAGCGCTTAAAAGCCAATCTGGAATTGGAATTTGAGCGTTTCACGGAGCTTGAAGTGGAAAAAAGGCTCTTCTCATCGAGAGGCGTTGGACTCCAACAGGCGGTTGAAGGCACGAATCATTCGGAAATTTCTTTAGAGCAAGCCTGGATGCAGTACGATATCGCCGACTGGCTCAAGTTCCGGGCTGGCGCCCTTCTGGTTCCACTGGGACGCTTCAACATCAACCACGACGATAATCGTTGGGATTTGCCGCGCCGTTCGTTAATAGATCGAGGCGTTCCGGTCTTGCCTTCGACTGCGGCGTGGCCGGAGCTTGGCGCTGGTTTCTTGGGAGACTTTTCCGCCGGCACCACCGGAAAGGTCAGTTATCAGTGGTATGTCATGAACGGCGTGGCTTTGGATGCCGAGCTTGAACAGATCTCTCAAACCCGCGCCGGGGATACAACCAAATTCGCTCAAGAGGTCGAGTTACGTCCTTCGCGCGGTACGTTCGCGGACGACATCAAGAGCGGCAAGGCGTTAGCGACCCGTTGGGCCTATAGCCCGTGGCTGGGTGATGAAATCGGGGTGTCTCTTTACTGGGGACGATACACTCCGGATTTTCTGCCGAGTCGGCCTGTCTTCTCTCTGGCTCTGGACGGGAAAAAGACTTGGGGTCCTTTTGAGATCGAGGGTCAATACGTGCATACTCGCTGGAGCGGCGTAAAAGATGTCGCGCTGCCTTTCGCACGAAAAGCCATAAACAGCGAAACGGAAGCCGAGATCGGAGACGTCGAGACCGAGGTCGAGTTCGAATTAGCCAACCTAGCCACAAGTAAACAGGGATACTGGGTTGATTTCCGCTACCGGTTCTGGCCTGAATTCTTAGGCAATACACTCCTGGGAAAGCACTTTGCCAATCCCCAGCTTATCGCCACGCTTCGTTTGGAACAGGTTTGGTTCAACCAATTGATAAAAGAAATGGCGTTCAGCAGTACATCGTTGACTCAATTCGAAAAGGAAAACCGGCTGCTCAATCGCGTGACGATGGGTTTGACCTACCGGCCGGTTCCTCTCGTGGCGCTGCAACTCGCTTACGAATATACACGCACCAACCGAGGCAAGAGTCTGTCTAGCGTGACCAATTTTCTTACCTCATCCAAGGATAGAGAATATTTTCAACATGCCGTTCTCATGGGGCTAGCGTTTGGATTCTAAAATCTCCCTCCGTCAGATTGGGATTTGGCTTGTTTGTCTCGCGCTCTCGTTGGGAAGCTCTCAGTTTGCGCTCGGCCAGGAGGGAGTCTTTCTCAAGGATGAGGAAGCTCCCAAGGCGGTTTTTCCTGAAGCGGACTCGTTTGAACGGAAGGTTGTTCGCTCCAACGAAGAAATCAAAGCAAAGATCCAGCAGCGTATGGGAAAAACCAAAACTTCCCTTTGGGAAGATTCTTACGTGACGTTCGTGGCGAAGAAAGGGGAAACAATTTTGGGTTACGCTGCGATCGTTGAAGAGATCGGTAAACATCGTCCCATCACATTTATTGTCGGCGTAGGTCCCGATCGCAAAATCAAGGATGCGGCGCTGATGGTCTATCGCGAAGCGTACGGCGGCGAAGTGAGAGACCGCCGCTTTCTTCAACAGTACAAAGGAAAGCAACTTAAGGATCCGCTTCTCCCCTATCGTGATATTCAAAACATCAGCGGCGCCACGATGTCTGTTGAAGCAATAGGACGGGGCAGTAAGAAGGCCCTGGCTTTGTTGGAAGTGGTTTACTTCGAAGGAACAGAGCGAAAGTGAAATCGATTAAAATATTGTTGCTTTTGCTTCTCATCGCGCTGGCGCCGGCGAAAACCGCGGCAGCCCTGCGCGAAGTGCGCGAAGTTCACTACCAAATGGGGACTTACCTCGAATTCACTTTATGGCACCACGAGCCGGAAACGGCGAAGCGGCTGATTCGCGACGCCGTACGCGAAGTGCATCGTCTTGATGAAATACTGTCGAACTACGATCCGGACAGTGCGTTGTCGCGCTTGAACCAGCACGCCGGCGCGGGAGCCATGTGCGTGCCGGCAGAGCTTTTTGCGCTGCTAAGCACGGCTCGCGAATTTAGTGAGAAAACTGGCGGCATCTTCGACGTCACCGTCGGCCCGTTGATGGAGCTATGGCGGAAGGCGGCGGCGGAAAATCGACTCCCGAGCGGGAAACAGCTGGCCCAAGCACTCGCGGCGGTCAGTTACCGGAATCTTGTGCTCTATCGACCGGATGAAGTGGAGCTCACACGCGGAGGCATGAGCGTCGACCTCGGCGGCATCGGCAAAGGCTACGCCGTCGACCGTGTCACGGACATCATGAGAGCCGCGGGAGTAACCGCAGCGCTCATCAATTTCGGTGGTAGCAGCATCAGCGCCATCGGCGCTCCTCCCGGAAAGCCTGGCTGGGAGATAGCCGTGCAAGATACCGATGAGCGTTTGCGCGGCGCGATCCATCTTCGCGATACAGCGCTGTCGACTTCCGGCAGTATGGGCCGCTGGTGGACTATTGACGGGAAGAAGTATGGTCACTTGATCCATCCGATTAGCGGCGCACCGATAACTGAAACCCGCACCGCTATTGTCATCGCGCGTAGCGCCACCCGAGCCGAGGCGCTGACAAAACCATTGGTGCTGCTCGGCAAAAATGCTCTGCCAACCATCGAAAATTTTTCCGACACTGAAGCGATCGTCCTCGCGCCAAGCGGAGAGCCAGCCTTTTCCCGGCAGTTTCGCAGCCGATCATCCTGGAAAGAAATTTCCAAAAAATGAAAAACTTCGCCACTCCATCTTTTCGGCTGCGCGACGCATCGTTTGAGATCCGTCTCGTCTATACTCTATTTCTCCTTCTGATATTGGGAGGATTGGCGACCACTTGGTTTTTTCAATTTCAGCGCATCGGCGTCAGCTATGAGCGCATTGTCGCCTACTATCTCGGCGGCGAGATCGGCGGTCAGATGTTCTTCGCCAAGAACCTCAATGCGTTGCTCGAAGAGACCCATTTTCATGCCTTCAGTATGAGCGTCGTGTTTTTGATTCTCGCCCATCTGTTCATGGCAACTTCGCTGTCTCGCGGAGCCAAGGTGTTTTTTATCTTGACGACGTTTTTCTCTCACGTCTTCGATATGGGAGGCAGCTGGCTAACGCGAATGCTATCGCCAATGTTTGCCTATCTGTTGATCTTTTCGTGGGTCGGTTTGTGGTTGGGCTACGCGGGAATGATTCTAGTGCCGCTTTACGAAATGTGGCTCACGCCCAAGTCAAAAACGGAATAGCTCGTGGACGTTGCTTGTCGTCGTGCTAGCCACTTCTTCCAAAGACACTGTCTTTACCTTGGCGACCATATCGGCAACGAGCCGTACATAGGCGGGCTCGTTGCGCTTGCCTCGGTGAGGCACGGGCGTGAGATAAGGCGAGTCGGTTTCGACGAACATACGTTCCAACGGCACTCTTCGCACCACCTCGCGCAGCGGTTCGGCATTCTTGAAAGTGATGATGCCGGTGAATGAGAGATAAAATCCTAAATCTAGATATTCCCGGGCCGCCTCGTAATTGCCGGTAAAGCAGTGAATCACTCCCCGAAGTTTTCCGCCACCTTCGCTCCGTAGCATTTCAACAACGTCGTGCGCCGCGTCCCGCTCATGAACCACGATAGGCAATGCTGTCTCGCGCGCCATGTGGATGAACTGGGTGAATACCCGGCGCTGAACATCGTGGGGTGAGTGATTGTAGTAGTAATCGAGCCCGGTTTCTCCTACCGCGATCACCTTCGAGTGTGGAGTTAATTCGCGAATTTTTCGTAGCTCATCGGCGGCGACATCTTTAGCGTCGTGTGGATGCATACCCACAGTTGCATAAACGTCGGCGCACGACTCTGCCAGAGCAACCGCCTCAGTATTGCTCGATATATCGCCGGCGCCGCCGACGACGATGATTTTTTCGACGCCCGCCTCGTGGGCGCGCGCGATCACGACTTCGACTTCACCGGCGTATTCCATGCCCTGAATATGAGCGTGGCTGTCGATCAGCATACTCGAGAGAGAATTACTTCTTGGCTTCGGTTTCGATGCGCGGAAATAGGACTTTCGGTGCGTTGATTTTGTGTCCCGCTTGAAAACCTTGTCCCCAGGGCGCGTTCAGAGTTTCTTTCCCATCGGGAAGAGCGAGCAACTCGCGCAACTCTCTTGCCGTGTCCGGTAGAAACGGCACAAGCACACGAGACAAAGTTCTTATGACTTCGAGCAAATGATGGAGCACTTCTCCGACTCGGCTTTGTTGTGCCGGATCTTTGATCATCGTAAACGGCGCCGTCTGAACGATATAGCGGTTGGCGTGATCGAGAGCTGACCAGATGGTTTCAAGAGCGCGGTGAAACTGCAGCTCCGCCATGTGACCGTGAAGATCATTCTCAGCTTGCGCGAACTTATCGTGGAGCTGTTTATCTTCCGTCGCCCATTCGGAACCGAGCGGCTGGACGACGCCGTTAAAATATTTCTGCTGCATCGCCAGCACGCGGCTGACCAGGTTGCCAAGGTTGTTGGCAAGATCGGTGTTGTACCGTGTTATAAGAGCCTCCTCACGGAAGTCGGGGTCTTGGCCAAAAACACTTTCGCGCAGCAAAAAGTAACGGAACGCATCCATGCCGATCCTGGCCCTGATTTCGAGGGGCGCAACCGTGTTGCCGAGACTCTTCGACATCTTCTGACCTTCGACCGTCCAGAAGCCATGAACATTGAGGTGCTTGTATAGCGGCAAGCCCGCCGCCATGAGCATGGTTGGCCAGAACACGCCATGCGGCTTGACGATGTCCTTTCCGATGAAATGCTGCGCCTCGGGCCAAAACTTCCGAAAGAATTCCTCGCCTCTTTGCTTTAGCGCGCTGGCATAGTTAATCAATGCATCGAACCACACGTAGGTGACATAGCGATCGTCGAAGGGGATCTCTATGCCCCAAGTAAGCCGACTTTTGGGCCGAGAGATGCAGAGATCGCCGATCGGTTCACGCAACATCCCGAGCACTTCGTTTCGATAGCCCTCCGGTCGAATGAAATCTGCATGAGTTTCGATATGTTCTCGGAGGCGATCCTGATACTTGCCCATCCGAAAAAAATAGTTTTCTTCCTCGATCAGCGTCGGTTTCACTAAATGGTCCGGACATTTGCCGTCGCGCAATTCCTTCTCAGTGTAAAATCGCTCGCAGCCAAAACAATACAGACCGCCGTATTTGCCGAAATAGATATCGCCCGATTCGTTCACCCGAGAGAGGATTTCTTGAACGAAACGAACGTGATCGGCGTCAGTGGTCCGGATAAAGTAGTCATAGGTGATCCCGCAGTCATCCCAGATGCTGCGAAAGGCAGCGCTTACACGATCGGTGAACTCTTTCGGGGGGACATTCGCCTCTGCTGCGACTTGCGCGATCTTGTCACCATGTTCGTCAGTGCCCGTGAGGTAAAACGTCTCATACCCTTGGGCGCGGTAGTACCTCGCAAGGGTATCCGTGATCACCATCGTATACGTGCTACCCAGATGTGGCTCGGCATTGACGTAAAACAGCGGCGTTGTAATGTATATTGGTTCCATCAACGCCCCCTCACCGCGCCAAACAAGAACTTCTCCAGCACCATGCGGCGGTTCAAATTACGCTGGATGCGCGCGGCAGCACCGGCGGTCTGTGAAAGGGCCGAAAGCTTGTGGCTGACACTGCTTTCAGCCGATTGCTGTGCGATGGACCCGAGCATATCCAGGTTCACCAACCCATCCGATTTTTGTGTCACGCTGTATATTAACAGGTCCCGATACCAGGTTTCCGCCCACTTGAGAAATTTAAGTGCCTCGTCGCGGCTTCCCGAGAGCGCTTCCGCGGCGATCATCGCTCCGTGGTAACCTTCCGCTTTCAAAGAATTCAACATATCCGACCAAATCCGTCTTTTCTCTACTAACTCAATCTTGTCCAGGTTGTCCGCCGCGCCAATACTGCCCATGCTCATAGCCGCTACAAACTCGGCTTCATCGGCCTTCATCCCATATTTTGACTGTAAAAAAGCTGCAACTTGCGCGCTCGGAAGAGGCGCAAAGGAGAGTCGCAGGCAGCGCGAGCGAACAGTCGGCAGCAGTCCGCCCCCGTTGGGAGCGATTAAGAAAATTAGCGAATCCACGGGGGGTTCCTCGAGCGTCTTCAGCAATGCATTTTGCGCGGACGTATTCATCAGGATGGCGGGATCGATGATGGCGGTCTTCCGCTTGCCGCTAAAGGAGCGATAATTCAACTCGCGCTGGAGCTCGCGGATTTGTTGGATGCTGATCTCCTTTTTGTCCGCTAGCGGTTCAATTAGCCTGACGTCCGGGTGGTTGCCGTCCGTTATACGCGCGCAGTTAACGCATCGACCGCAATAATCTTGGTCCGACTCGCTACAATGGATCGCTTTGGCCAGGGCCATCGCGATCATCCGTTTTCCTACCCCTTCAGGCCCGAGGAAAAGGTATGCGTGGTGCAGCCTCCCGCTGGTCATGGCCGAACGCAACGTCCCCAGTTGTCTTTGGTGCCAGACAATATCGGCAAAACCCATTAGAGCATTTCCTGATCGATTATTTTCCTGATCTCGAGCGTTACTTCTTCGACGGATCGCGTCGCATCGACGAGGCGAAACCGCCTGGGTTCCGCCCGTGCTATTTCGAGAAACCCGGCGCGCACTTTGTCATGAAATTCGAGCTTCTCTCGCTCAAACCGGTCCTCGTGACGCTGGCCCATTGCGCTCTGACGGCGGGCGGTTCGCGCTAATCCAATTTGCGCTGGACAGTCGAGTAAAAACGTCAGATCCGGGCGAACCCCATGATCGGCAATATCGTTCAGCTGCCTTAAAAGCGACAGATCAATGCCACGCCCGTATCCCTGATACGCCACCGTCGAGTCCGTGAAGCGGTCGCATAGCACGATGTTGCCGGCTTTGATTGCCGGCAAGATGACTTTACTTACGTGCTGCGCCCTGTCAGCCAAGTATAAGAAGAGTTCCGCCGACGAGGCGATCTCATGGCCGCCAACGTCCAGCAACATTTTGCGGATAAGATTTCCAAGAGCCGTGCCACCCGGCTCGCGGGTCACCACGCAGGAGTAAGCACGCCCGGCGAGATAATTCTCGAGGGCGCGTATTTGAGTGGACTTGCCGGTCCCGTCGCCCCCTTCGAACGTAATGAACCGAACCATGAATAACGAGAATGAAGAAAACGATCGGAAGATGCAAACAATGAGGTCGGGACCGAGCTAAAGTACTGCGAAGACGATAATCCGCCCTGGCATTCAGGTATGCTCAGGCTTTACCCTCACCTAAGAGCAGGTTGATGCCGTTCACGAGTTGCGTACTGGTAAACGGTTTGGTGATGTAATAGTCAGCGCCCAATTTATAGCCGCCGAGAACGTCCTCGTACTGAACCTTGGCGGTAAGCAAGATAACCGGGATCGTCGAGGTCTCCGTCTTACCCTTTAACCGGGTTAAAACTTCCAGACCATCCATTTCAGGCATCATAATATCTAATATTATCAAATCGGGCTTTTGGGTCGTCAGCATGTTGAGGAGTTCCGGGCCGCTGGAAGCACTGAAGACATTATACCCCCGCCCTTCCAAAATGGTTTTGACGATGGTGATAATGTCCGGGTTATCGTCAACCACCATAATGGTTTTCTTTGTGTCCATGCTCTCTCCCTCTCACGCCTCTGCCAAGCTCAATCGCAATAGAATGGAAAAAAGGCTCCTCAATTAACGGGGTGTTGCCATCGTTTGCGGGAATGCCAAAAAAACCTTACTTGCAACATCAAAACGTTGTAGATTCGCAATTTAGCATCTTACGGGCGCAATGTAAATTGTGTGTTTTTGAATAAAGCTATGGAGTGATGGTTCGCCAATATTGTTGTGAAATGACCGATGGCAAAGCTGCATAAGTGTTGCCGAGAATGGATGTTGGAATCAAAGCGGAAGCGCGTCCTAAGGTTTGGCGGCTAAATAACAGGCGAAGATTGCCCTGAATATCCAGAATTGCCGTAGCACTTCCAGGGCTAGCAGTTTCATTGACGATCATGGCGCCGAATATTTCTTTACTGCTCGATCCGATCACCCTGAGACCGACTTCCCCGCCGCTGATGATGATGAGCCCTTCCCAATGAAATGATCCCGTCAAGATCAGGTCCGCGTCCTTAATAATGAGAATACCGGCGCCGTTGGTAGTCCCATTTAGCGTAACCGCGTCGCCAGACATCGGCAAACCTTCGATACAGCGAAGCTGTGGTGAAGCTTGCGTCCCCCAGGCCTGGCTTTCTAACACTAAGCTCCCATCGTTGGTCACGGAGGTTACTGAAGCACCCGGGGAACCGCAAAGATCTGCAGCCAATTGGCTAATGGCAGTCGCTGGAAGAAAATTGCTGGTCCCAACGGGCGGGACGGCACTCCCGTTGTCGAGGATACCTGGTTGCGGGGGATCTCCAAGAGCCTGCGTTACCAATGAGCGTAGTGTGTCATCGGACGTCGATACAGCGCGACGTGCTTGTGCTCCTGGCACGGGGTTTCTCGTGGCCGGATCGTGGTCGACCCCGGAAATGAAAATAGAATTATCGCTGAAATTAACGCGGGAAGCATTACCCCTAACGCCGATAGCCGCATCGGCGAGATCATATGATTTGGTCAGCTGGGCTTGGAGAACATGGGAGGAACTGCCGATTGTCCCGACGGAGCGAACAACTACCTTCGCTGAGAGCGGCCCAAGGACAGTGGGAGAAAGAAACGAAACGGAGAAGTCGCCAGAAGCAAAATTTTTCGTCTGGTTTACCGGAGCGGGAGGAAAGCTCGCAGTTTGGGCGATTTCGTCCTTACTCCATTCTACCCCGGCCACCGAAACATAGAATGCTTCTGTGCCGCCTCGAAGATTCGCCAATACTCGGTAATCATTTTGCAGCATCACGCGGATGCCGATGCCGACGGCCAATAAAACCGCCAGGATCGCCAAGGAACTGAAAAGAACCATGCCTCGCTGGTTCTGTAGCAGCTCGCCGCCGTGTTCCATCCTCTCCTCGCTAGTTACGAAACTCGATTCCGCCCGAAATAACAGACGCTAGAGTGTCAGTAGCTCTCGGGTCGGGATTCTTCACTCGAACGGTAAAGCTGATTTTGACTCGCTTGATTGCATCTGGAGCGGGTGTGTTACCGAGGTCTGTACCATTAGCATCATAGTAACTGAACACTTTCCCCACCATTGTAGGTACGACGTTGGCAACCAGGCAATCGCCATTGCGCCGGATTATGTTGGGACCCGGGCATGTCGAGGTCGGTCCGGCCAACTCATAGTGAATATTTTCCCGTGGATCGTTGTCGGCGCAATTGCCGTTACCATTCAGATCCATTTGGACATGAATCATGCTGGCGCTGGCCGCGTACACGCGGTTGCAAACCGTATCGGCATCGTTGTTCGGGTCATCCACACTGCCAACCTCTGAGGGCACACTGCCACTTCCCCACGAGCCTGCATTCTTAAGATCACGAATCATGATATCCAACGCGCCGCGCGCATCTTCGAGCGTTGCGGTTTTCGCCTCGATGGCGAGAGAACGGTAGAGTTCGGCACGAAAATAACCATAGAGAGCGGTGATCAGCACCGATCCAATTAACAACGCCACCAGTTGCTCGATCAATGTAGCGCCGCGATCATCGTACAGCCGAGTCACGGTCGTTCACCTTCGAAAATAAGCGTTGAGAGAATTACTTGATGACTTTCGTGATCTTGCCACGAAACGGTCACATCAATCTGCTTGAGGTTAGTTCCGAGAAATGAGGGAGCGATTCGCCAACAACGGTCGAACGGCCCCGGTGTGGCGCCGGTTACCGAGATTCCATGATCGCCGCCGCTTGGGCAAAGGTCGCCCTCTGTCAGAGTCCGTTGTGCTTGCAACTCTTCAATCTTGTCTTGAGCCAAATGGATCGCCATTGTCGAATGACTGCTTATCGTTTGCCGTCGAATCATATTGGCGCTGCTTAGTGAATATCCCACGACTACCAAGACGACAATGCTCATGGAAACCAGGAGCTCGTTGAAAGTGAAGCCCGCTTGTTTTCCTCGATTAATTTGGGTGCCGACGGCCATGTCAACAATCCTCTGCGCAGTTGTTAGGCATGCAAATCCTGACTCTGCCCGTCTGGCTTACGACGACTTGCCTACAGGTGCCATTGGCGTTGCGAAGCCGCACCCTATTTCCGCTCGCGGTACCCCGCGGCGAAAACGAGATCGTGCCCTGCTCCGTGATGGTCGTTCCCTCCGCCAGCGGCTTGGTCACCAGAGTCTTAGAATCTCGCTGAATCGTGTAGCCGCTCGCTCCTTGCGTATACGCGAACTGAAAGCCAATGTTTTCCGCGGCGGCGCGCATCTTGATGCTGTGGAGTTCGGATTGAACCTGTCGCGTCGCGTTGTTCAACGCGTAGTTTGGCAGCAGGCTGTTCCAGTTCGGCAAAGCAATCGCAGCAGCGATGCCCATCACGGCCATGACGACGATCAGTTCGATCATCGAAAAACCATTACCGCGCAGGAGAATCCTCATGCCCCCTCCAAGACTCGCGGACAATACTGCCGACGACTCCGATATGTCAAGAGTGGACAAATCGACCAATAGAGCGAAGAAAAAACTTTGGCGAAACTTTAAGCCCGTGTTAGAATAGGGTTATATTCGGCTAGGAGTCCTGATGCGCAAAGGGTTGATATACGGAGTGGTTTTTGCCGCTTGCAGCACGGGGCTCGGGGGTGCCGACGCCGCCTACGTTATCAAACTCAAGAACGGCAACGAGTTTATCACCGGGCGTTATTGGCAGGCAGGGCAGCAATTATTTTTCGACAGCTATGACGGTGTTTTCGGCATTGACCGCAGTTTCGTCTTGAAAATTGAAAAGACGGATAAGGCTGTTAGATTGGCTACCGCCGCTCACAATCCATCGGATAAATCTGAAGCAATTTCTAAGGAGAGCGGCAATGATGTAACTAAAGAAGCGCCAGCCGCTGAGACAAAAGCGCCAGCCAAGAAAGATGAAAACGACCCCGTTTACAAAGAATTTGACGCTGTTAAAGCCCAGTCCGGCGAATTGACCACCATGTTAACCGACGAATTGGACGACTACCTGAAGAAAGTCGTCGCATTGATCTCGAAAATCCAAAGCGAGCGAAAAGTCAATCAGTATCTGCGCGAGTACAGCGAGTTGAGTGCGATGGCCAATGCCGCCGAGGCGGCGCTTAAATCGCGCCGTTAAAAAGTCTGTTTCCAGCTCAAGACTTTTAGCGGCGCCTGGGCTGTGGCGTTTTTAACGTAGCAGCTGTTATACGTGATGTTGTTAGACCCATTGAGGGAAATATCTGTCACCGTCGAAGTACCACTCAAAAGTTGTCCTGCGATATTGACCGCATTAGGCCCGCCGCCGCCATTCAAACGTACCGCCCCGGTGGCTAGGATGATACCGTTCCAATTAAAGCCGCCGTCCAATTCCAGGTCACCATCCACAAGCAGAATACCCCAGCCCGTAACGTTACTTAGATTGAGCCCGTTCACGTTATTTGGGCTGCTGGTGTTCGAATAAACGATTTGATAGTTGGTCGAGCTGCCATAGGTCTCGTTATGCGTGTCAGAGGTAAGCGTCACATTGGCCGAGGCTTTTAGCTTACTAATTATACCGGCAATATCAAGGTCGAGAGTTCCGTTCTCAGTCGGCGTGGCAGGATTACCGGTAAGAGTTGGGGTTCCGTTGGGATCCCAATCTCCCTTCGCGTAGATCGTCCCAAGGTTCGTGCCGCCATTACACGCGTCATTGCCGGAGACGGTTAAGCTGCTACCATTGCCTGTCACGTCACCCTTGGTGTAAATGGTCGCGGGACTGGATACCATGGGGAATACTTCGACTACCGTCCGCACGATGGCTCTGGAATTGTTCGGTCCCGTCGCGATCGAGGTAAGAAGCGCTCGCTTATTTGCGTCCGTAGTGCTCAACCAGCCATTGGAATCATTGCTATCGTTGGTTAAATACACGACGTAAGAGACCGTCGAACTACCGACGGTCATACTGGCGCTGCTTGTGTTACCGGTTATAACGTTAAGATCATCCGTGGTTGACAAAGGGTCATTCAATTGGCCGTTTGACCCCACGCGGGCAGCCAACTCCTCGCTGAACGACGCGGTGTTTGCGCTTGTCATATTTGCTTGCCTGAGGATTTCCCGGGCCCGTTCCACACCCGCCATCGCTACCTGCAGAGCCATTTGATTCGTCCTGAAGTTGCCGCCGACTTTAACATTAGTCGAAGCGACCAAGAACGCAGTCGCTCCGACTAAGATCAAGGCTGCCAACAGCGTGAGGGCCGCGATGAGAATAAAGCCATTTTGGTTCTTCAATGTTCCGATGCGTATGCGGTTTCTCAAAGTTTGGAAGAATTTCATACCTGGGTATCCTCTACAGCGGTAGATTCGGCGGCGTGATATGGGCGCTCAATTGATACGTACGGTATCCGCCGTTGCTCGTAAAGCTCGGGTCTGGTTTTGCTGTTCTCGCCGTGATGTCAATCGTTATCGTTCTGACTGACGTGTTCGTAGTCGTTGACGCGCCATTGGCGTCCGAATACGCAAACGTGAACGCGGTAATGTTGTCGGCAAGGATGGCGCTTGACCCGCTATTGTTAAGGGTTCTGGTGATTAGGCCGGTGGAACTATCGAACGTATAACTAATGTCGTCCGTCGTCCCGTCCGTTTCAACGCCGGTAGAATCCAGATCGAGCTTTATCCGTAATGTCGTCGATGTCGAAGTCTGAATACCGTTAAATGTCCCGGCTGCAGGTTTATATCCCGCCATCTGGATTTCGCGGAGCATTAAATCCAACGCGCCGCGGACGTTTTGCTGCATCTGAGCGATCTGTTCCTCGGCGTTGTTCTGTCTCGTTTGCGCCGTGAAAGTACCTGCGACTCCGGCGATCACCACCAAGCCGATTGCCATGGATACCAATAGCTCTATGAGCGTGAAGCCGGCCGTTTTCTTGTGTTTCAAGAGGGGCATTCCAATTCCGATCATGAAGCTGCCATGATCGTTACTAACGAAACTGACTTCGTCCCCACTGCGCCTTCGGACCAACTCACGGCAACGGTGAGAGTCTTAATGTTTGTTACTGAGGTATCGATCGTTAAGGTACGCGAGAAGGATACGCCGCCAGAAGTAACGGTCGCAGTTCCCGCGACGCAACTATTCGATCCGCTCGCAGGCGCTGCTCCCGCGCTTGAGTAACCCACTCGGCGATTTTCCTCTAAGCACGTCTGAGCGATCGCCGTGGCGGTCGTCATGTTTTTACTCGCTAGATTTCCGCGCACGACTCCAGTCGTTAACGCAGCCGTGCCCAACAAACCGATCGTAAGAAGAACGATGGTGATAAAGATCTCGATCAGTGTGAAACCTTCCTGGTTCCCGGCAGTTCGCAATGCTGGGGCAATAGGCATTCGCATCGGCATCAGCTGATACTCGCGGTTCCGGTAATTCTAAGCGTGACCGTCTTGCTCCCGCCGGAATTGGTTAGTGTAATCGTCGGTGCAACGTCGGCGGTACCTCTGGAGGAAAACGTGATGGTGGACGCCGAAGACGCTAACGTCACATCGGAATACTCGGTTTGAATGTTAACTGTTTTGGTCGTTGAGCCAGTTATCAACATC
>WNFV01003155.1_pt1 | contig 21285 bp, 15 predicted proteins | sample 5400101 | NCBI WGS metagenome assembly WNFV01 (sample SAMN13153361, study PRJNA577476) | soil metagenome | isolation source: 115 cm soil or saprolite under grassland replicate 1 | place: USA:California | collected 2016-06-15 | reverse complement strand
TGGGCGGGGCGTCGCCCCGGGCGACGGTCGTCGAGGCGGCCGGCCAGGCCGTGGGCGATGCGCCGCCACCGACCGGCCTGCTCCAGAAGCTCAACGAGGGCCGGTTCGTCATCTCGGTCGAGATCGACCCGCCGCGCTCAATTCGCATTGAGCGGACGATCGAGGCGGCACGGCTCCTCAAGTCGGCCGGCGTCGACGTCGTGAACGTGAGCGACTCGGCCATGGCCCGCGTCCGGATGGGCGCGATGGCTGTCGCGTTCGGCATCCAGCACGACCTGGACCTCGAGTGCCTGGTCCATTTCACGACGCGCGACCGGAACCTCATGGCGATCGAGTCCGAGCTGCTCGGCGCCCATGCCCTGGGCGTTCGCAACATCATCGCGCTGACCGGCGACCCGCCACGGATCGGCGATTACCCGACCGGCACCGGCGTCTGGGACGTCGACTCGATCGGGCTGATCGAGATCCTGGCCCGCCTCAACCGGGGCGAGGACCAGGCCGGCTCGCCGATCGGACAGCGGGCAGGCTTCACGATCGCCTGCGCCCTGGACCCAACGGCCGCGGACCAACCCACCGAGTGGGATCGGTTGGAACGCAAGCTGGCGGCGGGAGCACATCTGATCATGACCCAGCCGCTCTACGACGCTCGCCAGGTCGACGCGATGATGGCCGAGGGGCAGCGGCGCTTCGGCGCGGGCGGCTTCCCGGTGCCGCTGCTGCTCGGCGTGCTGCCGCTGGTCAGCGCCCGGCATGCCGAGTTCCTCCACAACGAGGTGCCCGGGATCACGATCCCGGACGAGACGCGAGCCGCGATGCACGCGGCCGGCGAGCGGGGCGCGGACGTCGGCCTGGAGCTCGCGCTGGCTTTCCTGACGGAGGCTGGACCGGCCGTCCAGGGCACGTACCTCATGCCGAGCTTCGGCCGGTACGAGCAGAACGCGGAGCTGGTCCGGCGGCTTCGCGAGGCGCTCCCCGCGATGCGCGTGAGAGCGACGACGTGACGAATGGATCTTGAAGTCGGGAATTGACGAGCGCAGGCCGAGGGCGAGATGAGCCGAGCCTGGATCGCAGTCCTCCAGCCACCATCGGTGCGGCGGCTTCCCAGCCTCGCCAGTACACTGAGGTCGCGATGGGTGCCGTCGACACGATGGAAGTCTTCTTCGAGCTCCTGAACGCGGGCGACCGCGAGGGCGCCGTGGCCCTGATGGACGAGAGCACCGAGATGCGCGTCCACGTCGGCGACAGCGCGCAGACCCTGCGCGGACGGGATCGTGTGGGCGGCTGGTTCCTGCGCGGCGACAAGGGCCTCAGGATGATCCCGGGCGATGTCCGCGACACCGGCAACATGTACGAGACCGATCTCGTCGTCATTCGCCCGGGCGCGCCGACGCAGCACATCGACGCGACGTTCCGGGTGGAGGCCGGCCGGATCACGGCGATCAACCTGGCGCCTCGCTAGGCGAGAGCCCGGCGGCGGCCGGCCCCTAGCCGGAGGGCGGCGGCGAGCCGGAGGGGGCCGAGTCGATGACGTCCGAGGGACCTCGCGTCGGGATCACGATCACCTGACCGATGACGATCTTGTCCGGATCTTTGATCTGCGGGTTGGCGGCCATGATCTGCTTCTGCGTCACCCCGTACTTCGTGGCAATCCTGGCCAGCGTGTCGCCCGGCTTGACCGTGTGCGTGAGCTGCGTCGGGGCTGCCGGCGCGCTCGGCGCCACCGATGACGACGAAGCGGCGGAAGGGCTCGGAGTTGTCCTGGCCTCCTGGTTCGCGCCGCCCAAGAACAGGTACGGCAGAGTGAAGAGCAGCGCGGCGGCGACGAGCAAGGCGATGACCCCGATCGTCAGGCGGTTCATCGTCGGCACGCCCACCCGCCGCTTCAGCGTCGGATAGGCCTCGAACCGGCGCGGGCGCTCCCAGGACGGGGTTCCGTCGTCGTGCTCGCTCTGGGCGACGGGCCGTGCCTGGCCGATCACCGGCCGCCGCGCTGCCGGGCGTTCGCCGGCCGCAGCCGACCGACCGGCAGCGTCGCGTGCCACGGGCCGCCGGGAGCGAGGGACGGCGATTGCCAGCTCCTGACCGGGACCGGCCTCGTCGTCGGCTTCAGCGGAGCGTCCTGCCAGGAACGAAGGTGTGTCCACGGCGTTCGACGTCCGCGGACGATCCGACCCGCCGCTGCCGTCGTCGAGCCAGCGGGATGCTGCCAGGCCGGTCGCTTCCGGCGGCTCAGCCGCGGCGCCTGCGGCCGCCGCGGCGCCTGCCGCGCCCGCAGCACCTGCTGCGCCTGCCGCGCCTGCGGCGCCTGCAGCACCTGCCGCGCCTGCCGCACCCGCGGCCCACGGCGGCGGAGCCGCCCACTTGCGGTTGGCGGGGCGGGGCCGGTAGAGCCGCCCGTCGTCTGCCCAGGGGGCTACGGCTGCATCGGGTTCCGGCTGCGCCGAAGCCGCGCTCGGCTGGGCCACGCCCGCGTCGGCACCGTCCGTTGCCTCGCTGGCTGCCGCGATGCCGGCGGCCGCCTCCTCGGTTGCCCGACGGGCCCTGGCCGCCTCGCGCCGGGCCCAGTCCTGAAACGTGGGGCAGGCCGGGAAGCTCGCCGACAGGCAGTACGCCTCCTGGTGCGCGATCGCGCGAGGCGCAGGGCGCAGCTCGGCGTAACAGCGGTGACGGTGGTCCGGACGCTCCGAGCGTTCGTCGCGATCATCTTCGAAGGCCACGAACGGGCAGGCGACGGCGCGTTCGACTGGGGCGCTTCCGCGTTCGGTCATCAGCGGCCATGATACCCGCGGCTCGGGCCCGGCCGCCGCCGGCAGGGAGCCGGGCCCACCGCTCGATGACGCTCACCAGACGGGTGGCTGTCATGATCTCCGCGTCGGCCGTGGGATCCGGTCGCGATCTCGTAAGGAGGAACAGGCCATGGGCGACGATATCCCGGGCTCGAGGCCCGGCATGGCAGAGCCGGACGTCGGCGGCTCGATCACCGTCGACTCCGACGGCAACGTTCGCAAGGTCGAGGTCGACGTTCAGATTCCGGGCGCGAGCGGCGGCGATCCCGCCCACCTGGAGTGGAGCCCTGGCCAGCACGATCCGGCCAACCCGGCCGGCCCCGGCTGGATGCCGAACACGTCGGATCCCAACGAGCCGGTCTACAACCCGCTTCCAGTGCGCCCGGGCTGGCATCGCGACCCGGTCACCGGCATCGATTCTCCGGATCTCAGCCTGCCGGCGAGCGACTCGTTCTCCGAGCCTGGCGACTATCCGCTGCCCAACCCCGACGAGCCGATCGTCTGAGGCCCAGCGCCGACCGCGGCGCAGCCATCCGCCCGGCACAATGGCCGGGTGACGAGCACCAGCGAGGAAGACCGCTACGAGGCTCGACGGCGACCTGCGGTCGCCCTGATCGGGTATGGCTGCTTCCTGTTGATCGGCTGGACCGGGGTCCTCGTTCCGGCCTTGATCCGGCCGGTCGAGGACAGCTTCGCCCAGACGGACGCGGCGGTGGGCGGATACTTTTTCGTCTTCGCCGCGTTCTACGGCATCGGCTCGTTCGGCGGCGGGCTGCTGACCGAGAGGCTCGGCCGGCGGGCAGTTCTGATGACCGCCGGCCTCCTCCTGGGCCTGGGACTGATCGGGCAGGCCCTGTCGCCGAACTGGCTCCTGTTCCTGGCAGTCGGGGTGCCGGCCGGATGGGCGGCTGGCGCGATAGACGGCGGGATCAACGGCTTGTTCCTGGCGCTGTACCCACGGTCGCGCGGCGGCGCCCTCAACCTGCTCCACCTCTTCTTCGCCCTGGGCGCCCTGACATCGCCGTTCCTCGTGGGTCAGCTCGTCTCTGCCGGCCTGTCCTGGCAGGCGGTGATGATCGCGACGGGCGCGGTGGCCGTCGGGTTGGGGCTGCTCCTGGCCAGGACGGAGATGCCCTCGGGGCAGATTCGCCAGGCTCCAATTGGCGGGCAATCGATCGTCGGGCCGCCTGGCGCAGAGTCGCGGCCCGGCGCGGCATGGCCGTTCGCCGCGCTGGCCATCGCCATCGGCTGCTACGTCGCTTCCGAGGTCGGCGTGTCCAACTGGCTGGTCCGCTTCCTCAGCGTGGCGCCGCTGGCCACGGCGACGGCGGGCCTGTCGCTCTTCTGGGGCGGGCTGACCCTGGGCCGCCTGCTCTCGTCACTCGTCGCCGACCGGCTCAATCCGGTGGCGTTCGCCGCGGCATCGGTGGGGCTCGCCTCCGTCGCGCTCGTCGCGGCTGTTCTCGTGCCGGCGCTTCCCGTCTCCATCGGCCTGTTCGCCGTGTGCGGCTTCTTCTTCGGACCGGTCTATCCGATGATCATGGTCGTGGGCGGCACCCTGTACCCGCACCGCCTCGCGGCGGTCAGTGGCGGCCTGGGTTCCGCGGCCGTCGCCGGATCGGTGCTCTATCCGCCGGTGATGGGGCTCCTGTCCGACCGGGTCGGCCTTGGAGCAGGCATGATCGGCGCCGGGATCCTGGCAGCAGCGTCGGGTCTCGCGCTCGTCGGCGCGAGCCTCGCGGCTCGTGGCGGACCCGCCTTGGGCCGACGCGCTTGATCGACCGCAACGTGCCTCAGCCGAGAGAGCTCAGACGCGTGAAGGCGACGGTTCGCGCCAGGCGCCGCAGAGACTCCCGGCTTAGCTTCGGATCCTGGAGGAGCACGAGGCGTATCGCGACCCACTGGTCTGACTTGCGCAGGAAGATGGCACGGTCCCCTTCGGTCGTTGATGAGGCCCAGGGATTGTTACCGCGCGGCTGGCGATTCCTGGGCGGGCGGCTCGCTGGCCGGCTCCTCCCCCGCCCCGGGAGTGAGCATCCGGCGCAGGACCTTGCCGATCATCGACTTCGGCAGCTCGGTTCGGATCTCGATCTGGGCCGGCCACTTGTAGTGCGCCAGGTTCGCCTGGCAGTGGCGAGCGATGTCGTCGGTCGTGGCGGCCATGCCTTCCCGAAGGACCACGTAGGCGCGCGGCAGCTCGCCCTTGCGGGCATCCGGCATCCCGACCACGGCCGCCTCGGCAACCGCCGGATGGGCGAGCAGGACGTCCTCGATCTCGCTCGGGTACACGTTGGCGCCGCCCACGATGATGAGGTCCTTGATGCGATCGACGATCGTGAAGTAGCCGTCCTCGTCCATCGTCGCGACGTCGCCCGTGAAGAGCCAGCCGTCGCGCAGCATGTGGTCCGTCTCCTCGGGTCGCTCCCAGTAGCCCGACATCACCTGCGGCCCGCGGATACAGAGCTCCCCGACTTCGTTGGGCCCCAGGACCCGCTTCCCCGTCTCGAGGTCCACGATGCGCGCCTCCGTCGAGGGCAGGGGCAGCCCGATCGTGCCCTGCTTGCGAAGCCCGTGGATCGGGTTCACGTGGGTGACCGGGCTGGCCTCGGTCAGCCCGTATCCCTCGCAGAGCCGGCCGCCGGACAGCGCCTCGAACCGTTCCTGTACCGGCCCCGGCAGCGGGGCCGCACCGCTGATGCAGGCCTCGATCGAGCGGATGTCGTAGCGACCCAGGTGGGGATCGTCGATGAGCGTCGCGTAGAAGAGCGGCGCGCCGGGGAACAGTCGCGGCCTGCGGCGGTGGATCGTCTTGAGAACCGGGCCGGCCTCGAACCTGGGGTGGAGCAGCTGGGTCAGACCGTTGAGGATCGCGAAGTTCATGGCCACGGTCAGGCCGTAGCTGTGGAAATACGGCAGCGCACAGAGGATCCCGGCGGGCGCCCCATCGCCGCCCGGGAGGACCGCGGCGCACTGGACCACGTTCGCCACGAGATTCCGATGCGTCAGGATCGCCGCCTTGGGCAGGCCGGTCGTGCCACCCGTCGGCTGGAGCAGTGCCGCGTCGTCGGGACGCGCCACGGACTCGACGCGCTCCGCGGGGGTCTCCCGGAGCAGGCGGAACAGGTTGGGCGTGGCCGCGGTGTGACTGACCGGGTGCCAGCGGTTGGTGCGCCGCGCCTTGAGCGGGTAGAGCCAGCGGATCGGGATGGGCAGCGAGTCCTGGATCCCCGTGACGACGAGTCCGCTGGAGCCTGACGGCGTCTCGAGCGGCCGGTCGATCGCGGCCCGTGCCTCCGACACGCGGCCGACCAGCAGGTCGAGCGTGACCGAGATGCGCGGCCGCACCTGCCCGAGGAGCACCTCCAGCTCACGCTCCACGAGCAGGGGGCTCATCGGCGACACGATGCAGCCGGCACGCAGCGCGCCCAGGAAGGCGATGACGAAGGCGGGGCTCGTCGGCAGGTGGAGGCTGACCCGGTCGCCATACCCCAGGCCGAGCCCGCGCAGGTAAGCGGCGAAGCGGTCGACCGCCCCGTCGAGCTCGACGAAGCTCGTCCTGGCGCCGAAGAAGATGAGCGCGTCCCGATCCGCGAAGCGCTCGGCCGTCTTGCGCAGCATGCCGTCCACGGTCAGGTCCGGGATCTCGACCTCGGCTGGAACGCCGGGCTCGTAGTTGGCGAGCCAAGGGCGTTCGGCGATGACCGTTCGCCCGGCGGTGGCAGGGCCAGCCGGCGAGGACGGTCGAGTGGGTGGGATCTCCTCTGTGGACGGTCGCGTCGTGGTCATCCCGTACTCCTTCCCCGCTCTAGACAGGGTAGCCAGCCGAGGCGGCAACGGCAGCCGCAACTCGCCGGCCGATTGCGATCCGGTCCACCGGCTCGCCGCGCAGCAGTCGTCGTGTCCCTGCCTGGAGCATCCGGGCGTCGTCGCCCTCGGCGACTGTGGCAGCCAGCGATCGGGCGATGAGCTCGGCCGGGCCCACCCGATCCGCGACGACGAGCCTGGCCAGGTCGAGATGGAGGTCCGACCGATCGCGCGCGTCGTGGACCGCCTGCTCGGCGCGGACGACGGCACTCTCCATGGTGAGTACGGCGATCGCCAGATCGGCCAGACCGGCCAGCAGCTCCTGCTGATCCTCGAGAGCGGTGCCGAAGCGCTGCACCGCGGATCCGGCGAGCAGGAGCGTGACCTGACGCACCCCATGGACCAGGGCTCGTTCGGGCGCCAGGGGGCCGGCGGCTGCCTCGCTCCCGAGATCGCCGGCTCCCGGCCCGGCCAGGAGGGCGTCCTGCGCCCGCCGTGCCGGGCCCAGCAGGTCCAGCCGGCCGGCCATCGCCCGCTTCAGGAGCGTGCCGGGAACCAGCAGCCGGTTGATCTCGTTGGTGCCCTCCCAGATCCGGTTGATCCGGCTGTCCCGGTAGGCCCGGGCGGCCGGGTAGTCCTCGATGTAGCCGTAGCCGCCGTGGATCTGGACCAGCTCGTCGACCACGGCATCGAGCTCCTCGGACCCGACGACCTTGGCGATCGAGCACTCGACGGCGAGCTCTTCGAGGGCGGCCCTGACCTCGTCCGGGCCGGCCGATTCCGTCCCGGCCAGGCGGGCGTCGATGAGGCCCGCGATCCGATACACCATGGACTCGACCGCGTACGTGCGGGCGGCCATGCCGGCCAGCTTCGCCGCGACCAGCGGAAACTTGACGATCGGCCGGCCGAACGCGACCCGGTCGCGGCCATAGGCGTAGGCGGTGGCGATCGCCGGCTTCATGGCACCCAGGGCCGCGGCGGCGAGCTTGAAGCGGCCCATGTTCAGGACGTTGAACGCGATCCGCTGGCCCTTGCCGATCTCGCCGAGGAGATTCTCGGCCGGCACCCGCGCGCCGTCGAGGATGAGCGGGCAGGTGGACGCGCCGTGGATGCCCAGCTTGTGCTCTTCGGGGCCGATCGTCAGCCCCGGCGTTCCTCGCTCGACGAGGAAGGCGGTGAACTGCTCCCCGTCCACCTTGGCATAGATCGTGAAGAGGTCGGCGAAGCCGGCGTTGGTGATGAACTGCTTGGTGCCGTGCAGCCGCCATGAGCCGTCCGGCTCGCGGGTCGCTCGCGTCTTGATCGCCTGGGCGTCCGATCCCGCACTCGGCTCGGTCAGGGCATAGGCGCCGACCGTCGTGCCGTCGGCGAGGCCGGGCAGGTAGCGCCGGCGCTGCTCGTCGCTCCCGAAGAAGACGAGCGGCAGGGTGCCGATGCCCGTGTGCGCGCTGGCCGTGACCGAGAACGTGTCGGCCCCCGCCAGCGCCTCTGCGACGACGATCGAGCTGGTCTTGTCGAGGCCGGCCCCGCCGAATGCCTCCGGCACGTCTATGCCCACGAAGCCGTCGCGGCCGAGCTTGGCCAGGAGCTCCCGATGGACCGCGTAGTCCTTGGCCTCGATGGCGTCTCGGCGCGGGACGGCCTCCCGCTCGACGAAGGCGAGAACGGCCTGGCGGATGGCCCGCTGCTCTTCGGTCAGCCGCTCGGGGGTGAGCACGTCACCTGCAACGGTGGCCTCCACGAGGAACGACCCACCGGCCGGCAGCGCCGCCGCCGGGCTCGTCTCGCGCGCGGGTTCGATCGCCGTCATCGGGTCTTCTCCATTGTCAGGTCATCGACGGGACTGGAGCCGGCTCGACCGGCTGCCGTGCGGGCTGCCGTCCGCCCAGCCACTCGATCACGCCGGCCGCCCCCTGGCCGCCGCCCACGCACATGGTCACGAGGCCGTAGCGCGCCTTGCGCCGGGCGAGCTCGGACAGGATCTGCACCGACAGCTTCGCTCCGGTTGCTCCCAGCGGGTGACCCAGGGCGATCGCGCCGCCGTTCGGGTTGGTCCGTTCCTCGTCCAGGCCCAGTCGCCGGACGACCGCCACGACCTGCGCCGCGAAGGCCTCGTTCAGCTCGATGAGCTCCACGTCGTCGAGCGTCAGCCCGGCCCTGGCCAGCGCCTTGGGCACGGCCTCCACGGGGCCGATCCCCATGATCTCGGGATCCACCCCGGCCGTCGCGAAGCTGACCAGGCGGCCGAGCGGCTCCAGGCCCAGGCTCGCCGCCCGCTCGCCGCTCATCACGACGAGCGCCGCCGCGCCGTCGCTCGTCTGGGAGCTGTTACCGGCGGTGACCCGGCCGCCGGTGCGGAAGACCGGCTTGAGGGATGCCAGGCGAGCGGCGTCGGTATCGCGGCGGATGCCCTCGTCGACGTCGAAGGTCGTCCGCACCGTCGTCGGTCGCCCGTCCTCCACCACCGTCGCCTGCGACTCGATGGGTACGATCTCGTCGCGGAAGCGGCCCGCGTCCTGGGCGGCCGCGGCCCGCTGGTGGCTGCGCAGGGCCCACGCGTCCTGCGCGTCGCGATCGATGCCGAACCGGTCCGCGACCTCCTCCGCCGTCAGGCCCATCGACATGAACACGCCCGGCCACTCGGTCGCGATACCCGGATCGGGCTCGAAGTGCCAGCCGATCATGGGGACGAAACTCATCGACTCCATGCCGCCGGCGATGGCCACGTCGGTCGTGCCCGACGCGACCGACTGCGTCGCCAGCGCGAGCGCCTGCAGCCCCGAGGCACAGAAGCGGTTGACGGTCATCGCCGATGAGCCGACCGGCAGGCCCGCGCCGAGCGCGACGTGACGGGCGATATTCAGGCCCTGGGATCCCTCGGGCATCGCACAGCCCAGGATGAGGTCCTCCACCTCGGCCGGCTCGAGGCCCGGCACGCGGGCGACCGCCTCGCGGACGGCGCCGATCGCGAGCGCTTCGGGCGGCGTCTCGTGGAGCGCGCCCCGGGGCGCCTTGCCGACCGCGGTCCGGACGGCACTGACAATGACTGCATCTCTGACGGGTTCTCGCATGGCGGTTGGTCCTTGGTCCTTGGTCCTTGGTCCTCGCTCAGCTCCTGAGCGGCTTGCCGGTTTTCAGGGTGTGGCGGATCCGGTCGCGGGTGAGGCGCTCTCCGAGCAGCCGCACGAACGCCTCCCGCTCCAGGTCCAGAAGGTATGCCGCGGGCAGGAGTGTGCCCTCCGCGACGTCGCCGCCGCTCATCACGCCGGCCAGGGCGAGGACGATCGTGCGATCGTGCTCGCTCATCTGGCGGGCGAGGAGCTGGTTGTAGGAGAGCGCCTCGGCGGCCGCGATACCTCGCCGGCCGACGACCGGGAAGGGCAGATCGGCCGGCGGCCGGTAGCCAAGTTCGGCAAGGTGGCGTGCCGTGGCCGCCGCATCGGACCACTGGCGGTCCGGGTCGGCGGTTGCCAGGTCGGCCGGCCCCAGCAGGCCGAGCGAGCGAGCCTCCTCGGCGGAGGTCGAGACGCGGGCGGCCGCGATCGTCTCCAGATTCGCGCGGAAGAAGGAGAACAGGTCGGCCCGGGCTTCCCCGGCGGCGCGCTCGGCGGCGTCCCGAGCCATGGCCGTGGAGCCGCCGCCGGCCGGGATGAGGCCGACGCCCGTCTCCACCAGGCCGATGTACGTCTCGGTCAACGGCTGGCGTCGTGCCGCAGCGAGGCACAGCTCGGTGCCCCCACCCAGGGTGCGCCCGCGGGGAGCCACCACGACGGGCACCGGCGACAGCCGCATCGCAGTCGTCACCGCCTGGAAGCGCCGGACGACCCGATGGAGCTCGTCCCACTCACCCTCCTCGGCCTCCATGAGCATGAGCGCGAGGTTGGCGCCGGCCGAGAAATCCGCCGCACGGGTGCCGATGACGAAGCCGTCGTAGCGCGCCTGCGCGAGCTCGAGACCGCGTCGCAGGACGTCGAGCGTGTCGAGACCGATGACGTTGAGCTTGCCGTGGAGCTCGAGGCCCAGGATTCCGTCGCCGAGATCCACCACGCTGGCCGAGGCGTTGGCCGGGAGGCCCGGCGTGGCGCCCTTGCGAGCGTCGAGGTCAACGCTTCCCGGTCGCCGGCCGACCTCGTGCAGCTCGAGTGTCGCGAAGTCCAGGGCCTGACCGTCCTCGTGGAACCTGCCGGGACCCTCCACGACCCGTTCGACCAGCGGCGGGATCGCGATCCCGGCGGCGGGCAGCCGCTCCGCGACACGGTCGAGTCCCAGTGCGTCCCACGCCTCGAACGGGCCGACCTCCCAACCGAAGCCCCAACGCATCGCCCGGTCCACCGACTCGGCGTCGGCCGCGATCTCGGGTCCCACCGCGGCCGCATAGGCCAGCTCCGAGGCGACGAGACGCCACACGAACGTGGCCGCCGGATCCTCCGGACTCCGCGAGGCCGCATCCACGAGCGCCGACAGTCGGCGGCGGACGTCCGGCTCGGTGCGGGCCTGCTCGACGGCCGGAGATGAAGCGCGCCGGCGAGGCCGGTATTCGAGAGTCTCGAGGTCGAGCGCCAGGATCTCGCCGTCGTCCTTGCGGTAGAACCCGGCGCCGCTCTTCTCCCCCAGGCGGCCTTCCTCCACCAGCCGGCGCAGGACCGATGGCACCGCAAACCGCTCGCGCTCGGGATCGTCGACGAGATCCTCGTGACAGTGGTCGGCCACCGCGACCGCGACGTCGAGGCCGACGAGGTCGAGGGTTCGGAAGATCGCGCTCTTGGGCCGGCCGATGAGGGGCCCGGTCAGGTCGTCGACCTCGTCCACTCCCAGGCCGGTCTCGCGGGCCAGCGCCAGGGCAGTGAGCAGGCCATGCACGCCCAGCCGGTTGGCGACGAATGCCGGCCGATCCTTGGCCCGGACGGTGCCCTTGCCCAGGCGGCGACTGCCGACGTCCTCGATCCATGCGACGCGGTCGGGATCCGTATCCCCGGTGGGGATGAGCTCGAGCAGGCGGGCGTAGCGCGGCGGATTGAAGAAATGTGTCCCCAGGAACGATCGCCGGAACCGCTCGCTGCGACCCTCGGCCATGCGGAAGATGGAGATCCCCGATGTGTTCGAGCTGATGAGCGGCAGTGCCGCCTCGTCCGCGACATCCGCCAGCGCCGCATCGATGCGTTCGAACAGGGCACGCTTGGGCTCGAGCCGCTCCACGACGGCTTCGACGACCCAGTCGGCGCCGACCACGGCGGCCTCGAGCTCGTCGAACCCCCCGGTCCGGATGCCCTGGAAGTCCTCCGCGCGGAAGACCGGGGAGGGTCGGAGCTTGGCAGCCCGCTCCAGGCCTCTGGCCGCGGTTTCCCCGTCGAGATCGAGCAGCCGGACGCGGGCGCCTGTCCCTGCCAGCAGGCAGGCCAGCTGGGCGCCCATGGTCCCGGCCCCGAGCACGACCGCCGAGTCCAGCCGCGGGATCATGCCGCTGCCGCCCCCGGCCCGACGAACAGGTCGGCGAACGCCGCCGCGATCTGCTCGACAGTCAACGGCCCGTCCTCGCGGTACCACTGGGTGAACCAGTTGCAGGCCGACAGGATCGCGATCCCGGTCAGGCGGACGTCGGTGGAACGCAGGGAACCGGCCACGATGCCGTCCTGGATGGCCGCGCGCCAGCGAGCCTCATAGGCGTCGCGTCGCGCGACGATCTGGCGCCGGCGATCTTCGGACAGCGAGCGCAGCTCGATCTGGACGAGCGACAGCTCGTCGCCATGCTCGGCGGCAAACGCCAGGTGCTCGGCGATGGCCCGGCGGAGGCGGAGCGCGGCGGCTTCGTCACTGTCGAGGATCGGCCCGACGCGGTCGCACAAGCGGTCCAGGGCGCCGGACACGATCGACCACAGGAGGTCGTCCTTCGACGCGATGTAGTGGTAGAGGCTGCCGCGGTTCATGCCCAGCGCTTCGGCAAGGTCCTGCATCGACGTCGCATGAAAGCCACGCACGCGGAACAGTCGCGTCGCCGTGCGGAGGAGCTCGGCCTCCCGGGGACGGGTCAGCAGCCCGTTGGCGCCGCTGGTGATCACGCCCGGATATCCCTGCCCTGGAGCCTCGTCGCCTGCCGCATCGTATCCCATCGTCTGGTGACCAAACGAACGTTTGGTTGAGAGACCGGAGCGTAGACCATCCGACCGCCGGGCGCAAGCGCCAGATCCGCCGCAAGCAGCAGGTCCGCCGCGGGCGGTCTATCCGCCGCGGGCGGTCTATCCGCCGCGGGCGCTCTATCCGCCGCGGGCGCTCTATCGTTGATGCGTGACGGAAGCCACGGCACCCGGGCAGCGCCTTCACCGCGTCGTGATCGTGGGCGGCGGGTTCGGTGGGCTGTATGCCGCGCGCGAGCTCGGCCACGATCGACGGGTGGACCTGACGCTCGTTGACCGTCGGAACTTCCACCTCTTCCAGCCGCTCCTCTACCAGGTGGCCACGGGCGCTCTATCGCCTGGTGACATCGCACAGCCGCTCCGGTCCATCCTCCGACGGCAGACGAACACGACGGTCATCCTGGGCGAAGCCTCAGGCGTGGATCTCGACGGCCGACGCGTGCTCCTGTCCGACGGCGGCCCCATCGCCTATGACAGCCTGATCGTGGCGACCGGCTCGAGCCACGCGTACTTCGGCCACGATCAGTGGGCCCCGGTCGCGCCGGGCCTCAAGACGATCGAGGACGCGACGGAGATCCGGCGCCGGATCCTCATCGCCTTCGAGGCCGCCGAGCGGGAGGCCGACCCTGCCCTCCGGGAGGCCTGGATGACGTTCGTCATCGTCGGAGGCGGCCCCACGGGCGTGGAGCTGGCCGGCGCCATCGGCGAGATCGCCCATGACACGCTGCGGCGCGACTTCCGGTCCATCCGCCCGCCTGACGCCCGGATCGTCCTCGTGGAAATGACCGACCGGGTGCTCACGTCGTTTCCGGCGAACCTGTCCGGGAAGGCGACGCTCGCGCTGGAACGCCTCGGGGTGGCGGTCCGGACGGGGACGACCGTCGTGGCAGTCGACGAGGATGGGGTGACCCTCAAGATCGGCGAGCGAGAGGAGCGGCTTGCCGCACGAACGGTCCTGTGGGCCGCCGGCGTGCGCGCGACCTCGTTCGGCCATGCGGTCGCCGAGGCCGCGGCGGCCACGTCCGATAGGGCCGGACGGATCGCGGTGGCGGGCGACCTCGGCCTGCCCGGCCATCCCGAAGTCCTCGTCGTCGGCGATCTCGCCCAGATGCCGTGGCGGAATGGCCAGCTGGTCCCCGGCGTCGCGCAGGGCGCCATCCAGTCGGGCCGGCATGCCGCGAAGGTGATCAGGGCACGCCTGGACGGCAAGCGGGCCCAGGCATTCCGCTACCGGGACAAGGGCAACCTGGCGACGATCGGGCGAGGTCAGGCCGTCGCGGACCTGGGACGGTTCCGGCGGTTCTCCGGCTTCCCCGCCTGGGTCCTGTGGCTGGTCGTTCACATCCTGTACCTGGTCGGCTTCGCCAACCGCCTGGTCGTGCTGGTCCGCTGGGCCTGGAGCTTCTTCACCCACGGCCGAGCCACCCGCCTCATCACCGGCAAGCCGCTCCTGCCGGAGATCCGCGATCCGGAGCCGCCCGCGTAGCCGGCCGGGGGACCGGACCGTGTTCGTCATGAGCGAACAAACGGCACGGTTTGGCGCGTTGGCTCCCGCTGCTGGCCCGTTCTCGGGCGGAACCTATGTCGGCGATGCCCAGCTGGGCATCAGACTGCTGCGATTCGCGTCAGGCGAGCCCGTTTGGCACGCTCCAGCTACCCTTCATGTGATCTTTGTTCGCTGATGGCGAACAACACTCAGCGGCCGGCCGGCCCAGCGCGCCTCGGGCCGTCAGCCGGCCTGGACCGCGGGCAGCGCGGCGAGGGCCGCCTCGTCGGGGATGTACTCGTAGTCCTCCAGCGAGCCGTGCAGGAACTTCTCGTACGCGGCCAGGTCGAAGTGGCCATGGCCCGACAGGTTGAACAGGATGACCCGCTTCTGTCCGGCGGCCCGGGCCGCAAGGGCCTCGTCCATGGCAACCCGGATCGCATGCGACGACTCGGGCGCAGGGAGGATCCCCTCCGCTCGAGCAAAGGCGACGGCGGCAGCGAACGCCGCACCCTGGTGGACGGCCCTGGCCTCGATGTCGCCGTGCTCCTTGAGCAGGCTCACGAGCGGGGACATGCCGTGGTAGCGCAGGCCGCCGGCATGGATTGGTTCCGGGATGAAGCCGGAGCCCAGCGTGTACATCTTGACCAGCGGCGTGAGCTTTCCCGTGTCGCCGAAGTCGTACGCGTAGACGCCGCGGGTGAGCGACGGCGCCGCCTCGGGCTCGACCGCGATGACCCGATAGGCTCGGCCGCCACGAAACGTCTGGCCCAGGAACGGGAAGGTCAGGCCGGCAAAGTTCGAGCCGCCGCCGGCGCAGGCGATGATCAGGTCCGGCTCCTCGCCGGCCATGGCCATCTGCTCGATCGCCTCCTGGCCGACCACGGTCTGGTGGAGGAGCACGTGATTCAGGACCGAGCCCAGGCTGTACTTCGTGTCGTCCCGTGTCGCGGCGTCCTCCACCGCCTCGCTGATCGCGATGCCAAGCGAGCCGGGACTGTCAGGCTGCTCGGCCAGAACTGACCGGCCGTAATTGGTCGTCGTGCTGGGGCTCGGGACGACCTCCGACCCGTACGTCTCCATGAGGATCCGGCGATACGGCTTCTGGTCATAGCTCGCACGGACCATGTAGACCTTCGACTCGATGCCGAAGAGTGAGGCGGCGAACGACAGCGCGCTGCCCCACTGACCGGCGCCGGTCTCGGTCGCGATGCGGCTCGTGCCCTCGTCCTTGTTGAAGAAGGCCTGGGCAATCGCCGTGTTGGGCTTGTGGCTGCCGGCCGGGCTCACGCCCTCGTACTTGAAGTAGATGTGCGCGGGCGTGTCGAGGACCTTCTCCAGCCGTCGCGCCCGCACCAGTGGGCTGGGCCGATAGAGGCGATAGGCTTCGCGGACCGGTTCGGGGATCTCGATCTCGCGGTCGGCGCTGACCTCCTGGCGGATCAGCGCCATGGGGAAGAGGGGAGCCAGGTCGGCCGGCCCGATCGGCTGGCCGGTCCCGGGATGGAGGACGGGCGAGGGCGGCACCGGAAGGTCGGCCACGATGTTGTACCAGGCCTTCGGGATCCGGTCCTCACCCAGGACGAACTTCGTGTGCTCCTCGTCGATCCCCGCGGTGCGCAGCTCCCGCTCGCCCATTCCGGTGCCTCCTGTTCGTTGGAGTCGGCTCGTTCCCCGCCGTTCGTTCCCGCCGTTCGATCCCGCCGTTCGTTCCCCCGACCGTGACATGGCGGAGCGGTCAGAGTACGACGGTGGCCACCGATCGACCACCGCAGCTTCTGCGGCCGCTGCATGACGTCTCATTCCACAGGGACTCGGCTGTCGGATGAACGTGCAGAGTCCATGTGGTAGAACGTCAATTCGCGGGGCGGCCACGCTGACTCATTCCGCAACCTATTCCTCGTCGAATACGGCCGGGCTCATGCCTGGCGGTCTGAGGAGGCGCGGGCGCGGGGCTCAGCGGGGGACGAGCGACTCGTAAAGGTCGACCGTCTGGCGGGCGATCGCGGCCCAGCCGAAGTGGTCCACGGCGCGCTGGCGACCTGCCCGCCCCATCGCCTCGCGCCGGGCTGGGTCGGCCATGAGCTCGTTGATCGCCGCGGCGAGGTCCCGCGCGAATCGTTCCGGATCCCGCGGCTCGAACGACTCACCTCCGGCGGATTCGAACGGAACGAGCAACCCGGTCTCGCCGGGCACGACGACCTCCGGAATGCCGCCCACGGCGCTCGCCACCACGGCCGTGTCGCAGGCCATCGCCTCCAGATTGATGATGCCGAACGGCTCGTAGACGGACGGGCAGCAGAAGACGGCGGCGTGGCTGTACAGCTGGCGAACGGTCGGCTTGTCCACCATCTCCGGGATCCACACCACGTTCGCGTGCTCGGCCTGGGCCGCGGCGACACCGGCCTCCATCTCGGCCGCGATCTCGGGCGTGTCGGGGGCGCCGGCGCACAGGACCACGCCGATGCCCGGATCGAGATGGCGGATTGCGCGGACCAGGTGGACGATGCCCTTCTGGCGCGTGATGCGGCCCACGAACAGGACGTACGGCACGGATCGATCGATGCCGAAGCGCTCGAGCGCGTCGGCGGCCCGTTGCGGGCGGTACTCGTCGGTGTCGATCCCGTTGTGGATCACCCCCACTCGCTCCTCTGGGACGTTGAACAGGCGCAGGACGTCGGCCCGCGTCCCCCCGGAGACGGCGATGACCGCGTCGGCCATCTCGATGGCGGTCCGCTCCACCCAGCTCGAGACGTCGTAGCCGCCGCCGAGCTGCTCGCGCTTCCACGGCCGGAGCGGCTCGAGGGAGTGGGTCGTGATGACGAGCGGGATGCCGTAGGCGAGCTTCGCCAGGATGCCGCCGAGGTGCGTATACCAGGTGTGGCAGTGCACGACGTCCGCCGTCACCGGCTCGGCCGCGAAGGCGAGGTCGCGGCTGAGGGCCGACCACAACGGTCGCAGGAGATCGTCGGCCCCGGACAGGTCGTGGGCGACCGGAAAGCCGCGGACGCGGAGCCGTTCACCCAGCTCGTCCTGCGTCCCGAAGGTGCGCACGTCGACATCGATGAGCCTCGCCAGCTCACGGGTCAGGTACTCGACGTGGACGCCGGCGCCCCCATAGACGCTCGGTGGATACTCGTTCGTCAGGATCAATGCCTGCATCCCGGCCAGCCTATCAGCGCGGGGGTGTAACGCTCGCGAGCCTCGCGGCGTCGAGCCTGGTAGCGCCGGCGCTCGGCGGCGCCGAGGGACATCAGCCAGGGGACCCGCTCTCATGCCGCTCCGCCGCCTGACCGCGCGGGAGTACCTCGTCGACCTCGTCGGCACGACGGTCGCCTGGCCCATCTACAGCCGCCGGGAATGGATGGATCGAGAGGCCCTGGACCGGTTCGCCCTGCGACGCACTCGCGACATCGCCGTCCACGCCGCTCGTACCGTCCCGCTGTACCGCGACCTCTATCGCGATGCCGGCGTCGAGCCGGCAGATATTCGAAGCTGGGACGACGTGCGCCGCCTGCCGCTGGTCGACAAGGACCTGATCCGGGACGGCTATCCGGAGCGATCGCTGACCGAGGGCGCGGACCTGGCGGCGTGCCTCGTCTCCACGAGCTCCGGATCGACGGGGCGGATGATGACGATCCCCCACCGCGCCGACCGGCTGTGGCCATATCTCCTGAGCAGCCAGCGGATGCTCCGCTGGGCAGCGGGCGGCCGCTACCCGTTCTGGTGGCGCCAGGCGTACGTGTACACGTCCGAATACCCGCTCCTGCGGGTCCCCGGGTTCTACCCGCTCACGTTCATTCCGACCGCGGGCGAGCCGGCCGCGATCCTGGCCCGCCTGGAAGCCGTCCGGCCGCAGCTTCTGCATACGTATCCCACCGTCCTGCGCGACCTCCTGGCCGTAGAGCCAGGGCGGGTGGCCGCCCTGGGACTGAAGGGCGTCTCGGTCGGCTCCGAGCTCTCCAGCCAGGACGAGCGCGATGGCTGGGAGGGCGCGCTCGGTTGCCCCGTCCGGGACGAGTACAGCACCGAGGAGCTGGGCCGCATCGCGTCGCAGTGTCCGGCCGGCCGGCACCATCTCCACGAGGACATCGTCAAAGTGGAGATCGTGGATGCCGATGGCCGTCCGACCGACGGCATCGGCGAGGTGGTGGGAACCGAGCTCCACAACCGGACGATGCCGTTCGTGCGGTACCGCCAGGGCGACCTCGCCCGGATCCGCGAGGAGCGCTGCGACTGCGGGCGTCATAGCCGCCTCCTGGTCGACCTCGTGGGTCGGAGCAACGACGGCTTCGTCCTCGGTGACGGGCGGCGGCTGGCGGCCGGCTTTCTGCTCGACGTCGCCTATCGCGCCCTCATCGCGGCCGGCGAGACGGGCGTGCTGGCCTATCGCTTCGTCCAGCCCGATCCCACGCAGGCCACCCTGGAGGTCGTGCCCGGGCCAGGCTACGGGCCTGCGATCGAGGCGCAGATCCTGGCGTCGATCGAGGGCGAGCTGGCGGCCAGCGGACTCCGGCTTACGGTCGCGCCGGTGCCCGCGATCGAGCGCCTGCCCGGGGGCAAGCGCTCCACGATCGTGCGGACTTTCTTTAAGGCCAGCCCGGGCCCATGACGAACCTCGTCTTCAGCAGGGCCTGGGAGGACGACCGGCTCGACCTCGCCGCGCTGTCCATTCGGCCGGGCGATCGTGTCCTCGTCGTGGCGGCCGCCGGGGATGCGGCGCTGGCCCTGGCTGCGGCCGGCGCCGGCCGGGTCATCGCCGTCGACCGGAATCAGGCTCAGCTCCACCTGGTCGCCCTCAAGATCGCCGCCGCCAGGCACCTCGACCCGGAGGCTCGCTACCGCTGGTTCGAGGTCGGTCGCGACCCCACCGCACCGCAGGTCTATCGCCGGGTCCTGCGGAGCCGGCTCGATCCGGCCGCCGCCGCGTTCTGGGATCGCCACATCCACCTCTTCGGGGATGGACTCCACGATCGGGTGGGCGTCGGCCGCTCGTTCGCCCGCGTGGGCCGGCTGGCCCGCTTCCTCGTCCCGTCGCTGGCCGCGCACGTGGAGGCCGTGGGTACGACCGGCGAGCAGGCCGCCTTCTGGCGCCGGCACGTTCGTGGTCGCCTGTTTGGCCCGATCACCCATTGGCTCTTTGCGCACACCCCGGCGATGGCCCGCCTCGCCCCCAACCCGCACGAGCTGCAGCGAATGCGGCAGGGCGGTTATTCGCACGCGCTGGAGGCGCGGATCGAGGGCGTGATCGAGCGCACCCTGGTCCGCCAGCATCCCTGGTGGCGTCCCGCGTTCTCCGGCCGGGCGGCGTCACCGGGCCACGGCGCCGCCTGGCTGGATCCGGATCTCGACTCCGCCGTCCGCGACGGCGCTCAGGCGATCGAGCTCGTGGCCGGCGACCTGACGGAGGTGTTGAATGCCCAGCCGGAGGGTTCGCTGGATGCCGTGAGCGTCTCCAACGTCCCGGACTGGCTGGCCCAGGGCCAGCATCGGGTCCTGCGGGCTGCGCTCGTCCGCGTCCTGGCGCCCGGTGGGCGTGTTCTCGCCCGCTCGATCCTGGCGGATGGCGGGTCGCTGGCGGGCGACGGCCTCGTTCGGGATCCTGCGTCGGCGAGGCTCGTTGCGGACGAGCGAACCGCGCTGTACGGTCGGGTCGACCTGCTACGGCGCGGCTGAGACGCCCTCGCTCCGTGGGCGCGCCACGGCTCAGACGACCGTGGGCAGCTCTCGACCGATGCCATGCCGGAGCCGCCGTGGCGACAGCGCGAGGCAGGTGACCATGAGGGCGAGGGCGAGGCCAGCGAGGGACCACAGGCTGGCCTGGAAGTCGCCGGTCACGTCCCGGATGGCACCGAGCAGGACCGGCCCAGTGGACGACAGGATGTAGCCACCCAGCAGCATGAGGGCGGCCACGGCGCCGACCTCCCCGGGCGCATCGGCAACGTCCACCGGGAGAGTCAGGACGAGTGGAAAGATGGCACCCAGGGCAAGGCCGAGTGCGACGCTCCAGAGAAGGCCCGCCTCGGGCACCAGGAGCACGCCCAGGAGGCCGATCAGGACGGCCAGCGCCGACGCCAGCAACTGGCCACGGCGAGAGCCCAGTCGATCGGCGACGAGCGGTACGCCGATCGTCGTCAGCAGGCCGATGCCGTTCATCGTCGCCAGGAGCGATCCGGCACTCGCCTGGTCCCAGCCTCGCTCGACGTAGACGTTCGCCAGCCAGGCCACGAGACCGTAGTAGATCATCGACTGCAGGCCGAAGAGGAGCGCCAGGAGCCAGCCGGTGGCGCTGCGCCATGGCAGTCGCGGCGGCCCAGATCCGGTGCGTTCGTTCGGCCGGTCCGATCGAACGAGGAGGAGCCAGGCCGCAACGGGCACGGCGCTGGCAATCGAGATGGCAGCCAGCGAGAACCGCCAGTCCAGATCGACGCCGGCCAGCGGTACCGCCACGGCCGCGGCGATCGTGGAGCCGGCCACGATGCCACCGGCGTAGGCGCCCGTACCGAGCGCGGGCACGGTCGGTGCCCGGAGCTTGACGACGATGGCGGGAATGGCCCCGGCGGTTCCCACGCTGACGCCGATGGCCAGCGTGGCGGCGAGCACGGTGGTCGCGTCCGGAGCGACCGCCCGTGCCACGCCGAGGATCGAGATGGCCGTCACGCAGGCGGCCAGCGCGGCGCGGACGCCGACTCGGGCCACGAGGCGGGGACCAATGGGCGCGAAGATGCCCATGCACAGGACGGGAATCGTGCCCAGCAGGCCAGCGACGCCATGGCTCATGCCCAGGTCGGTCCGCATCTCCGGCAGGAGGGGACCGATCGCCAGCAGCTGGGGCCGGAGGGCCAGGGACGCCAGGAACAACCCGACCAGCGGGGCGAGCGCCGAGCGTGGTGGCATCGTGGAAGGGTACCGCCAGCCGACCGGGCGATGGGTCAGGCGATGAGTGCCTCGTAAATAGCTTCAAGCGGCGGGCGCCACGGTGACCTGGTAGCCGAGGGCCTCGAGCCGGTGGGTGAGCCGTCGGCGGACGTGCTCGCGGTCGCGCTCGTCGAAGTAGTTGGCACCGAGGTCGTGGAAC
>WNFV01015038.1_pt1 | contig 21287 bp, 16 predicted proteins | sample 5400101 | NCBI WGS metagenome assembly WNFV01 (sample SAMN13153361, study PRJNA577476) | soil metagenome | isolation source: 115 cm soil or saprolite under grassland replicate 1 | place: USA:California | collected 2016-06-15 | reverse complement strand
GCCGTTCAAAGATCTCGCGGGCCTCGGCCAGCAGCCGCTCGGCCTCCTCGCCGCCGCCGAGCAGCGCAGCGCGCTCGACCTGGGTGACGGCGAGCCAGAAGGGCATCCCCAGCTCGCGGAATTGAGCGGCGGCGACTGCGTAGCCGGCCGAGTCACCTTCCAGTCGCGCCCGCAGGCGGTGCACGTGCGCCTCGAGGTACGGCGGCCGGAAGCCGGGGGGCAGCTCTTCGACCCGCACGAGCAGCTCGTCCGCCTGCTCCCGCCTGCCGAGAGCGAGCGCGGCCTCGACCGCGTGCACGAAGCCCTGCTTGAGCTGTTGGTACGAGAAGTCGGAAGCCTTCGGCCCTGGAAAGGACTCGAGGGACTCGAGGCCGGCGGCGAGCGCATCCTCGAGACGGCCCTCCCCGCGGAGGACCGCCGCGTGCGCGGCGACGTACGAGACCTGCTCCTGCACGTCCGACGATTTCGCCGGATAGAGCGACAGCACGCGGCGCGCCTCCTCCGGCTCGCCACGATGGATGCGGATCTCCGTCACCGAGCTGAGCAGGCTGAGCGTGACGAAGTCCTGGAGGTGGTCCTCGGGAATCTGCGCTGCGGTCGCGAGCGCCTCGTCCCAGCGCCCGAGCATGTAGAGCGGGTAGGTCATCTCCGCGAGCGTCCCCCATTCGCTCGGGCGCGAGCCGCGACGGCGCGAAAACTCGAGCGCCTCGCGCAGGTAGCGGAGCGCGTCCTCGTAGCGGTCGCGGTGAAACTCGCGGTCGGAGAGGTTGAAGTAGATGCTTCCGGCCGGCTCGAGGTCGTGCTCGAGGGCGATCGCAAGCGCCTGCTTGAGGAAGGCGACACTCTCCTGCGGCCGCCCGCGTATCAGAGCGACATGCGCTCTGGCCATGAAGGCCCGCGCGAGCACCTCCATGGACCCGAGCGACTCCGCGATCGCGATCGCCAGCTCGACCCGTTCCGCCGCACGATCGACGTCGCCCTTGAAGACGTATGCGGCGGCAAGCCGGCTTGCGAGCTGCGCCAGGTCGTCGTCCGGCTCGTCGCCGGCGACCACCTCGAACGCACGCTCCATCCGCTCGAGCGCCTCGTCGAAGTGCCCCTGCCAGCGCTCGACGTAGGCGAGCCGTCCCGAGACGCGGGCCGCCGCGTGCGTCTCGCCGTCGGTCTCGTAGAGCGCGACCGACTCGCCGAGCAGCCGGGCAGAGGTTTCCAGGTCGGCGGCGTGGTAGGCAAGCCAACCGGCCCGGTCGAGGAGCGCCGCCCGTTCACGCGGATCGTCGGTCAGGCTCGCAGCCCGCCCGAGGTAGCGCTGCGCCTCGGCCGCCGCCGCGAGCGACTCGGCACGCTCGCCGGCGCGGACGAGCGCCTTGCACGCCTTGTCCCGGACCTCTCCCGAATCGGGGGCGTCAGGAGTCGCCTCGTAGGCGTCGAGGTAGTGCGCGGCGATCACCTCGGCGATCTCGTCCTCGTCGGAGAACGCGGCCTCGAGGTGGGCTGCCGCCGCCACGTGGCGCGCGCGACGCTCGCGCTTCGAGAGCGTCTCGTAGGCGACGTGGCGAACGAGGTCTTGCAGGAAGCCGTACTGGCCGTGCTCGGGCGAGCGCGGGTCGGCCTGCACACCGAGCACCTCCTTGCGAATGAGCGACGCGAGGAGCGGCTCGAGCCCGTCGGCGGCGAGCCCGGAGAGGGCGGCCAGGCCGTCGCGAGTGAAGGTCTTGCCGAGCACGGCGCCGTCCTGGAGCAGTCGCCGTTCCTCGGCAGAGAGGCCGTCCAGGCGAGCGGCGATCAGCGCGTGCAGGGTCTCCGGCACCTCGAGCTCGATGATCTCCCCCACCGGGCGGTAGACCGAGCCCTCCTGGGCGAGCAGGCCCCGGTCGAGCAGCATCCGCACCGTCTCGACCGCGTAGAGCGGTACACCCTCGGCCCGGGCCAGGATCTGCCCCCGCACGGCCTCCGGCAGACCCGGCACGAGCCCGTCCAGCAGCTCTTCCATCGCGCTCTCCGGAAGCGGCTCGAGGAAGACCGAGCTGAAGCTCCGCTGCCCAGCACCCCAGGTCGGCCGCCGCTCGAGCAGCTCGGGGCGGGCGAGCGTAATCACGTACAGGGGGTGGTCGCGTGACCACTCGAGCAGGTACTCGACGAAGTCGAGCAGGCTCTCGTCCGCCCACTGCATGTCCTCGAAGGCGAGCACCGTCGGGTAGACGTCCGTGAGCCGCTCGAAGAAGAGCCGCCAAGCCGCGAACAAATCCTGCCGGTCGCGCGCGCTGTGCTCGGCCAAGCCGAGCAGGTGGGCAAGCCGCGGCTCGACGAACAGCCGCTCATCGGAGTCGGGTAGGTGCTCGTCGAGGGTCGCGCGCAGCTTCTCGAGGGCAGACGCGGGGTCATCGTCCTCCCCGATCCGGCAGCGCATGCGCACCATGTCCGCCAGCGCCCAGTACGTCACGCCCTCGCCGTACGAGAGGCAGCGGCCGCGGTGCCAGTACGTGAGCTGCGGGAGCCCGTCGAAGTACTTGTAGAACTCCCACCCGAGGCGCGACTTGCCGATCCCGGCGATGCCCGTGACGGAGACAAGGTGCGCCTTCCCGCCCTCGGCGCAGGCGTGGAAGAGCTCCTTGATCTGGCGCAGCTCCCGGTCCCGGCCGACGAACGGCGCCTCCAGCCCCTGGGACTTCAGCGAGCCACGGGCGCCCGAGACGACGCGCAGCGCCTTCCAGAGCGGCGTCAGCCCCTCCTTGCCCTTCAGCTCGAACGAGCCGGCGTCCTCGTAGGCGACGGTCTGCTCGGTCGTCCGGCGGGTCGCGTCGCCGACGAGGACGGAGCCGGGATCGGCCACGGACTGGATCCGCGAGGCGGTGTTGACGAGATCGCCCGCGACCATGCCTTGCCCCTCCGCGCCAAGCGTGACCGCCGCCTCCCCCGTGAGGACCCCTGCCCGTGCGCGCAGCTCGGGCGCGGCCACCTCGTCGCCGAGGGCGGTCACGGCGGCGACGAGGTCGAGCGCCGCCCGGACGGCCCGCTCGGCGTCGTCCTCTGTCGCCGTCGGCGTTCCTCAGACCGCCATCACCGCGTCGCCGATGAACTTCTCCACCGTGCCGCCGTACAGCGAGATCAGCCGCTGCGCGGTCTCGAAGTAGCGGGACAGCAGGTCCCGCGTGTCCTCCGCGTCTCGATTTTCCGAAAGCGCCGTGAACCCGACCAGATCCGCGAACAGCACCGAGACGAGCCTGCGCTCGGCCGTGGGGGCGGCCGCCGCAGGAGCGGCTTCCGCTCCTAACGGGGAGCCGCACTCACCGCAGAAGCGCTCGCCGGGCTCGTTGGCCGTGCCGCAGGCGGGGCAGGCTGCGCTCAGCGGCTTCCCGCAGGCGGCGCAGAACTTGCGGCCTTCCCGGTTCTCGGTGCCGCAGTGGGGGCAGCTCACACGCCGACCTCGACCGCGACGGCAGCTCCCGCCCGCAGGAGCCAGGGCGTCGCCCCAAGCCGCTCGAAGCTCTCCCGAGCCTCGGCGAGCAGCGGCTCGGCTTCGTCCGAGCGACCTTGGTCGCCGAGCCACTCGCCGTGCTCGAGCAGAGTGACCGCCAGCCAGAAGGGGAGCTCGAGCTCGCGGAAGCGGGTGGACGCCGTCCTGTAGTCGGAGTCAGCAGCATCCGCCGTCGACGCCAGCCTCGCCCTGAAGCGATGCGCCTGCCCGTCGAGGAAGGGCGGGCGTACCCCGGGTGGAAGGCCCTCGATCGTGGAGAGCAGTTCTTCCGCCTTCCCGCGATCGCCGATCGCGAGCGCGGCTTCAATCCCGTGAACGAGAGGGTGTTTGACTGCCTGGTTGGCGACTCCGAGGGTCGACACGTGGGAGGTCCCGCGTTCGGCTGCAGCGAGCGCCTCGTGGGGACGACCGTCGGCGAGCGCGAGCGCTGCCTCGGCGGCGGCATAACACGCCTGGTCCTGGACATCACGGGACGCCGACAAGCGGGCGTAGATGGAGAAGATCCGACGCGCCTCATCGAGATTCCCGCGGTGGATGTGGAGTTCGAGCACCGAGTTAAGAGGGCTGATCAGCGTACCGCCGGTCGGGAGCTTCTCCTCCGGGATCTCTGCAAACGCCGCGAGCGACTCGACCCAGCGACCGCTCATGTACTGCGCGTAGGTCATCTCGCTGAGGGCGAACCATTCGGCGGGACGATCGCCGTCCTTGCGGGCAAGCGCGAGCGCCTGCCGTAGGTAGCCGAGCGCCTCCTCGTAACGGTCGCGCTGGAAGGAGATGTCGGAGAGGCTTCCGCAGGCGTTTGAGGCCCGATCGGTGAGCTCGTGCTCGAGGGCGTGCTCAAGGACGAGCTTGAATAGACCTCGCGCCTCCTCGGGACGTCCGTGCGCAGTAGTGAGCATTGCCTTCGTCGTCCACGCGCGGATGAGAACCTCTGGGAGGGAGAGCGACTCCCCGATGTCGAGCGCGAGCTCGACGCGCTCTTTCGCGCGCTCGGGGTCGCCGGCGAACCAGTACGAGTGGGCCAGCCGGGCCGCGAGGAGTGCCAGGTCCTCGTCAGGCTCGTCCGTCGAGATCACGGTGTACGCCCGCTCCATGCGTTCGATCGCCTCGTGGAGCTGACCTAGGTTTCCCTGAACTTGCGCCAGCCGTGCGGAGACGCGAGCGGTCGCGTGCGTCTCGCCCTCGGCCTCGTACAGGGCGATCGAGGTCTCGAAGAGGCGGGCGGCAGCCTCCATCGCACCAGCCTTGAAGGCCATCTGCCCCGCACGGTCGTTCAGCGCCGCCTGGACGAGCGGCTCTTCCGTCAGGCCCGCGCTCTGCTCGAAATATCGCTGCGCCTCCGCCGCGGCGGCGAGCGACGCTGCACGTTCGCCTGCCCTCGTCAGGGCAGCTCGCGCCTTGTCCTTGATCTCCGCCGCGTCCGACGTGGCGGGAGCGGCCTCGTAGGCATTGAGGTAGTGAGACGCGACCACCTCGACGACCTCGTGCTCGCCCCAGGTCTCCTCGAGGTAGGCGGCCGCCGCGAGGTGCCGTGACTTCCGGTCGCTCTTGGCCAGCGTCTCGTAGGCGACGCGGCGCAGGAGATCCTGGAGGAAGCCGTACTGCCCGTGTTCGGGGGTGCGCGGGTCGGCCTGGACGCCGAGCAGCTCTTTCCGCGTCAACGTCGTCAGGAGCGGATCGAGCTCCTGCTCGGAGAGCCCCGAGACCGCCGCGATCGCCTGCTTCGGACGGCGCCGTCCTGTAGCACGCGCCGCTCCTCCGCCGTCAATCCGTCGAGCCGGGCGGCGATCAGCGCGTGCAGCGTCTCCGGAACCTCCAGCGCCTCGACCGTGCCCGTCGGGCTATAGACGGATCCCTCCTGCACGAGCGCGCCGCGGTCGAGCAGCATGCGCACCGTCTCGACCGCGTACAGGGGAATCCCTTCGGCGCGCTCCAGAATCTGGTGGCGCAGCGTCTCCGGGAGGCCCGGGACGAGACCGGCGAGCAGTTCCTCCATCGCCGGTTCCGGCAGCGGCTCCAGGTAGATGGAGGTGAAGTTTCGGCTCGCCGCACCCCAGGTCGGCCGGCGGTCCTGGAGCTCGGGCCGTGCCAGCGTCACGACGAACAGGGGTGAGCTCCGTGACCACTCGAGCAGGTACTCGATGAAGTCCAGCAGCGAGGCGTCCGCCCACTGCATGTCCTCGAAGACCATGACGGTCGGGTAGACGTCCGCCAGCCGCTCGACGAACAGCCGCCAGGCTGCGAAGAGGTCCTCGCGCTCGAAGCGCGTGCTGTCCTCGAGGCCGAGCAGGTGCCGGAGGCGCGGCTCGACGAAGCGGCGCTCCTCGGCGTCCGGCAGGTGCTCGTCGACGACGGCTGCGAGCTTCGCAAGCGCAGAGGCCGGCTCCTCGTCCTCGGCGATCCGCGCCCGCATGCGGACCATGTCCGCAAGTGCCCAGTAGGTGACGCCTTCGCCGTACGAGAGGCAGCGGCCTCGGTGCCAGTAGGTGATCTGGGGCAGCCCGTCGAAGTACTTGTAGAACTCCCAGGCGAGCCGCGACTTGCCGATGCCCGCGATCCCCGTGATCGAGATCAAGTGCGGCTTGCGATCGTCAGCGGAGGTGTGGAAGAGATCCTTGATGCGGCGCAGCTCCCCGTCGCGGCCGACGAACGGCGCCTCGAGCCCGGTCGACTTGAGCGCACCGCGTGCACCCGAGACGACGCGCAGCGCTTGCCAGAGCGGCACGAGGCCGACCTTCCCCTTCAGCTCATGCGAACCCGCGTCGGCATAGACGATCGTCTGATCGGTGGTGCGTCGAGTCGCCTCGCCGACGAGCACGCAGCCCGGGTCGGCGATGGACTGGATGCGCGAGGCGGTGTTGACGAGGTCGCCGGCGACCATCCCCTCGCCCTCTGCACCGACGGTCACCGCGGCCTCCCCGGTGAGAACGCCGGCCCGGGCACGAAGCTCCGGCGCGCCGACCTCGTCGCCGAGCGCGGTCACGGCGGCGACCAGGTCGAGCGCCGCCCGCACCGCCCGCTCGGCGTCGTCCTCGGTGGCGGTCGGCGTCCCCCAGACCGCCATCACCGCATCGCCGATGAACTTCTCCACCGTGCCGCCGTAGAGCTCGATCAGCCGGCGGCAGGTGTCGAAGTAGCGTGACAGGAGCTCACGCGTCTCCTCGGCGTCGCGGGTTTCGGAGAGGGAGGTGAAGCCGACGAGATCCGCGAAGAGCACGGAGACGAGCCGGCGCTCCGAAACAGGCCCCTCGGTCGGAGCAGGAGCCGGAGCCGCCGGCGCGCCTTCCTCGAGCGATGCCCCGCACTCGTCGCAGAACTTCGTTCCTGCGGCTACGGGGTGGCCGTTGGGGCAGATTCTGGCGAGCCCCGAGCCGCAGGTCGAGCAGAACTTCGCCTCAGCTCGGTTTTCGGTGCCGCAATGAGGGCAGATCACGCAGGTACCTCCGCCGCGACGGGTGCCCCGGCCCGTTCCAGCCAGGGCGTCGCCCCGAGCCGCTCGAAGATCTCGCGGGCCTCGGCGAGCAGCGGCCCTGATTCCTCGGCTCGTCCCTGTCCCGCAAGCCATTCTGCATGCTCGAGCTGGGTCACCCCGAGGTAGAAGCCCAGCGCGAGCTCTCGCATGAGGCCCGTGGCGCGCTTGAAGCGGCGGTCCGCCTCCTCGGTGTCACCCTGACGCGCACCGAGCTGCGCGCGGAAGCGCGACACCTGTGCCTGCAGGAAATGGGACGAACGGCCGGGCGGCAACGTTTCGATGACGGTCAGGATCTCTTCGGCTCTCGCGCTGCATGAACGCCGTCTGAGCGTCTTCGAGGGCCTGGACGGCATCGCCGGCCATGAGCAGGAGATTCGCTCGGCCCAGATAGAACGAGGCGCGCTCCTGCAGGTCGGCCGACGTCTCCATTGCCGCGCACCGTTCGAGCAGGGTCTCGGCGTCGGCGGGGTTGCCCCGAAACGTGTGCACCGTCGCGCCGAACGTGATGATGCCCGGCCACGCGGTCCGGATCTCCGACCAGTGCTCCTCCGGGAGCTGCGCGACCATCGACTCGACCTCGTCCCACGCGCCAAGGGAGAACGACGGGTACAGCTGGCCGAGGAACTGCCACTCCCACCAGCGGGCGCCCACGCGGCGGGCCAGCGCGAGGCCGTCTCGAACGGCGGCCGCGGCTTCCTCGTACCGGTCGACGTGGCAGAGGGTGTCCGCCAGGTTGTAGTACGCGCGAAGCGCCGCGGACGGCTTCTCGTGCTCCAGAGCGATCTCCAGCGCGTAGGGAAGAAGCGCCTGCGCCTCCTGGCGCCGCCCGCGGCCGGCGAGGATGATCGCCTTCGTGTTCAGCGCCTCCGACAGGACCTCCGCTGCCCCCAACGCCTCTGCGATCTCGAGGGCTGTCTCGATTCGCTGGAGCGCGAGGTCGCTGTCGCCGTGGAAGAAGCGGAAGCGGCCGAGCTGGGCTGCGAGGGACGCGAGATCCTCGTCGGGCTCCTCCTTCGAAAGCACCTCGAACGCCTGCTCCATATTCTCGAGCCCCTGCTCGAGGCGGCCCTTGTCGGTCCAGAGGATCTCGGCCAGCCGGGCAGAGACCCTCGCCGCGGGATGCGTCACTCCCGCCGCCTCGAAGAGCTCGATCGCCCGCTCGTAGTGGGCAACCGCCTCGTCTGCCCGGGCACCGATTCTCGCCATGATTCCCGCTCGCTCGTGCAGGTCAGCTTGCACGAGCGCCTCGTCGGTCAGCTCGAGCGCCCGTTCGTACGCGCGCTGGGCCTCGACGGTCGCGGCCAGCGACGCCGCGCGCTCCGCTGCGCGGACGAGCATCGCCCTTGCCGTTCCGCGGATCTCGTCCGCGTCGGGATCGTCGGGTGCGGCGCGGTAGGCGTCGAGGTAGTGCGCAGCCACCACTTCGACGATCTCGTCCTCCTCGGCGCTCCAGGTCGAGGACAGGAAGTGCGCCGCGCCTAGATGTTTTGCCTTGCGCTCACGCTTCGAGATCGTCTCGTAGGCGACGTGCCTGACGATGTCCTGGAGGAACGCGTACTGACCTCGCTCGGGCGAGCGGGGATCGGCCTGGATCGAGAGCACCTCCTTGCGGAGCAGGGAAGCCAGCAAGGGCTCGAGGTCGGCCTCGGTCAAGCCGGTGAGCGCAGCGACACCCTGCCTCGTGAACATCTTGCCGAGCACCGAGCCGTCCTGGACGAGGCGGCGCTCCTCGGGCGTGAGCCCGTCGAGCCGCGCAGCGACGAGCGCCTGCAGCGTCTCCGGTACCTCGAGCGTCTCGATCGATCCGGTCGGGTGGAAGACGCTCCCGTCCTGAACGAGCAATCCACGGTCGAGCAGCATCCGCACCGTCTCGACCGCGTAGAGGGGCACCCCCTCCGCCCGGTCCAGGATCTGCGCGCGGAGGTCTTCCGGAAGCCCCGGCACGAGCCCGCTCAGCAGCTCTGCCATGGCCTGGGCGGAGAGCGGCTCGAGGTAGAGCGCCGTCGTTGCGCGCTTTCCGACTCCCCAGGTCGGGTGCCTCGCGGCCAGCTCCGGACGTGCAAGCGTGAGCACGAAGATCTGATGGTTCCGCGACCAGTCGAGCAGGTAGTCGAGGAAGTCGAGCAAACCGGCGTCGGCCCACTGCATGTCCTCGAAGACGAGGACGACCGGATCGGTCTCCGCAAGGCGCTCGAACAAGACCCGCCAGGCCGAGAACAGGTTCTCCTGGTCGCCCGCGACGCCCTCTTCGAGCCCGAGCAGATGAGCGAGTCGGGGTTCGACCCACGCCCGCTCGTCGGCGTCGGGAAGGTACTCGCCGAGGGTCGCGCGGAGCTTTTTACGAGCCGAGCCAGGTTCCTCGTCCTCGACGATGTCGCAACGCATGCGCATCATCTCGGCCAGTGCCCAGTACGCGACCCCATCGCCGTACGAGAGACAGCGGCCACGGTGCCACCACGCCTCCCCGGCGAGACCGTCTACGTACTTCTCGAACTCCCACGAAAGGCGCGTCTTACCGACCCCGGCGATCCCGACTACCGAGACGAGCTGTGTCCTCCGCTCGTCGGCCGACGCATGGAAGAGCTCCTTGACCAGCCGCAGCTCGCGGTCTCTGCCCACGAACGGCGGCTCCAGGCCCGTCGAGCGGAGCGCGCCCGCACGCCCCGCCATCACGCGCAAGGGGCGAAACAGCGGCACCGGCTCCGCCTTGCCCTTCAGCTGATGCGCGCCCGCGCCCTCGTAGGCGATCGCAGCCTCGGTCGCCCGCTTCGTCGCCTCGCCGACGAGCACCGCCCCCGGCTCCGCCGCCGACTGGATCCGCGAGGCGGTGTTGACGAGATCGCCGGCCACCATCCCCTGGCCCTCCGCCCCGATCGTCACCGCCGCCTCGCCGCTCAACACGCCTGCACGGGCCTGCAACTGTGGATCGAGCTCCGTCACCGCAGCGACCAGGTCGAGCGCAGCCCGAACCGCGCGCTCGGCGTCATCCTCTTTGGCGACTGGGCTTCCCCAGACGGCCATTACTGCGTCGCCGATGAATTTCTCCACCGTTCCCCCGTAACGCTCGATGAGCTGTTTGCAACGTTCGAAGTAGCTCGAGAGGAGCTCTCTGACCTCTTCCGCGTCACGCGCCTCGGAGAGCGTCGTAAACCCGACGAGGTCGGCGAAGAGCACCGAAACATGCTTGCGCTCGGTTGCAGGAGCGGGGCGCGATATGGGAGTAGATTCGCCCCCCAGAGCAACTCCGCACTCCCCGCAGAACTTGACGCCGGGCGTGTTCGAACCGCCGCAAGACGGGCAGATCGCCGAGAGCGCGCTACCGCACTCGCCGCAGAACTTCCGGCCCGCCTCGTTTTCGCTTCCGCATGCGGCGCATTGCATTTAGACCCTCTCCGTTCGGGGTGCTAAGAGTACTCCGGCGCTCGAGAAACGGGAACCCGGAGGGTCAGAGGTCGGCCTTCATCACCAGTGTGCCGCCGCGCTCGCCGACCTTGGCGAATCCGTGCTGCTCGTAGAGATGGAGGGCCGGGTTGTCGGGCTCGACGCTGAGGCTGATCCGGCCGTAGCCCTCGCTCCGAGCCTGCTCGAGCAGGGCGGTCAGCAGCTCCTCGCCGAGGCCGCGTCCCCGCCGGCTGGGCACGATTGCGATCGTCAGCTCGGGCGTGCCTTCGTCCACGAACCCGTAGCCGGGCTCGTCCTCTTCGAACAGCCGGTACCACGCGGCCCCGACCGGCTGGAACTCGTCGATGGCGAGGAGGGCGCTGTCCCCGGGGCGGCCCCAACCGGCGACGTAGCGCTCGAGCGGGACGTCCGCCTCGTTCCCCCAGCGCGCGTAGTACGCGTGTCGCAGCATGTCGCGGAGGAAGGGGAGATCCTGCGCGCCCGCGTGCCGGATCACTCGACTTCCTCCGTGAGCTGGATGCGATTGCCGTCCGGGTCGAACACGTCGACGATCCGGACTTGCCCGTGGAGCTCGACGATCACACCCACCTCCGCGCCGGCCGCCCGCAACCGATCCACCTCCGCGCGCAAATCCTGCACGGTCACCGAGGCGACTCCGCCCTCGTCCCCCTGAGCCTCCCAGAGGGCAATCTCCATGTCCTCGCGGCGCAGCTTCGCCCAGCGGCCCTCCTCGTCGGCGAAGGTCTGTTCGAAGCCGAGCACGCCGGCGTAGAACGCGCGCGCCGCGTCGAGATCCCGGACGCGGTACCAGACGCTCACGAGACGCTCCGCACCCGCTCCGGCGCCGGCCAAGCCGGCACCTCCGCTCTTTGTGAGCCTCCGTCAAGCCTACGGCTCATAGCGTCAAGCCGGGCTCCTCCAGGAACTCCTTCACCGTCCGGAGGAAGTCGGCGGCCGTCGCCCCGTCGATCGTGCGGTGGTCGCAGGTCAGCGTCATCGTCAGCATCGGCCGCACGACCACCTCGCCGTCCCTGGGGACGGCCCGGTCGTCGATCGCGCCGACTGCGAGGATCGCGGCCTGCGGCGGGTTGAGCACGGCGATGAACTGCTCGACCCCGTACATGCCGAGGTTTGAGATCGTGAAGGTGCCGGCCGCGAGATCGGCAGCTTGGAGCTTCCCGCCCCGTGCGCGCGCGACCAGATCCGCGCGGGCCGCGGCGATCTCTGCGACGGTGCGGGCTTCGCAGCCGGGGATCACCGGCACCACCAGGCCGCGCTCGGTTGCGACCGCGATCCCGACGTTGGCCGACGGGTACAGCTCGACCGCGTCGCCCGCGTACAGTGCGTTCACCTCGCGGTGGCGCATCAGCGCGAGCGCGCAGACCTTGGTCAGGATGTCCGTCACGGTCGGCCGCTCGTCCGGGTGCCGCTCGACGAGCCGCGCACGCAGCTCCTGCGCCCGGGTCATCTCCGCCGACATCGTGATCTGGAACGCGGGCGCGGTCCAGGCCTCGGTCATCCGCCGCGCGATGGTCTTGCGGAGCGAGGTCAGCTCGACGCGCTCGACCTCCCCGCTTCGCACCGGCGCAGCGGGAGCGGCCTCCGGCGCCGAGACGGCGGCGCGCTCGACGTCCTCGGCAACGATGCGCCCCTCCGGCCCCGTGCCCGAGAGCGCTGCGAGATCGATCCCGCGCTCGCGCGCGATCCGCCGCGCCAGGGGACTTGCCTTCACTCGGCCTTCGGCCGATTGAAGGCTAGCTGGGGCCGCTGGCTCGGACGGTCGTCCGTTCTCCTGCTGCGGCTGAGTTGCCGCCTGCGGTTCTTGACTAGCCATTTCGGGCTCGCCCGAAATGGCGGGAATCTCCTCACCCGAAATGGCAGGAAGTTCTTCGCCCGCTTCGCCGATCACCGCCACCGTCTTGCCGACCGCGACCTCGCCTTCCGGCACGAGGATCTTGAGCAGGATCCCCGAGGCTTCCGCCTCGACCTCCTGCGTGACCTTCTCGGTGTCGAGCTCGTAGAGCGGCTCGCCCTTCTCGACCTGGTCGCCCTCCGACTTCAGCCAGCGAACGATCGTGCCGGACTCCATCCCCTGGCCGAGCCGCGGCAGCGTCACCTGGCTAGCCACGGCCGACCGTCCTCCGGATCGCGTCGAGCACGTCGCTTCCGTGCGGGATGACGTAGTTCTCCATCACGGGCGCGAAGGGCACCGGCGCGAACTTCGACCCGACCCGCTCGACCGGCGCGTCGAGCCAGTCGAATGCCTGGTGCTGGATGACGGCCGCGATCTCCGCGCCGAAGCCGCCGCGCACGACCGCCTCGTGGGCGACCACGCAGCGATTCGTCTTCTTCACAGAGTCGACGAGGGCCTGCTCGTCGAGCGGCTGCAGCGTCCGCGGGTCGACGACCTCGACCGAGACCCCTTCCTTCTCGGCCTCGAGCGCCGCCCCGAGCGCTTCGTGGACGAGCCGGCCGGTCGCGATCACGGTCACGTCCTCGCCCGCGCGGTGGACGCGCGCCTGCCCGAGCGGGATCGGCTCGAGCTGATCCGGAACCTCCTCCTTGATCGGGTACAGCGTCCGGTGCTCGAAGAAGAGCACCGTGTTGTCGTCGTAGATCGACGACCAGAGCAGGCCTCGGACATCGGTCGGGGTCGACGCGAAGACGACCTTCAGGCCCGGCACGTGCACGAACCAGGCCTCGAGCTGCTGCGCGTGCTGGGCGCCCGGCGACCAGCCGGCACCGCCCTGCGTGCGCACCGTCAGCGGCACGGTCACCTGGCCGCCCGACATGTAGCGGTGCTTGGCAGCCTGGTTGACGATCTGCTCCATCGCGAGGGTCGTGAAGTCCTCGTACATGATCTCGACGACCGGCCGCATTCCCTGCATCGCGGCGCCGATCCCGGCGCCGACGAGCGCCATCTCCGAGATCGGGGCGTTGCGGACGCGCTCCGGGCCGAACTCGGCGAGCATTCCCTGGGTGACGCCCATCGAGCCGCCCATCTCGGCGATTCGCCCATGATGAAGACGTCGTCGTCGCGCCGCATCGCCTCGGAGAGCGCGTCGCGCACCGCTTCGCGATAGGTCATCTCCGCCATCAGGCGTACACGTTCTTCAAGGCATCCTCGGGCTTCGGGTCGGTGCCCGCCTTCGCGAACTCGACCGAGGCTTCCGCAATCTCGCGCGCCTCCTGGTCGAGCGCCTCGAACTCGTCGTCCAGGAGCCCGAGCTTGTCCCGCAGCTTCGTGATCGGGTCCTGGGTCTCCCGCAGCTCCTGCTGCTCGCCCTTGGGCCGGTATACCTGCGGGTCGCCTACGTAGTGGCCGACGAGCCGGTAGGTCTCGCAGACCAGGAAGACCGGCCCCTTGCCGCTGCGGGCGTAGTCGAGGGCCCGCTTGGCCGAGCGGTGCACGGCCTCGACGTCCTGGCCGTCCACCTTCGCGGAGTGCATCCCGTAGGCGACCGCACGCTTCTCGAGATCGGTGATCGGCAGCTGTTGCGCGGCGGGCGTCGACTCGGCGTAGTGGTTGTTCTCGAGCACGAACACGGCCGGGACCTGCCAGACCTGGGCGAGGTTCAGCGCCTCGTGAAAGGTGCCGATGTTCGTCGCGCCGTCCCCGAAGAAGGCGACGGCCACCCGGGGCTCGCCGCGCAGCTTGAAGGAGAGCGCGGCCCCGACGATCGCCGGCAGCCCGCCCCCGACCACAGCGTTCGCGCCGAGGTTCCCGCGCTCGACGTCGTAGAGGTGCATCGAGCCGCCGTAGCCGTGCGAGCAGCCCTCGAGCTTCCCGTACAGCTCCGCCATCACCTCGTTCGGATGGGTTCCGCGCGCGAGGGTGTGGCCGTGCGCGCGGTGGGTGGAGGCGAAGACGTCCCCGTCCTCCATCGCCTGGCAGACGCCGACCGCGACGCCCTCCTGGCCGATCGCGACGTGGAGGAAGCCCGGCAGCTCGCCGGCGCGGAAGCGCTCCTCGACCTTCTCCTCGAAGTGCCTGATCAGGAGCATCTCCCGCATGAACACGCGCAGCCGCTCATTCGAGAGCGTTCCCCGCTTGCCTTCCACCTTCGCCACGAGGCTGAGTTTATGCTGCGGCCCGTGGGCCTCGTAGGGCAGTGGGAGCGCATCCAGGCCGGGCTGTCCGGCGGCTGGTCGGAGGTCCGGCTCGCGCTGCGCCTCTCCGGTGACGCGGACGCGACGCGCGCCGCCGAGCTGCTCGGCCCGTTGACCCCCGGACGCGTCGGACGCGAGTTCCGCCTCTACGTCGTCCGTCAGGCGCCAGGCCCCTCCGCCGGGGCCCTTGCGCGCGCGCTGGCCAGACTCGACGACGAGCAAATCCGGGGTACGCTCGAGCTGCTCGCAACCGAAGCGGTCGCTGACGCGCCGGAGGCCCCTCGGCATCACTCGCTCGCCGAGGCCTGGGACGCGCTGTTGGCGACGGTTCCGCCCGACTGGAGCGACCTCTACGTCGAGGTCGAGCTGACCTCGAGCGACCATCTCGACCCGGCTGCGCTCGCGCTTGCGCCCGTCAATCCGGCCCGGTACGGCGAGACGCCGGGATTCCGGTTCCGCTGCGCGCGGGAGTTCGGCTACGGCGCCTCGCCCGGAATGGTGCGCCGCTGCCTTGAGCGGCTGGACGAGCGCGGGATCCCGGGCATGCTGCGCATCCTGCGGGTGCTCTCCGACACGAAGCCCGCCGGCACCCAGGGCCCGGTCTGGTACGTGGGCGGCAAGGTGGTCTAGGTGCCCCTCCCAGCAATACATGCCGGCTTCTGGCCCGCTATCACGCGGCGCGCTGCCCTCCCGCTCCGGCGGCGGCAAAGCCGCCGCCTCCGCTCCTTGGCCGGCTCCGGCAAGCCTACGCCGGCTGCGTCCTCAGTCGCGCCCATAGGTTCACCTATGGGCGCTCCCTGCGTCCTTGCATCGCTTGGTGCTAGCGACCCACAAGCTCGGCGGCATTACTGGCAGGGACACTGATGGCCGATCCGAGCTCCTGGATCGTGATCGAAAAGGGCTGGAAGGTACACGCAGCGGACGGGAGCGAGGTCGGCACCGTCGCGGAGACGCTGGGAGACGAGAGGCACGACATCTTCGACGGCCTGGCCGTCTCGACGGGCTTGCTCTCGAAGCCCGTGTACGTCCCCAGCGAGCAGGTGGGCGAGATCGTCGACGGGGCGGTCAGGCTCTCCCTGGACGCCGACGCCGTCAAGCGGCTCGAGCCGTACGAGCCCTCGCGCGGCGCCTGAGGCTGACGCCGATTTAGCGAGAATCACTCGAAGGGGGGACATCGCCTCCCCGCCCTTCGGCGTTCCCTATGTCGTCCGAAATGCCGGGACGATCCAGCAGATACCGCAGGAGGGGTTGCAGATGACGCACAAGCAGCGGTCACGAAGATTTCGGTTGGTCGCCATCGTCGCAGCGACCTTCGCCCTCGCCGCAGGAGCGGCACAGGCGCAGAGCCCGCTGCCGGAGCCGGGTAAGACGACGGAAGGGAACTCTGCGAGCGAGTCGGTCGGCACCGTCCAGGTCGGGCCGGCCACCGTCGATCCGACGTCCGCGGTCGCGGACACGTCCGTTGCCGACGCCGCCGACACAACCGGCGCGACCGACGTAACCGGAACCACCGCGGCCACGGTCGGCGAGAGCGGCGCCAACAGCGCATCGCAGTCGGGCGGCACCGTCCAGATCGGCGGCGACAACAGCGCGACCCAATCCGTGGGCACGGCTCAGGTCAGCCAGAGCAGCACGAGCTCGTCCGCACAGGCCCAGACGGCCGACGGAACGGGATCCGTGACGGCACCGGCGGCCGTGGGCGGGAGCGGCTCCAACTCGTCCGACGACTCCGTCGTCGCCGCCCAGGTCGGCAGCGGCAATACGGCGGGCGGATCGACCGGCTCCGTTCAGGTGCAACCGACGACCGCCGGCGTCGACGCCGGATCGGACGCCGGCGGGCTCGCCCCCGGTGCGGAGGCCGACGGCTCGATCAGCGGCGAGCAGGTGCTCGGCGACACGGTCGGCGTCGACCTCTCCTCGCTCGGACAGCTGCCGGGCCCGGTGACGATGCTCGTCCTCGACCTCGTCCACTCGCTGTTGCCCGACGTGGGCGCGGGCCTGGGCGTAGAGGGGCTGGCGAGCACGGGCATCCTCCAGCTCGGCGGGGACGGCGACGATGTCCGGGTCGACCTCGGCTCGATCACCGTCTCGATCGTCTCTCTCCAGCGCGATCCGGAGCTCATGCTGGAGATCCTCGGCACCGAGCTCAGCCTCGGCGCTCTGGTCGGTGTTCCGCCGAGCGGCGAGAGCACCGCGGCCGGTTCGTTCGGAACCGTCCAGCCGGGGGGCGGGAACACCGCCGAAGACTCGATCGGCACAATGCAGGTCGGCTCGCTGGTGGTCTCGCCGAGGCTCGGCGTGACGAGCGACGAGCTCGGCACCTCGGCGCTCCTCGGCGGCGGCGCCGGCGTCGCGGACGGCGGCAACTCCTCGGAGGGCTCGATCGGCACCGTCCAGGTCGGCGGCATGTTCATTTCGCCGACGCTCGCCCTTAGCTCCGACGGGGTGGGCGCCGGCTCGATCGGAGGTTCAAGCGGGATCGCCGGCGCGGACAACTCGTCCGACGGCTCGATCGGCGCCGTTCAGATCGGCGGCGGCAACTCTTCCGACGGATCGGTGGGCGCCGTTCAGTCCGGGTCGGTCACGGTCGGCCCGGCGGCGAGCGCTTCGGTCACACCACTCGATAGCTCGATCGGGACCGGCGGCGCGACGACGATCGGCGGAGGGGGGAACTCCGCGACAGACTCGATCGGCGCCGCTCAGATCGGGGGCGGGAACACGTCCAGCGACTCGATCGGCACCGCGCAGTCGCGCTCTGTCGATGCCCAGCCGACGGCGTCTGCCGGCGACACCACGGTCGCACCCGCGCTGAACATCGGCGGCTCTGGCGACGGGCCGGGGAACACCGCCACGGGCTCGATCGCAACCCTGCAAGTCGGCGTCGCAAACAGCGCCGATCAGTCGATCGGAACCGCACAGGTGGGGCCGACGACCGTCGGGCAGTCGCCCGGTGGCGGCACCGGGGGCGGCGGCGGCGGTGGCACCGGTGGCGGCGGGGCCGGTGGCGGCGGCGAGGGTACCGGCGGAGGCGGCACCGCGGGAGGCGGGACCGGCGGTGGCGTGGGCTCGGCCGGTGAAGCCACGTCGCCCGCAGGAACGCCGGCAACGGGGGCGACAACGACTCCGGTCGCCGCAACGGGCACGGCTCCGGCCGCACCGGGCGCACAGCCCGCGCAGCCGGCCCCGCGCGGTGTTGTGGCGCCGGCGAGAGTGGGCGTCCCGCCCGTCGCGCCCATCGCACCTGCGGCGCAGCCCTCGGGCGGAGGCCTGCCGGTGCTGAGCGTGAAGCTCCCGTTCACCGGAATCTCGCTGTGGCTGGCCGTGTTCATCGCGGCGAGCCTTCTCGCGGCGGGAACTGCGCTGGGGCGACCTGGGGCCCGGCGCAGCACCTCGTAAGGGGACGACCACCACGAGGGGCCTCCGGATGCATCCGGAGGCCCCTCGTTTGCCGCAGTGCCGACGAGGTAAGGTGACGCGCGTGCCTGCCACAAAGAGGAACGGCGTCGGCTGGGCCGCCAAGGAGATCGTCGACCGTGCGCGGTCGATCGCGCACCTCGAGGTCGAGCTTGCGCTGCTGGAGGTCAAACGGAAGCTGGTCCGGATCGCAGTCGGCGCCGGCCTCGGCGCGGGGGCGGCGGTCGTCGCCCTGTTCGCGGTCGGCTTCCTGGCTGCAGGCGCGGCCGCGGCGCTCGCGCTGGCCGTCCCGGTCTGGGCCGCACTGCTGATCGTCGGCGGCGCCTTGCTGGCCACGACCGCGTTGCTGGCCGGGTTGGCGCTCCGCTCGCTCCGCGCAGGGACGCCTCCCGTTCCGAAGGAAGCGATCGAAGAGGCCCGCCTGACAACCGAGGTGCTGAAGCACGATGGCCGATAGGTCGACCCAGGAGGTCAGGCGCGAGCTCGAATCCGAGCGCGAACGCCTCGGCAAAGCCGTCCAGACGCTGCGCAAGAGGGCGGACGCCGCCCGCCGCAAGCTGCCGATCCTGGCCGTCGGAGCGGCCGGAGCGAGCCTCGTGCTCCGCACCGCGTCCAGGCGCGTTTTCGGGCGGAAGTCCTCGGGGACGGAGAAGCGTGCGCGCTTTTCCTTCTTCGACCGCGGCGACTGAGGACAGGGTCACGTCTCCGCTCCGGCTGCGGGCGGGCGAATGGCTCGATGTCCTGAAGCGGACCGGCAAGGCGTTCCTCGCCGACGGCGGCATCGGGCTGGCGCAACAGATTGCCTTCAGCTCACTGCTCGCGTTCTTTCCCGCAGTGATTCTGGTCATCGGGCTACTGGGGCTGATTCCGGGGGCTTATGACGCGCTGGTCGACCTGCTCGACACGGTGGCGCCGCAGGCGGTCCTGAACGCGATCGACGTCGCCAGGCAGAGCTCGGCCGGAGCAGGCGCGGGGTCGGCGCTCGCCGTCGCCGCCGGCACCGTCGGCGCGCTGTGGGCGGCGACCGGAGCGACGGGCTCCGTGATCAAGGCGGTCAACCGCGCCCACGAGCTGCGCGAGACCCGGGCTTTCTGGCGCGTGCGGCTCCTCGCGTTCGAGCTGGTGTTCCTGGCCGGCCTCGTGCTGGCCATGGTCTTCGTGCTGATCGTCTTCGGCGGGCCGCTGGGGGACGCCGTCGCGCGCCGGGCCGGCCTCGGGCACGAGTTCGCGATCCTCTGGGCCGTCGTGCGCTGGCCGATCGCCTTCGCCGGCATCCTCCTCTTCCTCGGACTCGTCTACTACCTTGCTCCGGCCGAGCGGCCGCAGAGCCGGAGCTCGATCATCCCCGGATCGCTGCTCGGCTCGACGCTCTGGCTCGCGCTCTCAGGGCTGTTCGCGCTCTACACGAGCTTTTCCAGCTCCTACGACCGAACCTACGGCTCGCTCGCCGGCGCGATCGTGCTGCTCCTCTGGCTGAACTACTCGGCGGTCGCGCTGCTGCTCGGAGCAGAGTTGAATGCCGAGCTAAAGCGAAGGTCTAGGCAGTGACGCGAAACACGCCCCGGAGCGTCGGGGTCGCGTCCGAGCGGTACCGGTAGAGACCTCGCTTCAGCGTCAGCCTCCACACCACCGTTTGCTTGCCCGGCTTCGAGGTCGCCCGGTTCACGCCGGGGCCGGTGAGGTGGAAGTTGTCCTTCGCCGAGCGGTCCATGACCGTGATCACCGCGCGGCCGGCGGCGATCGACCTCAGCCGCACACCGGCCTTGCTGACCACGATCGAGCGGCCGGGGCCTACGGTCGCCCGCAGCGCTACGGGCTTCGTCGCGGGCGGCGTCGCCGGGGGAGGCGGCGCCGCTCCGACGGTGAAGTCTCCGCGCATCGTCGAGGAGTGCGGATCGCACTGGTAGTGATACGTGCCGGCCACCAAGGTGACCGTCCAGACAAACGTCCCCATCTGGTCGGTGTCGGTGGCCATGTCCACCCCCGGGCCGGTGAGATGGAAGTTGTGGATGTCGGCCTTGTCCTCGATCTGGATCGTGTACGTGCCGGGATCGAGGTTCCGCACGGCGTTCCCGGCAGCGTCCGAGAACCTGATCGAGAAACCCGGGCCGACGGTCCCGAACAGCGTCGGGCCCTGAGCACTCGCGCCGCCGGCGACCGCGAGGACGACCGTGAGCGCGGCGGAGGCGAGGAACAAGCGCATCGCCCGAACCATACGGCGCTGTCGCGCGATTGGATTTTCGATTACGCGCGCAGCTCGGCGCCGAACCGGTCGGCCAACGCCTGGACGATGCGCTGCCGGAGCCCGGCGGCATCGGCGTCCGAGAGCGTTCGCTCGGCCGACTGGAAGACGAGCGCGAGGGCGACGGACTTACGCCCGGCTCCGACCTGGTCGCCGCGGTAGACGTCGAAGATACGGATCTCGCGCAGGTCGGCACCCGCCGCCTCGCGCGCTGCCTCGACCAGCGCGCCGGCAGGCACGTCCTCGGCGACGATCACCGCGATGTCCTCCCGGACCGGCGGGTATGTGATCACGTCGCGGTAGAGGGGCACCGGCTCGACCGCTGCGAACAGTGTCGCGAGGTCGAGCTCGAACACTCCCCACGAGCCCTCGAGCCGGGCAGGATGGAGCTCGCCCAGCCAGCCCGCATCGGTGCGCGCCGCCTTGCCGGGGTGCAGGAACGTCTCCTGCGTCCGCTCGACCCGGAGCTCGACGCGGAGCGCGTCGTACAGCGTCTCCACAGCTCCTTTGGCAGCGAAGAAGCCCCCGGTGGCGATTCCGCCCACGCGCCACCGTTCTTCGGGCAGCTGCATGCCGGTCGGCAGGTAGACGCGCGCAAGCTCGAAGAGCCGGACCTCGTCCCTGCCCGCGTCGACGTTCGTCCGCGCCGCCTCCACGAGGCCCCGTTGCAGCGTCGTTCGGAGGATCGCTTGGTCGGACGTGATCGGCACCGGCAGGCGCACCGCATCCGACCGAGGATCCTCGGGCACCAGGCTCCACGTGTACGCCTCCGAGAATCCCGCGCCGACGAGGACGTCCTCGACGAGCCGTCGCAGGCGCTGGTCGGTCGTGAGGCGCCCCTGGACATGGCGCCGGAGCGGCATGGTGAGCGGCACGCGGTCGAGCACGGCACGCCCAACCTCCTCGATCAGGTCGATCTCTCGAGTGACGTCGCGCGCGCGCCAGGTCGGCACCGTCACGTCCAACCCGCTCGTCACCTCGAAGCCGAAGCGTTGGAGCGCACGGCGCTGTTCTTCGGGCGAGACGTTCAGGCCCAGGATCGCATCGCACCGTTCCGGGCGCAGCCGCACGACCGGCCGCTCGGGGAGCGGGCCGTGGACGTCCGTCGAGCCGGTCAGGCGAGCGCCGGCCAGCTCCACGATCAGCTGGCTCGCGTAGATCGCCGCCGG
>WNFV01009044.1_pt1 | contig 21294 bp, 16 predicted proteins | sample 5400101 | NCBI WGS metagenome assembly WNFV01 (sample SAMN13153361, study PRJNA577476) | soil metagenome | isolation source: 115 cm soil or saprolite under grassland replicate 1 | place: USA:California | collected 2016-06-15 | reverse complement strand
TACACGGCCAAGGATCTTTCCACCAAGACCGCCAAGGACGGCGATCTCTTTACGGCCAGTCTGGCGCGCCCCATCGTCGACGGCGACTGGGTGATCGCCAAGAAAGGCGCGTTGGTCCAGGGCGTTGTCGTCAACTCTGATCCCGGCGGGAGGGTGAAAGGGCGAGCCTCGATGACGGTCAAGCTGCGCAGCCTGCAACTCGCCGACGGACGCACGGTCGATCTTCCGACCAGCTCTTACACGAAGGTAGCCAAGAGTACGAAGAAGAAAGACGCGATGAAGATCGGCGTCGGCGCCGGCATCGGCGCGGCGATCGGCGCGATAGCCGGCGGCGGTAAAGGCGCGGCGATCGGCGCGGGCGCGGGAGGAGGCGCAGGCACGGGCCTCGTGTTGGCGACGCGCGGCGACCCGGCGGTGGTCCCCAGCGAATCGAAATTGACCTTCCGCCTCCAAGGGCCGATCACAGTCACGAAACGTTGAAGTGGCGCCATAGGACGTATAGGACTTATAAGACTCATAGGAAGTCCTATGAGTCCTATGGGTCCTATAGGTCCTATAAGTCCTATGAGTCACATAAATCCTATGGCTTGTCTGGCGCAATGTAGTTGATCGTGACCAGGTCGAAGTAGCTCTGGTAGCGTCCTTCGGCGAAGTCTTTCAGGAAGATCGACATCTGCTGCAGCAGCGTGGAGGCTCGGTGGCCGGGCAGTCGGGCCGGGTGCGGGAAGCGCCCGGTGGCGGAGCGTATGAAGAGGCTGCGGTCGTCGATAGGCAGCGTCCGCACGTTGTCGGCGAAGGCCGCGAAGACCTCGTTCTGAAACAGGTACTGCTCGACGTTCGACGTGTAGAAGGCGGTCACGGTGAAGCCGTTCTTACGCAGGTAATCGCCCACGGCCCGGAGCGCCTTCTTTCCGGCGAAGTCGCCGACGACGGGGATGATCAGATTCTTGCGGTGCATGTTGCGCACGAAGTCGTAATCTTCGGCGAGGGCGAGAAAATTGCCGAGCTTATTGTTGAGGTCGGTCTGTAAGATCAGGTCTCTTAAAGTTGGAAAGTAACCGCCGCGCGAGTCGTCCATCCTGTATGCGATGTCGAGTCCGTCTTCGCGGAAGCTTTTGTAGACGTAATCCAAACTCTTCAGATCGCCCTCGGAGAGCGGGAACTGAAAATCCTCCTCGATCGTCTTGCGTACGGCGGCCAGGTTGGCCGCATACGTCTTTTCATCGGTGGCGGCCTGACTGAAAAAGGCGACGATCTCTTGTATCGGCGCGTCCGGCTTCGGGACCTTGTCCTTCGGCAATGGCCTGCTCAACAATCGGGAGAGAAACTGAACGCGATCCGGCGAGAGGTGGAAGACGGCCTTGTACATCAGGTGTTGGATTATCGCCTGGCGGCGGATGTCCACGATGAAGGCGATGCGCGGTCGGATCTTGGCGATGTAGGTGAAATTCTGTTCCGGCCCCACTCCGAGATAAGCCCCGCCGGAAGCGCCGAGGCGCCGCAGCGTATCCACCACGGTCAGATATGCTGTCTCGTTGGACGTGAAATTGTCCGAGCGGAAGGGACCGCCCTCCTCGGATAGTTCACGAACAAGGCGCGCAAACTCTGCAGCCGGCAAATTCTCCAACTTGTCAGGCGCCTTCGCCGAGCTGACCGATTGAGCGCCTGCCGGGTTGGCCGGTTTCGGCTCCTGCGCCGCCGCGAAGCCCGCCGCAATCACCCACACCGCCGCCATAATCGCCAGTAATGCTAATTGCTTTCTCGCTTTCATAGTCTCATGGGTCTTATGGGACCATAGGACTTATAGGACCCATAAGTCCCATAAGTCTTATAAGTCCTATTCACAAAATCCAGCCCTTGCGGTATTCGCGGTGGAGGTACTGGTTGGCCTCTTTCACGTTCGTGACCTCGCCCTTCTCGCCATCGTAGCGAATCTGCGCGCCTTGCCCCGTTTTCAACGCCACGATTCCGAGCAGCATCGTCTCGGTGAGTTTCGAGGCGTATTCGAACGGAGAGGACGCCTTGGCCTGGCCCTTGCAGGCTTTGGCCCAGTTCTGGCGGTGCAGCGGGTTCTTGTTATCATCGGTCTCGATGCGATCGTATTTCTTGGGGACCTTCGCCGCCGCTTCCATCAACGATTCGGGGAAAAGGCGCGGGTTCTTGCCGTAAGTTTCATGCATCAGGATTCCCTTCTCGCCGATGATGATGACGCCGCCGCCGCGTTCGAGCGAGACCTTTTCTGGCAGGACCTCGGGCCGAGGCGCCATCAACCCGCCGTCAAGCCAGACCATCCTGACGGGCGGCTGATTGCCGCGCGCCGCGAAGTGATAAACGGCCTGCGTCGCCAGCGGGTGGCTGACCGGGTTGTTCTTGTGGTCGTAGCCCCACGGGGTCGAGGTGGCTTCGACTTGCGTCGGCAATCCGAGATCGAGCGCCCAGAACGGATGGTCAATCAGGTGTGCGCCCATATCGCCTAACGCGCCGGTTCCGTAATCAACCCAGCCGCGCCAGTTGAACGGATGGTAGATCGAATGAAATGGGACTTCGGGCGCCGGCCCCAGATACAAATCCCAATTGAGCGTGGACGGCTTGGAGAAATCGTTGAGAATGGTCCACGCGGTGTCCTTGTTGAGGCGCACCTGCGTCCACTCATTGCCGAAACTGCCGGCGAATCCGTAACCGCCTTTGGCCATCCTTTGCCCGGCAGGCGGCCTGGGCGTTTGCGCCTGCGGCGGGGATTGAGACAACCCCTGTCCCGCTTCGCCCTGTCTTGCTTCGCCCTGTCTTGCTTCGGAGGATTGCGCCGGCGCAGGTTCCTCAACCGGTTTGCCAGGACGCGGCACGCCTTGGGGCCAGATCGGGCGGTTCGTCCAGACGTAGACTTCCCGCACAGGGCCGATGACGCCGGCCTGAATCCATTCGTTGATCAAACGCGCCTCGTGGCTCGAATGTCCCTGGTTGCCCATTTGCGTGACGAGTTTGGGATTTTTCCTCGCCGTCTCGCGCAGCGTGCGGGCTTCGCGAACCGACCAGGTCAGCGGCTTTTCGCAATAGACGTGCTTGCCCGCCTCGAGCGCCGCTTTGGCCGCGACGGCGTGGATGTGGTCTGGCGTGGCGACCAACACCGCGTCAATGTCTTTTTGCTGATCGAGCATCTTGCGGAAGTCGTCGTAGCGTTTAGCCTTGCCGTAAGCCTCTTGCAGCTTGACCATTTGCTCGTTCGGCTTGCCCTCCCGGTCCTTGGTCCGCTCCGCCACGGCCTTGTCCACGTAGCCGAAATCCACGTCGGCCAGCGCGACGATGTTCTCGCCGCCGGCCACCAATTCGGACGCGTCTGACGCGCCCTGGCCCCCGCAGCCGACGACCGCGACGTTGAGTTTATCGCTAGGCGCGACGTAGCCCGGCCCGCCGAGCGCGTGACGCGGCACGATCATCGCGCCGACGGCGGCGCCGGTCGTCCCCGCGACGAATTTCCGTCGTGTGATCTTGTCTCGTTTCATTTTTCTCTCCGTTGGTTTTGAATCTCGAATGAAAGCTTAACGTTTGTCGCGGAAAGCCGCCGCTCTGGGCCTTCGAACAGATCCACCTCAAACGGCTTACCGATGTTGTTTCCCGCCAAATCCTCCAGTGTGGTCTGGATAATAAGTTGATAGCGCCCTCGGCGCCAAACGTTATCGGGAGTAAATGTCCAGCGGCGCTCTTGATCTTCCAGCGAAACTTTTCCTTCCAAAATCCCTCCCGGCTCTCCGGCCACGCGGATGAGGCGTTGGGCCAGGGCATGATCCATCGGTTCCGGGAAGATTACCGCGAGTCGGTCGCGCGAGCCGGCCTGTGGCGCCTCGATCTTCCACAGGGCCGGGTCGGGAGGTTCGCGGTCAGGCGGCGCGACTTTAAACACTTTTTGGAAACTCTCCTTGAGCGGATTCCCCACCCCGTCGCGCCACTCGCGCTCGATCGTGAGCGTGTAGCTTCTGCCCGCTTCCAGCGCCGGGCCGATCTCTTCGAGCGGGCGGACGCCGCGCTTGATCCGGCCCGGATCGATGATCAGCGTCAACCGCGTCATTGTCGGGTCCCACAGCTCTTCGCCGATCTCCAGAAATGGCAGCTCGACGTCCTTGCCGTTCTCGTCGCGCAAGCGAATGTAGTCGTAGATGTTCCCGCGACTCATCGGCGCCGTGAAGTGGACGTAGAACTTGAGCAGGTTCTCCGGCAGCGTGTCGGCGCTCGGATAGACGCGACTCACCAGAGTCGCCGGCGTTGCGCTCCGTCGCGGCGATTGATAGACGGACGTGACAGGCGCCGCCGCGCCGCTTCCGCCCGGCAGTCGGTCGGGGTGAAAGACGGCGCGGTACCTAAGCCCCGGCTCCAACGGGAACTGCGGCTCGAAGCGCAGCGCATTCGATTCGACCCGATAGGCGCCAGCAATCGGTGGCAAGTCTGAAGCGCCTGTCCGCCCTTCCTGCTCAACATAAACAGAGAGCAGACGCTGCCACTGGGCCAGGGATGGCTTCGATCGCCGCAATCGCTCGATCGCATCCGCGCTCAGACTGTAAACCTCGACAACGACCTTGTAAGAATCCGCCGGATCAGACGTCCAACTAATCGAGACCTGGTCTTGCGAAGCCGTGTTCTTTTCAGCGCAAAGAGACAAAGGGACAAAGGAAAAAAGAAGGGTGAGCTGTAATAACCGCTTTAGTCCCTTTGTCCCTTTGCCCCTTTGTCCCTTTGCGATAGTTCTTCGCATCATTTGTTAAGGCAAGGGCAGCGATTCGAGAATGAGCGAGCCTCCTTCGGCGCGGCGAAGCGCGAGGACGTGATTGGCGTCGAAGCGGTCGAGCTGATCAACCCCGGTCCAGCCTGCGATGGTTTCGTAAGGCAGTCCCTTCTTGTCGGCCACAGGCTCGGTGATGCTCTCGGCCTTGTCGATCTGTTCGGTGGTGATTTTCATTACGCCCCGGCTGTTGTTGGCCATCAGCAGGTAGGTCTTGCCGCCTTTCTCGTAAACGATCATATCGAGCGGGCGATTGCGGTTGCCAAGCTCGGCAATAGTTTTGCCTTTGATCTTGGCGCCGGGCTTCAGCTCGCTGACCGGGAACTGGACGAGCGGCGTGCAGGTGTAAGCGGCGAGCAGATGATCTTCCTTGCCGATCTTGAAAGTCGTGAAGGTGCGCACCGGCGCGCGTGTTTCAAATCGTCCATGAGAGCCATGATAGATCTCGACGGAGGTCCCGCCGGTGACGTTCTTGAACGGGAATGGAATCGCGCGCAGCGTCGAGGCGAATTCCTCATTCGCCAGTCCGGCGACAAAGAGGCGTCCGTCGAGGAATCCGATGTCGGTGATCGATTCGAGGCGCGGATTGTTCTGGCGATTGCCCTGTCCGACCATCGCGTCGGACGGCGGATCGGGCAATTCGGCGCGCGAGAACTTCACTCCCTCTAGCGAAACGACTTCCGGCTGGCCGTCGGCTTTGACGCGGATCAGCGCGGGAACGGCGTCGGCGCCGCGACCGCGGGACACGGCCAGATAGGCGTTGCGCGAAATCGGGTTGACCGCCAGGTCATTGATCAGAATCTGGTCGGCGCTCGCGCCGAGTAACGCCGCGATCTTTTGATTGATCGCTTCGACCTTGAGCGGCCTGGCGTCCGCGGCGGGTTTGGCGTCGCGGGTGGCGATGGCCGTGATCGCCGCTGCCTTGGTGTCGGCGACGAACAGAACGCCTTCGGGGCCGAAGGCCAGCGGCCCCATCGATTTGAACTCGGGCTTGCCCTCTTTCATCCCCGAAGTCCATTTGGCGGCGTCCGCGCTCCGAATGAAGAGGCCGAACGCAAAGGCGGCCAGCGCAATGCAAAGAGCGAAACGTTTCATGGTTCTCTCCCGTGGTTGAGACAACATCCGCATCCGTTCTCCGGATGCGAAAGCGTCGATTCGCTTTCAGATTGTTTATCAATCAGTAAACGGAAAACGATGTCGGCGGATGCCATTTACAGAGACGGCGCCGAGATGAAGCAGGTTACAACCCAATGAGTTACCTCGTTCTGAGGACGTTGATGAGCGCATCGCGGGCGCCCGCGGCCGCCGGGGACAAATTCTCCATCGACATTTTCGCGAGCAAAGCCTCGAGCATATATGTGCGATTCTGATACTTCGCCAAAGCCGCCAGCGCGGGCGGCGTTTTGGACCATACCGCCCTATCTTCTTCCTTTAACCGCTTGATCCAGGCGTTAAATGACGCCCCGTCGAAATCGGCGCGCTTGACGATGGCGACCACTACCTGGGCGAGACGACTCTGCTCGCGCTGGGTGTATACCTCGCTCACAGAAGCGATCAGGCGACATGAAAATCGGCCCCGAACGTAGCCAGGCGTAACTTTTTCGCCACCGCTTGCGAAGCGGTATTCTCCCAGGTTGTGCCGTATAAGGGTATGGCTCCGAGAGACAGGACTGCGCGCGCCCACCCGGCGACCACGTCTTTCGCGTATCCCTTTCCACGAAAATCAAGCAGCGTCTCAACACCAGCCTCGTGAGCCGCAGGGGTGATACGAACGCTGCGACAGACGGACACCGCCCGCCCCTCCTCTACAAGGGCGAGGAAGGGCTGCCAGGCGGGCAATTCTGCGATTAGATCCTCGAAGCCGCCCCGTAACATCTCGGCGTTCGTTTCCGTGATCGCCTGCAGAGGCCTTGACGGCTCAGGGTATTCAGTGAAGTGATAGGCTGGCCCTATATACAGCTTGCGCACAGGGGCATGTGTTTCGAGTAGCCGCAGGTATTCCTCAATATGACGGGGCGCCGCGCTGAACTCTGCGGGCGCCGGTTCGTCCACGCACAGCGCCTCTAACTCCTCAATAAGGCTCGCTGGTAAATCAGCCCGAAACCGCCAGAGATTACCCGTCCGCGTTCGACCTAAATACAGACGAGGCGCAGGACCACCGCCGTCCGGCTCGTTAACCAACAAAAGCCGCGAGTTTGTGTCGTGGATGAACAACGCCTGGACGTGAATTGCCATTAACTCTTGTTCAGTGAGCACGTATTTTTCCCCGTTTTCAGGCGCCCTCCGTTGGCTTGGGCGTAGGCGGCTTCGGCGGCGGCGGCGGCGGCTGTTGTTGCTGCTGCTGGCGGCGGAATCGCGGTTGTCTCGGCACAGGCTTGGCGCTGGCGATCTCGATGTACGTTTTGATGACGCGTTCCTTCTGTTCAGAGTCCAGGATCTGGTAGCGGCGCTTCCCCTCCGGCGACGGGGTGAACTTTGTGTGGCCGTCGTCGAGCACGCTGATCGTTCCCGGCTCGGACAATTTGAAATAGCCTTCCTGAGGGCGGACGGCGTAGAGAAGCGCGGCCAAAGCCCAAGTCGGCGCGTCGTATGGCATCGGCCTGTACGCGCGGTAAGCGTCGACGACAGGATGGGCGGGCGACCAAGCGAAATCCTTTTCAATGCTTGACGCGGGATAGAGCATCGCCGCGCCAATCTCGTCGCCGCAAGCGACAATGGGCGTGGGCCATTCGGCGAAAAGCTTCTTCGCCGCCGCGATGTCGGCTTTGACGTTGGACTGCGGCGGTCCGTCTGGGTAGGCGCCGCCTGCGACCGACAGGAACCGCGCTTTGCGCGCAATCAATTCCTTGACCCCGGGCAGATCGAGAGTTCTTGCGAGGTTGGTCGCCGGCCCGGTCAGGACGACGACGCAGCTCTGATCAGGCTGCTGTGAAAGGGCGTTCCGTATCAACGCCCTGACCTCGGCCGTGTCGGTGAGCTTCTCGATGCCGTGGCTGTATAGCGGCGCGCCGGCGTCATTCAACTTTGACAGCGGGACGGTGAGCATCGGCGTGTCCTCCGGCGACTTGCCCTCGTCGGCGAGGCCGACCGGCAGAGTCCGTCCGACCGCGCCGAACGCCCCACTCGAAGCCCCGCTGTAGAAACGCGCGATGGCTTCACACAACGCGGCGGCCTTCAGATTGGGCTTGCTGACGCTGAGCGAGATGACGCGCGCCTCGTTTTTACCGTCGAGGCCATAGAGCAAGGCCAACGCTAGAGCCTCGTCGATGCTATTGCCCAATCCGCAATCGAAAATGATTCCGACGGGAAGTTTATCTTGTCCCTGATTTTGCATCTGTAGCCCTCTTCGACAATCAACCACGAAGAAACGAAGAGCACGAAGCTTTTTTCTTACCTTTACTTCGTGTTCTTCGTTTCTTCGTGGTTGATTTTCAATTGATTTGCCATTTCACCCGGCCCCGGAGCGGGTCGTCTTTCAGAGCGAAACCCTGCGGAGAGCTTTCCAGCCTTAGCGTCTGGAGACTCTCGCCGGGGAGCGCAAACAGCCCGGAAGCGGCGCCACGATCCGTACTGAAGGCTCGCAGCTCAATCTCTTTCCAATTCATCTCAGCCGTGCTTTGAGCGACCTGCGCATGCGGAATCACCGTGTGATCCTTCGCCAGCAAGACGACCGGGACGCGTCCGGGGGTGATTCTGAGCCACTGCGCGCCGCGATAGACCTTGCCAGTTTGGTAATCGATCCAGGAGCCGGGTGGGAGATAGACCTGGCGATCATTCCCGGCTTCGATCATCGGAGCCACCAGCAGATCGGAGCCGAACAGTTATTCATCCTCGATCAACCACGAGGTCGGATCATCGGGGTATTCCAGGAAGAGCGCGCGCAGCATCGGCCACCCTCGGGCGGAGGATTGTAGCGCCTGGGCGTAGATGTAAGGCATGAGGGAATACTTCAACTCCACGGCCCGGCGGAAGTCCTCGACGAAGGCTTCGTCAAAGGCCCACGGCTCGCGCGGCGGAGCGCCATGACATCGCGTGTGTGAAGTCAGCGCGCCGAACGGCAGCCAGCGGCGATAGAGGTCTGCCGAAGGCGCGCGCACAAAGCCGCCGACGTCATGACTCCAATAGGTGAAGCCCGAAAGCCCGAACGATAGGCCGGCTCGCAGCGTGGCGGCCATCGCCGAATCGGTATTCTCGGCGTCGCCGCCCCAGTGCAGTGGATAACGCTGGCTCCCGGCCCAGGCGCTCCTGGCCCAGATGATCGATTCCCCGGTTATTTCTTTGGTAATTTCGGCGACGGCCTGGTTGTAACGCAGCGGGTAAAGGTTGCGCTCGTAGTAGCCCGTTCTCCCCGAAGCGTAGATTCCGCGCAAAGGCGCGTCCTCGCCGAAGTCGACTTTGATGGCGCCCACGCCCATCTTCAACAGATTGGCCAACAAGCCTTGATACCATTTCACGGCCTCGGGGTTGCTGAAGTCGAGGACGGCGTCTTCGGCCGGCAATTGCCCGCCTTCGCTGCGAACGGCGTAGCCCTTCTGGATTATCTCTTTGTAGAGTTCATTCTTGCTGGTGAAATAGGGCAGTTGCCACAAGCTGATCCGGAATCCCTGCCGCCGCAAATCCGCGATCATCTTGGCCGGGTCGCGGAAGCGTGAGGTGGAGAACTTGTAATTGCACTGCCAGTCGGTCTCGAACCACCCGGTGTCGATATGGATCACATCGCTCGGGATGCGGTATTTGCGCAGCTTGGCGGCCACCTCCCGCACCTCGTCTTCGGACTTGTAAGTGATGCGGCTCATCCAGAGGCCGAAGGACCAGAGCGGCGGTACGGGGCTGCGGCCGGTCAACGCGGTGTACTCTGAAAGAATCTCCTTCGGATCGCCCAGGAAGATGAAGAGGTCGAGCGTCTCGTCTCCGGCGTAAATCATGTTGGACTGGTCGAAGGCCTGGCCGAAGTCGAAAGTCACCGGGGCGCTGGTGTGAACGAACATGCCGTAGCCGGCGCTGCTCATAAAGAACGGGATCGGCTTGTACATCTTCTCGGTCTGCGCGCCCATTCCGTCTCTAGTGTAGGCGTGAACCTTCTGCCCACGTTTGTTGAGTCGTGTGAAGGACTCTCCGCAGCCGAAGATCTTTTCATCGGGCGCGAGACGGAAGCTGGCGGCGACGCTATGATTCAGATCGGCGCCGCGGCGGACAAATGAGAAAGGCAGGGGCTGCGAAAACGACGCGACCTCTTGCAAGTTCTGCGTGCGCGTAAGCAGCCGGCCCGACTGGTCCAAAAACTCGATGCGCCAGGGACTCTTGACCAGTCGCAGCTTCCCGTAAGCGCCGGTGTAGGTGACGGCCGTGTCGCTCGATTCGACTTTCCACGAATTGTCTCGCGGCGGGGCGGAAACGAGCATCAATGAAGGGGCGTCGCCGAGAGGCTGTGAGCGTGTCGCAAAACGCAGCCGCACTGTGCGGGGGCTGATGAAAGAAATCTCGAAGGGCAGCTTCGGGTTCTCGTCATACTCCGTTCCGGGGAAGTCACTCGATTTGGCGCGCTCGAAGCCTCGATCCAGTTTGTTGAATGACAGGGAGAGCCGCCGCAGGTTTCTCATCCATTCGAGCGTTCCATTTCCCGTCGCCGGATCGAAACTGGCGACGCGCTCGCCGATGAAGTAGACCTGGTCCATCTTCTGGAAGTCCTGGCTGACATCCACGGCGTCGCCCATGACCTGCGCCTGGACGCGATGATGAAAAAGGCTGATTAAGACCAGGGCGAAAAGCCAGCGCAGCCCCAACAGGCGCCGGTATTCTTTGCAGGGCGATTTCATGCGCCTCCTCAGAAAATCCCTGGGTACGCATCGCTTCCAGCGTGCAGTCTCGGCTAGAGACCTATTGATCAGAATCAGTCGCCCCAAAACCTGAGGCGGAGTGTACCCAGGTCTGGTTCCTATAGATTCGTCTTTCTCCGAGACTGCACGCTGGAAGCGATGCGTACCCAGGGCGCGTTTTCATTCTTTCAGGGCGTCGCAACGCGATGTGGTGATATGTTACTTCGCTCTTTTGGCGGTGAATTCGGCGGGAGGCCGGTTACCTTGTCCGCCCTCGACGCTGCGGGTGAATTTGATTTCGTCGCCCGCCACTTTGCCTTTGTAAAGCTGCTTGATCGTGTTCCCGTCCGCAATCGGCGTATCGCCTTGCCGGCCCGACACCGTGCCGGTCAGCTTGTCGCCTTCGACCTTGAAGGTAAAAGTGGTCTCCTGAGGTTGCCCGTCTCGTCCGGGAACCTGAGCCGTCCACTTGCCGTTGACGTCGGCGGTCCAAACCAATGCCATGTCTCGGCGGGATATGAAGTCCTCTTGGTCCTGGCCGTTGATGTCAACGGCCAAGGCCATTGTCGTCATCACAAGGCAGAAGGAAAAAAACGCGATTCTGGTTTTCATCGTCCGATCTCCTTGTCTTAAGTTGAATAGTTTTCAAAACAAAGCGTCGAGTTCCTGTCGGGTTTGTGTTTCCGGGTTGAACGTCAATACCCCTTCTGCTTGCGCTGCTCTCAGCAAACGATGATCGGCGGCAACCAGGACGATGTCATCCCCACTAGAACGCAGATGCGCCGCCAGCCCAATCGCTGAATGAAGGATGACCGCGTCAGTGGCATTGATGGAATGTGCTTGAATCAAAGGCAAGGCCGCCAACACGAGCGCATTGTCTGCTGGAAGCTGGCGCAAATTGGGAGCGTGGATGATTTCGGCGCTGAAATCGGTCATCGCCTGCGCGAAAGCATTGGCCGGCAGGCGACCATCATTGCGCTTGCGAATGAAGATCGAAACAACTTCGGCGACACCGAGGGTAAGTACGACAAGCCGATCCGGCGTGACTGAATCGAAAAGGCGATCGACCAGTATGTAGCCTGGCTCTGGCGCATACCGCTTTGCCAGCGCGCTGGCATCGAGGTAAAAGTGTCGCGTAGCTCATTCCTCCCGCATCTCAATGATGCCCCGGCTGAATTCACCATCCTCAGGGTTGATGCCCTCAACAATCATCATTTGCCGAAGCGCTTTGGCGCCGATCGGCAGTCCGCTAACACCCATTGCGGCCATTGCCTCGTCCCAAGCGCGCATAGCTTGCGCTCGTTGCGCCTCAGCCTCGCGAAGCAACCGCGCGCCGGTCTCGCGCAACTCCGCCTGCGCCGCCTGATCATTAGACAGCAGCGCGGGCCGATGCTGAGATGCAGGCGCATCCGATATCGACGCGCTTCTAAGTAACTGCTGGACCAACCGCTCCAGAAGGCGCAATTGTTCCTGATAAGAGAGATGATTGATCTGCGCCTCAATTTGACTTAACACTTGTGACATCAGCGTGCTCCTTTCCTATCATAGCTATTCTATAACAGCGCACGCCGTCAGGAAGAGGTTCGCCAGCGGCGTCTCTCTGCGGTAGACGATGCGTTGGCCCGTCTTGAAGGATTTTCCGCCGCGACCGGCGATGAGCGTCGGCAGGTCTTCGTGCGTATGACGGTTGCCGTCGGACAGTCCGGCGCCGTAGACGATCATCGAGTTGTCGAGCAGCGAAGAGTCGCCTTCTCTGATCGTCTTCAATCGCGCAACCCAGGTCGCGAACTGTTGCATTTGATATGTATTGATCTGGGCGACCTTCTCCATCAAGGCCGGGTCGTTGCGATGGTGGGTGAGCGGGTGATGGCCGTCCGGGATGCCGATCTCGCGGTAGGAGCGCGAAGTGCCCTCGCGCGTAACGATGAACGTCACGACGCGCGTCAGGTCGGCCTGACGATTTCGCGGACGGAGGTGAGATATTCGTCCAGCTTGCGTTTGTCGGTGGGGCCGAGCGTCGATTGAAGCTTCTTCGTGTCGGCGACGACCATGTCCATCACGCTGCGCCGAATCCTGCTCTGCCGCGCGCGTTCTTCTGGGCTCAGCGCGACGCCGCTGCCGAACAACCGCTCGAACAACTGGCGCGGGTTCAGAATCGGGGGCAGCGGCTGTGTCTCGCTCTTCCAGGCCAGATTGTTCGTGTAGGCGCAGGAGTAGCCCGAATCGCAATCGCCCGCCTGGCGCGCGTCCTCGATTCCCACTTCGAGCGACGGGAAGCGCGTCTTTCCGCCGATCTGACTGGCGACGATCTGGTCGCAGGAGACGCCCGACAGAATATCGGTCGTGGTCTTGCGCACGTGGACGCTGGTCAGATAGGAGCCGCAGCAGCGGCCATGATCGCCGGGGCCGTCCAACCAAGCCCGCCCGGCGTTGTTCGTCAGGTTGCCGAGCAGGAGGATGTCATCCTTGAGCGGCTCGAGCGGCTTCAGGACCCTCGGCAGTTCACGGAGCTTCCCTTCATAGTTCGGATTCCAATGCTCCATCATGACGCCGTTCGGCACGTACACGAACATCATCCTCACCGGCGTCTCGCCTGGCGCCTTGCCCGGTGTCTTAATGGACGCCAGCGCCGGTGTCATCGCGTCGAGGAAAGGAAGCGCAATCGCCGTTCCCATTCCTTTGAGGATCGTTCTTCTTGGAATCGCTTTTCGCGTGACCATCATTAGATAACCTCCTCCCACTTAATAACGAATTTATTCGTTACGGTCGGGCTATTGACGCCTGTTTCGCTAACGCCTCACCTCGCCGCGACTGGAACGGCAGGCTCTTCGTCACCTCGTAAATGAGCGTCTGGAATTGATAGCCGGACGTCTCCAACTTCCTGGTGATGTTATTGACCGTTCTCCTGTCGTACCGCTCAAGCCCACGGCCCAGCGCATAGGTTAGCATCTTTCCTGTCAAACATCGCGCGAAATCGGGGAGTTCTCCCTTGAGCAGCGCCCTCATCTCCGCCGGCGTAGCGAAGGACTTCCCGTTCGGGAAAGTTCCGCTCACGTCAATCGGGAATTTTCCGTCCATCGTGCGCCACCGTCCGACGGCGTCGTAATTTTCCAGGCCGAAGCCGAGCACGTCCATTCGGTTATGGCAGGCTGCGCAGGTCGGGTTCGAGCGATGCTTCTCGAGTTGCTGCCGAAGCGTGCCGGTATTGCCCACGGCGCCTTCGTCCAGGACGGGCACGTCAGCGGGAGGCGCGGGAGGCGGCGCGCCGAGGATGTTCTGCAGCACATACTTCCCCCGAATCACCGGCGACGTGCGCGTCGGATAGCTCGAAACGGTCAGCACACTCGCGTGACTCAATATTCCGCCGCGCTGATCAGTCTTCAACTCCACGCGGCGGAACTCAGGCCCCGTGACGCCTTCGATCCCGTAATGCTTCGCCAGCGGTTCGTTCAGGAAAGTGAACCTCGCGTCGAGGAAATCCGAGAGCGGGCGATTTTCGCGCAACATCGCCTCGAAGAACATCCTGGTCTCGGTCTTCATCGCTTCGCGCAGCTCCGGTCCCCAGGACGGAAACTTTTGCGGGTCGGGCTTGACCACGTCCAGATTGCGCGTCTCCAGCCATTGACCGGCGAAATTGTCGGCCAGCGCCGCGGCCTTCTCGTCGGCCAGCATGCGCTTGACCTGCGCTTCGAGCGAGGCGCTCAACTTGCCGGCCTCGGCCAGGGCCAGCAATTCGTCGTCCGGCATTGAACTCCACAGGAAGTAGCTCAGGCGCGAGGCCAGCTCGATTTCGGAAACCTTGTGGACTTTGGCCGGGTCGGTTGGGTCGGGGTCACGCTCGATGCGGAACAGGAAATGGGGCGACACCAGCATCGCCTGAATGGCTACTTGAATGCCTTGCTCCGCGCTCAGCCCTTCGGCCTTCGACGTGTTGACCAGCTTGACGAGCGACGCGACCTCGGCCTTCGTAACCGGGCGACGGTAGGCGCGACGCGCCAGTGTGGAGACGATCTTTTCAACGCAAGCCGGCCCGGAATTCGGGTCGCAGATCAGTATTTTCTTGCGGCTCGCCTTCTCGGTCCGGGACGGAAAAGGCCCGATGAAGAGCATCGAGCCGATGAACTTGTTTTTCTTGTTGTCGTATGCGTCCTTCATCGGAATGCCCTTGACGAACTCGTCGTCGATGAATGCGGCGCGGAAAGTGTGATCGCCTTCGGGCAGAAACAGCCGCATTTCTTCTTCCGAGTACGGATCGAAGTAAACGAGCTTTGATGGTTTGGTCTCGACCTGGATCGTATTCAAAAGCTTGCCGTCCATCCAGAAGCCCATCGACACGGGCTTCGCGTCCGCGCTGCGCTCTCCGGGCAGGCCGAAGCGAATGACGTATTCGCCGTCCCAGTCGACGCGATGCGTCGCCTCGACCGCGCTCGGATTGAGCCGCCGGAGGTTCATCGTCCTGCGGCTGTATTCGAACTCAAGGGGCTTTTTAGGAAGCGGGTCGGCGCCGACGGCGCGGGCCGCGATCCGCTCGGCGGCGGTCATGTATTTCTCCATCAGCACTGGAGATATGGTCAGCACGTCGGCGATGTTATCGAAGCCGTCGCCGGAATCGTCCACGGGAAATTCCTGAGTGGCGCGAAAGTCTACGCCTAGCAGATCGCGTACGGTGTTGGCGTACTCGTTCCGATTCAACCTGCGCGCCGTTACGCGGCCCGGGTCCGGTTTGGCCTGTTGGTCAACTTGCTCGAATAGATTTTCAATCCATTGGATGACCGCCTGCGTTTCCCCCCCTTTCGGACGCGGCATGCCTTTGGGCGGCATCTCGCCCGTACGAATCTTCTTCGCAACCTCCTCCCATCGCTGCCGATCCTGAATGATGGAGGCGACCGTTGAATAGGCCTCGAGGTTCAGGCCGCCCGTCTTCATCTCCGCGTTGTGACACCCGGTGCAGTTCTCGGCCAGGAACGGTCGCACGAATTTCTCGAAGCCGGCGTCGCGCTGCGCCTGTTGCGCCTGAGGCGCGGACCACGGGGCCGCCAGCCAGAAAAGGGCGAACACAGACGCGATGATCGCTAATCGTAATGCGTTTTTCCTTCTCATATGATCATTTCATTTCTTGATTTTATCGCTTTCAAGCGAAAACGCGTCTACCGCCATTCCGGTTTCATTTAATCGCGCCGTTGATACAGTACCGCGCGTAGAGTGGGACAGACTTTAGTCTGTCCGCCCTGAATTCATGCCACGGACAGACTAAAGTCTGTCCCACTCTACGCGCGCGGTACTGTAGCGAACCGAACCTAATTTTACTGGATGTTGCAGTAGTAGGAGTTTGTGTCATATGGAAGTGGCTTTTCGATCAAATTTCACGCATCAACTCGAAGTTCAATCCTTCCCAGCGAACCGTCCAGGAGCCGTCCGATGGAAACCCGGGCGCGTGTGACGTGGGAGCGCCTCGCCAACCGGCCGCCATCATCGCCACGGCATAAAGCAATCCTCCGTTGCCCGGCAAGTAACAAGGCAAATTCTTTCGCTGCCAGTTGTGGCCGTTCGGGAGATAGCGGTTCTTTTCGCTTTCGAGCAACAGCGCGTCTACCGCCATTTCGGTTTCGCCCAATCGCGCCGCCGTCATCGCCGTCATCGGATAATCCCAGCCCCAGGTCTGGTCCCACTTCCATTCCTTCATCGTTTTATGGAGCGTGCGGCGCATGATTTCGCGGTCGACTCTGTCGCCGGGCAACACGCCCAGCGCCGCGAGCATTGAGGGGTGATCGTGATTTCGCTCGGTGTAAGTCTGCGGGCAGTTTTCGTGCGCCAGATAAACGCCGTCTTTCATCGCCAGCGGCGAGAGTTTTGAGATCACGTCATCCCATTTCGGATTGCGCTTCATTCCAAGGCGGTCACGCCACGCCCCGGCCGCTTTCAACCCATACGCCCAATAGGCCAGCTCGAAGGTCGGATTCCAGGTCTCGCGCGGGGGATGATTTTCCTGCGCGGGAATGACCGGCGGACCAAGCGCGTATCGCCGCGTATGCTCATCGAAATGCGCGAACGAGGCCATGAACTCCGCCGATTCAAAAACGATTTGTTTGTAGCGTTCCAGAGTTCGGCGATTCGGATGCGTCCTGTAGCAAAGCTCCGCGTAAAAGATCGGATGCGGTTGTTGCCAGATCAGCAGCGGGCCAATAGGCGACGGGCTATCCGCGCCTTCGGGGCCAACCATCTTCGGCCATCGCGCCCCGGCGTAACCTTGCGACATGGCCAGATCGCGCGCGGCGGGCAGAATCCTGTCGTACCAGCCCAGGCTGTTCTCAAGCAGCGGCGTCCGATTCCACAATGCGAAATGAGCCGCGTGCCACCAGTGCATCTCCAAATGGAACTTGCCGTACCAACTGTTGACCGTCAACCCGGTCTCCTGCGGCGGCATCGATCCTGCGCATTGAATCGCCGTCAGGTATTGCGACAACACTACGCGGCGTTCCAACTCCGCCGCCCGGCGATCGCGGCTCTCGGCCAATTCGATTGCGCCGCCTTCAGTCCAGAAGCGATTCCAATGGGCGGCGCTTGCCGCAAAAGTCGCGGCTGCGGCCGGAAATGCGGCGGTCAGTGGAGAAGGAGAGAACACTGCCGTGAATTCAAATCTGTGATTCCGCCTCGCCGGCGCGAGGATAAAATGATGCGGATTTTCAGCAGTGAACTCAGCCCGGCCATTCCAATTGATCGAGGCGCCATATTGATCGGCGTCCAATTGGCGGCGCGGCAGCCCGCAGAGTTCGACGAGCGTCGGGTATAGATCGAGCAGTTGCACAGTGCGCACACTCACTCCTGCCTTCACGCGCGGCGCGGCGATAATCAGCGGCACGCGCGCGCCGACCTCGTAGAGCGAGTAGGCCTTCGACCATTTGCCCTTCTCGCCGAGGTGATAGCCGTGATCGCCCCAGAAGATGATGACGGTCTTGTCGCGCAGATCGAGCCGGTCGAGCGCGTCGACTACGCGCCCCACTTGCGCGTCCATGAAACTGACCGAAGCGTAGTAGGCGCGTATCATCTCGCGGGCTTCAGCCTCTGAAGCGTCGCGCCCGATGAAGAGATCGGCGTTGCGTCTCGGAATTGAGATGTCGGGAAATCCGGGCGGCGCCGCGGGACGCGGAGCGAAATCCGGCGGCAATCGAATCTTCGCCGGATCGTAAAGGTCGAAAAATTTCTTCGGAGCGGCGGGAGGGCTGTGCGGCTTGGCGAAACCGACGGCCAGGAAGAACGGGCGGTCTTTGTGTCGCTCTATATATTCAATCGCCCGAGTGGCCGTCCGGTAATCGCCGTTCGACTCTCCATCTCCTTCCAAAACCACTATGCGATCCGATTGCGAGGCGCGACTCGCTCCATTCGCATTGGCCGCATTGGCGGTATTCGGAGGGCGTCGCGCGCCTGTGAAGCCGCGCGCCTCGCCGCCCTCAGTCCACGCGTCGGTGTCATCAATCCCGCCGTGAAAGATTTTGCCGGCGCGCAGCGCCGCATAGCCGTTCGCCTTGAAGTGTTGGGGCAGCGAGACGAATTCAGGATGCTCCGCGCGAAACCAGGTCTCGTTGTCCATCACGCCGGTCTGCGTCGGATACCTTCCGGTGAGCAACGACGTGCGCGACGGGTTGCAGAGCGGATATTGGGCGTAAGCCCGCTCGAACCGAACTCCGCGCGAGGCCAGACGGTCTATGTTCGGCGTCTTGATGAGCTGATTGCCGTAACAACCCAACTCGGGCCGCAGGTCGTCCGATGCGATGAAGAGGACGTTGTATGTGGGCTTTTCCGTCGCCTTCGTCGAACGTGACGCCTGAGGCAAAGCAAAAAGCCCGCAAGACAGAGCCAGCAGACAGGTCAGAAAAACATGTCTCATTTCAGAAGAATATCCTGATCCCGAACTGAATGTAGCGCGGCTGCTGAACCTCGCGCAGCGTGCCGAAGTTCGTATCGTAGGTCTGCCGCAAGCGGTAAAGCTTGAACCCTTCCAGCGTGGTGATGTCGAATGAGTTCGGGACGCGTGTGGCGAATCCCTGCGGCAAGGCGATGTGGAAGAAGTCCAGCGGCAGAGCGTTGGACGGCAGCCGGAGCGCGTTCACCATCGCCCGTATCGCGTTCAGTTCCGCTGTTGACGGCGTCCGCCCGTTGGCCGCCGCCCAGGCGCTGTATTCCGCCGCCGTGATCACCGCCGGCCGAGTGACGCCGCCAACGGTCTCGTTCTCCGCAGTCAACTCTGTCGGCAGCGTTCCAAAGCCCGGAGGCGTATTTCCATTCTGGTTGTATCGGAAGGCGGGGTGCTGAAACGCGTTGAGCATATCAACCCTGAACTGCACCCTGCGCTTGCCCTCGCCGATGCTGAAGTCCTTCTGCAACGAGATGTCAAAGTATCTCTGCATTGGCGCCCGAATCTCCAGAACGCGTGGGGCGTTGCCCAGCGCGCCTTTAACCGGGCGCATGAACGCCGCCGGATTGACGTAGGGTTCGCATTGATTCCCGACCGGACAATCCCGCTTCCACAGCGGATTCTTCAGCGGCGCGCCCGGCGCAAGGTCGAGGCGGACGTTGCGGTTTACGCCACCCAGACGGTTCGTGTCGGTGACATACGGCAGGTACGGATACCCGCCCTGCAAGCGCAAAATGCCGGAAGTTGACCAGCCGCCGAGCGCCGCGTTGACCACTCCACCTGCCTTCTTCAGGAAAGACCGTCCCCGCCCGAACGGCAAATCGTAGATATAGGTCGCGCTGAAATTGTGCTTAATGTCGAAAGACGAGATAGCTCGGTCTGAACTCCGAGGCGCGCCATAAGAGACTTGCCCCTGCGTGTTGTATGTCGTTAGCACTCTGGTGTCGGGGCTGGCGTCCGACGCCTCGTCAATTGATTTGCCGAAGGTGTAGTTGGCCGTGAATGTCAGCCCGGGGCTGACCTGGCGGCGCACGTCAATGTAACCCGCGTGCCTGATACTATTGACCGACGGATCGAAGTAGCGGTTGAGGTTGTTAAAGCCGAAGTATGGCGTGACCACGCTGTTGCGCTGGATTGGGATCACGGCGCCGAGCAGGTTGGTGCGACCCAGCGGATCGGCGAATGTTGTTTCCGCTGGGATGTTCTGCCCCTCCAGGAACTCGACGAAGTTCACGTCGCGGGGATTGATGTTGACCAGCGGCAGGTACAAATGCGTACCTTTGTTGCCTACGTAAGCGATCTCGATCACGGTGTTCCTGGCCGGCTCGAATGCGACTGCCAGGTTCCAGTTTTGTGAATAGGCGACTTTCCCGCTTCCCTCTCCGGCGTCTGCGACTCCCGGAACGCCGAGGCTGTTGGCGTAGACCAAGCCGTCCGGCGTGATGGTAAACTGTTGCTCTAGTGGCCGCCCTACGACAATCACCGGGTTGCCCGACAAACTTATTGGTTGGGTCGGGTCAGCCGTGCCGCCGACGGTCGAACCGTTGGCCAGGGTGCTAATAGTCGTGAAGGCGCCGAAGTCCGGATTCGGATTGCGGTTATTACCGGTCAGCGTCGCATGCGAAATGCCGTAGCCGCCACGGATGACGGCATGCTTTTCAGCCGCCCACGTCCAGAATTTCGGGCTATAAGCGAAGCCGAAGCGCGGCTCCAGCCCCCAGTAATCAACCGGCACGATGTAGCGCGAACGTCCGCCACGACCGGCGAATGCGAACGGCGGTATCGCCACAGTCGTCGGCACATAGTCGGGAATCGGCGCGGTTGGCGCGACCCCCAGATTATTGGCCGTGGCGCGGCGCTGCGCGTCAGTCAGCGTCACTCTCTGCGCCAGATCCGGCCGGAAGACGCCCTGCAGGTCATTTTTCTCAGTGCGCGGGTACTGAAGCGAATATCGTAATCCCAGGTTCAATGTCAGGTTCGGCTTTACCTTCCAGTCGTTCTGGACGAACCCGGCCGCGCTCTTCCAGCGGTAGTCGTAATTGAGCAGGACCGGTCGAACATCCACTATGTTGGGCACTCCCAGCAGCAAACTGGCCAGGGGATTCCCCCCGTTGGGCAAGTTCGTCGAGCGATTGTTACTGGTGTTGAGTGTCCGGAATGCCCACCTGCCGCCTGAAGCCGAGAAGAAGGGCACGACGTTCAGTCGCGCGTAGCTGAGATCAACGCCGAACTTCCAGGTCATACTACCGCGCGTCCAGTAGACGATGTCGTTAATGTTGTATTGCTCCTCGACATTGAAGTTATTGGTCGAGCTGGACGAGCCGATGTCGGCGAAAGCGTTATACCCGTTCCCGTCCGAGCTGAGCAGGAACAGTGGGATGCCGCCCTCGGTCAGGCTGGGCAGCCCTAGTTCGGCGGCCAGGTTGCGCCCGCCCTTGATCGAGAATTCAGGCGAGAAGTCTTCGCTGAACACTCCGCGCGTGTAGCTGAGCCGCAGGTCGTTGATCAGAGTCGGCGAGAAGATATGGTTGTCGGAGATTAAGATCTGCTTGGCGTCGCTGTAAGCGGCGTTATTGCCGTTCACATCGCTGCCGAAGCCTCGAATGCCGACGGCAGGCGTGACCGTGTAGCGGCCGCTGATCTTGTTGGCGTTGGTGCGGAACGTCTTGAATCTGGCGCGCCGTGATGGTCTGGGTTGTGGCGCCTGACGCCGAATTGAGAAGTGGAGCTTCGGCAGTCACATCAATGATGGTCTCGACCGCGCCGGCCTCCAGTGTCACGTTGACGGTGACCGT
>WNFV01005575.1_pt1 | contig 21294 bp, 24 predicted proteins | sample 5400101 | NCBI WGS metagenome assembly WNFV01 (sample SAMN13153361, study PRJNA577476) | soil metagenome | isolation source: 115 cm soil or saprolite under grassland replicate 1 | place: USA:California | collected 2016-06-15 | reverse complement strand
CAAGGAACGTTCCGAGCTGCCCGGCGTCTCGGCCGGGCGCGCGCCGCAGCTGGTCGCCGGCGCGCTGGTCGCGGAGGCGGTGACGGACATCTTCGACGTGTCCACGCTGGAGGTCTGCCCGTGGGCGCTGCGCGAGGGCGTCATCCTGGCCCGGCTGGACCAGCTGTGACGCGGGCACTGCCGAAGATCGGGCTGTCCACGGCGTCGGTGTACCCGGAGTCGACCGCGAGCGGGTTCGAGCTCGCCTCCCGGCTCGGGTACGACGGGGTCGAGCTCATGGTCGGCATCGACCCGCTCAGCACCCAGATCGACGCGATCCAGCGGCTGGTCGACTACCACCAGCTCCCGGTGCTAGCGGTGCACTCGCCGTGCCTGCTGATCACCCAGCGGGTCTGGGGCACCGAGCCGTGGGGCAAGCTCGAGCGCAGCGCGGAGGCCGCGGTCACGCTCGGCGCGGACGTGGTCGTCGTGCACCCGCCGTTTCGCTGGCAGCGCGACTACGCCCGCGGGTTCGTCGAGGGGATCGCCCGGCTGGAGGCCGAGACCGGGGTGATCTTCGCGGTCGAGAACATGTACCCGTGGCGCGCGCCGGGCACCGGCGGCCTGCAGGCGTACGCGCCGAGCTGGGACCCGTCCGAGATGGACTACGCGCACACCACCCTCGACCTGTCGCACTCGTCGACGGCCGGGCAGGACTGCGTCGAGCTCGCGCGCAAGCTGGACAGCCGGCTCACCCACATCCACCTCACCGACGGCACCGGCTCGGCCAAGGACGAGCACCTGGTCCCGGGCCGCGGCACCCAGCGCGCCGCGGACCTGCTCAACCTGCTCGCCGAGCGGGACTTCGCCGGCCACATCGTGATCGAGATCAACACCCGCCGCGCGCTCAGCCGCTCCGACCGGGAGACCGACCTGGCCGAGTCGCTCGAGTTCACCCGCAAGCACTTCGTCACCACCCCGAAGTACGCGGTGAGCAGCGATGGCGAGGTGTCGGAGCTCGGCTCGTGACCCAGGCCCCTGGACGACGTACGGCGGGCCGGCGACCGGGCGGTCCGGACACCCGCGGCGAGATCCTGGCCGCGGCCCGGGAGACCTTCGCGGCGAAGGGGTTCGAGGGTACGTCGCTGCGCGCCGTGGCCCGGGCCGCGGGCGTCGACGCGGCGCTCGTCCACCACTACTTCGACGGCAAGGAGAGCCTGTTCGTCGAGGCGATGCAGTTGCCGGTCGACCCGCGGATGATCGCCGACCGGGTGCTGGACGGGTCCCTGGACGGGCTGGGTGAGCGGATCGTGCGGACCTTCCTGTCGGTCTGGGACGCGCCCGCGTCACGGGTCCCGTTGATGGCGATGCTGCGCGCCGCGCTCGGCAGCGAGGACGTCGCGCACCTGTTCCGGGACGCGATCGCGCGGATGATCCTGACCCCGGTGTCGGGCATGCTCGACGCGCCCGACGCTCAGCTGCGGGTGTCGCTCGTGGCCTCGCAGCTGATCGGGATGGCCATCGTGCGCTACGTCCTGGAGCTCCAGCCGCTGGCGGGCGCGACCGCGGACGAGGTCGTCGCGCGGATCGCCCCGACCCTGCAGCGCTACCTCACCGGTTAGCCACGGGGCTAGTACGGGATCGGCGCCCACTTCTCGTTCTTACCGACGGTTTCGTCGCCCTCGATCTCGCGCGGCAGGTCGCGCACGATCAAGCCCCCGGCCTTCGCTTCCGCCAGCGCCTCGGCGTCGTACGACGATCGCCGCCAGATGTCGCAGATGTACGTCCGGGTCTTGAGGTAGTCGACGTACCGGTGGTGGTGCGCGTCGTCCAGCCCGAGGGCGGCGAACACCGCGATCCGGTCGCCGGGCGACGGCGCGATCCGCCACCAGAACGGGTGGTGGCCCATCCGCTTGGTCGGCTTCGGGTCGCCGCCCCAGGCCGGGAACGTGCGCAGGTCGCCGTTGCCGCTGTGCGTCATCCGCAAGCTCCACACGGCCAGATCGCCCAGCCGGTTGCGGACGTACACGTTCGTCCCCGTCTTCAGCGAGCACTGCTCGTGCGACCCGACCCGCAGGTTCAGCCCGCCCGTGTACTTCTCGTGGTCCTGCAGGTAGATGCCGAACCTCAGGATCGTGTACCGGCTCTGCCAGTCCGGCGCGTTCGGGTCGTTCCTGTCGGCGTTGTCCTTGTGATAGCCGTGCTGCTTGGAGTTGATCGTGAACGAGCTGTCCCCGGCGTACACGATCTCGTCGCTGCCGAGCAGCCTGCGCGCGACCTCGACCATCCGGCCGTCGGTGAGCGCCCGCCGCATCCGCGGGTTCGACAACAGGTCGCCGCCGTGCGAGCGGGACGCCTTCGCGTCCGCCCGGAACGCCTCGACCTCGTCCCGCGCGTAGACCCCCCGCACGATCTGGTACCCGTCCCGCCAGAAGGCGTCGACGTCCACGTCCATCGGGTTCAGCCCCTTCGCTGTGTGCAGTCCGTCGTACGACGTGATGCACGTTAACGCCGCGCGGTTGCTCTTGCACGCGTCCGCCCCGAGGCGTAGATTTCATCGTATGGTGAAAAACGTTGAGGAGGCAACCGCGGCGGCGGTGCGGTGCCGTGACGTGGTGGTCGTGCGGGGCGGCCGCGAGGTGCTGCACGGCATCGACTTCGACCTGCACATCGGCAGCGTCACCGGCCTGCTCGGCCCGTCCGGGTGCGGCAAGACCACGCTGATCCGCGCGATCACCGGCCTGCAGGCCAGGGTGACCGGCACGGTCGAGGCGCTCGGCCTGCCGGCCGGCGCGGCCAAGCTCCGCGGCCGCATCGGGTACGTCACGCAGGAGCCCAGCGTGTACGACGACCTCACCGTCACCGAGAACCTGCGGTTCTTCGCCCGGGTCCTCGGCGTACCGTCCTCCGAAGTCGGCCGGGTCATCGAGGAGGTCGATCTCGCCGACCACGCCGACATCCGCGCCGACCGGTTGTCCGGCGGGCAGCGGTCCCGGGCCTCGCTGGCCGCCGCCCTGCTCGGGTCGCCGGAGCTGCTGGTGCTGGACGAGCCGACCGTCGGCCTGGACCCGGTGCTGCGGCGCGACCTGTGGAACCTGTTCCACCGGCTCGCCGACGCCGGCTCGACGCTGCTGGTCTCCAGCCACGTGATGGACGAGGCCAGCCGCTGCGACCGGCTGCTGCTGATGCGCGACGGCCTGCTGCTCGCCGACGACACGCCGGACGGGCTGCTGGAGAAGTCCGGCGCGGACGATGTCGAGCAGGCGTTCCTGACTCTGATCGATGCCGAAGGAGGCCCGCGATGACCCCGCGGATCACGCTCGCCGTCGCCGCCCGGGTGCTCGCCCAGCTGCGCCGCGACCACCGCACCGTGGCGCTGATGATCCTGCTGCCGTGCGTGCTGGTCACGCTGATGTGGTGGATGTTCACCGACTCGCCGAACACGTTCGACCGGGTCGGCGGGGCGCTGCTCGCGGTGTTCCCGGCGATCATCATGTTCATCGTCACCTCGGTGGCGACGCTGCGGGAGCGCACCAGCGGCACGCTGTCGCGGCTGTTCACGATGCCGATGGCGAAGCTGGACTTCCTGCTCGGCTACGCGCTGGCGTTCGCGCTGCTCGCGGTCGTGCAGGCGACGGTGGTGGCGATGCTCGCGCTGTACGGCCTCGACCTGGACATCCGCGGCGACGCCTGGCAGCTGGTCGTGGTCGCGATGCTGGACGGCGTGCTCGGCTCAACCCTCGGGCTGTTCGCGAGCGCGTTCGCCGCGACCGAGTTCCAGGCCGTGCAGATGATGCCGGCGATCATGATCCCGCAGCTCCTGCTGTGCGGGCTGCTGGTGCCGCGGGCGCTGCTGCCGGACGTGCTGCACGGGATCAGCAACGTGCTGCCGCTGTCCTACGCCGTCGACGCCGTCCAGGGCGTCGCAATCGACCGCGGGATCGGCGCCGGCGCGGGCTCCGACGTCCTGGTGGTCGCCGCCTTCATCGTCGGCGCCCTGGCACTCGGCGCGGCCACCCTGAAGCGCCGCACGCCGTAGTTACCCGCGCGGATTCGGCCGGGCCGGGGTAGCGGGCTTAGCCTGTCCGCAGCGCCCCGGCAGCGTCGCCGGGGCTCGTGCGAGGAGGAACGCGTAGTGCTTCGGCAGGTCCTGCTGGGTGTGTCCCGCAGCACCCGGATCAAGAAGGCCGTCACGGCGATGCCGGTCTCCAGCGGCATCGTGTCCCGGTTCGTCGCCGGCGAGACCGCGGACACCGCCGTGCTGGCCACCGAGAAGCTGGTCAGCACCGGCCTGAACGTCACCATCGACCATCTCGGTGAGGACACCACGAACCCGGTCGAGGCGAAGGCTACCGCCGACGCGTACCTCGACCTGCTGGGCCGGCTGTCCGACGCCGGGCTGACGGCGCACGCCGAGGTGTCGGTGAAGTTGTCCGCGGTCGGCCAGGCGCTGCCCGGCGACGGCGAGCAGATCGCGCTGGACAACGCGCGCACGATCTGCCACGCCGCACGCAACGCCGGGACGACGGTGACCCTCGACATGGAGGACCACACCACGACGGACTCGACGCTGGAGATCCTGCGCGAGCTGCGCCAGGACTTCCCGGAGACCGGCGCGGTGCTGCAGGCCTACCTGCACCGCACCGAGGCCGACTGCCGTGACCTGGCGCACGCCGGGTCCCGGGTGCGGCTGTGCAAGGGCGCGTACAAGGAGCCCGAGTCGGTCGCGTTCCAGGCCAAGGCCGACGTCGACAAGTCGTACGTGCGCTGCCTGAAGGTGCTGATGAAGGGCAGCGGTTACCCAATGGTCGCCTCGCACGACCCGCGGCTGATCGCGATCGCCGGCTCGCTGGCGGACCGCTACGGCCGCGAACAGGGCACGTACGAGTACCAGATGCTGTACGGCGTGCGCCCCGACGAGCAGCTGCGGCTGTCCCACGAGGGCAACACCGTCCGCGTGTACATCCCCTACGGCCAGGACTGGTACGGCTACCTGGTCCGCCGGATGGCCGAGAAGCCCGCCAACCTGCAGTTCTTCCTGCGCAGCCTGATCAGCAAGAAGTAGCCCGGACGGTGTGCGTGACGGCTGTGTGATCCGCGCGCGACTGTCAGTTGCATGTTGCCGGGGACCCCGCCCGGAAGGCGGATCGGGCGGGTGCCGCGCTTGGCTGAGGAGTAAGGTTCCTCCTCGACAGCCTCGGGGGGTGTCGATAGGAGGTTGCAGTGCGCCGGTTCAACGCACCGCCGGGGTGGCCACCGCCACCGAATGTGCGATGGCGCCCGCCGAAGGGCTGGGTTCCGCATGAGACCTGGCCGCCCGCGCCGCCGGACTGGTCGTTCTGGGTGAACGAGAACGGCCGCCGCGTGCTCGGGCCGATCGGCCGGTACGGCGGCGTCAGCCGCGGCTGGTTGTACGGCGGCGCCGGCGTGCTGCTGGCGCTCGTCCTGCTGGTGTCGTGGGGCCCGTTCAGTGCGGGCGGCGGCAATCCGGTCGCGGGGCGGTCCAGCGTGGCCGGCGACGACAGCACGTCGCAGGACCCGGGCAGCTCGGACTCGGCGGTGCCGTCGGACGGCATGCCGACCGACGGCAGCACGGCGTTCCCCTCCACGACGGTGCCGCCCGGCTCTCCGACGGACACGCCGTCCGCGACGCCGAGTGGTTCGCCGACCACCATCGGCATCCCGACGCCGACCGTCTCGCCGAGCCTGCCGGTGACGATCGCACCGACGACCTTGCCGACCGGCACGGCGTCGATCTACTACAAGAACTGCGGAGCGGTCAAGGCGGCGGGCGCCGCGCCGTTGCTGCGCGGTGAGCCGGGCTACCGGCCCGAGCTCGACCCGGACGGCGACGGCGTCGCCTGCGACAAGGGCCGGTGAGGCCTCTCCGGCGCGGTCAGGTGACCGGTTCGCGGACGTGACGGTCCGGAGCCGGCCCGGGATCGTACGCTGAGCCCATGACAGCCAAGGGCCAGGTCGCCATCCTCGGCGCCGGCGTGATGGGCGAGACGCTGCTGTCCGGGCTGCTCCGGGCCGGCCGGCGCGCCGAGGATCTGCTGATCACCGAGCGTCGTACCGAACGGGCCGACGAGCTGCGCGAGCGGTACGGCGTGGACGTCGTCGGCAACGCCGACGCGGCCGCGAAGGCCGACACGCTGGTGCTGGTGGTCAAGCCGCAGGACATGCCAGACCTGCTGACCGAGATCGGCGGCGTCGTCCACCCCGGTCAGCTCGTGGTATCGCTCGCGGCCGGGATCACGACCAACTTCATCGAGTCCCGGCTGCCGGCCGGCGTCGCGGTGGTCCGGGTGATGCCGAACACCCCCGCGCTGGTCGACGAGGGCATGGCCGCGATCTCGCCCGGCGCGCACTGCGACGAGCAGCATCTGGAGCTCGCCGAGGGCCTGCTCAGCGCGACCGGCAAGGTCGTCCGGGTCCCGGAGAAGCAGCAGGACGCGGTGACGGCGATCTCCGGCAGCGGTCCGGCGTACCTGTTCTTCGTCGTCGAGGCGATGATCGAGGCCGGCGTGCACCTGGGCCTGCCCCGGGCCACCGCCACCGAGCTCGTCGTCCAGACCGTCGTCGGCTCCGGCAAGCTGCTGCGCGAGACCGGCGAGCACCCGGTGGTGCTGCGCGAGCGCGTCACCTCACCGGGCGGTACGACGGCGGCCGCGATCCGCGAGCTCGAGGACCACAAGGTCCGCGCCGCCTTCCTCTCCGCGATGGAAGCCGCCCGCGACCGCTCCCGCGCCCTGGCCGCCGAGTAGGACCGCCGGCGTCAGCGCTCCGTGCCTGGGTCCAGCACGGGCTTGACGTCGAGGATCGGGGTGCCGTCGAGGGCTTCGAGGTCGCGGACCTTCAGGCGGAGGCCGTCGACCTCGAGGATGCCGACGCGGTGCAGGCCGATCGGGTTCGGCCGGTGCGGGGAACGGGTGCTGAACACGCCTTGTTCCGGACGGTTGACGTCGCCGCGCGGGTGCACGGTGAGCACGTCGCGGTCGGCGCGGTCGAGCCAGGTCAGCACCAGGACGTCGCTGCCCGCTGTCAGGTCGCGGGCCGCTTCGGCGTACCCCTCGTCGAACACCAGCCACGCCTCGGGCGACCCTTCGTCGCCCTGCTTCGGAGCCGCGGCCGGATCCGTCAGCGGCGACTCGACCCGCCCGACCGCCCGCAGCACGAAACCATCGCCGTTCATCGCCGCCACCTCCTGTCCGGATGTGCGAGCCATCATGCCCTCCGCGGGACTCACCTGACCTGGCCGCCCAGGCCCATCGCGGCCGCGGCGCGGGCCAAGGTGGGCGCGGAGGCCTCGATGGCGCGGTCGCGGCCGGCGGCGAGGATGCGGTCGACCTCGCCCGCGTCGCGCGCCAGGTCGGCGTACCGCTTCTGCAGCGGCTCGATCACCGCGACCACCGCGTCCGCCACGTCCCGCTTCAGCTCGCCGTACGACGTGTACGACGCCGCCAGCTCGCGCGGATCACCGTCCGTGCAGCTCGCCAGGATCTCCAGCAGGTTCGTGACCCCCGGCTTGGCCTCCTCGTCGTACCGGACCTCGTTGTCGGAGTCGGTGACCGCACGCATCACCTGGCGGCGGATCACGTCGACCGGGTCGAGCAGCCGGATCACACCGATGGCGTCGTCGGCGTCGGACTTGCTCATCTTCGCCGCCGGCGTCTGCAGGTCCTTGATCCGCGCGGCCAGCGCCGCCTTGTGCAGCTCGGGTACGACGAAGGTCTCGCCGTACTCGCGGTTGAACCGGATCGCCACGTCGCGGGCCAGCTCGACGTGCTGGTCCTGGTCACCGCCGACGGGCACCCGCGAAGCGCCGTACAGCAGGATGTCCGCGGCCATCAGGCACGGGTAGGTGAACAGCGACGCCCGGGTCATCGGGCGGTCCTTGCCCTTCTGCTTGAACTGGATCATCCGGGACAGCTCGCCGACGTACGCCGTGCACTCCAGCAGGTAGCCGAGCTGCGCGTGCGCCGGGACCTGGGACTGTACGAAGACCGTCGCCTCCGGCAACCCGGCGGCGAGCATAAGCAGCGCGGTCTCCCGGGTCAGCGATCTGAGCCGGCGCGGGTCGTGCCTGATCGTCATCGCGTGCAGGTCGGCGACGAAGAAGAAGTCCTGGCTCGCGTCGCCGCGGGACGCGAACCGGCGCAGCGCGCCGAGGTGGTTGCCGAGCGTCAGCCGCCCGGACGGGGTGATGCCTGATACCGAGACCATGGTCGTGGTCCTTCCTGTGCTGGGTTGCCCCGCCCGAGGAAGGCCTCGTACGCAACGAAAGGCCGCCTCGGCGAGGCGGCCTGGTGGTTGCGTGGGTACGCGACTGGGAGGTCCGCCGTCAGGCGGGCCACCACTGGGTACGACGCGTACTGGTCACGTCTGTGATGGTACACACCCGTGATCTCGGGTGGCCAACTTTCTGCGCGCGACGGCGTCCAACGCATGACATCGCCACACCGGGGGGCGAGCCGATGGAGGGAGGACACGATGTACGGACGGAAGGCAGCCGCGCGGGTCGCGGCACTGGCCATGGTCTGCAGCGGACTGGTCGGGCTCGGCGCGGTGACGGGGGCGAGCCCGGCCATGGCCTGCGGCGAGGACCCCAGCCGGTCGGACCACCTGGCGCACAGCCTGCCGCAGGTGCGGTACGGCGAACGCAGCATGTACGTGCTCGGGCTCCAGCTCGAGCTCAAGGAGCACGGGTACAAGCTGCGCGGCACCGGGTACTACGGGCCGAAGACGCTGGCCGCGGTGAAGTCCTACCAGCGCAAGAACCACATCAGGGCCAGCGGCATCGTGGGCTCGAAGACGTGGCACAAGCTGGTCGGTTCGCAGCCGCCGGACCTCACCGGCAACGGCGTCATGATGCGGTACGTGCCGGGCTTCCAGGTCCGGCCGGGGGACCGCGACGAGCGCCACGTCCAGGCGCTCAGCGAGGTTCTGCAGCGGGTGGCGCAGAGCTACGACTGGCTGGACGAAGGCTCGTACGGTCCGAAGACGCAGGCTGTGGTGAAGCAGTTCCAGCGCGAGGTGGGGATCAGGCCGAGCGGCATCGTCGGGCCGAAGACGTGGCACGCGCTGTACGAGGTCACGTCGATCGCCGGCCACTGGGGCTGCTGACCCCACGCCGGTTCAGCCGCGGACGAGGGTGAGCAGTCGCTCGTCCGCGGTGTCCAGGGCCTCCCGAAAGTGGCCGAGGCGTTCTACCGGCATTAGAAGCTGACGGTCGGCGACTCGTCGTCGTACAAGATGGATCTGCTGCACGAGGGCGGCAACGCCCCACCAACGGCACCGTCGTCCAGCTCTGGGACTGCAACGGCACGCCGGCGCAGTGGACGCCGTACGCCGACGGCACCCTGCGCAACGCGAAGTCCGGCCCGTGCCTCGACGCCGAGGGCGGCTCCTCGGCCGACGGCACCCGCCTCATCCTCTGGACCTGCCACGGCGGCACCAACCAGCGCTGGACGCTGCCCAGCTGAAAACGGCATGACACCGGACGGGTCGCACGGGGACGATGCGGGCATGGCGATCGTCGTACGGAAGCTGGACGTCTCGGACTGGGAGCTGGTCCGGGACGTCCGGCTACGGGCGCTGCTGGACACGCCGGGGGCCTTCTACAAGACCTACGCCGAGGAGTCGGCGTACGGCGAGGAGCGCTGGCGCAGCTGGTTCGCGGCCGGCCGCGCCATCTTCGCCGCCGAGCTCGACGGCGACCCGGTCGGGCTGATCGCCGGCATCCCGGCGGGTGAGGACGAGCGGGACGACGAGGCCGTGATGATGGTCTCGATGTGGGTCGAGCCCGCCCGGCGCGGCGACGGCGTCGCCAAGGAGCTGACCGACGCGCTGGTCGGCTGGGCGCGCGGGTACGGCTACCCGCGGATGGTCCTGTGGGTGTACGACGGGAACCCGCGCGCGGCGGCGTTCTACCGGCGCTACGGCTTCACCGGAACCGGCCGGACCGAGACGTTCGACAACGACCCGCGCAAGATCAGCCTGATGACGATGGACCTCTGAGGCTGATCACGTCAGGCGGACGGTCAGCAGCCAGGCTTCTAGCTGCCGTTGGTCGCTGAGGCGACGTTGCGCCCGGTGGGGCGCATCGAGCCGCCGAGGCCCCAGCTGATGATCCGCTTCGGGTGGATCCGGATCACCTGGCGGGTGAACCACTCCATCGGCGGGTCCGCGTCCTCGAGCGCTTCGGCCTCACCGCGGATCTCCACGCCGTGCACCGTCCACGGGTCCCGCGAGGCCAGATCGTCGACGACCAGCGACACCTTCGGGTTGGCCTTCACGTTGGCGAACTTCTTCGTCTCGCCCATCCGCGTGCCGCCGATGTCGATGGTGCCGTCGGCATTCACGAAGAACCCGACCGGGCTGTTCTGCACCGTGCCGTCCGGCGCCACCGTGGCCAGCCGGCCGAGCATCTGCGCGTCGAGGTACTCGAGCTCTTTGGCAGTGAAGGTCATGTCATCACCGTAAGGTCGCTGACGTGACCGATGACACATCGCGTGTGTTCGCCGACGTGCACGACGAGTCGCTGACCCGGGCGGACGGCCAAGTAGTGGCCTGGACCCGGACCGGCGCGGACGACGGCGTGCCGGTGCTGCGGATGCGGGACTTCGGCGACGGCGGCCACTTCGCCGGCTACCGCCGCGAGGGTGAGCTGCTCGACGAGATGCTGGCTCGCGGCAACGACTCGGGAGGCCTAGGGTCGGGTTCATGAGCGGTGACGCGCGGCTGGTGTACGACGAGGAGCTGACGGCGTACGACTTCGGGCGCGGCCATCCGCTGAACCCGATCCGCGTGGACCTCACCGTCCGGCTCGCGCGCGAGCTCGGGGTGCTCGACCTGCTCGACGTCGTACCGGCCCCGGTCGCCGACGACGCGCTGATCGCCACCGTGCACACGCCGGAGTACATCGCCGCGGTGAAGCGGGCCGGCGAGCAGCCCGACGTGCCGGACCTGGCGCACGGCCTCGGCACCGACGACACGTACTGCTTCGCGCAGATGCACGCGGCGTCGGCGCACGTCGTCGGCGCCAGTGTGGAGGCGGCCCGGTCGGTCTGGGAGGGTGAGGCGCTGCACGCGGCGAACATCGCCGGCGGGCTGCACCACGCGATGCCGTCGCTGGCCAGCGGGTTCTGCGTCTACAACGACCCGGCGGTGGCGATCCGGTGGCTGCTGGACCACGGCGCGGAGCGGGTCGCGTACGTCGACGTCGACGTGCATCACGGCGACGGCGTGCAGACCGTGTTCTACGACGACCCGCGGGTCCTGACGGTCAGCCTGCACGAGACGCCGACGACACTGTTCCCCGGCACCGGCTCGGCGGGGGAGACGGGCGGACCGAACGCGATCGGCTACGCGGTGAACCTGCCGCTGCCGCCCGGGACCGGTGACGCCGGCTGGCTGCGCGGTTTCCACGCCGTCGTACCCCAGGTGGTGAAGGCGTTCCGGCCGCAGGTGCTGGTCACCCAGCACGGGTGCGACTCGCACCTGGAGGACCCGCTGGCGCACCTGACCAAGTCCGTCGACGGGCAGCGCGCGGCCTACCTCGCGCTGCACGACCTGGCGCACGAGGTGTGCGACGGCAAGTGGGTCGCGACCGGTGGCGGCGGCTACGCGCTGATCGAGGTGGTGCCACGGGCTTGGACGCACCTGCTCGCGATCGTGGCCGGCAAGCCGGTCGACCCGGCGACCCAGGTGCCGGCCGCGTGGCGCGACTACGTCGCCGCACGGTTCGGGCGGACGGCGCCGTCGCGGATGACCGACGGCCGGGACGCGTCGTACGTCGACTGGTCGTCCGGGTACAACCCGGACACCTGGCTGGACCAGGCGATCAAGGCCACCCGGGACACGAGCTTCCCGCTGCTCGGCCTCGATCCGTCGTACTGAACCGTCTTCCGCCGTTGTAACTTCGGCCACCCCTTTCCCACCGGCACCAACAGCCACTACGCTCGGCTTAGCCTGAGCGGAGGTGCCGGGGGGAAGTCCGGCGCACGACTCGGGCCGAAAGTCTGGTGTGGAATGGCGTCGAACGAGCCCGACCCGAAGCGGGCCGGTGAGCAGCCGCTCGCCGAGGTCAAGTTCCTGACCGTGGCCGAGGTGGCCGCGGCGATGCGCGTGTCCAAGATGACCGTGTACCGGCTGGTGCACTCCGGCGAGCTCCCGGCGGTGCGCGTCGGTCGGTCGTTCCGCGTGTCCGAGGACGCCGTTCACGACTACCTCAAGGGCGCCTTCTTCCAGGCCGGCTGACCCCGCCGTCACGCCGCCGCACACGTCAGCCACGGCTGGATGCGTGAGCCGGCCCGGCGCGGGTGGGGAGGGCACCTGCGCCGGGCCGGCTGGTTCGCGAGATCCGCTGACGCCTACTGCGTGTCGGTGATGGTGAGCGTCACCGGGAGGGCGGCGCCGAGGTAGGCGTTCGTCAGGACGTACTTCGTGCCGGACGGGATCACCCCGGACTCGTCGGCCGCCGCGGTCGCGGACGAGGAGAGCAGCGCGCACTGGGCGTTGTAGAAGTACACGTCCAGGTCGTACGGCGCCGCGCTGTCCGCCTTGACGGCCGCCACGTGCGCCCCGTCACCGGCGTCGCCGGACAGCGTCGTCACGTGCCCGTCGACGTCCTGCGAGGCCGGGGGAGCGGTGCACGTCTCGACGAACTCGGTCCCGGTCACGCCCGGGTCGACCACGTTCGCCGGGTCCCCGCCCGCGATCGTGAACGACTCGGTGACGGGTGCGTCCGGCGGCGACGGCGGCACCGGCGTCACGTCCGACACCGTGCTCGAGAACACCTGCAGGTCACCGGCCTGCACGGCGGTCTTCGTCTCGCCCATGGCCGCGTCGGTCCAGAACCGCACGTACGACGCGGTCACCGGCATGGCGAGGGTGAACGTCTTGTAGTGCACGTCCGGCACCACCGGCCGCGGCGCCTGGTACGAGAACTGGTTCTTGCCCAGGGCAACGGTCGTCCAGTTCACCCCGTCGTTGCTGGTCTGCAGGGTGAAGGACTTCAGCGCCTCGAACCGCGAGGACGTGTACGCGGACACCTGGACCGACGAGATCGCCGCCGGCTTGGCCAGCTTCACCACCGCATTGCCCGTGCCCGGCAGCGCCGAGAACGTCGTACCCTCCGTGTCGTCGAACAGCGCCTTCGCGCCGTCCGGGCTGGTCGTCGACACCACCACCGCGCCGTTCGCGACCGACGCCAGGTTCGGCGCCAGCTTGAACTGCAGCGTCGAGGTCTTCCCGGCCGTCACCGCGACCGCCGGGAACGTGCGCGACCCGATGCCCGGCGCCTGGATCGTCACGGGGTACTTGCCGGCTGTGGCGGTCACCGCGAACGCACCCGTCGACCCGGTCCGCGCCAGCGGCGTCACCTTCGCCTCGAAGACACCCAGGATGACCTTGGCGCCGGCCACCGGCAGACCCGTCGAGGCGTTGATCACGCGGCCGCTGATACGGCCGTTCACGGCGGGATTGCGATTCTCGAAGCCCGGCACCGGGTCGATGTCGTTCGCGCCTGTCGGGTCGTCGGTGGTGACGTGGTTGCGGGCCGACGTCCCCATGCCGCGCTGCGCGAACGCGGTCCAGAACAGGTCCATCAGCGCGCCGAAGTCCGCCCGCGAGTGGTAGCGGTTCTCGACCGCGGCGATGATTCCGTCCCGTGCGTCCAGCATCGACGGGTCGTTCGCCGTCAGCGGCATCCCGTCGGTGACCGCCCGGGCCGCGATCTCCGACCCCAGCGCCTGGCCGTACTTGGCGACCAGGGCCTTGCGCAGCTGCCACAGTGTCGCGGTCCAGATCTCGCCGTCCGCGTGCACCTCGGCGCCCGCGATGTCGTACCCGATGTCCCCGAACGTCGTCGGGTTGCCGTCGTACGGCCAGTTCCTGATCGCGCGGATCGTGTTGCCGGTGGCGTAGGCGCCGAGCTCGGACGTGGTCTGCAGGCCGTCGCGGTGCAGGTGGTTCAGCGCGTACCAGTCGCTCCAGCCCTCACCCATCGAGCCGGACTGGTGCCCGGCGAGCGCGCCGTCCTCGGTGCCGACGTACCGGTTCGACAGACCGTGGGTGTACTCGTGCTGGATCACGCCCGCGTCGAAGTCGCCGTCGCGGCACGGCCCCTCGAACGCGTCGTTGATCGGCTCCCACAGGAACATCCCGCTCCACGGCGGGATACCGTCCGGCAGCGTCAGCATGTAGGCGTTGTCGCGCCCGGTGTACGTCGGGTCGCCGCCGCTGGCTGCGCCCGCCTGGACCAGCCCCTGGATCGGGTCGGCACCCATACCGCCCTTGCCGAAGTTGTCGACCTGGAAGTTGCCGGCCGACTCGGTGAAGCCCAGGTCGTAATACTCGTCGTGGATCCGGTTGTGCTGGTAGAAGAGGTTCGTCGCCGCCGGATCCACATCGAGTGCGTACGACGGGACCGCGCACTGCTGCGTGCCCCACTGGTCGGTGAACGCGTAGTCGAACTTGCCGAGCGGGTTCACCGGCCGCGGCCCGGCGTCCACCGGAGCCAGGAAGTTCGACCAGTTCGCGTGCGAGTTCGCGTTGTTCCCGAACGTCGTGATGCCGGTGCCGAGCAGCCCGGCCGGGTCCACCCAGCCGTTCGGCGACTGCGGCGTCCGCCCGAACGACACCACCTCCGGCGTCCCGCCCTTCGGTGCGCCCGGGTAGTTCCGGTAGACCGTGCCCTCCGGGTCCAGCAGTCCGCCGGTCTCGTGCTGCACCAGGTCACGCTGGTACAGCACCTGCCCGGTCGAGGCGTCCACCAGCACGTCGTACGCCTCGTCGAGGGCCTTCACGAACAGCACCCGGTACGACGCCCGCCCACCGCCGCCGGTCCCGAAGACCGAGGCCTTCACGTACGACGGCGCCGCGAACGGCCCGGCCTCGACGACCTGGTACCCGGCCTGCGTGGTGCCCGAGAGCACCGGCGCGTACGACGTGAGCGGTGCGAGCACGTTCGCCACCGCGGAGACGGCCTGCAGCGGCGAGAGGTCGAACGCGCCGAGCAGGGCGGACGTGCGCGACGTCGAGCCGGTGTACGACAGCACCCGCCCGTCGGAGGTGATGGCCAGGCCGACCGAGCCGCCACGGGCCGCCGGGATGCCGCCGAAGACCTGCGTGAGATCCACCACGCGCGTCCCGGTGCCCGGTAGCACGTGGTCGCGCCGGACCGCCATCGCCGCGATGTCCGCACTGCTCAGGCCGAGCATCGCATCGCGCGGTGCTCGGTCAGCCAGGCCCGCGCCACCTCGACCGCCGTACCGGACCGCGGCCCGGACAGCGCGGCGCCGACCGCCGGGCGGATCGTCCGGGGCGTGCCGTAGCGGCCGTCCCAGGTCACCCGGGCGCCGCTGCCGGCCCCGGCCAGGACGGCGGACACGGCGTCGACCTGCGCCTGCGTGGGCTTCAGCAGGGCGGTGGCGGTGTTGCGGACGTCCACCGGCGCCGGCGGTGCCGACGGCTGGGCGGACGGCGGGTCGACCGGCTGAGTGACGGCGAGCGCGCCGGGGTTGACGGTCGCGATCGCGGCCAGTCCGGCCGCCGCGAGTGCGGCGGTGCGGATCGCGCGGTGGCGTGACATGAATGCCTCCAGGAGCGGCGGGTCAGGTCCGCGAGAGGTGCCTGACTGAGCGTGACCACTCAACGAGCCGGACCCGCGGGAGGTGACGGATCGCTAAGCGACCGGTTTCGGGTCTCCGCTTAGGTGAGCGCGTCGTGACCCGGTAGGCTTTGCCGACGCTCTATTCGATCTGGAAGGTCCACCGTGGGTTCGGTCATCAAGAAGCGCCGCAAGCGCATGGCGAAGAAGAAGCACCGCAAGCTGCTGAAGAAGACGCGAGTCCAGAGGCGCAAGCTCGGCAAGTAGACGAGGTCCATGCCTCGCAGCGTCGCGGGGTGTGCCGGTGATGTGTGGGTACGGCTGATCGTCAACTGACTGTGGACGTGGGGCGACTATGACGCGTGTGGTGATGGTGACCGGAGTCTCCCGGGACGCCGGCGCCCGCTGCGCGCGCGCTCTCGCGGCCGATCCCTCGATCGACACCGTCATCGGCGTGGACGTGGTTCCGCCACGCGTCGATCTCGGCGGTGTGCGGTTCGTCCGCGCCGACATCCGCAACCCGGTGATCGCCAAGGTGATAGCCGGTGAGGACGTCGACACCGTCGTCCACACCGGCGTCGTCGCCACGCCCGGCTCTGCCGGCGGCCGCTCGTCGATGAAGGAGATCAACGTCATCGGCACGATGCAGCTGCTCGCGGCGTGCCAGAAGGCGCCCGGGATCGCGAAGCTGGTCGTGAAGTCCTCGACGACGGTGTACGGCGCCGGCCCGCGCGACCCCGCGATGTTCACCGAGGAGATGGCGCCGCGCGCGTCGTCCCAGGGCGGGCTGAGCAAGGACGCCGTCGAGGTCGAGGGCTACGTGCGCGGCTTCGCCCGCCGCCGTCCCGACGTGGTCGTCACGACGCTGCGGATGGCCAACTGGATCGGACCGCTGATCAACTCACCGATCACGCGGTACTTCGCCCTGCCCGTCATCCCGACCGTGCTCGGCTTCGACGCCCGGCTGCAGTTCCTGCACGAGGACGACGGTGTCGACGTCGTCCGGCACGCCACCGTGCACGACGTGCCGGGGACGTTCAACATCACCGGCGACGGGGTGCTGACGCTGTCTCAGGCGATCCGCCGGCTCGGCCGGCCCGCGCTGCCGTTCCCGCCGGCCACCACCGGGACCACCGCGATGCTCGTCCGCCGGGCCCGGATGGCCGACTTCTCGCCCGACCAGATCTCGTTCCTGACCTACGGCCGCGGCGTCGACACCACCCGGATGCGGACCGAGCTCGGCTTCGAGCCGTCGTACACGACCGCGGAGGCGTTCGCCGACTTCGCCGCCTCCCAGCGCACCGGTGCGGTGACCGCCGCGAGGCGGTTGGTGTCGGCGGGGCTGGGGGCGGTGCGCCGGTGAGCGACGCGCGGATCATCCCGATCGGTGCCGGTGGCAGCCCAGGCCGCGGCACCGGACGTCGTACGACGCCGTCCGCCGCGGCGCGCTCGCTGGCCGGCCCGGCGCGCGCGGCCGCCGCGAAACCCCAAGCGGACAAGGCGAAACCGGACCGGCCGGGTTCCGGCAAGCCCGCTTCCGGACTCAAGCCCAAGCCGGCTCCGAAGGCTGAGCCGAAGCCCGCGCCCGTGCCGGAGCCACCGGTTTCCGAGGAGCGGGACGTGACCGCCCCCGGTGACTTCGTGGAGTCGGAACCAAGCTCCGAGGCGGCCCACTTCGCCGCGTTCGAGCAGCGGTTCCGGGAGATCTTCGGGGATGCCGCCGAGCGGAGGCTGGCCGAGCTGCTGGCGTTCCTGCGGCGGCGGCTGACCGGCGACTACGAGATCGACGAGTTCGGGTTCGACGCCGAGCTCACCGATGCGGTCGTGCTGCCGTTGCTGCGGCCGCTGGCCGAGAAGTGGTTCCGGGTCGAGGTCCGCGGCGCGGAGAACATCCCGGCCGACGGCGGCGCGCTGATCGTCGCGAACCACTCCGGCACGCTGCCACTGGACGGCATGGTCACGATGCTGGTGATCCGCGACCACACCGGCCGGCCGCTGCGCACGCTGGGCGCCGACCTGGTCTTCAAGACACCGTTCGTCGGCGAGCTGGCCCGCAAGGCCGGGGCGACGCTGGCCGGCAACGACGACGCCGAGCGGCTGCTCGGCCGTGGCGAGCTGGTCGGGGTGTGGCCGGAGGGCTTCAAGGGCATCGGCAAGCCGTTCAGCGAGCGGTACAAGCTGCAGCGGTTCGGCCGCGGCGGCTTCGTCAGCGCCGCGATGCGTACCGGTGTGCCGATCGTGCCGTGCTCGATCGTCGGGGCCGAGGAGATCTACCCGCTGGTGGGGAACATCCCGTCGCTGGCCCGGCTGCTCGGGGCGCCGTACATCCCGATCACGCCGTTCTTCCCGCTGCTCGGCGTGCTGGGCCTGATCCCGCTGCCGTCGAAGTGGCTGATCGAGTTCGGCGAGCCGATCCGCACCGACGAGTTCGCGCCGGGGGCGGCGGACGACCCGATGCTGGTCTTCAACGTGACCGACCAGGTGCGCGAGACGATCCAGCAGACGCTGTACTCCCTGCTGATGCAGCGCCGCAGCGTGTTCTTCTGACCAGGCCTGCTGTCAGCTCAGGCCGAGCGTGATCGCGGGCAGCAGCGGGACCGACAGGGTGAACGTCGGCAGCGTCAGCGTCGGAAAGTCGGACGTCGGCAGCGACGTGGTCGGCAGCGTCGGGATGATCGTGGGGACGATCGTCGGGGTCGACGTCGCAGCGCCCGTGGGCCCCCGGGTCGGCAGGATCGTCTGCACCGGCGTCCCGGTGGCCACCGTGCTCGGCCGGCCCGTGGGCCGCGGCACCGACGGCAGCGTCGTCGGGCCCGCGGACGGGATCGTCGAGGGCAGGGTCGTGTCGGTCGGCCGCTGCTGGTCCGTCGGCGTCGACACGGTGGTCGGCTCGGTCGTCGACATCGACTTCGGCGAGTCGCAGGCCGGGCAGATCGCGTGCGCCCGCAGCGTGAGCTGGTCGAGCGTGGCGATCGCCTCGGCGAGCGCCGGCCGGGTGCTCTGCGGCGACGACGGCGCCAGCGCCGTCAGCCGCGACCGCGCCTCACCGGTGAAGGTGTAGATCCGGTCCACCGACGCCGCGTCGTTGTCGGCCTGGAACGCCGCCAGCAGGTGTTCGCCGCCGGAGCGGGCCTCGCTGGTGAAGTCGTGCAGGGTGTTGTTGATCTCGGCGGGCTCGCCGCCGGTGGCGACCAGCTGCTCGATCTCGGTGAGCCGGACCAGAGCGTGCGACAGCTCCCGCCGGCCGCGCGACTCCTCGGTGACGCTGACCTTCGTCGCGACCGCCTCGAGGCTGCGCTTCAGGCCGTAGAGGGCGTCGCCGGGCATCGACTCCTGCGCGGCCGCGGCGGACCCGATGCCGCCGCCGATCGCTACGAACGCGGCCACGCCGGCGATCAGCCGGCCGCGCCGGCGACGGCTCGCGCGAAGGTCGGTGACGACGGGCTCCTCGTCCTCGTCGTCGCGGTCGGGCCGCTCGATCGGGGTGGCGGTGATCCGGTCCGCGGCGCGCTCGAGCAGTTGCTCACGCAGCGTGGCCGAGAATTCCGGCGACGGCCGGACGGCTCCGGCGGCCCGGAGCTGGCTCACCAGCGACAGCGCTTCGTCGAGCTCAGGGTCGCCCGGCGCCTGCTGGGTGCCGTCCTCGAGCAGGCGTGCGAACTCCTCGGCACGCCTGCGAGCACGGTTGAGATCACCCATCGTTCCTGCTTCTCCTCATGTGCCGGACGGGGTCGCCGTCCGATCTCACCTGGGCAACGACGGACGGTAGCGCCGGGTTACGCACTGACAGCGTTGTCAGGCGGGACGGGGAACATCTTCGCGGGGCTGTCACCGGATGTCCTTCGGGATGACTTTGGCGAGCTGTCTCACCGCGCGGAGCTGGAGCTGTTTGACCGCTCCCTCGGACTTGTCCAGCGCCTTGGCGGTCTCGGCGATCGACATCCCGGCGAAGAACCGCATCGTCAGGCAGTCGCGCTGCTCGTCGGGCAGCTCCGCGACGCAGCGGCGCAGCACCTCCGCCGTCGCCTGGGTGAGGACGTCGACCTCCGGGCCCTGGGTCTCGCTGTCGTGCGTCTCGATCTCGTCGGTCGGCGACTCCAGCCGGACCCGGCCGGACTTGAAGTGGTCGGTGATCAGGTTCCGCGCGATCGTCACCAGCCAGGCGCCGAAGTCCCGGCCCTGCCAGCGGAACGAGCCGAGCGCCCGCAGCGCCCGGACGAACGTCTCGCTGGTCAGGTCCTCGGCGAGCGCGACGGAGCCGACCCGGGCGTACACGTACCGGTACACGGCCAGCGAGTACTCGTCGTACAGGAGGCCGAAGGCCTCCGAGTCGCCCGCCTGTGCGCGGTCGACCAGAGCCGCCCGGCGGCTCGCGTCGGGATGCTGTCCGTTCTGTGCCGTATCCGCTGTCATCGGCACCGCCCGCTCAACGGACATGTCGGCGGATCGCCACCGCGGCGGAGGCTGCGCCCACCACGGCCCCGGAGGCACCGGCGGCGACGAGCCCGAGCCGGGCCGCCTTCCTGCCGGTGCGGTAGTCACGGACGTCCCACCCGTGCGCCTCGGCGTGCCGGCGCAACTTGTGGTCGGGGTTGATCGCGCACGGGCGACCGACGAGCTCCAGCATGGGCAGGTCGTTGGCCGAGTCCGAGTACGCCGCGCAGCAAGACAGGTCCAGGTCCTCCCGTTGAGCCAGGGCACGGACGGCTTCCGCTTTCGCCGGGCCGTGCAGGATGTCGCCGACCAGGTTGCCGGTGTACACACCGTTCACCTGCTCGGCCACCGTACCGAGTGCGCCCGTCAGTCCTAACCGGCGTGCCATCAGCTGGGCAACTTCGACCGGTGCGGCGGTCACCAGCCACACCCGCTCGCCGGCGTCGAGGTGCAGCTGGGCCAGTGCCTTCGTGCCCGGCCAGATCCGGTCGGCCATCACCTCGTCGAAGATCTCCTCGACCAGGATGCGCACCTCGCTGACCCGGTGACCGGCGATGAACGCCAGCGCCGAGGCACGCGCCTCGGCGACCGAGTCCGGGGTCTCGCCGTGCAGCCGGAACCGCAGCTGGTCGACGGCCTTCGCGGCGATCTCCCGGCGGGTGAAGAACCGCCGCCGGTAGAGCCCGCGGGCCAGGTGGAACACCGAGGCCCCCTGCAGCATCGTGTTGTCGACGTCGAAGAACGCGGCCGAGTGCGCCTGGGGCGGTGTCGCGAGGGCGTCCTCGAGCTCGGCGGCGGCCGCGGACGCCTCCCCCGCGAGAACCGACCGGGCACGTAGGTCACGCGTCGACGGGCGGGTCATGAGGCGAGCCTATGACGTAGGGACTCGTGGTGGGCACCCCGAGGGCGACTCTGCGTGTGGGCTTCACTACCGGTCGTCCGCACACAGTGGCTCACCTGGGCAGGGGCGGTCGCGTGACAGACTCGACGTGTGAACGCCAACTTCGCCGACCTCGTTCGTGCCACCGCGCAACGTTATGCCGACCGACCGGCCCTAGTCGATGGTGATCGGCACGTGACTTGGCGCGATCTTGACACGTCAGTCGACCGCGCGGCACGCGGACTCGCCGCCAGCGGGCTGGTCCCGGGGTACCGGGTGGTTCTGCTGATGGCGAACAGCGTCGAGTTCGTGACGTCGTACCTGGGGTGCCTGCGGGCCGGCCTGGTCGCCGTACCGCTGAACACGGGGCTGACCGCGCCGGAGATCG
>WNFV01004363.1_pt1 | contig 21296 bp, 20 predicted proteins | sample 5400101 | NCBI WGS metagenome assembly WNFV01 (sample SAMN13153361, study PRJNA577476) | soil metagenome | isolation source: 115 cm soil or saprolite under grassland replicate 1 | place: USA:California | collected 2016-06-15 | reverse complement strand
GCGCCGTCGCGAGCTCGTCCGCCCGGTCGGCGTCGATCAGCGCCGCCACCGCCCGCCAGTACGCGTGCAGGTCCACGGTGTGCCAGGGCGTCAGCGTCCCGCCCCAGTCGAACAGCACAGCCTCGATCGGCTCTCTCACGTCAGTCACGCCCCGCAGGCTGCCACACCCCTCCGACAACCGCCGGCACACTCCCGGCTCAACGCAGCCAGCGGACCGGTCCGAACCGGAGGTCAGGCTCGCGAGGCGAAGGACGACCGCGCCGGGTGACGGGGATCGGGATGCGTTCGGCACGCCGGCCGCGGTCGTACGCGAGCCGTGTCGCGGGGTCGCGCAGCACCGCGTACGCCGCGATCACCTCGCGCAGGCGGCGATCGTTGAACGCCCCGGTCGCGGCATCACCCGGCCGCGTGTCCGGGTGATGCCTGCGCACCAGGGCGCGGAACGCCTGGTCCAGCTCCGCGGCCGTCGCGTCCGGCGCGACGCCGAGCACGGCGTACAGGTCTGTGCCCCGAGTCGGCGTCATCGCCGGCACCACGGTCCGCGTTCGGGGTCAGGCGTCGATCTGCTTCTGACCCGAATCCACGCTGCTGATCTCGATCTTGCGCGGCTTGGCCCGCTCGGCGATCGGGATCGCCAGAGTGAGGACGCCGGCCTCGTAACCGGCCTCGATGTGATCGGCGTCGAGGGTGTCGCCGAGGAACAGCTGGCGGGAGAAGACGCCCAGCGGACGCTCGGCCACCTGCATCTCGACGTTCTCACCGTGCTCCGGCGGGCGGCGCTCCGCCTTCACCGTGAGGACGTTCTGCTCGACGTCCAGCTCGATCGCGTCGGGCGACACGCCCGGCAGGTCGAAGGCCACGACGTACCGGTCGCCGTCGCGGTAGGCGTCCATCGGCATCGGGTTCGGCCGTGACCACGTCCCCGGCGTGCCGCCGAGGAGCTGCTGGGTCAGGCGGTCGAGCTCACGGAACGGATCGGTGCGCATCAACATCGTCAATCCACCTCCTGGTTCGTCGAACTTGGTGTCAACACGCACTACAATTGTGCAACGTCATCGGAAGGATGACAAGTCGAAAGTCATCACTTGGACGACAGGAAACCGCCATGAGCCGACGACAGCCGAACGACCAGACCGGTGACGCGGTCGCGCAACTGATGGACACGCTGGACCGGCTCGCACGCGGCGGGTCCGGACCTGCGCGCGACCGGGACAACCGGGAGGTGGCCGGGCCCGAGCTGCTGCTGGCGCTCGCAAACCTGCGAAGGCTTCGTGACAGCATCGCCGTCTGGGAGCCCGTGCTGATCGCTGCTGCCCGCGACCGGGGCGTGACGTGGAACGACCTCGCCCCCGCCCTCGGTGTCGCCAGCCGTCAGGCCGCCGAGCGCCGGTACCTGCGGCTGAACCCGCGGACGGCCGACCACCCGCGCACCACCCGCGAGCAGCGCGTCGACGCGACCAGGGGCGACCGCGCCGGCGAGCGCGCGGTGGCGGACTGGGCCCAGCGCAACGCCGCGGAACTGCGGCAGCTCGCCGGGCAGGTCACGCTGCTCGACGGCCTCGACCGCGCCGCGCAGAACCGGGTCGACCGGCTGCACGGCGCACTCGGAGCTGCCGACGCGGCGAACCTGATCGCTCCGCTGGCCGAGGCGGGAGCCGCGCTGAGCGACACCCACCCGGCGCTGGCCGAGCAGATCACCGCGGTGAACCGTACGACCGACGAGGTCCGTGCCGAAGGACGCCGGAGGCGCACTTCGACCATGACGCTCGCGGTCCACCGAGCCCGCTGACTGTCGGTGCCGTCGGCCAGACTGGGCACATGCTGCTCACCGATCTGGTCGACACCTCGGCCGCCGTCGCGGCGACTCGTTCCCGGCGGATGAAGGCGGATCTGATCGCCGCGCTGCTTTCCCGTACGACGACGCCGGACGAGACGCAGATCGTGGTGTCGTACCTGTCGGGTGAGCTGCGCCAGCGTCGTACCGGGGTTGGGTGGCGCAGCCTCATGGCGGTGCCGGAGCCGGCGGCCGAGCCGAGCCTGGACGTGACCGACGTGGATGGCGCGTTCGCGGCGGTCGCGGAGATCTCCGGCAGCGGGTCGCAGGCTAAGCGTCGAGCGGTGATGGACGATCTGTTCGGCCGGGCCACCGCGGACGAGCAGCGGTTCCTGCGGTTCCTGGTCGGCGGCGAGCTGCGGCAGGGCGCGCTGGACGGGGTGATGGCCGACGCGGTGGCGACCGCGACGGGTATCAGACTGGACAAGATCCGTACGGCGACGATGCTGCGCGGCGCGGCGGCACCGGTCGCGGTCGCCGCGCTGGTGGACGGCGAGGCCGGGCTCAAGCAGTTCGGGCTGCAGGTCGGGCAGGGCGTGCAGCCGATGCTCGCGCAGTCGGCGACCACGGTGGCGGAGGCGTTCGAGAAGACCGGCACGCCCTCGGCGCTGGAGTGGAAGCTGGACGGGATCCGGATCCAGGCACACCGCGACGGCGATCTGGTCACGGTGTTCACCCGCACGCTGGACGACATCACCGGGCGGACGCCGGAGGTGGTCAGCGCGCTGAAGGCGCTGCCATGCGAGCGGATCGTGCTCGACGGCGAGCTGATTGCCCTGCGCAACGACGGGCGGCCGGAGCCGTTCCAGGTCACGGGGTCGCGGACGATGACCAAGAACGCGACCGGGCCGGAGACGGTGCCGCTGACGCCGTACTTCTTCGACATCCTGCACCTCGACGGCACCGACCTGCTCGGCCTCGACAGCGCCACCCGGCACGAGCGGCTCAGCGCCGTGATCCCGGAGCACCAGCGGATCCCAAGGCTGGTCACCGACGACGCCGACGCCGGTCAGGAGTTCTTCGCCGACGCGGTACGACGCGGTCACGAGGGCGTGATGGTCAAGTCCTTGTCGGTGCCGTACGAAGCCGGCCGCCGCGGCGCGGGCTGGGTGAAGGTCAAGCAGACCCACACCCTCGATCTGGTGGTGCTCGCGGCGGAGTGGGGGCACGGCCGCCGGACCGGCTGGCTGTCCAACATCCACCTCGGCGCCCGCGACGAGACCACGGGTGAATTCGTGATGCTCGGCAAGACGTTCAAGGGCATGACCGACGAGCTGCTCCGCTGGCAGACCGAGCGGTTCCAGGAGCTCGAAGCCCGTCGCGACGACTGGACCGTGTACCTGCGGCCCGAGCAGGTCGTCGAGATCGCCTTCGACGGAGTGCAGAACTCCACCCGCTACCCCGGCGGCATGGCGCTGCGCTTCGCCCGCGTCGTCCGGTACCGCGACGACAAGACCGCCGCCGAGGCCGACACCGTGCAGACGATCCGGGAGATCCAGCAGGGCGGTCCGCAGGGTCCGTCGCCCGCCGCGATCCGCCACAACCTGCGGCGGCCCGGCGACGGTGCGTCGTAGGGTGGCCGGTGTGAAAGCACCGCTGGAGACCGACCGGTTGCTCATCCGGGACTGGGCCGAGGACGACGCCGCGGCCGCGCTGGAGATCTTCGGCACCGAGGAGGTCGCACGCTGGCTGACCCCGGCACTGCAGCGGGTCGGCGACCTCGGCGTGATGCGCGCCGTGCTGCAGGCCTGGGTCGAGACGCAGCCGAACATGGTGCCGCCCTCCGGCCGCTGGGCGGTCGTCCGCCGCGACGACGGCGAGGTGGTCGGCGGGCTGGTGATCCGGCTGCTGCCGCCGTACGAGGAGGACTACGAGATCGGCTGGCAGCTGCGCGCCGTCGCCCGGCCGAACAACACCCGCGCTGTCGCCACCGCCAAGCGGCTCGGCATGGAGTGGGTCGGCGAGACCGAGAAGTACTACGACCTCCGCCTCCAGGTGTACCGAATCCGCGCCTCCGAGCTCACCTAACCTCGGCGACGATCGGTCACCCCATCACCTGGCGGGTGCCGCCGGACACCTGGCCGGTCGTCAGGCCAGGGAGAGGAAGAGCCTCTCCAGCTTCCTCAGGTCCGGACTGTCGGCACCTTTGTTGCCGGGTGCTCCTCCGGTCAGGGCAGCTGGACGTAGCCGTGGCGCATCTTCCACAAGAAGTACTTCTCGAATCCGAGCTTCATCACATGCGCCTGCGGGCCCGGGATGAGCACCCCGTGCTTACGCGGAGGAAGCATCTTGTCCGCGAGGATGATCACGCCGTTGTTGCCGGCGTCCATGACGCACACGGCCTTGATGTCACCGAAGGCCTTGCTCGCGCTCGGCAGCTCACCCTTGATCTGGGCGGCGATGTTGACCGCAGCCGTGTGAGCCATCACCTCGGTCGGGAAGCCTGTCTTGGGGATACCGACCGGCGTCGGGGTCTGCCACGGAACGTCGACCGCGGCCGCGACACCGACCGCGTACACGTCGTCGTACTTCTCGCTCTGGTACGTGTCGCGGACCCTGACGAAGCCCTTCTCGTCGGCCAGTCCGTCGGACGCCTTCAGGAATTCCTGCCCGAGGAACGGCGGAACGACCATGCCGAAGGAGAACGGGACCGTCTCGCCGCCGGCGAGCACGAGAGCACCCGCGTCGACGTGGTCGATGCCCACCGAGATCCGGGCCTCGATGCCCTCCTTCTTCAGGAACATGCCGAGCAACTGCTCGCCGTGCGGAAGTCCGCCGATCCCGAAGTGCCCGAGGAACGGCTCGGCGGTCACATAGGTGAGCTTCACCTTCTTGTGCAGCTTGGCCTTCCTCAGCTGGTACGCCGTGTTGAACAAGAACTCGTACGCCGCGCCGAAACAGCCCGCCCCCTGGGTGGCGGCGATCACGATGTCGCCGGGGTCCGCGAGATAACGCTTCCAGGCGGCCCCGGTACGCTCGGCCTCCACCAAGGTCGTGATGGTGTTGGCGTTCTCCTTGAACCCCGGCACCACGTCGTCCTTGTTGCGGTAGCCGGTGGCGATGACCAGGTAGTCGTAACCGAGTTCCCGGCCGTCGGACGTGGTGACCTTCTTCGCCACCGGGTCGACCAGGGTCGCCGCCGCCGTCACGAACTCGATGCCGTGCGAGTCCAGCGTCGGCGCGACCGGGAAGGTGATGTCGGCACGGTCACGCTTGCCGAAGGGCAGCCAGATCAGGCTGGGAGTGAACAGGAAGTGCTCGTTCGGGGACACCACCGTCACGTCCACATCGCCGTGCAGCTCGTGCCGCACCGCCAGTGCGGCGGTCAGTCCTCCGAAGTTCGAGCCCAGTACCAGAACCTTCTTACGCATCACACGCCTCCAGTCACCTTGTGTACTTCAGGTGTACCCCCTGGGGTATGTCAGCGGGCAGGGTCCATCGGCCTGTCCAGCCGGTCCCAACGACCCTCGCCGGTCCTCACCTGTCAGCGGATGCGCCGCGGCTGACAGCCGGAGCCGCTTCGGACTCGAGCTCGTCGATCAGGCGCAGCCCCCGCTTCGCCCATGCCACCTCGGCACGGGCCTGGTCGATCAGACCGTCGTAGGCGAACACCTTGTATCGGATGATCCGCTCGTGCTGCTCGGGGGGAAACTTGCGGAGCCGGTGCACGAGCGTCGGGTGCGTTCGGTCCCGCAGCGCCTCCCTCGTGCGCCTCAGCAGTTCGAGATGGCTGGACCAGTACTCGAGATGCTGGGTGAGCTGCGCACGCGCTGCCTCAGGGTCGGCCCACTCCAGGTATGCCGCCTTGAGGTAGGCCGGGTCGCGCTGCCGGCGGATCTCCAGCGGCTGGTTGATCCAGTCCCGAAAGGCCGCCAGGCCCTCGTCGGTGATGTGGTACTCCTTCTTGGTTCCCTTCGGGCCCCACCGGACCGGCACGGACTCGACCAGCCCGTCCCGCTCCATCCGGTTCAGCGCGGGGTAGATCTGGGAATCCGGCGCGTGCCAGACGTGCGCGACCGACTGGCTGAAGTGCTTGGACAGGTCGTACCCGGTCAACGGCCGGGACGTCAGCAGCGCCAGAAGCGCATATCTCAACGACACGCCTGCGGCCTCCTTGCCAGTCGGTTCTCGACACTCTAGCCAAACACTATCTCCATAGGTATTCTCTGAACCAGAACATACCTATCCCCATAGGGAGTTGGCATGACGATCACCGAGGACCGAGCAGCCGAGCGCCCTGCGCCACACCCCGCCCCGACCGCCGCGTCCTCGGTCACGAGCAAGATCTTCGCCTGCCCGATGAACGCCTGGTACGTCGCAGCCTGGGACCACGAGGTGACGAGCAGAGGGCCTCTGGCGCGGACGGTCGCCGGGCGGCCGCTTGCGCTGTGGCGCACCTCGGACGGGCAGGTCTCGGCTCTCGCCGACGCGTGCTGGCACCGGCTGGCACCGCTGTCCAAGGGCGCGATCATCGGTGACGAACTGCGCTGCCCCTACCACGGCCTGCGTTACAACCGCGCAGGTCGGTGCACCGCGATGCCCGCACAGAAGACCATCAATCCGAGCGCCACGGTCCCGTCGTACCCGGTGGTGGAACGACACCGCTTCGTGTGGGTCTGGTTGGGCGACCCGGACCTCGCCGACCCGGGCACCGTTCCCGACATGCACCAGATGGACTCCCCGGAGTGGGCCGGCGATGGCGAGACCATCTCGGCCGGCTGCAACTACCAGCTGATTCTGGACAACCTGATGGACCTCACGCACGAGGAGTTCGTGCACTCCTCGAGCATCGGACAGGCAGAGCTGTCGGAGTCCGACTTCGTGGTCACCCATGATGACCGCCAGGTGACCGTGACGCGCTGGATGCTCGACATCGATCCGCCGCCGTTCTGGCGTAAGAACATGCGGGACAAGTTTCCCGGCTTCGAGGGCAAGGTGGACCGCTGGCAGATCATCCGCTATGAGGCGCCGTCGACGATCTGCATCGACGTCGGCGTCGCGAAGGCCGGCACCGGCGCTCCGGAGGGAGACCGGAGCCAGGGCGTCAACGGCTACGTGATGAACACGATCACGCCGGAGAACGACCGCTCCTCGCACTATTTCTGGGCTTTCATGCGCAACTACCGCCTGGAGAGCCAGACCATCACCACGCAGCTGCGGCAGGGCGTGCACAGGGTGTTCGGCGAGGACGAGGAGATGTTGATCGCCCAGCAGCGGGCCATCGACGCGAACCCGGACTACGAGTTCTACAGCCTCAACATCGACGCCGGCGGTATGTGGGTCCGGCGGATCCTCGACCGGATGCTGCAGTTCGAGGGGCGTTCGTCGAACGCCGCCGCCCGCGGCGCGGGGAGCTGAACCCGCATGGCCGTGCAGTCGACACTCACCTGGCAGACCGGCGAGGTGGTCGAGGCGTCAGCGGCCGCTGACGGCGTGCGCCGCCTGGTCATCCGCCCCGACCGGCCTGTTCCCGCCGGGCCCGGCACCCACGTCGACGTCGAGGTGCTCGACGGCGACCGCGTCCTGCGGCGGTCGTACTCGATCGTGAGTTCCGAGAATGCCGGTCAGCGGTGGACATTGAGTGTGCATCTCGCGCCGAAGTCCCGCGGTGGCTCGCGCGCGATGCACGCGCTGGCTCCCGGGGACCGGCTTCGCATCTCCGGCCCGCTGCAGAACTTCCCGCTTGGCGTGGGCGCGCGCCGCTACATCCTGCTGGCTGGTGGGATCGGCGTCACGGCACTGGTTGCGATGGCACGCACGCTGAAGCGCCGGGGGGACGACTACACCTTCGTGTACGTCGGTCGCTCGCGCAGCGCGATGGCATGGCTGGACCACCTCGGGCAAGAGCACGGTGACCGATTGCAGGTCCACGTCGACGACGAGGGGACCAGCCTCGACGTCGGCGCCCTCGTCGGCCAGGTCGTCGACGACCGGCTCGCCGCCGACACGGAGCTCTACATGTGCGGGCCGATCCGCCTGATGGACGCGGTACGCCGGGAGTGGGCGAAGCAGGCCCTGCCGACGGCCAACCTGCGCTTCGAGACCTTCGGCAACAGCGGAGCCTGGGCGCCCCAGGAGTTCTCGGTATCGATCCCGGACACCGGGTGCACGATCACCGTGCCGGAGGACCGGTCCCTGCTCGAAGCGCTGGAGCTAGCGGGAGTGGAGGTGATGTGGGACTGCCGCAAAGGCGAGTGTGGCCTGTGCGTCGTTCGCGTCCGGGCGCACCAGGGCCGCATCGACCACCGCGACGTGTTCCTCGACGAGGAGCAGAAGGCGACGGACGAGCGGATCTGCCTCTGTGTCTCGCGGGTCGCCGCGGAGACAGCCGGTGCCGGCGGCGCACCCGTCGTCGTCATCGAGCGCCCCTGACTCCGGTCACCCGGCCGCTCAGCCGGTGAGGCACAGCAGCCGGGCCGCGTTCTCCTTGAAGATCTGTGGCTTCGCCTCGTCCTTCACCTCGAGCTGGGAGAACGACTCCATCCATCGGTCCGGAGTGATCACCGGGAAGTCGGAGCCGAAGAGCACCTTGCTCCGCAGGACGGTGCTGAGCTGACTGACCAGCTGCTGAGGAAAGTACTTCGGCAACCAGCCGGAGAGGTCCATGTGCACATTGGCCTTGTGCGTCGCGATCGAGATCGCAGCATCGGTCCAGGGCACTCCCGGATGGGCCATCACGATCTGGAGGGCCGGGAAGTCCGCGGCCACATCGTCGAGAAACATGGGATCCGACAGGCGCAGCTTGATCCCGCGGCCTCCGGGCAGGCCGGCGCCGATCCCGGTCTGGCCGGTGTGGAAGAGGGCGATCGCGCCCAGGTCGCTCATCGCATCGTAGAGCGGGTAGAAGCGCTCGTCGTTCGGCCTGAAGCCCTGCAGGCTGGGATGGAACTTCAGTCCACGCACCCCGTGGTCCGCGATCAAGCGCCGGGCTCGTTCGACCGCGAGATCCCCGGTGTTGGGGTCGACGGATCCGAACGGAATGAGGACGTCGTTGTGTCGCGCCGCCCCTGCGGCGATCTCCTCGCTCGACAACGCGGGATGCCCGGTGGCCGTGACGGAGTCGACGGTGAACACGACCGCGGCCATGTTGCGGGCGCGGTAGTGCTCGGCGATGTCGTCGATGGTCGGTGTGCGGAGCTGGCCGGACTTGAAGTACGCCGCCGACGCGTCCATCAGCTCCTGATCGAGAGAGAAGTGCCCGTGCCCGTCTGCTTCGACGTGGGTGTGCATGTCGATCGCGTGGATCGCGTCGAGGTCGATCGCGGGTTCGTAGCGGGCTGTCGGCGCGTGCATGAAGCTCGTTCCTTTCGTGGACTCAGGGAAGTGCGTCGGCGCGGCTCTTCGCCACCAGCAGCTCGACCAGCAGGGCGTCGCGCTGGCGCACGAGGGCGTCCTGGTCGACCTGCTTCAGCTCCTCGTCCACTCCTCGCACCAGCAGGTCGGCAAGGTACGGCGTGAGCCGCGGCGCGCCGAGATCGTCCATGAGCGCCTGGGTGGGCGGTCCGAGGTGCTCCAGAAGGTGCGCGAGACCCCCTGGCCCGCCGGAGAGATGCTGATTCACCAACGGGCCGAGCAGTGCCCATCGCAGGCCTGGTCCGTGGGCGATGGCGGCGTCGATGTCGGCGACGCTGGCTGCGCCCCGTTCGACGAGGGAGTAGGCCTCGCGCCAGAGCGCGGCCTGCAGGCGGTTGGCCAGGTGCCCGGGAAGCTCGGCGCGAAGCCGTACGGGCTTCTTCCCGACCGCGTCGTAGAACGACATGGCGCGCGCGACCTGCTCGTCGTCGGTCGAGCGCCCTGCGACCACCTCCACGAGCGGAATGAGGTAGACCGGGTTGAACGGGTGGCCGACGAGCAGCCGCTCCGGGTGCCGGCCGCACATCGCGGCGAGCCGACTGGGCTGCAGGCTCGACGTACTGCTGGCGATGACCACGCCGGCCGGAGCCGCGTCGTCGAGGTCTCGCAGCAGCAATTCCTTCCGGCCGACCGACTCAGGGCCGTTCTCCTGCACGAAGTCAGCTCCGTCGACCGCCGCTCGGAGGGTATCGGCCACGTGAAGCCGGCTCTCCCAGCCGTCGAGATCCCCTCCGAGCGCGGCAACGACTTCTGACGCCTCCTCGACGCTCCGGCGTAGCCGGTCGTGCGCGGATGGCGCGGGGTCGAACACGGAGACGGTTCGACCGCGACTCAGGAACTGCACGACCCAACCGGCGCCGATCACGCCGGCGCCGATGACAGCGATGCGCTCGATGTCCACCTCAGGCCCCCGCGCGACGGGCCGCGAGGTCCACGAACGCGTCGAGGGAGCCGGCGTCGGCCAGCGCGTCGGTGCTCGCCACCTGTGCCACCGGCCGTCCCTGCAGGATGCGCTTGACCGGAAGTTCGAGCTTCTTGCCCGTGCGATTCCGCGGGATGGCGGGCACCGCCGCGACGGTGTCGGGCACGTGCCGCGGCGACAGCGACCGCTTGAGCTCGGCGGTCAGTCGGCGCTCGAGACCTTCATCGAGGGCGACACCCGCGGCCAGGACCACGAAGAGCACCAGCTCGCCGTTACCGCCTTCGCGGTCTTCGAGGTGGATGACGAGTGAGTCGTCGACCTCGGGGAGCTCCTCCAGCACGCGGTAGAACTCCGCGGTGCCGAGCCGGACGCCTCCCCGGTTCAGGGTCGCGTCGGAGCGCCCCGCGATCACGCAACTGCCCGACTCCGAGAACCGGATCCAGTCGCCGTGCCGCCAGACGCCCGGCCACCTGTCGAAGTAGGTCGACCGGTACCGCCGGCCGTCGGTGTCACCCCAGAAGCCGACCGGCATGGACGGAACCGGCCGGGTGATGACCAACTCCCCCAGCTGTCCGACGACCCGATGTCCGTCGTCGTCCCAGGCCTGGGCATCGAAGCCGAGGCAGGGCCCGGAGATCTCGCCCGCGATCACCGGCTGGAGCGGGCTTCCCTGCACGATGCCGCTGCACACATCGGTGCCGCCGGAGCCGACGTTGAGCAGGACGTCGGAGCCGAAGTTGTCCCTGACCCAGAGGTAGCCCTCGGGCGGCAGTGGGCTTCCCGCCGACGCGATCTGCCTGATCCGGGTCAGGTCGTGATCCTCGGCCGGCTGCAGTCCCTCCTTGCGTGAGGACATCAGGAAGCCAGGGCTCGCGCCCATGAGGGTGGCGCCGGTCTGCTCAGCCAGCCGCCACTGGAAGTCCAGGTCGGGGTACAGGGGATTGCCGTCGATCATCACGATCGACGCGTCGACGAGCAACGCCGAGACCAACGCGTTCCACATCATCCAGGCGGTCGTGGTGAACCAGAGCAGCCGATCACCGGGGCCGAGATCCCAGCTCAGTGCGTGGTTCTTCAGATGCTCCAGCAGGATCCCGCCGTGGCCGTGCACGATCGCCTTGGGCTGGCCCGTCGTACCGGAGGAGAACAACACGAACAGTGGATGGTCGAAGGGAACGTCCTCGAACTCCGGCTCGCTCGCCGGTTCGACCGCTGCCTCGGCCAGGATCGCCTGCCAGGACGCCGCATCCGGGACACGGTGCTCGCCGTACTCGACCTCGATCACGTGCCGCAGGCTCGGCAGTCCCGCCCGGATCGCGTTCGTCTCCCCCAGCCGGTCGACGTGCTTCTTCCCATAGGTGTAACCGGAAACGGCCAGGAGCACTGTGGGCTCCAGCTGCTGGAACCGCTCCAGGACACTGCGCGCCCCGAACTCCGGTGCACAGCTGGTCCACACCGCGCCGAGACTCGCCGTAGCCAGGAACGCGACAAGCGTCTCGGGGATGTTCGGCAGGTAGGCCGCCACCCGGTCACCTTTCCGCACTCCGAGACGGACCAGCGCCCTCCGGGCGGACGAGACCTCTGCGGAGAGCTCGGCAAAGGTCAGGTTCACTGGTGGCCGTGTCTGCGAGACGCCGATGACGGCCGTGGCCGACGGCTCCACAGCGCGGAAGTCCAGCAGGTGCCGCGCGAAGTTCACGCGAGCCCCTGGGAACCAGCGAGCGCCCGGCATCCGGTCGTCGGCGAGCACCCGCTCGTAGCCGGTGCTGCTGTGCACCTCGAAGTGGTCCCAGACCGCGCCCCAGAACTCCTCAGGACAGGTCACGGACCAGTGCCACACCTCGTCGTACGACGAGAGTCTGCGGCCGGCGCGCGTCTCGGCGTACGCCACGAAGCGCCCGATCCGGGTTGTGGTCCGCCAGTTCTCGGGCGGTGACCACAGCTGGGTGCTGACCGCGGTCACGAAGCCGCACCTCCCGCACGGCCTGCGTCTGGTGTATCGGTGGCTCCGCCGACCTTGCCCGCTCGTCCCTCGAGGAACGCCGCCATCCGTGTCTTCGCCTCGTCGCTTCCAGACGCCACCGACGCCATCAGTGCTTCGAGCAGGTAGCCCTGGCTGGGATTGGCCTCGGCGATGCGCGGCAGCGCCTGAAGCACGGCGAAGTTCGTCACGGGCGCGTTCTTCGCGATCCTCTCGGCGAGCTCGACGGCCTTCTTCAATCCCTCGCCCGCACCGACCAGGTAGTGCGAGAGGCCGATCGCCTGGCCCTCCTGTGCGTCGACGACCCGGCCGGTCAGCATCATGTCGGCCATCCGGTGGACCCCGATCAGCCGCGGGACGCGCACGGACGCGCCACCGCCGACGAACAGTCCGTGCTGCCCCTCGGGGAGCGCATAGAAGGCGGAAGGTTCCGCGACGCGAACGTGCGTCGCCGAGGCGAGCTCCAAGCCCCCGCCGACGACGGCTCCGCGCAGCACCGCGACGACCGGGAGCCTGCCCTGCTCGATGCGGGCGAAGGCACGGTGCCACATGAGCGAATGCTCGAGCCCTTCGAGGGTGTCGCGTTCGGTGAGCTCGGAGAGGTCCAGGCCCGCGGAGAAGTGGTTGCCCGCGGCATCGAGTACCACGGCGTGAGCCCAGGCCGGAGGGGCCGAGAAGAAGCGTTCCAGGCCGAGAACCGTGGCATCGTCCAGGGCGTTGCGCTTGGCCTCGCGGGACAGCCGGAGGATGGCTACGCGGCCGTGACGCTCCAACGCCAGTGACGCCGGCAGCAGGGTCTCGGGGTCAGCCGCCGCGAGCTGCGCGGCGGTGGGATGTCTGGTGCCGGTCATGAGTTCTTCCTGGTGTCGACAGTGGCCGCGTGGGCCTGTTCGCGCAGTCGGACGCGCAGCACCTTGCCCGTCGCGTTTCGCGGCAGCTCGCCGACGAACCGGATGACACGCGGCACCTTGAACCGCGCAAGCTGGGCTTCGAGGTGACGACGCAGGGCGGCCTCGTCCACCTGAGCTCCGGGGTACGGCTCGATGAACGCCACACCGACCTCACCCCAACGGTCGTCGGGAATCGCGACGACGGCTGCGGAGCGAACACCGTCGAACGCGACCGCCACCGCCTCCACCTCGGCGGGGTAGATGTTCTCCCCGCCGGAGATGATGACGTCCTTGACGCGGTCCACCACGTACGACCATCCGTCGGGGTCGCTGCGCACGACATCGCCGGTGCGGAACCATCGCCCGTCGACCCGGGTCTCGTGTGTCTCGGCGGGACGCTGCCAGTAGCCGGCGAACACGTGCGGGCCTCGGATCAGGAGCTCCCGGCCCGGCCCACCCGGCTCGATGTTCGTGACCCGGCCGTCGTCGCCCAGGTGGGCGACGTCGGTGAAGAAGTGCGGCATGCCCATAGAGGTGGGATGCTCGGCAGCCCCTTCGTGCACCTGCATGTAGACGCCGGGTCCGGCCTCGGTCATCCCATAGCCCTGGAGGACACGGACGCCGCGGTCGAGCCACTTCCTGGCCACGCGCTCGTTGACGGTCGACCCGCCGTAGACCACGTTCTGGAGGGAGGACAGGTCGACCAGTGGCCAGCTCGGGTGCTCCGACATCAGCTGGAGCATGGTCGGCACACAGGAAAAACTGGTGACCCGCTGCCTGTCGATCAGCTCGAGGATGGTGCCGGCGTCGAACTTCGTGACGACCTCGACGCGACCACCCTTGAGCAGCGTGGGCAGGGTGATCTGGCCCAGCCCGACCGCATGGAACAGCGGCGCGATGCACAGGGAGCGCTCCGACCCGTGCAGGTCGAACTGCACGAGCTGGTTGACGGTGTTCCACGTGAGGTTGCCGTGCGTCAGTACCGCACCCTTCGGGCGACCCGTCGTCCCAGAGGTGTAGAGCACCAACGCGGGCAAGTCCAAGGACACCTCCGGTTCGGTGTCCAGCGGGTTCGCATGCCTGAGCAGCTCCTCGACGGCCGGGATGGTCGCGTGCTCACCCGCCGCGGACAGCACCACCGGCACGGACGCGCGGACCTCCGGGACCAGGTGGTCGACCCCGGCGCCGAGCACCAGGACCGACGCGCCGCTGTCGCCGAGCATGTAGCGCACCTCGACGGCTGCAAGACGCGTGTTGAGCGGGACGAAGATGCCGCCCAGCAGGCCGGTCGCGAAGAAGGCCTCGAACGTCGCGATGTCGTTGGCGCCGAGCCAGGCCACCCTGTCCCCTGGCCGGACGCCGAGTCCGGCCAGAACGGTGGCCCATCGGCCGACGCGATCGGCCAGCTGTGCGTAGGTCAGCCGCCGGTCGCCCTGAGAGAGGGCCTCGGCGCCGGGCGACATCCGCGCCCGGCGCCGGGGCCAGGTGCCCAGACCCTGGTTGCCGCCGGCTGGAAGTCCGAGATGGTCGTGCTGCATCGTCAGAACCTCAGCACCGGTTTGATCGTGACTCCCCTGCGGACGTCCTCGACCGCCTGCTGGATGTCGGCGAAGGGGTACTCGGTGATGAGCCGGTCGATCGGTAGCCGGCCCTGGCCGACCAGCTTCGCCAGCGCAGGGATGAGCCGCTGGGTCTCGCTGTCGCCGAGCGTCAGACCGACGACCCGCTTCCCACCGAGCATGCCGTTGACGTCGAGGGCGACCTCGGTGCCGAAGGGCGGGGCACCGACGATCACCGCGGTCCCGCGGGCGGCGAGTGCGTCGACCGTGGCGCGTAGTACGCCGGCGTTCCCGGTGGTCTCCACGATGCCGTCCGCGCCGCCCGTCGCCTCGAGGATCTGAGCGGTGAGGTCTCCTTCGCGTGCCTCGATGACGTGGGTCGCGCCGAGCTCGCGGGCGAGGTCGAGTCGAGCGGCTACCTTGTCCACCGCGACGATCGTGGTGGCCGGGGTCATGGCTGCCGCCATCACCGCGGAGAGCCCGACCGCGCCCGAGCCGAGGACGACCACGGAGTCTCCGGGCCGTGGGTGGAGGACGTTCCACACCGCGCCGACTCCGGTCTGGACTCCACACCCGAGCGGCGCGAGTGTCTGCAGCGCAGCGTCGTCGGGAAGCTTGACGAGGCTGCGCTCGTCGACGAGGGCCAGATCGGAGAACGACGACTGCCCGAAGAAGTGCCCGCCCAGTGGCTGGCCGTCGCGGGAGATCGTCGTACTCCCGTCGGCCCTGGTTCCGCCGATCAGGTTGAGCGGAAGCCAGGTCGCGCAGTACGCCGGGTGCCCGTCTCGGCAGTTGGCGCAGGTACCGCATGAGGTGAAGGAGAGGAGGACCTGGTCGCCGGGAGAAACCCGGCTGACGGCGCTGCCGACGGCTTCCACGACCCCGGCGCCCTCGTGGCCGAGGACGCCGGGGAGGGGGAACGGCAGGCCACCGCCGGCCACGCCGAGGTCGGTGTGGCACAGGCCGGCCGCGACCATGCGGACGAGCACCTCGTCGGCGCGAGGCTCGTCGAGCTCGATGGAGCTGAGGGTGAACGGGCTGCCGCCGGCCTCGACGACAGCGGCCTTGGCGCTGTGGGTCATGGGTGCCTTCTCCAGGGTCATTCAGTCGAGCGAGATGATCACGGACTTGGTGCGGGTGTAGGCGTGCAGCGCCTCGGGACCGTACTCACGGCCGAAGCCGGAGTCCTTGACCCCGCCGAAGGGCACAGCGGGATCGAGCATGGCCCAGTCGTTGACGAACACGATCCCGGCTTCGAGCTGCGCGGCGACGCGGTGTGCGCGCGCCAGGTTCGTCGTCTGGATCCCCGCGGCGAGACCATAGGGCGTGCTGTTGGCCAGCTCGACGGCCTCGGCCTCGTCGTCGAACGGCTGGACGGTCAGGACCGGACCGAACACCTCTTCCTGGACGACGCGGGAGTCGTTGGCCAGGTCCGCGATCACGGTCGGCCTGTAGTAGAAGCCACCGTCGAGGTCCATGCGCTCCCCGCCGCAGACCACCCGGCCGCCGTCGGCGACGGCGGCCGCCACGTAGTCCTCCACTTTCTTGACGTGCCGGTCGGACGTCATCGGGCCGATCACGGTCTGCGGGTCGCGCGGGTCACCGAGCGGGACCCCCGGCACAGCATCGGCGAGGATGCCGACGAAGGTGTCGTAGAGCGGGCGCGCGACGAGGAGCCTCGGTCCCGCCATGCAGAACTGGCCGCTGTTGAAGACGAAACCCTTGATCACCGCGCCGACGGCCTTCTCGACATCGGCGTCCTCGAACACCAGGTGAGCGGCGTTTCCGCCAAGCTCGACCGTGACCGGGACCAGCGACTCACCGGCAACGCTCGCCGCGTGACGACCGATCGCGGTGGAGCCGGTGAAGGCGAGCTTGTCGACGCCCCGGTGGCGAAGCAGCGCGTCCCCTGCTATCGCGCCACTGCCGGTGACCACGTTGACGACACCCTCCGGCACGCCGGCCTCCGCGAGCAGCTCCGCCATGCGCAGCGCCGTGAGTGGCGTGTCGTCGGCCGGTTTGTGCACCACCGTGTTCCCGGCGGCGAGCGCCGGGGCGATCTTGGAGTTCGACAGGATCAGCGGGAAGTTGAACGGTGTGATCGCGGCGACCACGCCGAGCGGCTCACGCCGCGTGTAGGCGAAGGTGTTGAGCGGTGTCTGGCGCGTCGCTCCGTCGAGGGTCTGCGCCAGGGCCGCGTAGTACTCGTACTGCTCGACAGTGGTCATCACGTCGACCGGCAGGGCCAGACCGACCGGCTTGCCCACATCGAGGCTCTCCAGCTCCGCCAACTCCTGCGCGTTCTCCCGGATCAGCGCCGCGACCCGGTTCAGCACTCGTGCCCGCTCGCGGCCGCTCATCCGTGGCCACGGCCCGTCCTCGAAGGCGGTGCGTGCGGCGGCCACCGCCCGGTCGATGTCGGTCGCGTCGCCCTCGGCGACGGTGCCGACCACGCCGCCCGTGGCCGGGTCCACGACATCGGACCGCGCCCCCGACGCAGCCGGAGTCCACTGACCGCCGATGTACAGGTCGCGGACGATGTTCTGCGTGCTCATGCTCGTTCCTTCCAGAGGGACCGGCCCTTGCGCGTCATCTGGCGACTCTTCTGCGCCTTCACCCTGATCCAGGCCCGATTACCATCAGGTTTCCTGTCGATTGCTATCGTTGCCATCCATCAGGTTTCCTGTCAATACTTTGAGGTGACTTCGTTCACGGATACAAGGAGAACCGGTGCAGAGAGCAGACCTCGCCCATGGTGCGGATGTCACGACGGCGACGAGACGCGAACCGTCGCTGCTTTACGCCATCAAGCAAGTCGAGCTCGTCGTGCGCTCCCACCTCGACGACATCCTCAAGCAATCAGGAGTAACCGCGATCCAGTACACGGCGTTGACCGTGCTGCGCCGGCGCGACGGTCTGACCTCCGCCCAGCTCGCCCGGAACTCCTTCGTCAAGACGCAGTCGATGGCCGATCTCGTCGCCGCACTCGAGCGAGGTGAACTCATCAGCCGACGACGCGACCCAGCCGACGCCAGACGGATCCTCATCAGCCTCACCGACAAGGGTCGCCAAGTGCTGCGGGACTACGACGAGCCGGTGCGGGCCCTCGAGCAACGCATGGTCGAACGCCTCACCCTCAAGCAGACCCGCGACCTCCGACATGCGCTCAACGTCTGCCGGGAGGCACTTGCCGACGAGCCGGCTCACTGACGGAACAGGGCTTGCGTGGCGACGAGGTGGTGGCCGCCGGTCGCGATCAGCGGATGCGCATCCCTGAGATCGCGCGGGCGATGACCAGGCGCTGGATCTCGCTGGTGCCTTCGAAGATGGTGTAGATCTTGGCGTCGCGGTGCATGCGCTCGACCGGGTACTCGCGGGTGTAGCCGTTGCCGCCGAGGATCTGGATCGCCTCCTCGGTGACCTTGACCGCGACCTCGCCCGCCTTCAGCTTGGCCATCGATCCCTCGCCGTTGCGGTAGTCGGGCTGCTGGCCGCGCATCAGCGCCGCCGACATGTACCCGGCCCGCCACACCAGCAGCCGCGCCGCGTCGATCTCCATCGCCATGTCCGCGAGCTTGAACGCGATCCCCTGGTTGTCGATGATCGGCCGCCCGAACTGCTCGCGCCCCTTCGCATACTCCAGCGCGTATTCATAAGCAGCCCGCGCGATGCCCACCGCCTGCGACCCGACCAGGTGCCGCGACATCTCGAACGTCGCCATCGACGCGTTCCCGCGCGACGAACCGCCCTCGCGGGCCTTGGCGATCCGCTCGTCCAGCTTGTCCTTGCCGCCGAGCAGGTTCGCGGCCGGGATCCGCACGTCGTCGAAGAACACGTCCGCGGTGTGCGACGCGCGCAGCCCGTGCTTGCGCAGCTTCGTGCCCTGCTCCAGGCCCGTCACGTCCGACTTCGGCACGACGAACGCCGCCTGCCCCTTGCTGCCCAACGAGGGGTCGACGGTGGCGACCACCACGTGCACGTCGGCGATGCCGCCGTTCGTGGCCCACGCCTTCTGGCCGTTGATGACCCACTCGCCGGTCTTCTCGTCGTACGTCGCCCTGGTCCGGATCGCGGACACGTCGGACCCGGCACCCGGCTCGGAGGAGCAGAACGCGGCGACCTTCACGTCGTCGGTGGTGCCGTAGCAGCGCGGCAGCCAGGTGTTCCACTGCTCGGGGGTGCCGTTGGAGAAGATCGCGGAGCTGGCCAGGCCGGTGCCCATCAGCGCCATGCCGATCCCGGCGTCACCCCAGAAGACCTCCTCGTTGACGATCGGCAGCAGCAGGCCGGACGGGTCGATGAACAGGTTCACGTTCGCGTCCAGGCCGTACAGGCCGGCGCGCGCGGCCTCCTGGATCACCGGCCACGGGGTCTGCTCCTTCTCGTCCCACTCGGCGGCGGCCGGACGGATGACGTTCGCGGCGAAGTCGTGCGCCCAGGAGCGGATCTCCTTCTGCTCGTCGTTCAGGTCGAGCGAGAAGGTCTTCCACTCGGGCTTGCTGCGCTCCGCGGCGAGATCACCGGCCAGAGCCATCACGTCGGCGGACAGCGCCGGGCGGGCGGTCGGATCGGTCACGGTCATCATGATCTCCCAGAGGCGGGTTGTGGACCACGTAGTTACCCGCGAGTGTAACTCTCGTTTGCACTCTGGGCTACACATGGCGCTAAGATCGGGGACATGGCCTCCTCGCTGGTCTCGCTCGGGCGCCGCCGGACCACGGCTGAGCGTCGGCGCGACCGTGAGCGCGACATCATCGCGGCGACCCGCAAGCTGTTCGACGCCAGCGGTTCGACCGGCGCGCAGATCGAGGACATCGCCCGCGAGGTCGGCATCAACAAGGCGCTCATCTACCGGCACTTCGCCGGCAAGGAGGAGCTGTTCGCGCTCACCCTGGTCGACTACCTGACCGAGCTCGACGCCCGGATGGCCGCCGCGGACAGCAGCAACCGCCGTACGCCGATGGTGCGGCTGCGCACGCTGAGCGAGACGTTCGTCGACTACTGCCTGGAGTACCCGGCGTTCGCGGACTGCGCGATGAGCCTGCTGCGTCGTACCGGCGAGGAGCTGTTCGGTGAGATCACCGAACCGGTGATGACCAAGCTCGGTACGTCGATGGCGACGCTCCTCGACCGCACCGCGACGGTGTTGCGGGCCGGTCACAAGGCCGGCGTGTTCGAGGCGCCCGCTCCTGACTACCTGGCGAACTTCCTCTACACCCAGACGCTGGGCGCGATGCAGATGGCCCGGATGGGCCTCGTCGTGTCCGCGACCTCCCCCGGCCACCCGGTCGTGCACCACGCCGACCCGGGCATGGTCCGGGAGACCGCGATCACCGCCACGCTCGCGACCGCCGCGGGGCGCAAGGCCCTGCGACGTCCCCGCACCACCACCTCGAGATCGGCAGGAGAAGTCTCGTGACCGAAGCACGCAAGGTTGCCGTCGTCGCCGGGAACCGGATCCCGTTCGCGCGGCAGGACAAGACGTACAGGCACGCGTCGAACTCGGACATGCTGCTGGCCGCGGTCGACGGACTGATCGACCGCGCCGGTATCGCCGGCGAGGAGCTCGGCGAGGTCGTGGCCGGCGCAGTGCTCAAGCACAGCCGCGACTGGAACATGGTCCGCGAAGTGGTGCTCGGCTCGAAGCTGGCGCACACCACCCCGGCGTACGACATCCAGCAGGCGTGCGGCACCGGCCTGGAGGCCGCGATCCTGGCCGGCAACAAGATCGCCCTCGGCCAGGCCGAGGTGGCGATCGCCGGCGGAGTCGACACGGCCTCGGACGCGCCGATCGCGCTGAACGACGACCTGCGCAACAAGCTGCTCGACGTGAAGCGGGCGCGGACCGCGGCGGACCGGCTCAGGGCGCTGTCGAAGATCCGCCCGAAGGACGTCGTCCCGGAGATCCCGCGCAACGCCGAGCCTCGTACCGGCCTGTCGATGGGCGAGCACTGCGCGCTGACCACGCTGGAGTGGGGTGTCACCCGCGAGGAGCAGGACGAGCTCGCGTACCGGTCGCACAAGAACCTGGCCGCCGCGTACGACCGCGGGTTCCTCGACGATCTGATCACGCCGTACCTCGGCCTGACCCGCGACGAGAACCTGCGCGCGGACTCCAGCGTGGAGAAGCTGGCCAAGCTGAAGCCGGTGTTCGGCAAGGGCGAGACCGCCACGATGACCGCCGGCAACTCGACCCCGCTCACCGACGGCGCGTCCGCCGTACTGCTGTCCACCGACGAGTGGGCCGCGGACCACGGGCTGCGGCCGCTGGCGTACCTGACGCACGCGCAGACCGCCGCGGTCGACTACGTCAACGGCAACGACGGGCTGTTGATGGCGCCGGCGTACGCGGTGCCGAGGATGCTGGCGCGGGCCGGGCTGACCCTGCAGGACTTCGACTACTACGAGATCCACGAGGCGTTCGCGGCCCAGGTGCTCGCCACCCTGAAGGCCTGGGACGACCCGATCTTCTGCAAGGAGCGGCTCGGCCTGGACGCCCCGCTCGGCGAGATCGACCGGGACAAGCTGAACGTCAACGGCGGCTCGCTCGCCGCCGGCCACCCGTTCGCCGCGACCGGCGGCCGGATCGTCGCGGCGCTGGCCAAGCAGCTCGACGATGCCGGTGGCGGCCGCGGCCTGATCTCGATCTGCGCGGCCGGCGGCCAGGGTGTCGTCGCCATCCTCGAGAAGTAGGAGAGACAGATGACCGACCGATACCAGGCGTTCACCCAGTCCGGCCTCGGCCGCTTCGTGGTCA
>WNFV01010650.1_pt2 | contig 21307 bp, 27 predicted proteins | sample 5400101 | NCBI WGS metagenome assembly WNFV01 (sample SAMN13153361, study PRJNA577476) | soil metagenome | isolation source: 115 cm soil or saprolite under grassland replicate 1 | place: USA:California | collected 2016-06-15 | reverse complement strand
CGGAATGTCACTCGGTCTTTGACTCGATCTCCTGCGCGAGGTCGTCAATCCAGGCCGGCCACTCCTCGTGAGCGACGTTGTACCCGAGCAAGTCTGGAAGCGTGCTATTCAAGGGCCGGCCGACTATCTCGGCGTAGGGCTCACCCTCGATCGCCAGGTACCAATCACCGTCGGGCCACGGCTCGGCCACCAGCGTCCTGCCGTCGGGGAGCGGGTGCTTGGTCACGTTCCAAACGTGCTATCCGGCGGGCGATGTGATGGCACGGGCGCACGAGGTGCCCTCCTCCTTCGAGGTCTACGGATAAGGAACATCGTCCGCATCTCGAAAAGGTGGAGGGCCTGTTTGACGAGGGGGAGGAGCAGGTCCTGCACGTGATCGAGCGGGTGATCGCACCGCTCGGCCTCCGCATCGACGAGTCGTCGCCCTATGTGGACGCCCGATTGCCGGACGGTTCGCGGGTCCATGCGATCATCCGGCCCCTTTCGCTCTGCGGCCCGGCGCTGACCATCCGCAAGTTCGGGCTGACGCCGTTCTCCCCGGCCGATCTCGTGCGGATGAGGACGGTGGGGCAGGGCCTCCTGGCGTTCCTGGCGGCCTGCGTCGCCGGCCGTGCCAACCTGATCGTCTCCGGCGGCACCTCGTCCGGGAAGACGACGCTGCTCCGAAGACACCGCCGAGCTGCGCCTCGGCCAGCCCCACGTTGTTCGGCTTGAGGCGCGGCCGGCGAACGTCGAGGGCCGGGGCGAGGTGACCGTGCGCGATCTGGTGCGCAACGCGCTGCGGATGCGCCCGGACCGGATCATCGTTGGCGAGGTTCGCGGCGGCGAGGCCCTCGACATGCTGCAGGCCATGAACACGGGCCACGACGGCTCGCTCTCCACGGCCCACGCCAACTCGCCGCGCGACCTGCTGGCGCGCCTGGAGACGATGGCCCTGATGTCGGACGTCGACCTCCCCGTGTCGCATGTCCGCGCGCAGATCCTCTCGGCGCTGGACGTGGTGGTGCAGATGGGTCGCCTCCCGGGAGGGCGGCGGGTGGTGGTCGAGGTGGCCTCGGTCGAGCGTGGACCGGACGGCAGGAGCCGGCTGCGAACCGTGTTCCGGCACCGCCGCGCGCCGGACGGGTTCCTGGCCACGGGGGTGGTCCCCCACATCGCGGAGGCCCTGCGCGAGCGTGGGCAGCGCGTCGATCCGGCGTGGTTCCAACCGGACCGGTTCGACCCGGCTGCCGGCCGGTGATGGCGGCCATGGGTCGCTGGTTCGGACCGGCCGGGGCCGCCATCATCGCCGCGGCGACGGCGCTCGGCATCGGCTGGCTCCTGTCCAGGGCCCTGTCCGCGGGCGCCGGGGGCGTGGTGCTCCACCGGGCCGCGGGTGACGACGGACGGCCGCCGGTCGGGGAACGGCTCGATGACCCCGGCGCGAAGCCTCGCCGGTCCCGGCCGGAGCCCTGGGGACGGCTCCGCCGGCGGGCCGCGGACCGCCGCGCCGCGGAGCTCGCCCGTGCCCAGCTCGCCGACGTGGCCTCCATCGTCGGGGCAGCGGTGCGCGCCGGCCGGACCGTCCCGCAGGCCATCGAGGAAGCGGCCGTCGAGGTGGGCGAGCCGGTCAGCACGGCCCTCGATGCGGTGCGCTCGGGCGTCTCGGTCGGGGTGCCTCTCGACCGGGCCCTCGAATCCCTCCTCGACGACGTCGCCTCATCGATCCGCGAGCGCGCCGCCGCCGAGCGCGAGGTCGGCGCCATGACCGTCCAGGCCCGCCTGTCAGGCCGCATCCTCACCGTGCTTCCGGCGGCGTTCTTCGCCCTGACCGCACTGACCTCCGGGGACGAGCTCGTCCCAGTCCTGCTCAGCCCGACCGGGGCGGCGCTCGTCGGGACCGGGCTCCTCCTGCAGACGCTCGGGGCGTTGTGGGTCCGCCGGATCGTCCGGGTGGAGGTCTGAGCCTTCCGTGGAGACCCTGTTCGCCGGCTGGTTCGCGGTCGCGGTCCTCGGCTCCGGGCTGGCGGCCTCGGTGCGCGCTGACCGCCGCGTCGGCGGCCGGCTCGGCGAGCAGGCGACGTTGCGCCCGCCGGCCGAGGGGTCACCCGGCGCGGTCGCGCGCCTCGCTGCGGGCCTGGAGCGCTCCCGTGCCTTCGACCGGCACTTGGTGGCGCAGCGGTTGGCGCTTGCAGGACGGCCGGCCGGGACGCGCGAGCACGCCGAGGCAAGGGTCCGTGCCGCGCTCGCCGCTGCCGCCTGCGGTGTCCTCCTGTCGCTCGCCGCGCCCGAGGGACTGGCCGCACTCCCGATCCTCGTGGTCGCCGGACTGCGGTGGCCCGACGTCCGCCTGGCCCGGGCGGCGCGAGCGCGCCAGGATGCCATCGCCCGCGCTGCCCCCGACCTGCTCGACCTGGTGGCCTGCTGCGTGGCGGCCGGCCTGTCGCCCCCTGCGGGGCTGGACCGCGCCGGGGCCCGGTTGGGCGGCCCGCTCGGGGAGGAGGTGCGGGCCGCCCTGCACCTGGTGGCGGTCGGCCGGCCCTGGCGAGGGGCGCTCGCCGAGACGCTGGGGCGCACCGGGGTGCCGTCCCTCCGCCGCCTGGTCTCGGCGTTCGAGCGGACCGACCGGCTGGGGGCAACGCTGGCCCCGGTGCTCGTATCCCTGGCGCGCGAGGCGCGGGCCGAGCGTCGCGCCGCGGCCGAGGAGCGCGCACGCGCCGCGCCGGTGAAGCTGCTCTTCCCGCTGGTGCTGCTGATCCTCCCCGCCTTCCTCCTCCTCACCATCACGCCGGTTGTGCTCGCCACCCTTCGCGGGCTGTCGGGCGGGCCGTAGCGAGGAGCGAAAGGAGGTGGGTCGTGACACGGCTGTTCGTGTTGCTGCGGGGGCGCCTCGTCCGAGAGGCGGGGCAGACCACGGCGGAGTACGCGCTGGTCATCCTGGCGGCCGCCGCGATCGCGGTGGTCCTGATCGCCTGGGCGCGCTCGTCCGGGAAGCTCCCGGCGTTCTTCGACCACGTCATCGACCAGATCACCGGTCAGGCCGAATGAGACCGCCGTCGTCGCGCCGGGTCGGCGCCGCCGGCAGCGGCGAGACCGACCGCCCCCCAGCCGAGCGAGGGACCTCCACCGTGGAGTTCGCCCTCGTCCTCCCTCTGGTGCTGGTGGTCGCGCTCGCGCTCATGCAGGTCGGTCTGTTCCTGGTCGACCAGTTGATCGTCGTCGAGGCGGCGCGTTCCGGCGCACGGGAGGCCGCCGTGACGACCGACGAGGCTCGGGTGCGAGGGGCCGCGCTCCGCGCCGGGCCGTGGCTGGCCGAGGAGCGGACCGCCGTGGCCGTGGACCGCACGGGCGGGATCGGCGATCCGGTCACGGTCCGCGTCCGTTACCGCGCGGAGATCGTCGTTCCGCTCGTCGATTGGTTGTTCCCCGGGAGCGTCGAGCTCGAGGGCGCGGCGACGATGCGCCAGGAGATGGAGAGCTGAGCCGATGCGCCCGAGGGTCGCCGCCGAGCGCGGGTCGGCGTCAGTGCTGGCCGCCGCCCTGGCCGGCCTGGCGATGGCGCTCGCCCTCTTCACGGTCGACCTGGCGCGAGTCGTCGTGGCTCGGAGCCGCGCCCAAGCCGCGGCCGACGCCGCAGCCCTTGCCGCCGCGGCGGAGCTGGCGCGGCCGTCCGGGCGGTCGCCCCCGTCGGTCGCGGCCGAGTACGCCGAGCTCGGTGGCGCGCACCTGGTGGAGTGCCGCTGCGGGCCCGGGACGGCCGAGGCGGTGGTGACCGTCGAGCTTCGTGTCGGCCTGGGCGCGCTCGGGGGGGCGCGTACCGTGACGGCCCGCGCCCGGGCGATCATCGCACCCGCGGCGGACGGCGATTCGCGCACGGCTCCGATTGACGGGTTCAGGAAATGATGCCTATGTTCGCAGCACGGCGGCGCTCACCGAACCGCGCCACGACGCACGATGCCGGACCACGACGACGCCGCTGCAGCGCTCGACCTGCTGTCGGGGTTGCACCACCTGATCGGATCGGGATCGGGTCTCGATGAACTGGCGTCCGGCACGGCCGGGACACTCGTGCGCGACTACGGCGCTCGCGCGGCGCAGGTCTGGACCCACCCGGCCGGGGGCAGCCCGGCCCTGGCGGCGCGGGCGGGTGCCGAACGGCCGCTGCCGCCCGGCGCCCTGGAAGGGGTGGCCGCCGGGAGCTCCGTCACCGACCCTGGCGGGGAGCACCTGACGCTCGCTTCCGCCGAGGTCGCCGACGCGGTCGCGGTCGTCGCCGTCTGGACCGACGAGCGTCCGCGGGGAGCCTGGCGCCGGGTCCTCGACCTGTTCGCCGAGCACGTGGCGATCGGGCTGGCCGACGATCGCCGGCGGGCCGAGTCCACCAGAGCGGTGGGTGAGCTGGCGCGAACGGCGAGCTCGCTGGCGGCGCTGGTGGAGGCGACCGACGCCGGGATCCTGATGGTCGACACCGAGGGCCGCCTGGAGTTCGCCAACGAGCGGGTCGAGCGGATCCTGGACATCCCGCTGCGCTCGATGATCGGCCAGCCCGCCCAGCGGCTGATGGCCGAGATCGGGAAGTTCCGCTTCGCCGAATCCGACGCGCACGAGGTTCGCGTTCTCGGCGAGCTGCGCCATCCCCAGAGCGCGGCCCGGCAGCGCCTCGAGCTGGCCGACGGGAGGATCGTCGAGCGCTACGCGGCCCCCGTCCAGGCTCGAGGCGGCACCCTGCTCGGGCGGGTAACGGTGTTCCGCGACGTCACGGCGCGCGAGCGGCTGATCGCCGAGCTGGCGGGGCTCGTCGAGCTGTCGCGCGTGTTCGGGTCGGCCAGCGAACTGCCCGATCTGCTCGAGCGGGCGCAGCAGACGATCGCCCGCATCGCCCGCGTGACGAAGGTGGCTCTCTGGCGCCACGACCCGGAGCGGCACACGCTCGACCTCTACGCTCCGGCGTTCGGCTTCGCGCCGCCGGCGGATCCCGACGCCCACCGCCCGGCCGGTCCGCTGGTCGCGGAGACGCTCGAGGGGCGCGCGTTCACCTCCGACGACATGCTGGCCGACGACCGCCTGGTCGAACAGCGGGACCTCCTGCCTCGCCTCGGGGTGCGCTCGGTGGCCGCCGTGCCGCTGCAGCTGCGCGGCCGGCTCACCGGGCTGCTCGTCGTCCACGACCCGGCCGACGGCCGTCCCTGGCGGGACCATGACGTGCGCCTGCTGATGGTGCTCGCGTCGCAGCTCGCGCCGTTCCTGGAGAACGCTCAGCTCCACGAGCGGCAGCGCGAGATCGCCACCACCCTGCAGCAGGGGCTGATCCCGACCGAGCTCCCGGAGATCGCCGGCCTGCGCGTGGCCGCCCGCTATTTCTCGGCCACCAGTGGGGCCGAGGTCGGCGGCGATCTGTTCGACGTCTTTCACCTGGACCAGCGCGAGGCGCTGTTCATCGCCGACGTCTCGGGCAAGGGGATCGCCGCGGCCTCGACGGCCGCCCTGGTCAAGCACGGCCTGCGCGCCCTGGCCACCCGCGAGTCGGGCGGCCATCGCGTCCTGGCCTACCTGAACCGTACGGTGGCCGAGCAAGGCCAGGGGCAGTTCGTCACCGCGCTGTTCGGCCTGTTCGATCCCGCCACCCGTCGCCTGGCGCTGACCGCGGCCGGCCACCCGCCCCCGCTGCGGGTGCGCCCGGACGGGACGGTCGAGGAGATCGACGCCCGCGGCCCGGCGCTCGGGATCATCGAGAACGCCCGCTACGCCACAATCCCGGTGGACCTGAAGCCGGAGGACCTGCTGCTCTTCTACACGGACGGCCTGGTGGAGTGCCGCCGCGGCGACGAGCAGTACGGCCTGGAGCGGCTGATTGCTGCGCTGGCCCGGCGCGGCGAGACCGCCGATGCCGTCGCCGACGCCCTGATCCGGGAGACGTCGGAGTTCTGCGGCGGGTCGTTCGACGACGACGTGGCGCTCCTCATCTGCGAGGTCCTGTGAGGGGGGTGCGGGTAGAATCGCCAGATATGGCGGCACGGAGGCCACGACCGCGGAACGGGCGCCAGCTCGGCGTGGTCGACTACACCCTGGCCAAGCGGGCCCTGGTCCGCGACTTCCGCCGCGGGCTCCTTTCGCGGGCGGACATCTGCGACGCCCACCCCGAACTGCTGCGCGCCGCGCGCTACATCGGTGAGCGCACCCACCGCTCCTGCCCGGTGTGCGACAAGACCGAGCTCAGGGTCCTCTCCTACGTCTTCGCCGACGACCTGAAGCGCGACAACGGCCGGGTATGGAAAGTGGAGCGCGGCCTCGAGCTGACCTCCGAGGCGGAGGGCCGCACGTGCTACGTCGTCGAGGTCTGCACCGGCTGCAGCTGGAACCACCTGGCTGAGAAGTTCGTCGGGTAGCGCCGGCGCCCACGCCCCGATGGGAGCCTGACGGGCGTGCCGGTCCCGCGCCTCGCAGTGGCCCGCCGTCCCTGCGACCCTGCTGCTGGGCCTTCTCGCTGATCTCGCCGCCGGCCTCACCGCTCCGGGCGGGCCCCGCCGTCCCTGGCGCCGCGCCGGTGTGGCGCTGACGGGCTTCGGAAGGCGGCGCGCGCGCCGGCCGGGCGCCCCGGCGCGCTCGGGGCGGCCGGGGCCTCCGCGGCGATGGCCGGCGCCGGGCTGGCCGGGGCGGCGGTGCTCGGCGAGCTGCCGGGCTCGATGCCGGCGGTCTACCTGTTCCTGCTCGTCGCCGCGGGCGGCGCGCACCTCTCCGCCTCGGAGGCGATGACCGACGGCCGCGATCGCGCAGCGGCGGCAGTGTTCGAGGTGGCCTTTCTCGTGGCCTCGGCGCGGCGGGCGTCGGCGCGGCCGCCGCCCTGTTCGCCGCGGCGAGTTCCCCCCCAAACCCACCGGGCCTGGTGGGCTCCGGCGGCGATCGCCGGCGGCCTGGCCGTGGCGGTCCCGCTGCTGCTCCCGCCGGCGGCCGGGTTCCCCGGGGGCTGGCTGGCGCTCGCCCTGGCGGTCACCAGGGGGGTCGGTGAGCCCGCCTACCTGCTGGCGGCGGTCGCCGTGCTGGCCGGCTGCGCGCTGGGGACATTGGCCGCCGTCGGCCTGGTCCGCTCCGCGCGCGCCTCGGCCCTCGCCATCCCCCCGGCCCCGGTCCTCGCGATCGCGCTGGCGGTCGCTCCGGCCCTGGCGATCGCCCTCCTCCCGGTGCTCCTGGCCCGCGGCCCTCGCGGAGCTCCGCCGCCGGCGCCGCCCGAACCGGCCGAACGGGCGGAGGCGCGGCCCGAGCCGGCCGTGGCCGCGAGGGCGCGCGAGGCGAGGGCTTGGGGCGTAGCTCGCCCGTGACGCCCACCGACGGGCCACGATCGGCGAGCGAGCCCCCGAGGAGGCGAGGAGAAACCCCCGACCGGGTCCGCCGGGTGCTGGCCGGCGCCGGCCGGGCTGCCGCCGCTGCCGGGCGGGGGCTTCATCGCTTGCGCGCCGCCGGTTCGGCCTGGGGCGCCGTGATCCTGCTCGAGATCGCGGCGATCGTGCTGGCCGTGCGCCTGGTGATCGTCGGTGCGAGCACGGGGTTCCTCTGACACCCGGGGGTTCGGGGGGTAGCTCGCCCCGGGTGGGACCAGCCCGATCACGTCCGCCGCGTGAATCCCTCAAGGGAGACGGGGGCCTTCCGCGGATCGATCGGTACAATGCTGCGGATCGTGGCGATCCGAACTGCTCCGCGCAGGCACGGCGCCCGGCGCGAGCCCCCCCGCGAATCTCCTCCCAAGCCGGAGAAGCGGAAGGGCTTCGTCCGGCGCTTCTGGTGGCTCCTGCTGCCGGCCCTCATCCTGATCGGGATGGCCGGCACGCTCGTCTACGCCTACATCAAGATCGAGCTGCCCGAGGCCCCGCCCCCGGCGCTCACCACCTACCTCTACGATCGCGACGGCAAGCTGATCACCACGCTCCACGCCGAGATCGACCGCACCGAGATCTCGCTGAAGCGGATGCCCGAGCACCTGCGGCAGGCGGTGATCGCCATGGAGGACCGCGGCTTCTACGACCACCCCGGCGTCAGCGTCTTCGGGATCATCCGTGCGGCGTGGGCCGACTTCCGCAACCGCTCGATCGAGCAGGGCGGCTCGACGATCACGCAGCAGTACGTGAAGACCGTCTACACCGGCGGCGAGCGAACGGTCCTGCGCAAGATCAAGGAGGCCATCCTGGCGCTGAAGCTCGAGAACAAGTACTCGAAGGACGAGATCCTCGAGAAGTACCTGAACACGATCTACTTCGGCCGCGGCGCGTACGGGGTGGAGGCCGCCGCCGAGACCTACTTCGGCAAGCACGCCAAGGACCTGAACGTCGTCCAGTCGGCGACGCTCGCCGGCGTGATCGCGGCGCCCGAGAAGTTCAATCCGATCGTCGACCCGGGTGCGGCGAAGATCCGCCGCGACGAGGCGCTCGACGCGATGGTCGAAGAAGGCTACCTGGCGCGTTCCGATGCCGAGCGCTACAAGCACCGCGGCGTGAACGTGATCGAGCCCGGCAGCGCCGCCCAGACCGGGCCTGCGGCGTACTTCGCCGACTACACGCGGCGGTTCCTGCAGGACGAGTTCGGCTACGAGACCACGTTCACCGGCGGCCTGCGGGTGAAGACCACGCTGGACCTGGAACTGCAGAGGGCCGCCGAGGGCGCCGTCAGCAACCACCTGTCCAACCCGGGCGACCCGAACGCGGCGCTCGTCTCGATCGACCCCCGGACCGGCGACATCGTGGCGATGGTCGGCGGCAAGAACTTCAAGAAGGCGAAGTTCAACCTGGCAACGCAGGCGAAGCGCCAGGCCGGAAGCTCGTTCAAGACGTTCACGCTCGCCGCGGCGATGGAGGACCACATCTCGCCGTTCTCCACTTGGCAGGGCCCGGGATCGATCACGATCGACGACCCGCGCTGCGAGGGTCCCGACGGCGAGAAGTGGTCGCCGAGCAACTACTCCGACTCGAGCTCGGGGACGCTCAGCCTGGTCGGCGCCACCGCCGGATCGGTGAACACGGTCTTCGCGCAGCTCGTCACTCAGGTCGACCCCTCGGACGTCGCCGAGATCGCCCACCGCCTCGGGATCCGGTCGCGCCTGCGGCCGTTCTGCTCGATCACTCTCGGCACGCAGGAAGTGACGCCGTTCGAGATGACGAGCGCGTACGCGACGATCGCGGCGCAGGGCGTCTACCGGGAGCCGCGCCCGGTCACCGAGGTCTCGGCGGCCGGCTACAAGAAGGTCGTGTTCAAGCCGACCCGCGAGCGGGCGATCCGCCAGAACGACGCCGACCTGGTGATCTACATGGAGAAGAACGTGGTCACCGGCGGCACGGGGACGAACGCCCGGCTCGCCTCCGGCATGCCGGTCTTCGGCAAGACCGGCACCTCCGAGGAGAACGCCGACGCGTGGTTCTGCGGCGCGACGAAGCAGCTGGCGACGTGCGTCTGGGTCGGCTACAAGGCCGGACGGGTGCCGATGCACGACATCGGCGGGTACTCGAGCGTGACCGGCGGCTCGATCCCCGCGCTGATCTGGCACGACTTCATGACCGTCGCCATGCAGGGCATCCCGATCGAGGACTGGCCCGAGCCGAGCTTCGTCGGGTACGACGTGGGGGCGTTCGGCCATCTCTACGAGCCGACCACCATCCCGCCGCAGCCCACGCCGAAGCCCAAGCCGAAGCCGAAGCCGAAGCACTCACCGAAGCCGCCGCCGAGCCCGAGCGTGGAGCCGAGTCCCACCGTGACGGTCACGCCGACCGAGTCGCCGTCCACGGACTGACCCGCGCGGAACCGAGTCCGCCCCGATTAGTACAGTTCCTGTACTATTCGATCAAGCGCTTGCGGAACGCCTCGGCGACCGCGGCGGTGCGGTCGCTGGTACCGAGCTTCTCGTAGATGTGCTCCAGATGCGTCTTCACCGTGTCGGGTGAGATGAACAGCGTGTCGCCGATCTCGCGGTTCGTCCGGCCGAAGGCGAGCAGCTGCAGGATCTGCACCTCGCGGTCGGTCAGGCCCTCGCGGCCGGGCGCCCGTCCGGCGCGGATCTCGTCGGACAGCACCCCGACCAGGTCCGGGTCGATCACCAGGTTGCCCGCGGCGACCAGGCGCACCGTCTGGATGAGGTGCTCGGCGTCGCGCGCCTTCAGCACGTAGCCGCGCGCCCCGACGGTGACGGCCTCCACCACGTGACGGCGGTCCTCGAGCGCGGTGAGCATGATGATCCCGATGCGCGGGTCGAGGTCGGCGATCCGCCGCGCCGCCTCCAGGCCGTCCGGCTCGCCCATCTGGATGTCGAGCAGCGCCACGTCGGGGCGCAGCTCCTCGACCATCCGCACGGCGTCGCGCCCGTTCGAGGCCTGTCCGACCACCTCGATGTCGTCGGCCAGGTCCAGGTAGCGCTGCAGCCCCTGGCGGACCATCGAGTGGTCGTCGGCGATCGTGACTCGGATCAACACTGGCCCGCTCTCCATGGTGACTAGAAGACGTAGTACCAGGTCACGAACAGGACCGTCATCAGGCCCAGCCCGGCGGCGCTCGCCGCGACGATCGCCTCGTGCACGCCGCGGCGCTCGCCGAAGCGCGCCAGTGCCCAGTAGAGCGGGAAGATCGGCAGCACGATGCGCGGGAGCGACATGAACGGCCGTCCCTCGAAGATGAACGACAGCGGTGCGAGGAGCGTCACCCACGCGTACAGGCCGAAGGTGGGCCGGAAGCGGACCAGGGCATAGCCGCAGGCGACCAGCACCGGCATCACGATCAGCCAGTCGAGCAGGTGGTAGCCGCCGGGGTAGATCCCGATCCACCGGAACGCCTCACGGCTGGCCTTCCCCAGCGTCACGATCGGGAACGAGGCGACCCGCTCCCACTGCGTCTGGTCGTGGATCGGTGCGAGGGGATCGCCCGACAGCAGTTCCCAGAACCACAGGTAGCCGAGCAGCGCCACGGCCGGCAGGGTGGACGTCAAGAGGCGCAGGAACAGGCGCCACCCCGGCCCGCGCTCGGGCTCCATCGGATCGGGGACCGGCGCCGACGGGGCCAGGCGCTCCGTCCGGAATTGCAGGAAGGCCTCGACGGCAAGGGGCACCGCCAGCAGCACGCCGACGTTGCGGGTCAGCGCCGCGCCCGCCGCGGCCAGGCCGGCCACCGACCAGTGCCGACGCCGCGCCCCCCACAGGGCGGTCAGCGCCAGCAGGAAGAACATCGACTCGGAGTACGGCGCGAACCAGAAGTACGCGGTCGGGAAGATGGCCGCGTACAGGACGGCGCGTCGCGCCGTCGCCTCCGAGAACTCGGTGCGGGTCAGGAAGTAGAGCACCGCGAGCGCGCCGGCGAGAAGACCGCCGTCCCGTCCCCGGCCGCGTAGCCGGCCGTCGCGATGCGCAGGAACCACAGGGCGTCGAACCGTTCCCAGGCCACGAACAGGTTGTGCCAGCCGAGGTCGGCCGGTGGCGGCGGGGCCGGCCATCCCGGCACGCCGACGCTCTTCAGCCCCGGCAGCAGCGCGACGCCGGCGAGCGCCACCACGAACAGCCCGACCCGGACCGAGAGGAACACGCCGGCGACGTAGCGCAGCCCGCGCACGATGTCATCGCGTTCCGTCCTTCCCGCCCCGCCCGCGCGGGTCTGGAGCGTGCGCGCGGCCGGCGCCTCCTCGGTCCTCACGGGGCCGATTCTCGCCCCGCCACGACCGGCGTGTCAGCGGGCACCGGACCGGCCGCGACGAGCCCCTCGGCCAGGCGGCCGGCGGGGCGGCGCACCCACCACACCAGGCAGGCAACCAGCGTCGCCGCGCGCAGCAGCAGGAAGGCCTCGAACGGCCAGAACGGCAGGCCCGGGCCGATGGCCGGGTCCAGGCTGGCGAAGTAGCGGAACCGGGTGAGGAACACCCCGGCGTCGAAGACCTCGAAGAGGGCGAACAGACGCAGGTTCGGCACCGCGAGCGCGAACCACGGAAGCAGCCACAGGCTGTACTGCGGCGAGTAGACCTTGTTCGTCAGCAGGAACGCCACCAGCAGCGGGAACCCGAACGACCAGGCCGGGAAGCGCGGCTCGCGCGCCGACTTCAGCACCCAGAGCGTCGTCGCCAGGGCGACGAATCCGCCGAACGCCAGCAGGTTCAGCACCGGGACGGCCCAGGTGAAGCCGAGGTGGCGCTGGGCCAGGTACCACAGGCTGTCCCAGTCGGCCCCTCGCGCGGCGTTGAACTCGAAGAACCGCCACCACCTCGCGAAGCCGGTCAGCGCGAACGGCGCGTTCACCAGGCCCCAGGCCAGCGCGGCGAACGCGGCCACACGCACCGCCCCCGCCCGGTCGGCCCCCGGATCACGCAGCCGGCCGACAGCGAAGGGGACGGCGAGGGAGCCGGGGTAGAGCTTCGCCGCCGCGCCCAGCCCGAGCCAGGCGGCGGCCGCCGCATCCCGCCCGCGCAGGTAGGCGAGCGTCGCGACCGTGGCGAACAGCACCGCCAGGAGGTCCCAGTTCACGAAGCCGTACACGAGCAAGGTCGGCGCCAGCGCGAACCACAGCGCTCGCGCGCCGGCCATCCGGTGGAGCAGCAGCGCCGTCCCGACCGCCGCGCCGGCGAGCAGCAGCGCCGTCCAGTTGAAGAAGCTCGCCGCATCCGTGGCCGGGACCGCGGCGACGGCCATGGTCAGCCCGGTGAGCACCGGGTACTCGTTGTCGGCGGTGACGTACGGGAACGCGCCCCGGTCGAGCCCCTCCGTGTACCAGAGCGGCACCACGTCCGAGTAGCAGGGCAGCTTCCCGTACTGCCGGCCGTCCCACGGGCCGGTCACGCAGGGGAGCTTCACTAGGTAGCCGAGGAACAGCACGACGAGGGTGGCGGCGACCACGGTGGCGGCGGAGACGCGCAGGGCGTCACCCCGCTCGCTCGTCCCGATCGCGTCGCCCATGGAGCGTGCCGAGGATATCCTGCCCACTCGTGCTGCAAGCGTCGGTCGAGGTCCGCGGCGTCACCGTGCGCTACCGGCAGTGGGGGAGCGCCGACCGGCCGGTGCTGGTCCTCGCTCATGGGCTCCCGGACGGCTCCTTCGTCTGGGGCCCGGTGGCCGAGGGCGTCGAGCATCTCCGCCGGGTGATCGCCCCGGACCTCCCGGCCTTCGGGGACACGGCCGCGCCGCATGGTTTCGACTGGTCGGTCGGCTCGCTGACCGGCCTGTTCGAGGGGTTCCTGGAGGCGGTCGGCCTGAACCGGTTCGACCTCGGCGTCCACGACATCTCCGGCGCGTACGGGCTGGCTGCCGCCGGCCGGCGTCCGGAGGCGGTGGACCGGCTGGTCGTGTTCAACTCGAACGCGTTCACCGGCTGGCGGTGGCACGCGCTGGCGCGCCGCTACCGCGCGCCCGTGCTTGGCCGCCTGATGACGCTCCCGCTGCCCGAGAAGCGGTTCCGCGCGCTGCTGGACCCGGCCTTCGCCGGGCCCGTGCCGCGGTGGTACGCCGACGCGGTCTGGAAGGGCTGGCGCCGTCCCGAGACGCGGAGGGCGATCATGCGCTTCTACCGGGTGAACGACGAGCGCGACTGGGCGGAGGCCGAACGCGCCCTGACCGCGTTGCGGGGGAAGCCGGCGCTGGTGGTCTGGGGCGAGCGCGACCGCTTCGTCACGCCACGGTTCGCCGACCGGTTCGGCGACGCGCTGGGCGCGCGCGTGGTCCGCCTGGATACCGGCCACTTCCCGATGGTCGAGGACCCCGACGCCGTCCTGGCCGAGCTCCGCCCCTTCCTGGCCGGCTGAGTATCATCCGGCCATCGAGCGAGGGGAGGCGCCATGGGCGTGGACGACCTCGGGGAGAAGCTGGGCGACCTGCGGAAGAAGGCCGAGGACGTGGTCGAGGAGCACGAGGACGCGATCCTCGCGGGGATCGACAGGCTCGCGGACCTGGTCGACGACCGCACCAAGGGAAAGCACGCAAGGCAGATCGACGACGTGCCGACAAGGCCAAGGAGCTCGTCACAAGGCTGGCCGACGAGGGCGAGAAGCGGAAGCCAAAGCCGAAGCGGAGAGGCGGCGGCGGCGCGAAGCGGCCAGCGCCGAGGGGGAGGCGCCCGGCCTGAGCCTCACGCGGCGAGCGTCACGCCGACGACTTCGGCCGCCTCCACCACGGACGGATGGTCGACGCCGAGCGGTTCGGGCCGACCGGTCGTGCGCAGGCGAGCGGCCGCACGTTCGGCGAACAGCGTGACGTTCTTCCATGAAGCATCGATGGTCGACCACCACTCGAAGCCCGGGAGCCCTTCCTGGAACAGGCGCAGCGCGTACGCCTGCGTTACCTCACGCTGCCGGGTCGCCACGACGGATGGACGGAGAGCGCGCCGGACCAGTTCGTTCGGATCGTCAAGGTCGGTGAGGGGGCCGAGCGCGGCATCCTCGAAGCGCATGATCGCATGCGACGGGACGCCGCCTCGGGTGAGGTCGGCGGGCGTGAGGGTCTGTCCTCGAAACGGCCAGAGATACTCGGCCACGGCGGACTGCTCGGTGCGGCTGAGGTAGAGGGCGCCGTACGCGTCGGGAGCGTCGTGCCGCCCGCGCCCCTGCTCGCTTCGCGGGACGAAGAGCGGGCCGCCCGGGTCCCCGGGAGCGGCCCGCGGATCGAAGGGGAACAGGCGATAGAGCACCTAGTGGTAGGAGCCGGCGATGTCCGCGCCCACGGCCTCGATCACCTCGACCAGGCGCCCGCGTGCGAGGTAATCGATCGGCCGGTGGTCGCCCAGCCACGGGTTGAGCCCGTGAAGCCACTTCACCGCGGTCTCCGGGTTGTACATCGAGAGCAGACGAGCCAGGACGAACTCGAGGCCCTCGACCTTGCGGCGGTTCTCGGGATCGGGATCCTCGGCCTTCAGCCACCGGCTGACCCGCGACGGGCTGACGCCGAGCGCGCGCGCGACACGCGCCTGGCTCCCGAGGTCCTTCGTCACCGCGCGGAGCTTCTCCCGTACCGCCACCGGCATGGTCTACCTCCCATCACCGACAGGAACCATCCTAGCGCAACGAAATCCGTTGCGCGCGATCGAAGAAGAGCGGCCAGCAGCGGGCTCAGAGCGAGGACAGCACCTCGGCCAGCGAGGGGTTCGCGCGGTCGCGCTCGGAGAGGATCGGGTCGGCCAGCCCCCAAGGGGCGGCGACCTCGGGATCGTCCCAGGCGATCCCGAACTCGTCCGGCGACGCGGGGTCGTACTCCTCGGAGACCAGGTACTGCAGCGTCATGTCCTCGAGCGCCAGCAGCCCGTGGGCGACGAGCGGCGGGATGAAGACCGCGAGCGGCGTTTCCTCCGACATCTCGAACGACTCGACCGCGCGGAACGTGGGCGACCCGGCGCGGATGTCGACGAGCACCACCCGGCAGCGCCCGCGGGCGACCGTCCAGACGTCGGCCTGTCGCTTGTGGACGTGGATGCCGCGCAGCACGCCCCGCCGCGAGTACGACAGCGAGGACTGAACCATCTGCGGCCCGCCCGGCACCCACGAGCGCCGGTAGACCTCCTGGAACCGGCCACGGTCGTCCGGGATCGGCGACAGGTCGAAGATGCGGACGCCCTCGATGGCGGAGGCGCGCTCCTCGGCCACTCGGTCAGGTGACTCGGAGCGTGAAGCGGCAGTCGAGCTCGCTCTCGAGTGAGAACGAGTCGTTCACGAGGTCTTTGTCCACGTCCACCTGGAGGGCGGCGCGGTCGGCGTAGAGCCGGGCGAGCCATGCGTGGGCGAAGACCGGGACCCCGGCCACCTCGCCGATCCGCACGGCGTCCGCCCCCGGCTCGTAGCGGTCGTAGAGGAAGGGCGCGGTGGAGTCGCAGCAGCCGGTGCCGAGCACCATCACCAGGTCCGTCCGGCCCGAGCGGGCGACCTGCCGGACGGTGTCCTCGGCGGCCGGGGTGGCGCTGATCCTCACGACCGGAGCGTACCCCGCGGTCCGGCCGTTCAGGCGCCGATGACCTGGTTCCAGATCTTGTCCTTCGGGGCGAGCTGCTCGACCCGGATGTACTTCGTCTCCAGGTACTCGTCCAGCCCCCACGGGCCGAACTCCCGGCCGAACCCCGACTGCTTGTAGCCGCCGAACGGCGCGGCCGGCGTCAGTATGTGGTGCGCGTTGATCCAGACCGAACCGGTCTTCACCCGCTTGGCCACCTCCACTGCCCGGATCGGGTCCGAGGACCACACCGAGCCGCCCAGCCCGTAGATCGAGTCGTTCGCGATCCGGATGGCCTGGTCGACGCCCTCGTAGCGGATCACCGAGAGGACCGGCCCGAAGATCTCCTCCTGGGCGATGGTCATGGCGTTGTCCACGTCGGCGAAGATCGTCGGCCGGTAGTACGCGCCGTTCTCCAGGCCTTCGCCGGTGGCGCGCTCGCCGCCGGTCAGCAGCTTCGCCCCCTCGTCCTGCCCGAGCTGCACGTAGCGCTCCACGGTCTGCAGCTGCGTCTCGTTGATCAGCGGCCCGAGGTCGCTCTCGAAGTCGGTGGCCGGGCCGATCGACAGGCCCTCGACGCGCTCGACCATCATCGCCAGGAACTCGTCGTGCAGGGACGCCGGCAGCAGCAGGCGGGTCGCCGCCTCGCAGGACTGGCCGCAGTGCATGAACATCGCCCAGATCGCGCCGGGGACGGCGTCCTCCAGGTCGGCGTCGTCGAGGACGATCGCCGCGCTCTTGCCACCCAGCTCGAGCGTCAGCCGCTTCACGGTGCCGGCGCCGAGCTGCATGATCCGCCGGCCGATCTCCGTGGAGCCCGTGAACGAGATCTTGTTCACGTCGGGGTGGGTGACGAGCGTCTCGCCGACGGCCGCCCCGGGCCCGGCCACGACGTTCACCACGCCGGGCGGGATGCCCGACTCGGCGATGATCTCGGCGAGGGCCATCGTGGTCGACGGGGTGTAGCTCGCCGGCTTGAGGACGATCGTGCAGCCGGTGGCGAGGGCGGGGGAGAGCTTCCACATCGCCATCAGGTACGGGTAGTTCCAGGGCGTGATCGCCCCGACCACGCCGACCGGCTCGCGCCGGACGTGGTGCCAGGCCGGCGCGGGGAAGTCGTACTGGTCGACGGGCTCGAAGAAGCTCATCTTGCCGCCGAGCTCGCCGAGGTAGCGCCAGAACTCGTTCGCGTAGGGCACCGTGAACAGGTGGGCCATCCGCGCGGTGTGCCCGGCGTCCTCGGCCTCGAGCATCGCCAGCTCGGCGGAGCGCTCCTCGAGGTCCTCGTGCACGCGCCGCATGATCTTCCAGCGCTCGGCCGGCTTCATCGACGGCCACGGTCCCTCGTCGAAGGCGCGCCGCGCCGCCGACACTGCCCGGTTGACGTCCTCCGCGCCGCCCTTGGCGACCGTCGCCACGAGCTCGCCGTCGGACGGGCTGCGGGACTCGGACGTCTCCCCGCTCGCCGCGTCCACGAACTCGCCGTCGATCAGGAGCTTGAACTCGCGTGCCATGGCCGACTCCTCGCGCCTCGGGCCGATCGGGATCCCGGCGTCCTCTGGGCGGCCGGGAGCCCAGGATACGCCACTGACCACCGGTCAGAGAAGCTGGGCCCGGCCTGCGGCGCGGAGGCCGGGCGTAAGCTGTGGCGCGATGTCGTCCCGGCGGTTCGCCGCGCTGCTCGTGGCGCTCGCGTTCGCGGCGGCAGGGTGCCGCAGCGACTCGCCGACGATCGTGGTGCCGTCCGAGACCGGCACGCCGAGCCCGACAGGCGGATCGCCGTCGCCGACCGCGGCGCCCACACTCGCCGGCGCGTCCTGCGAGCCGACGACCGGCGGCTCGTCCTCGAACACCCCGCACTTCGTGGACGTGGACACGGCGCGATCGAACGGCGTCGAGTCGATCACGTTCGAGTTCGCCGCCGCCACCTCCGGCGAGGCCCCGTCGTCCGGCGTGGAGTACGTCGACGAGCTGACCGGCGACCCGTCGGGGGAGCCGGTCGAGATCGAGGGCGAGGCATTCCTGCAGGTCCACTTCGGTGCCATCGCCACGGACCTGTCCGGCGAGACGCCCGTCCAGGTCTACGCCGGCCCGCGCGACATCCCGATCGGCTTCCCGGTCCTGCGCCAGGCGAAGCTGATCGGCGACTTCGAAGCCGTCGTCACCTGGGGCATCGGCCTCTCGAGCCGACAATGCTTCGTCGCCGAAGCCGACGCCGACAGCCTGACCATCAGCGTCGCTTCCGCCTGAAAGACGGCTCTTCAGCACTCCCCGTGGTCAATGCGGATGCCGTTGCGGTCGTACGCGGCAAGTTCCGGCGGCTGGTTCCCCGGTGGAGGGTTCTCCCCAACGAACAGCCAGAAGGAGAAGGGGGCATCGTAGCCAGGTGGGATCGAGACGAGTGACATCGCGGTGACCTGGTCACCAGCGATCAGATCCATCCGCACGACGCGCGGCGATGCCGTCACCGAGATGAGCAATCCCTGTCGAGTGTCGCCGAGGATCCCGGCGATGAGCCTGGCGCCACAGATTTCAGCAGGGGACGGCGCGGCAAGTGTGATCACTCGTTCCGGAGGCTGATCTTCGAGGATCGCCCTTCCGCGCAGACCCCCGACGGCGCGGAAGATCTCGAACGACCACGCCTTGCCGTCGAACGAGCCCGACGCCAGGGTCGTGGGCGGCTCCAGAGGCACGTCCGGGGAGGGAGCGAAGAACACGATGCCGTCGCGAGATGCGGGCTCCGGATCCCGCTCGCGAATCTCGCCACTGGCCCATCCGTCCGCAGTCGGCACGTAGAGGATCTCGGAGCATGCCAAGTCCCGGTCCTCGAACGCGCATCGGTCGGGAGCCGTCGAGAGGCTGCTCACACGGACGAGTTCCGGATCCAGGTCCTCGAGCGGGCCGGGGACGATTTCGCGTGCCGCACCATCGCGGACCAGGAAGGTCCATCGCGTGATCGTCCCGACGGCCTGCCCGGGCAGGGCGAGGCCGCGGGTTCGGCTTTCCGAAGGCTCTGGCAAGGGAACGTCTGGCGGCGAGGCGAACATGAGGTCGACGACAGCGAAGCCCGGCTCCTGCCGGACGGTCGCGCGGCACGTGGCTTCCTGCGACGGGACGCCAAGGTCACCATCGGGGGGATCGACCCACCCTCGTACCGGCCGGCCATCGGCCGTGACGGCGCACCGATCGAACAGGTGGCCCGTCGGCTCGAGAGCGAGGGCCAGAGCATCCTCGCGGTTCGGTGATCCTCCAGAGGAAGCCACGGTCACGTGCAGCGGTCCCGGTTCGATCACGCCCTCTGCCTCCCGGCGCTTGTCCGCATCAAGGACCGAGTACTCGCATCGCGGATGGAGTGCGATGGTGCCTCCCCAGAGGGAGTGGAAGACGCTCGGCCACCGCACGGCCTGCCCTGCCGGCAAGGGGAAGGGGCGAGCGAAGTCGTTGCCTCCGGTGAGGTAACCGCTGAAGTCCGTGTCGTATACGGCGGTTCCTGCCCGGTCGTCGACGAGAAGTCTCGCCGGCCCGGTGGCCACCTGGAGATCGCTCTCGCCGACATTGCGATAGACGAACTCGGTCTCCACCGGGCCCCCCGGCTCGACCTCGGGGGTGAGCAGGCGGACGGTGCACTCGAGCGGGAGGTCCTCGGCACGGCCGGTGACCTCCTGGGCGGGGGCGACCTCCTTCGTCCCGGTGAACGCACGGACCGCGACGATCAGGCCTCCCGCGGCCAGGGCGAGGGCGACGAAGGCGGCCAGGATTCGGCGGGGGAGGTCGGGGTCGGGGACGCGGCGGCGCGGGCGGCGGGTCTCGATGTCGGGCCACAGGTCGGGCGGGGGGGTCCGCTCGAGCTGAGCCAAGTGCGATCGCAGGTCGTTCATGACGCCTCCAGCAGCTCTGCCAGTCGTTTCCGTGCCCGGTGGAGATGGACGGAGACGGTCGTGGGGGACGAACCGAGGATGGCGGCGACCTCCTTCACCGGGTAGCCCGCGTAGTGGTGCAGCAGGATCGCCGCGCGCTGGCGCGGCGAGAGCCGCTGCAGCGCCTCGACGATCGCCGCGCCCGTCCGGTCGAGCTCGTAGGCGATCTCGCGGGCGCCGCCCGACTCGCGCCGCCGCCGCTTCAGCTCGCCGGCGGCCACGCGGAACGCCACCCGCCAGATCCATGCCAGTGGCTCGCGGATGCGCTCGCCGCCCCGCAGCGCCTGGGCGAACGCCTCGGCCACCGCGTCGCTCGCCACCTCGGGGTCCCCGCTGTAGCCGAGCAGCGCCCACCACAGCCGGTCGCCCTGCTCGCGGTACAGGCGTTCCAGATCCGTCCGAGGGGTCACGCTCAGCTCACGCATCCGTCCCCCTCAAGGCGCCGCCGGACCCCGGAACCTTTACACGCCACAGCCGGGCAGGGGAACTCGCGGCGGACGGCGTACGATTACCGGTGACACGGACGCCGTGCACTCGGAAGGAGGCGCGAGCCATGACCGTCACCGTCCAGGACCTCCGGGCCTGGAAATCGCAGGGCCGTCGCTTCGCGATGCTGACCGCGTACGACTACCCGACCGCACAGATCCTCGACGAGGCCGGGGTACCCGTGCTGCTCGTCGGCGACTCGGTCGCCAACAACATCCTCGGGTACGACACCACCCTCCCGGTCACGATGGAGGAGATGCTTCACCACGCCCGGGCCGTCGCCCGGGGCGCGAAGAACGCGCTGCTGGTCGGCGACATGCCGTTCGGCTCCTACCAGGTCTCCACCGAGGATGCCCTCGAGAACGCCGCCCGGTACCTGAAGGAGGGCGGCATGCACGCGGTCAAGCTCGAGGGCGCGATGCTCGACCTGGCGCAGGCGCTCGTCGAGCGGGGCATCCCGGTGATGGGCCATCTCGGGCTGACCCCGCAATCGGTCCACGCCATGGGCGGCTACCGGGTCCAGGCCCGTACCGAGGAGGCCGCCGAGCGGCTGCTGAACGACGCGCTCAACCTGGAGAAGTCCGGAGTGTTCTCGCTGGTGCTGGAGGGGATCCCGTCGGCGGTGGCCAAGCGCGTCACCGCGAGCCTGCAGGTGCCGACGATCGGGATCGGCGCCGGCCCGGACTGCGACGGCCAGGTGCTGGTGATCACCGACCTCCTCGGCCTGGGCGGCGGGAAGTACCCGAAGTTCGTCAAGCCCTACGCGAACCTCCGCCAGACGATCACCGACGCCGTGCGCGCCTACGTGGACGACGTCGAGTCCGGCCGCTTCCCCGACGCGGAGCATTCCTACTCGTAGGACCCGGGCGCGAACCGCTCGAGGGGGCCGGATCCGGCGGCCCACGACGATCCGCGCGGATCGCAGCCGCGACGGACACGGACTGAACAGGCCGTTCGGCCCTGGGGCCCGGCTGCTGGGAGGGCTACGGTGCAGCGAGACAGGCACCA
>WNFV01008975.1_pt1 | contig 21314 bp, 19 predicted proteins | sample 5400101 | NCBI WGS metagenome assembly WNFV01 (sample SAMN13153361, study PRJNA577476) | soil metagenome | isolation source: 115 cm soil or saprolite under grassland replicate 1 | place: USA:California | collected 2016-06-15 | reverse complement strand
CGCCGACTGACTCTCGTCAGGCCGGGTGGCGGTGCGCCCAGGGCCGCGCCTGCTCCAGCTGGCCGGCGAGGCGGAACAGGGTCGCCTCGTCGCCGTACCGGCCGAGGAAGTGCACGCCGACCGGCAGCCCGGCCGGGGCGGACTCCGACGCGTCGGTCCAGAACAGCGGGACGGACATCGCGGGTGCACCGGTGATGTTCGCCACGACGAGCGGGAAGGCGACGAGATCGGCAGCCGTCGGCGTGCCCGCGTAGGGGTCGTCGTCGGTGCCGACCATCGCGCCGAGCGCGGGCGGGAGCTGCGCGAGCGTCGGTGACAGCCACACGTCGAAGTCGTCGAACGCCGCCGCGATCCGCCGGCTGAACGCCTGCAGCGTGGTCACCGCGAGCAGGTACTCGCCGCCACTGATGGTCCGGCCGCGCTCGTACATCGCCCGGGTGACCGGCTCCAGCTCGTCCGGCTCCGGCTCCCGGCCGAGCTCCCGCGCCCAGTAGCGGATGCTCCAGGTGAGGGCCGCGCCGTAGGAGGTGCCGATCGCGTCGCCGACCTCGCCGGTCAGCTCGTCCAGGTCGCGCTCGACCAGCTCGTGCCCGAGGTCTGCGCAGAGGTGGACGGCGTCGTCGAGCGCCGCGCGGCACAACGGGTCGAGCTGGTGGCCATCGGCGGGCTCGGCGGTCCACGCGATCCGCAACCGGCCCGGCGGCCGGCCCACCTCCGCGAGGAACGGACCGGCCGGCGCCGGAGCCGCATAGGGGTCACCGGCCGACGGCCCGGCGGTCACGTCCAGCAGTGCGGCGCTGTCGCGGACCGACCGGGTCACCGCGTGGTCGGCCACCCAGCCGCCGAACCAGTCGCCATACGCCGGGCCCGTCGGCACCCGCGCCCGGGTCGGCTTCAGCCCGAACACCCCGCACGCCGACGCCGGGATCCGGATCGACCCGCCGGCGTCGCTGCCGTGCGCCATCGGCACCATCCCCGCCGCCACCGCGGCCGCCGAGCCGGCGCTCGAACCACCGCACGAGCGGCCGGTGTCCCACGGGTTCGCGGTCGCGCCGTGCAGCCGGGTCTCGGCCGTCGGCGACATCCCGAACTCCGGGGTGCTGGTCTTGCCGAGGATGACCAGACCGGCCGCACGCAGGCGTCGCACGAGCTCACTGTCGGCCGTGGACACGTGGTCGCGCAGGAACCGCGAGCCGGCCGTATGGCGCATCCCGGCTGCCTCCGGGCCGAGGTCCTTCAGCAGGTACGGCACGCCGTGGAACGGACCGGCCGGCGGGCGGCGGCGCAGCGCGTCGTCGTACGCGGTGGTGACGACCGCGTTGAGCGCCGGGTTGAGGCGCTCGATGCGTTCGATCGCGTGGCACACGACTTCCTCGACGCTGAGCTCGCCGGACCGGACGAGCTCGGCCTGCGCGGTCGCGTCGAGGCGGTCCAGCTCGGTCAGCCCGGTGGTGGTGATCGACATGGCCCCTTCCCCTTTCAGCCCAGTGTCGGGGTTGCGGACCGTCAGCGCACCGGGTGAAGCGGTTACGTTCCGTTGACGTAATCTCTGCGTGTGCCAGCCAACGAGACCGTGACGTCGCTGCCGACGGTGACCGCGACCAGCTACGTGCTGCCGTTGCGGGAGGGCGGGTCGCTGCCCGCGATCGTCGAGGCGGACGACCTCGGGACCTATGTGCTCAAGTTCCACGGCGCCGGCCAGGGGCCGAAGGCGCTGGTGGCGGAGGTGATCGCCGGCGAGCTGTTCCGGCGGCTCGGGCTTCGGGTGCCGGAGCTGAAGCTGATGGAGCTCGACCCGGTGATCGGCAGGTCCGAGCCGGACGAGGAGGTCCAGGACCTCCTGGTGCGCAGCGGCGGCCTGAATCTGGCCGTCGACTTCCTCCCGGGCTCCTTCGGGTACGACGGATCCATCGGCCGGCCGGACGACGTGGAGGCGGCCCGGATCCTGTGGCTGGACGCGTTCGTCGCCAATGTCGACCGGTCCTGGCGCAACACGAACCTGCTGGTCTGGCACCGCCAACTGTGGCTGATCGACCACGGCGCGGCGCTGTACTTCCACCACTCGCCGTCCTCGACGCCGGAGAAGTTCGCCGCGACGCCGTACGACGCCGATGACCACGTGTTCGCCGACGTCGTACCGCTGGTGGCGAAGATCGACGCGGAGCTGGCGGCGGCGATCACGCCGGAGCTGCTGGCCGAGGTCGTGTCGCTGGTGCCGGACGTGTGGCTGGCCGACCCGGCCGCGGACCGGGAGCGGTACGTCGGGCACCTGCTGGCGCGGGTCGCGGACCGGACCGCCTGGCTGCCGGGAGGTGCCGCGTGAAGGCGCCGTACGAGTACGCCGTGCTGCGCGCGGCGCCGCGGGTCCAGCGCGGGGAGTTCGTCAACGTCGGCGTGCTGCTCTACTGCCGGGCGCGTGACTTCCTGCAGGCGAAGTGGGACGTGGACGCCGGCCGGCTGCGCGGGCTCGACCCGGACGTCGACGTCGACGCGGTCTGCGCGTCGCTGAAGCACATCCGCGAGATCTGCGCCGGCGACCGGTCGGCCGGCCCGGCGGCCGCGACGAGCATCGGCGAACGGTTCCGCTGGCTGGCCGCGCCGCGCAGCACCGTCGTGCACGCCGGCCCGATCCACGGCGGCCTCACCGACGACCCGGAGGCCGAGCTCGAACGCCTCCTGGACGTCTTCGTGCGTTAGTCCCCGCGACACCGCGCGGAGGTGCGGTCGCAGCGCGTGCGCGGGACGCTACCTGGAGCCCACACCGCCCACGTGAAGGGACCAGCGATGCGTCGTCTCCCGCTCCGCCCGATGGCGGTGCGGTTCCCGATCCCCCGGCCGTCCGTACGCCTCGGGACCGGGGGCGGGGCGGAGTCTCAGGCCGGTCGCACGAGTCGCACACCGAGAGCGATGTAGTACACCGCCATCGGTGTGCACCTTCCGTCCGAGTTCCCGAACCCAACGACCGCAGGTGCCCCGGTCGGAACAGGCTGGTCGCCGCTGGCTGTGGATAAGTCCCGACGCGAGCTGCACTACTGCGAGGGCGCGAACTCGCTGGTGCTCCACTGCGGCTGGGGTCTCAGCCCGCCGAGCGTCTTCGTACCCTCGGCCACGACCTGGGATACGAAGGTGCCGGACTGGCTGCGCGGCCGGCAGGACGGGATCGTGGGCCGGATCGAGACGCACAGCGGCCACGTGGTCGCGTCCGCTGACTGGGCGTACTGACCTCCAACCGTTGACCTGGCGCCGATCGGCTGCCGATGCTGTGGCTGGAACCTCTCCCCCCGCCCGGCCTTGGAGGACCGAATGCTTACGCCTGACATCAGTGCCACCCTCTACCGCGGAGTGCGCGAACGCGTTACCGCGGCCGCCCGGACCTTGTCCGCCGACCAGCTGGCGACCGTCGTACCGGCGTGCCCGCTGTGGACCGTGCGTGACCTGCTCGCCCACCAGGCAGGCGTCGCACGGGACTTCGTGGACGGCAGGGTCGAGGGTGCCCCGTCCCCCGCCTGGACCGCGGTGCACGTCGACTCGCGCCGCGACCGGCCGATCGGCGACGTGCTGGACGAGTGGGAGGAGTACGGGACCCAACTGGAGGACGTCGTACGGGCCGGGGACCGTCCCGGCCGGCTGCTGAACAACCCGTACGTCGAAGCCGGCGTGCACTGCGCGGACCTCAACGCCGTGATCCCCGTCGGCCGGCCCGACCGTGAGGTACAGCTCGCGGCGCTGGACTTCTGTCTGAACCACAACAAGGGCGACGAGCCGGGGATCCTGCACCTGATCACGGAGGAGGCCGGCTACAAGGTCGGCGGCGGCGAGCTGTCCGCCGAGGTGATGGTGGACGAGTACGAGCTGTTCCGGGCCGTTTTCGGCCGCCGCAGCGCAGCGCAGATCGAGGCATGGTCCTGGACCGGCGACGCGTCCGCGTGGAGCACCCGACTCCCCCGGCTCCCGCAGACGAACACCGACCAGAAGGACTGACGACCGGACCTGTGGACAACCGCCGGGCCCCCGGCGGCAATGCTCCTATGTTCCGGGCATGAGCAAACAAGACATCGCAAAGTTCTGTACCGACCTCATAGTCCGGCGAGGTCCGCTGACCCTGGACGAGCTGGCCGGCCCGGTCAGTGCGGCCGGGCTGACCAAGGCTCGTAGCCCGCAGACCTCGATCAAGGCCGCTCTCGGCCAGAGCGCGGCCGTCGTGCGACTGCCGGACGACCGCTTCGACGCCGTGCGCCGGATACTCGACGGCTCGGTGCTGACCCACCGGGTGCGCTCCGCGACCGCCGGGCGCAGCGTGCTGTTCGCGGGGCACGAGCTCGGTCTGCTCGACGATCTGCTCTCTGCCGGTCCGGTGCCACTGGCGGGCGGCGGAGCCGTGCGTCGCTCCGACGGTGACGTCGAGGGGTTCGTGGGATCGCCGGGATGGTTGCCGGACGTGCCGGCGGGTGCACTGGTCGCGGTCCGCTTCAGCGGCGGCGGCTTGCGCGTCGAGCCGGTCGACACCGCCTCCGAGGTGCTTACGGAGCGTGCTGAGCGAGTGCGTGATGTCGTGGCGAAGCATGTGGGTGTGGTCGAGCCGCCGCCCGCGCGCTGGCGTTCCTACCCTGCCTACGGATACGACGACTGGCCGGACTACGGACAAACGCGGGCGACCTGGCGCGGCGCCTTCACCCGCGCCGTACTCCACGCACTCGTCGAGTGTCCCGACCTGCTCGCGGAACCGGTGCCTCCGCTGGACGAGGTGCTGCGCCTGCCGGAGCTGTCCTGGCGTGACCTGTGGACCGGCCGCGCGCGTGACGGGATCAGCGGCTCACCGACGACCTGCAGTCTCACGCTGCACGGGGTGCCGACCGGGCTGCGAGCCGCGCTCGAGGAACGCGCGAAGCTGTCCGGCGTGCCCGTCGGCGAGCTCACGGTGCTGCAGCTCGCCGCGGCCACGTTCCGCTGGGAGGACCCGTGCCGCCACGACGTCGAGCAGGCCTTCGTCGACCGGTATGCGCGAGACCAGCGCAACGCCGCCCAGCGGCGGTACGACGAGCTCGCCTACGAGTCCGCGTACGACGCCCTGGAGGCATTCGAGCCGGATCCGTTCGGTGATCCGGCACTGGAGAGCCCGGACCTCGACGGGGTGCTGAGTCAGGGCCGGTCGTCGAGTTGAGCGAGCAGGGTCTTGGGGGCGATGCAGCGGTAGGCGTGCTCGACGAGGTCCTCGACGTGCGGCCAGTCGACGTCGAGGTCGAGATAGACGCCGAGCCAGCCGCGGTGGCCGACGTACGGCGGGCGGAAGAAGTGCTCCGGGTCGGCGGCGACCAGGTCCTCCTGGACGCCGGGCGGCGCCGCGCACCAGAACGCCACCCGGTCGTCGTGGTGCTGGTCGGCGTACATGACGAAGGTCTTCCGGTCGCGGACGAACCAGGTCGGCTCGCCGTGGCTCGGGCGTTCGGTCGTCTCGGGCAGCGCCAGGCAGATCGCGCGGACGCGGTCGAGCGGGTCCATGCCGGCCCGGCGTCAGGCGTCGAGCGCCGCGGACACGACGTCGCGGGCCTGGTCGAAGACCTGGTCCAAGTGCTCGGCGCCGCGGAACGACTCGCCGTAGATCTTGTAGACGTCCTCGGTGCCGGACGGCCGCGCCGCGAACCACGCCGACTCGGTGGTGACCTTGAGACCGCCGATCGGGGCACCATTGCCGGGTGCGGTGGTCAGCCGGGCGGTGATGGGCTCGCCGGCGACCTCGGTGGCGGTGACGTCCTCCGGCCGCAGGGCGGCCAGCCGGGCCTTCTGCTCGCGGGTGGCCGGCGCGTCCACGCGGGCGTACGCCGACTCGCCGAACCGCTGCGTCAGCTTGCGGTGCGCGGCCGACGGCGACTCGCCCGTCACCGCGGTGATCTCGGCGGCGAGCAGTGCGAGGATGATGCCGTCCTTGTCGGTGGTCCAGACGGTGCCGTCGTGCCGCAGGAAGCTGGCGCCGGCGGACTCCTCGCCGCCGAACCCGACCGTCCCGTCCAGCAGTCCGGGCACGAACCACTTGAACCCGACCGGCACCTCCCACAGCCGCCGGCCCAGGTCGGCGACCACCCGGTCGATCAGCGAGGACGACACCAGCGTCTTGCCGACGGCGACGTCGGCACCCCACCGGCGCCGCCCGAACAGGTACGAGATCGCGACCGCGAGGTAGTGGTTCGGGTTCATCAGCCCGGCGTCCGGCGTCACGACGCCGTGCCGGTCCGCGTCGGCATCGTTGCCGGTGGCAACGTCGTACGACGAGCCCTCGTCACGCATCTGGGCGACCAGCGAGGCCATCGCGTACGGCGAGGAGCAGTCCATCCGGATCTTGCCGTCGTGGTCCAGGGTCATGAACCGCCAGGTCGGGTCCACCCGCGGGTTCACCACGGTCAGGTCGAGGTTGTGACGCTCGGCGATCGCCGCCCAGTAGTCGACGCTGGCACCCCCGAGCGGGTCGGCACCGATCCGCACTCCCGCGGATCGGATCGCCTCCAGGTCGAGCACCTGCGGCAGGTCGTCCACGTAGTGGCCCACGAAGTCGTACTCCCCCACCGCGGCGCGGGCGCGTTCGAACGGGACCCGCTTCACACCGTCCAGCCCGGCCGCGATCAAGTCGTTGGCGCGGGTGGCGATCCAGCCGGTGGCGTCGGAGTCCGCCGGGCCGCCGTGTGGCGGGTTGTACTTGAAGCCGCCGTCACGCGGAGGGTTGTGCGACGGCGTCACGACGATGCCGTCGGCGTGCGCGTCGTCGCCGCGGTTGAGCCGCAGGATCGCGTGCGAGACGGCCGGGGTCGGGGTCAGCCGGTCGGCGCTGTCCACCAGGACCTGGACGTTGTTCGCGACCAGCACCTCCAGGGCCGTCCGCCAGGCCGGCTCGGACAGCGCGTGGCTGTCCCGGCCGATCAGCAGCGGGCCGTCCGTGCCCTGGCCCGCGCGGTACTCGCAGATCGCCTGGGTGATCGCCAGGATGTGCGTCTCGTTGAAGGCACCGTCGAGGCTGGAACCGCGATGGCCCGACGTACCGAACACGACCTTCTGGGCCGGGTCGGTGACGTCGGGCGTGATCGCGTCGTACGCCTCCAGCAGTGCGGTGACGTCGATCAGGTCTTCGGGCTGAGCGGGCTGTCCGGCGCGTGGGTGCATACCGTCCATCCTGCCCATACCCGGGCCGTTCTGTCCGCCCCCGCCACCAGAACGGCCCGGCTAGAGGTCCGCGGCGGCCGGGATGAGGTCGCGGGCGAACAGCTCGATCAGCTTCGGGTCGTGGACGCCGGGGATGGAACCGATCACGTCGTCGATGCCGAGACCCGACAACCGCCGCAGGGTCGCCAGCAGCTCGTCCGCCTTCTCCCCGGAGCTGCCGACGTCGAGCGTGGTGTAGGCGGTCTTCGTGATCTCGTCGTACGAGCGGCCCTCGTTCTCGCAGTGCTCGCGCAGGATGCCGAGCTTGCGCTCCAGGTCCGGGGTGTCGAACAGGTTGCAGGCGTCGGCGTACTTCGCGACCAGCCGCAACGTCTTCCTCTCACCGCCACCGCCGATCATGATCGGCGGGTGCGGCTTGGACAGCGCCTGCGGCACGTTCAACAGGCGTTCGGCGTGCACGTGCCTGCCCTGGTACGACGAGTCGTCGCCGGACCACATCCGCAGGCAGAGCTGGAGCGCGTCCTCGAGCAACTCGAAGCGTTCCGCGACCGGCGGGAACGGGAAGCCGAGACCGCGCGACTCCTCCTCGTTCCAGCCTGCACCGATACCGAGGATGGCGCGGCCGCCGGAGAGCACGTCGAGGGTGGTGATCGTCTTCGCGAGCAGGCCCGGTTGCCGGTAGTGCACGCCGGTCATCACCGTGAGCAGCTTGACCCGTTCGGTGTGCGCGGCCAGGTAGCCCAGCGTCGTGTAGGCCTCGAGCATGTCGTTCTCGGCCGGGCCTATCACGCGGATCTGGAAGAAGTGGTCCATCACGGCCAGGTACTCGAACCCGGCCTGGTCGGCGTCGCGGGCGATCGCGGCGAGATCCGCGCCGAGCCGGGACGTACCGCCGGGGAAGGTGAAGTCGGGGATCTGCAGGCCGAGTTTCATCAGGAGGGCTCCTCATGGAAACGGTGCGCCCGCGCGCTCCGGGCGGGTCGCCACCCAACTTACCTAGCCGGACAACTGTTTGGATCGACAGTTGTGATCCGCGCCACCGTGACTACTTTCCGTGTTCGCCGGCGTCGGCAAGGATCAGCGGTCGCCCAGCCTCCCGAGCAGGTCGCGCTCGCGTTCGGGGCTGAGGCCGGCGGAACGTTCCCGGTCCAAGCCCCGCTCGCGCTCCCAGGCGAGCGTGTCCGCGACCAGCTCCGCGCGCGGCCGGTGCCGCAACCCGGCGGTCCGTGCGGCGGCTCCGCTGCGCGCGGACCAGCCCTCGTACCCTGGCTCGACCAGCCACATCGTCAGCGAGTCCGGGCCCATGTACTGCTCGACCTTCTGCTCCACCACCCAGCTCGGGTGCGCCAGCACGACCGGCCCGGTGTGCCCGCCGATCTCGCGGCACAGTGCGATCCACTGCCCGAACGAGACCACCGGCCCGACCGTGTCGAAGATCCCGGTGCGGCCATGCTGCGCGCCGTCGAGGATCCACGCGGCCAGATCGCGCACGTCGACGACCGAGGTCGGCAGGTCCGGGGTGTCCGGCACCAGCATCGCCTCCTGCGGTGCCCGCGCAGCCCGCGCCACCCAGGCACCGGACCGGTCGGTGTCGTCGCCGGGGCCGCCGATCAGCCCGGAGCGGGCGATCACGAGCTTGTTGCCAACGGCATCGATTGACGCCAGCTCGCACGCCACCTTGGCCTCGCCGTACTGCTCCCGGTCCGCCACGTCGGCGTCGGTCGGCGAGAGCAGCGGCGCGGACTCGTCGGCGCCCGGTGTGGCGTGCGAGGCGTACACGTTGCCCGACGACACGTACGTCCAGTGCTCGGCCCGGTCGCCCAGGGCCGCGAGCGCGCCGCGCACGAACCCGGGCTGCCAGGACACCTCCACGACCGCGTCCCAGTCGCGGCCGGCCAGGTCGTCGTACGCCGAAGGCTCGGAGCGGTCGGCCGCGACCAGCGTCGCGCCGTCCGCGACCGGACCGCTCTCGCCGCGCGCGAGGCAGGTCACCCGGTGCCCTCGTTCGAGAGCCTGCCGCGCGACCTCACGCCCCAGCCACGCAGTACCACCCAGAATCAGAACGTCCACGGCACCACCCAACCAGCCGCGGGGCCGCGAGCGAACCGCGTTCGCCCAGAGCGCATCCGCTCAGAGCGGACCAAGGGGGTCGATCCACTCGATGACGGTCGCGCCGGCGTGGCCGTGTACGGCGATCATCGACTCCACGCTCTCCCACACCGTGGTCGTCGGGTAGTCGCCGTGCCAGCGCAGCGCGGCCGATCTGTCGGTGAACTCGACCCCCTCGGCCACCACGCCGGTCCCACTGACGCCGGACACGTCCACGTGCCGGACCAGCCGGAACCGTCGCGGGCTCATCGAGGTGTCACGTCCCACAGGCGTTCGCCGGGCAGCGGACGGGTCGGGGCCGGAGCGGAACCGTCGGGCAGCGGGTCGGTGGTGATCCGCAGCCCGGTGAAGCGACGCGACATCGCCTCGGCGTACCGGGCGGCGAGCTCGGCGTCGGCCCGGTAGTTCGCAATCACGTGCTCCCCGAACCAGACGCGCACCCAGGCGCGTGGCGGGACCGGACTGGCAGGCTCGGGGTCCTGTGAGGCGGGTGTGCCTGACACGTCGATCACTTCCACTCGTGTGGCGGGTTGGCTTCACCGGTGTGACGGCGTCCATAGCGGTTCATGACGCGGATCACGAAGTGTCCGATGCGTTCGGTAGCGTCGCGGTTGCGCAGGACACCAACCACGAGAATCGGGGCGGTGATGGGGACGCGAGTCGAGACGACGGCCTACGGGGCCGCCGCGCTCAACCGGCTGCGCGACGTCGTCGCCGAGCGCAAACGCGACGACCCGATGACCCCGGTGACCGTGCTGCTGCCGAACAACACCGCCGGCCTGGCCGCCCGCCGGCATCTCGCCGCCGGCCTCGGTGACGGGCGCCCGGGCGTCACCGCGCTGCACCTCGCGACCCTCCCGCGGCTGGCCGAGCAACTCGCCGCGCCGTCCCTGGCGCCCCGGCGTCCGGCGACCCGGCCGGTGCTGGCCGCGGCCTGGCGGTCCGCGCTCGGCGAAGCGCCCGGGCTGTTCGCCGAGGTGGCCGAGCACCCGGCGACGATCCAGGCCCTGGCCGCCGCGCACACCGAGCTGCGCGACCTCACCGGCGCCGCGCTCGACGCCGTCGCCGCGACCTCCCCGCTGGCCGCCGACCTGGTCCGGCTGCACCGCCGGGTCACCGCGTCGCTCGCGTCCGGATGGTTCGACCCGACGGACCTGCTGCGCGCGGCGACCGCGCGGATCGAGGCCGACCCGGGGCCGGTGGCCGAGCTGGGCGCGCTGGTGCTCTACCTGCCACAGGACCTGACCCGGGCCGAGGCCGGGTTCGTGTCGGCGCTCGCGGTGTCCGGGGACCTGACCGTGGTCGCCGCGCTGACCGAGGTGCGCCGCGCCGACCGGGCGGTACGACGATCGCTCGAGCTGCTCGGCGCCGGCCTGCCCGCGACGGCGGATCCGGTCCGCCCGACCGCGACGCGGGTGCTGAACGCGTCCGACGCCGACGACGAGGTGCGCTGCGTCGTCCGAGAGCTGGTGGGTGTGCTGACCCGGACCCCGGCGCACCGGGTCGCGGTTCTCTACGCCGCCGAGTCGCCGTACGCGCGACTGCTGCACGAGCACCTGGCCGCGGCCGGGATCACCGCGAACGGCCCGGGAACCCGGCCAGTGCACGAGCGGGCGGTGGCGCGGACGCTGCTCGAGGTGCTGGCGCTGACCGACCACGACCTGCCGCGCGCGGACCTGTTCCGGGCGCTGGCGAGCGCACCGGTGCGGGACTTCACCGGAGAGCGGATCCCGGTGTCGCCGTGGGAGCGGGTGTCCCGTGCGGCGGGCGTCGTACGAGGTGACGACTGGGCGCAGCGGCTGACCCGGTACGCCGCGACCGAACGCGCCGCGGCCGGTGCGGAGAACGCGGCCGAGGACTCGCACCCCGGCGTCGCGCCGCGCGCGGTGCGGACCGCCGACCAGGCCGAGCGGCTGCGCGAATCGAGCTGCGCCACCGGCTGGCCGTCGCGGCCGCCGAGCCGACCTGGGCGGGACTGGCCGCGTCGGTGCTCGAGCTGTACGACGCGCTGCTCGGCGAGACGGACCGCCTGCCCGGTGAGGAGCAGTACGCGGCCGCCGCGGTGCGGACCGCGCTGCGCGGGCTCGCGACCCTGGACGAGCTGGCCGTGCGCGCGTCCCTGACCGTGCTGCGCGATGTGCTGGACCTGGAGCTGCGGCAGTCACTGCCGCGGGTCGGGACCTTCGGCAACGGGGTGCTGGTCGCGCCGCTGTCGGCGAGCGTCGGGCTGGACGTGGACGTGGTGTACGTCGTCGGCCTGGCCGAGGACCTGTATCCCGGCCGGCTGCACACCGACGCGCTGCTCCCGGAGGCCGCCCGGCAGGCCGCGGACGGCGGCCTGGCGCTGTCCCGCGACCGGCTCGACGCGCGACACCGGCACCTGCTCGCCGCGTTCGCCGCCGGCTCCCGCGAGGTGGTCGCGTCGTTCCCGCGCGGCGACCTGCGCCGGTCCAGTCACCGGCTGCCGAGCCGCTGGCTGCTCCCGAGCCTGCGCGACCTGGCCGGCGACAAGCGGCTGGCCGCGACGCACTGGGACGAGCCGTCGTACGGACCCGCGATGCACACCTCGGCGTCGTACTCGGGCTCCCTGGTCACCGCGCCCCCGGCCACCGGCCAGGAGTGGCGCGTCCGCGCCGTCGCCGCCGGCCGGCCACTGGACGACGAGGTGCTGACCGCGACCCGGTCGTTGCTCACGGCAAGGAGATCCGCCGGGTTCACCCGGTACGACGGGAACCTCGCGGGCGTGGACGGCCTGCCGGACTACGCCCGGGAGGACCGCGCGATCTCGCCGACCGCGCTGGAGTCGTACGCGTCCTGCCCGCACGCGTTCTTCGTCGAACGGCTGCTCAAGGTCGAGCCGGTCGAGCAACCCGAGGACCTGCTGGTGATCAGCCCGATCCAGATCGGCAACCTGGTCCACGAAAGCATCGATGCCCTGGTCACCGAACTGAAAGACGAGCTGCCGGCCGGTGGCGCGCCGTGGACGGACGCGCAGCGGGCCCGGCTGGTCGAGATCGCGCAGGCGAAGGCGGACGAGTTCGAGGCGGAGGGCCTCACCGGGCACCCGCGGCTGTGGCAGCGCGAGAAGGCGCGGATCATGGCCGACCTGGCCTGGCTGCTGACCGACGACGACGCCTGGCGGGCGCAGCGCCGCGCGACCGTGGTGGCGACCGAGCTGCGGTTCGGGTTCGACGGCACACCGCCGGTGGAGATCGCGGTGCCGTCCGGCCGGGTGCTGCTGCGCGGCAGCGCCGACAAGATCGATGTCGGCGGCAACGGAACCGTCTACGTCACGGACGTGAAGACCGGCAGCGCGTCGCGGTTCGAGGGCATCGACACCGACCCGGTGGTGGCGGGGACGAAGCTGCAGCTGCCGGTCTACGCGTACGCCGCGCGGACGGCGCTCGGCGACCCGGGGCTGCCGGTGGAGGCGTCGTACTGGTTCGTGCGGAAGGACCGCGGCAAGCGGATTCCGGTGAATCTCACGCCCGAGGTGGAGGCGCGGTACGCCGACACGCTGGACGTGATCGTGTCGTCGATCGCCGCCGGTCTGTTCCCGGCCAAGGCGCCGGAGGTCGCGGACTTCGCCTGGGTGCAGTGCCCGTACTGCAACCCGGACGGCCTCGGGCACAGCGAGGTCCGGGCCCGCTGGGACCACAAACGCTTCGACCCCGCCCTGGAGCGGCTGGTGCGGTTGGTCGAGCCCGGCGTCCTCGAGGAGCGGGCCGATGACTGAGCTGTACGACGGCGCCGCGCGCGACCGGATCCGGACCGACACCGGCGCGACCCTGTTCGTCGAGGCCGGCGCCGGGTCCGGGAAGACCACCGCGCTGGTGGAACGGATCCGTGCGTTGGTGCTCACCGACCGGGTGCCGCTGAGCGCGATCGCCGCGGTCACGTTCACCGAGAAGGCCGGGGCGGAGCTGCGCGACCGGCTGCGGGTGGAGTTCGAGAAGGCGTTCTACGACAACCGGTACGACGGCGGCTCGGCGGAGCTGGCCGAGCTCGCGGAGGAGGCGCTGGACGACCTGGACTCGGCGTCGATCGGGACGCTGCACTCGTTCGCGCAGCAGCTGCTCACCGCGCACCCGGTGGAGGCCGGGCTGCCGCCGATGATCGAGGTGCTGGACGAGGTCGGGTCCTCGGTGGCGTTCGAGGAACGCTGGGCCGAGCTGCAACGCACGCTGCTGGACGACGACGAGATCGCACAGCCGCTGCTGCTGGCGATGGCGGCCGGGGTCGAGCTGCGGCACGTGCGGTCGCTGGCGAAGCTGTTCGGCAACGACTGGGACCTGATCGGCGAGCGCGTGCTGGCCACCGAACCGGACCCGGTCGCGGTGCCGGACGTCGCGCCGCTGGTCGCCGAGGCGGCCCGGATCGCCGAGGAGATCGCCGACTGCCGCGACCCGGGCGACCGGCTGATGCCGAAGGTGACCGAGCTCCGCGACTTCGGCGTACTGCTCGCGGCGGCGAGCGACCCGGAGACGCGGCTCGCGGTGCTGCAGTCGGTGCGCGGGCTGAAGTTCGGCCTCGGCCGGAAGGCCAACTGGCCCGACATCGAGCGGGTCCGCGCGGACTGCGTGGCCCTGGTGGAGCGCGCGACGGCGATGGTCGACACCGTGCTCGACGGTTGCCTGCGGCAACTGTCGTGCTGGGTGGCGCGGCGGGTGCTGGAGTCGGCGGAGCTGCGCCGGGCCGAGGGACGGCTGGAGTTCCACGACCTGCTGGTGCTGTCCCGCGACCTGCTGCGCCGCGACGCCGCGGTGCGGGCCGCGCTGCAGGAGCGGTACCAGCGGCTGCTGCTGGACGAGTTCCAAGACACCGACCCGATCCAGATCGAGCTGGCCGCGCGGATCGCGGGTGGCGCCGGCGCGGAGCAGGTGGACTGGCGCGACGTGGACGTACCGGCGGGGCGGCTGTTCGTGGTGGGCGACCCGAAGCAGTCGATCTACCGGTTCCGCCGGGCCGACATCGCGACGTACCTCTCCGCGCAGCAGACGTTCGGCGAGACCGTCGCGCTGACGACGAACTTCCGCACCGTGCCGCCGGTGCTGGACTGGGTGAACACGGTCTTCGGACAGCTGATCCAGCCGGTGGACGGCGCCCAGCCGTCGTACCAGTCCTTGATGCCGCACCGCACGGTCGCGCCACCGCCCGAGCCCGAGCCGGCGCCGGGACCGCCGGAGCAGCTCACCCTGTTCGCGGACGATGCCGCCGCGGGCGGTCCGGCGGTCGTCGTACTGGGGGCCCACGAGCACGCGGACCTGCCGCGGGCGCAGGCGTCGGTGCTGCGGGAGCGGGAGGCGGCCGACGTGGCGGCCGTCGTACAACAGGCTTTGCGGGACGGGTGGCAGGTCTGGGACACGCGGCGGCGGGAGTGGCGCGCGGCCGGGCCGGGCGACATCGCGGTGCTGGTGCCGGCGCGGACGTCGCTGCCGTTCCTGGAGGACGCGCTGGACTCGGCTGGGGTGCCGTACCGGGCCGAGGCCAGCTCGCTGGTCTACCAGTCCGCCGAGGTGCGCGACCTGCTCGCGTGCGCGCGGGCACTGGCCGACCCGAGCGACCAGCTCGCGGCGGTGACGGCGCTGCGGTCGCCGCTGTTCGGCTGCGGCGACGACGACCTGTTCACCTGGAAGCGCGACGGCGGGTCGTTCACGATCACCGCGCCGGTGCGCGACGAGCTCGCGTCGCATCCGGTCGGCGCGGCGATGACCTGGCTGCGGCGGGCGCACTACGAGGCGCGGTGGTTGTCGCCGAGCGAGGTGCTGGCCTCGATCATCGCGGACCGCCGGATGCTGGAGGTCGCCGCGGACGGGCCGCGCGCCCGGGACGCGTGGCGGCGGCTGCGGTTCGTGGTCGACCAGGCGCGGGCGTGGTCGGAGGTCGAGCACGGCGGCCTGCGCGGGTACCTGGCGTGGGCCGCGCACCAGGGCGAGGAGGCGTCGCGGGTCGCGGAGGCCGTGCTGCCGGAGACCGACGCGGACGCGGTCCGGGTGATGACGGTGCACGCGGCGAAGGGGCTGGAGTTCCCGATCGTGGTGCTGTCCGGGATGACCGCGAAGCCGAACCGGCAGCGCGGGGTGCAGGTGCTGTGGCCGCCCGGCGGCGGGTACGCGGTGAAGCTGCGCGCCACCGTGCAGACCGAGGACTTCGACCTGGTCCAGCCGCTGGACGAGCAGATGGACGACCATGAGCGCCGCCGGCTCCTCTACGTGGCCGCCACCCGCGCCCGGGACCACCTCGTCGTGTCCCTGCACCGCGGCACGTCCAACCAGGCCCGCAGCAACGCCGAGCTGCTGGCCGCGGCCGGCGCGGCCGAGGCGGGTGCGGTCCGCTTCACCGGCCGCCCGGAGCCGGCCGCCACACCCGAGACAGCGGTCGCCGCGCCTCCCCCGTCGTACGACGAGTGGCTGCGGCGCGCGACGGCGGCCCGCGACGCGAGCCGGCGGAAGTCCGCGCAGAGCGCGTCGGGCCTGGAGGGCACCGATCCCGAGGTCGTGCTGCGTATGTCCGGGGGCGACGGCGACGGGCTCGCGGCCGGCATCGCCAAAGGCGGACGGGACGTGGAGCTGCCGCCGTGGTCGAAAGGCCGCTACGGCACCGCCGTCGGGCGCGCCGTGCACGCCGTCCTGCAGGAGGTCGACCTGGCGACCGGCGCCGGCCTGGAGGGAGCGGTCGCCGCGCAGAGCGTCGCGGAGGGAGTCGTCGAGTACGCGTCCGTGGTGGCGCAGCTGGCCCGCTCCGCGCTGGCGTCGGACGTCGTACGACGGGCCGCGGCGCGGCAGCACTGGCGCGAGTCGTACGTCGGGACGGTGCAGCCGGACGGCTCGGTGCTGGAGGGGTTCATCGACCTCATGTACCGCGAGGACGACGGGTCGCTGGTCGTCGTCGACTACAAGACCGACGCGGTGCCCGCGGGTGCGCTGCCGTCGCGGGTCGCCTACTACGCGCCGCAGCTGCGGACCTACGCCGATTCGGTACGACGTGCCGGCGCGCAGGTGTCGGGCGCGGTGCTGCTGTTCCTCAACCCCGCCGGCGCGAGCGCGCACGAGGTGCCGGACCGCCCGGTGATCGGAACGCCATGACAGAGACCGGCAACTTCTGGGACGCGGAGTTCAGCAAGGGCCGATATGTGGAGTCCGCGCCGATCGGGTTCGTGGACGAGATCGTCGCGGCGGCCTTCGCGGCCGGGATCGACCACGGCCTCTACGTGGGGTGCGGGAACGGACGCAACTACCGCCCGCTGGTCGCCGCCGGGCTCGACCTGATCGGCCTCGACGTGTCGCCGGTCGCGATCCGGCAGCTGACAGCACGCATGCCGGAGCGGGCCTCGCGGCTCGTCACGGGCGACCTGTCCGCGCTGCCGGCCGGCGAGACGTATCCGCTGGTCGTCGCGATCCAGGTGCTGCACCACGGCGACCGCGAGCAGTCGCACCGGCTGCTGGCCGACACCGTCGCGCGGGTCGGTCCGGGCGGTATGCTCGCGATCGGCATCGAGACCGTCGGCACCGATGTGTACGAACGGCACGAGGTGCTCGAGCGGGCCGAGGACGGGTCGTACACGATCCGGTACCTGGAGTCGTCCGGCGAGCTCGTGACGCACTTCCGGACGGTCCGCGGGGTGCACCTGGAGCTCGCCGCCGCCGGGCTGGTCCCGCAGATGCTGATGCAGCCCCGGTCCGCGTGGCGTACGCCGCCCGAACGCGGCCAGACCCTCGAACTGGAAGGCATCTACCGGCGTCCAATGACCTGAGCACGCCAGAGCACAAGACGATCGTGACGATGCTGGCCGCCGGCCGCCCCGTCTGGCACGTCGCCGCCGTGACGAAGTCCCACGCCCACCAAGCGGCTGCCGCCCGGCCGGTTCTGGTCGCCTCCGGCGGCCCTTACAAGTGGACGCTCCCGATGGCCAGCGAGGCACTCGACCGACCGTCATTGCCGATCGACTTGGTTCCACAGATTGGCCTTTCGACCTGCGTTGACCTTGAACGTGCGGTAGAATCGATGACGTGTTCGACGGTGAGGTCATGGAGCTCGACGCGGCTGGGGCGATCGCCACGGCCGCGGAGCTGCGCGCCACCGCGGACCGTGCCGAGGCCAAGCTGCTGGAGGTCGCGGCGCACTTCGCCGACCTGAATCCCGAACCCCACCCCGAGGACCTGAGCGGTGACGTGCTGCCCGGGATGGAGCAGACCCGGGTCTACGGCGGCGAGGGCTGTCCTGAGGTAGCCGAGTTCGCGCCCGTCGAGTTCGGCGCCGCGCTCGGGATGTCGTCCGGAGCCGCCGCGCAGCTCATAGGGGACGCGCTCGCGTTGCGGCACCGGTTCCCCAAGACCTGGGCGCGAGTGCACGCCGGTGAGGTGCCGTCCTGGCGGGCCCGCAAGATCGCGTCCGGGTGCCTGACCGCTTCCCGGGCGGTCGCCGCGCTCGTCGACACCACGGTGGCGCCGATCGCCGAGAAGGTCACGCCGTACCGGTTGGAGCGGATCCTGGTCGCCGCCACCCTGCACGCCGACCCGGCCGCCGCGAGGGCCGCGGTCGACCGGGCTGCCGACGACCGCGGGGTGTGGACCAGCCCGACCGACGTCTTCGGTACCAAGGACATCCACATCCGCGCAGCGGCCGGCGACGCCACCCGCTTCGACGCCTCCATCGGCCTGATCGCCGACTGCCTCGGCAGCCTCGGCGACACCAGCAGCGAGAACCAGCGCCGCGCCAAGGCCGTCGGCTGGATCGCCAACCCCCAAGCAAGCCTCAACCTGTGGGACCACATCCAACAGCTCGAGGACCTCACAGCGGAGAACGACCACCACAGCGCCACGACGGACCAGCCGCCCATCACGACCGCCGAAGCCAAAACCGCGGGCACGGCGATCGCGGCCAGGCCGACGACCGAGTCGGTGGCGGAGACGCTGCTAAGGCTGCGCGATACCGACGGCTGGTTCGTCCTACCACGCGGTGAGCGCGGTCGGCGCGGCGCGAACGACAACGGCGACCGCGCTGGCACCGGCTCGCGCCCGGGACACCGCTGCGGGACGAGCGGCGCGGGCGGGCCGACGGTGTACGTGCACCTCACCCAGGACGCCCTCGCCACTGGTGCCGGGGTCGTGCGAGTGGAAGGAGCGGGGACCGGAAGCCGGGACGGGCTGAGCCCGATCTGGGTCAGCCAGCTGGCTGAGCTCGTCGGGCACACCAAGTTCACCGTGAAGCCGGTGATCGACCTGGCCGACCGGATCAGCGTCCACGCTTACGAGATACCCGACCGGATCCGCGAGCGCGTCCAGCTGAAGTACCCGACCTGCATGTTCCCCTGGTGCCACCGGCCGGCTATCGGCTGCGACCTCGACCACGTCGTCCCGTACGACGACACCGGGCCACCCGGCCAGACCGCGACGGACAAGCTCCTGCCAGGCTGCCGCCTGCACCACCGGGTCAAGACGCTCGGCCGCTGGCGATGCCGGCGCCTGGACGACGGTGCTGTCGAGTGGACCAGCCCGCACGGCCTGCGCTACCGCGTCGACCACACCGGCACCCACCGGCTCCCGTAACCGGCGGGCACTGCCGTCTGCCCGCAGACCGGTCCGTGAACCGGTCATACCTCCTTGAAGCGGTAGTTCGGCTTGACGACCGCGTTGACGAAGGAGCCCGGGCTCGATGCGCCGAGCAGGCGGCGGTGGACGAACTCGGGGACGTCGAAGTAGTGGTACACGCCGCCGCCGGTGAACTCGATCTCCAGCACCTGCGACAACGCGTCGTACCCGACGGACACGAGGCTCGACGACTCCACCGGCCGCCGCCTCATGCGACCTCCTCGACCGCGGCCTGGGCAGGCTGGGTGCGGACGGCCTCGGCGGCGGCCGCGTAGCCGACGTACCGGATCGGCGGGCACGGGCCGAGCCAGACCGCGGTGACCCTGGGAGGCGCGCCGCGCAGGCTCAGCTCGTCCGCGGCGGGATCGGACACGCGCCCCAGCATTCCATCCACGCCAAGTTCCATCGACGCGACTCATGGAGCCCCTCACACGCATCGACGCGGACGTCTGCCCAGCCGGCACGAGCTCCCGTGGTCGAGGTCGGCCGGCGCGTGACACCGGGTCCGGTCGACGTCATACGCAACGACGACGCCCCTTGGCACGCAGCAGGCCGTCGAGCACCTCGCGACCCTCAGCCACCGGTCCATCGCCTTCATCGACGGCGCCACCAACCCCGGTGCCGAACAAAGGGCCGACGGGTACCGCGCTGCGATGAAAGCCCACCGCCTGAGCCGGCACATTCGCCTGATCCCGGGCGGTTACACCGAAGAGGCCGGCGCCGCCGCAGCCCGAGAGCTCCTCTCCGGCCCGCAGCTCCCCACTGCCGTGGTGCAGCCAACGACCTGTGTGCCATCGGACTCTTGGACACCGTGCTGCGCGCAGGCGTCCGGGTACCCGACGACCTGTCCGTCGTCGGGTACGACGACTCACGCTTCGCCCGCCTTCCGGGAACCGACCTCACGTCGGTCCGTCAGGACATAGCTCTCATGGCCGAGCACTCGGTCCAGGCGATCATTGAGCGACTAGACCTCCCGCCACGAGAGAACAGGGACATCGCCATCGCTCCGCATCTCGTCATCCGTGGAACGACGTCGCGACCGAGGCCGTAACCAAACACCGGGACGATCGGTGTGCGAAGAGGCGGACGGACCCCTACCACCTGTATCCTCACGCGAGTGCTTTCGCCGAAACACGCCGCCGAACGTCACCAGACGAGGCCCGTGACCACACCGACCGCGCACCGCGGCGACATCCAGGGGATGCGTGCGGTCGCGGTGCTGCTGGTGATGCTCAACCACGCGGGCAGGCCGGATCTCGATCGCGGACTTCTACGCGCGCCGGGCCCGGCGGATCCTGCCCGCGGCGTCGGTCGCGCTGCTGGTGATCGTGCTGGCGGCGACCAAGGCGTACACCTATGTCCGGATCGACCAGGTGCTGGAGCACGTCACCTGGGCGGCATGCTTCGCGGCGAACATCCACTCCGCGCTGTCCGGGGCCGACTACTTCGCGGCCGACTCGTTCGTCTCGCCGGTGCAGCACTTCTGGTCGCTCGCGGTCGAGGAGCAGTTCTACCTGGTCTGGCCACCGGTGATCGCGCTGGTCCTGTGGACCGGAGGCCGGCACCGCGGCGACGGCCCGCCGGACCCGGTGCAGACCAGCAAGCGGCAGCGCCGCCTGGCTGTCGCGATCTCGCTGCTGTGCGCGGCGTCGCTGGCCTGGTCGGTCTGGCGGACCGGTGCCGAGCCGGCGATGGCGTACTTCTCCACCCTGACCCGTGGCTGGGAGCTCGGCACCGGCGCTCTGCTGGCGCTGTGCACCTCGCGGGTGGCCCGGCTGCCGAAGCAGCTCAAGCTCGGTGCCTCGTGGCTCGGCCTGGCCGCGATCGGCTACGCCGCGGTGACCTACTCCGCCACGACACCGTTCCCCGGCTACCACGCCGCGGTGCCGGTCTTCGGGGCGGCGCTCGTGCTGCTCGGCGGTACCGACGGACCGCGGTACGGCGCCGCGCTGCTGCTGGACCGCGCTCCGATGCGCTGGATCGGCGACATCTCGTACTCGCTGTACCTGTGGCACTGGCCGCTGCTGGTGATGCCACCGGCGTACCTCGAGCGTGACCTGAGACTGCGCGAGCGGGTCGCCCTGATGGCGGTCGCGATCGTGGTGGCATGGCTCAGCTACCGGTTCGTGGAGACGCCGGTGCGGCGGGCGAAGACGCTGTCCCGCAGCCGGCTGAAGGCGCTGGTGCTGTGGCCGGTCGCCGCCGCGGTGGTGGTCGCCGCCGTGTTCGGGGTCCAGACGCGCTTCGGCCGGGAGGCAATGGCCGACGTCCCGTACGTCGAACCGACCGTCGACCCGGAACCGGGCACCGTGCAGAACAGCTCGGACCCCGCGGTGAACGCGGCCGGTTTCGCCGCCGAGCTGGCCCGCGCCGACTACCCGCTGCCGCGCGGGCTGAAGCCGTTCCCGGGCGACCTCATCTCCGACAACTGGCGCCTGCCGGGCGTGTGCTGGGCGCAGACGACCG
>WNFV01004835.1_pt1 | contig 21314 bp, 18 predicted proteins | sample 5400101 | NCBI WGS metagenome assembly WNFV01 (sample SAMN13153361, study PRJNA577476) | soil metagenome | isolation source: 115 cm soil or saprolite under grassland replicate 1 | place: USA:California | collected 2016-06-15 | reverse complement strand
TTGCGAAAGAAAATCTCCGCGTAGCCGCCGAGGCTGATGACGCCCTCCTGGATCCGCGCGCCCCCGCTGTCGTTCAGCCCGACGACCGGCGCCCCGACCTTCATTGCGAGGTCCATGACCTTCACGATCTTGTTCGCGTGCATCTCGCCGAGGCTCCCGCCGAAGACGGTGAAGTCCTGCGAGAAGACGAACACCGTCCGGCCGTCGATCGTGCCGTGGCCGGTGACGACGCCATCCCCCGGGATCCGTTTCTTGTCCATGCCAAAGTCCGTCGTGCGATGCTCGACGAACGGATCGGTCTCGACGAACGATCCCGGGTCCAACAGGAGGTCCAGCCGCTCCCGGGCCGTGAGCTTGCCTTTCGCCCGCTGCGCGCCGACCCGATCTTTGCCGCCGCCCGCCTTTGAGAGGGATTTCCTTCGGCGCAGCTCCTCGACGCGCTCGTCGACCGCCATGGGGCGCCGAACGCGGAGGCGCGTCTTTAATCCTTCGCGGTCTCCCCCACGGACGGGAGAGGAAGCACGGCATCCTCCCGCATTCCTAGCGTTCGACGGCGCTCACTTGAGCACCTCAAGGGACCCTTCGACGAACTCGTGTTTGCCGCCTGCGTCGTCCATGATGACGAGGGCGCCGTTGGCGGCGATGTCGTACGCGCGTCCGGTCATCTTCCCCTTCGACGTGGTGGCCGCGACGCGCTTCCCGATCGTCGTGCACTGCCCCCGATAATCTTTCAGGAGGAATTCGACCCGGGTGTTCCGGTATCGCGAGTACAGGTCGTCGACTTGGTTCAGGAGGTAGTCGAGGAACTCGTCGTTCGCGACGAACAGATTCACCTCCCGCTTCAACGTCGTCGCGTTCGGCTGGACGTCCGGCGGGAGTTTGTCCAGGTCGACGTTCGTGTTCACGCCGATGCCCGCGACGACGTAATACACGTCTCGCCGATAGACGCCTTCGCATAGGATGCCCGCGATCTTGCGGCTCTGGTAGACCGCGTCGTTCGGGTACTTCAGGCCCGCGAACACTCCGAAGTGCCGGAGGGCCTTCACCACGGGCATGCCGATGAGCAACCCCAGGATCCACGCATGCGGTTCCTTCGGCCGAAGGATGATGGACACATACAGGCCGCCCGCGGGAGAGGCCCAGGCCCGGCCTTGCCGGCCGCGACCAGCGACCTGTCGATCGGCCCAGACGACGAGGCCTTCCTCGATGTCGGTCTCGAGGAGTTCCTTGGCGGTCTCGTTCGTCGACTCGAGGACGTCATGGTGGAGCACGGTCCGCCCTACGATCTTCCGGTTCGAGTCGTGAAACTCGCCGACTTTCACAGCCGATGGACCCGCGGGCCGCTATTTCAACGTTCCCGGGTCATGAGGCAATCTGTGCCGGAGCAGGCGCGCGCGCCCTCGCAACGTCTTGGCTCGCAAGGAAGCCCCAGAACATCACGGCGATCCCGAGCAACTCGCCGATGTACAGCGCCCAGGAGAACGACAGGCGGGCGAGGGAACCTCCCGCCGCGACGATGAGCGCGCCGATTCCGATCCAGAGATTGAAGCGGAGCCGCGTCCGCCAGTACGAGTAGACCGCGACCCCGATTAGAGCGACGCTCCCGGGGACCGTGAAGAGATACGAGAAGGCACGAACGTTGCCGTCGGGTATCGCCGTCCCCGCGACGGGGAAGGGCAGGGCGAACGCGGCCGGATCCACCGCGGTCCCCGCGACCGCGATGGCGAACCCCACGAAGACAATCGCGGTGTAGAGAGCGAACCCGATCCCAGCCCGGCGATGAACGAGCAGCGTCGACCCGATCCCCAGGACCCCAACCAGGAGGGCCGCGATCAGGTAGTAGAGCTTGTACACCGGGACGGACCAGCCGTATTCCTCTCCGAGGAACTGCGTGAACGCGGCAACGGCATACAGGCCGAGTCCGACGGACCACGCAAACTGGTACGGCTTGCGGCGCCCCAGCCACTGATGCAAGACGAGAGCCGCGAAAACGGCGCTCACGACGGTGGCCCCTGCGGAAGCGGCGGCGCCTTCAAGAGTCACGCTCGCCGCGCACCGACCGCGATTGTATAAACCTTCTCGACGGTAGTCAGCCTAATCCCGCTGAGGGTCCGGACCGCGTCGATTAGTCGACATCCTGGACCAACTCGAGGAGGACGCCGTGCGCGGATCGGGGGTGCACGAAGGCGACGAGCCGGTCGTGGGCCCCGCGACGCGGTTCCGAGTCCACGAGCTCGAGGCCGGCCGCCCGGAGTCGTCCCATCGCGCCGCGGATGTCGTCCGTCGCGAAGGCGAGGTGGTGGACTCCTTCCCCCCGGCGCTCGATGAAGCGGGCGATCACCCCGTCCGACCGGAGCGATTCCAGCAGCTCGACCCGCACGCCGCCGGCGTGCAGAAAGGCGGCCCGCACCCCTTCCGTCGGGACGTCCTCGACCGACTCGGGCTCCAGGCCCAGCGTCCGATAGAGGGCAAGGCCGTCCTCCAACCGCTTCACCGCAATGCCGACGTGGTGCGCGCGGTCGGTCATACCTCCTGCCGTTCCCGGTACGTGCCGAACGACGATCGGAGCACGTCGCTGATCTCGCCCAGCGTCGCCTTCCCCCGGACCGCGGACAGGATCGCGGGCATGAGGTTCGCCTTGGACCCCGCAGCCCGCTCGAGTTCGCGGAGTGCCCGGTCGACCGCCTTGGCATTGCGGGCCTTCCGGAAGGCCCGGAGTCGTCGGACCTGCTCGGCCTCCAGTTTGGGATCCGCCCGATACAGCGGGACGCTCCCGCTCCCCTCGACGTACGCGTTCACCCCGACGACCGTCCGCTCGCCCCGCTCGAGTTCCGTCTGGAATCGGTACGCCGAGTCCGCAATCTGTCGCTGGACCCAGCCCGATTCGATCGCCTTCCGCATCCCTCCGCGCCGGTCCACCTCTCGGATCAGCTCGGATGCCTCGGACTCCAGCCGATCCGTCAGGGACTCAATGACGAAGGAGCCGGTGGCCGGGTCGATCGTATTCGCGACGCCGCTCTCGTGGGCGAGGATCTGTTGCGTGCGGAGGGCGAGCCGAACCGCCTTCTCCGACGGCAGCGAGAGGGCCTCGTCCATGCTGTTCGTGTGCAGGGATTGCGCGCCGCCGAGGACCGCGGCGAGCGCTTGGATCGCGACGCGGACCGCGTTGTTCTCCGGTTGCTGGGCCGTCAGCGCGACACCGGCCGTCTGCGCGTGGAACCGCAACGCCAGCGATTCCGGCTTCGTCGCGTGGAACCGCTCGGCCATGATCGAGGACCAAAGCCGCCGGGCGGCGCGGAATTTCGCGATCTCCTCCAGAAGGTCCATGTGGGCATTGAAGAAGAAGGAGATCTGCGGCGCAACGACGTCGATCTCGAGGCCGCGCTTGACGGCCGCCTCGAGGTAGGCGACCGCGTTCGCAAGGGTGAAGCTGATCTCCTGCGCCGCCGTCGCACCCGCCTCGCGGATGTGGTACCCGCTCACGCTGATCGCGTTCCACTTCGGGACCTCGCGCGCGCAGAACTCGATCACGTCGATCGCGAGGCGCATGGACGCGTCCGGTGGGTAGATGTACGTCGACCGAGCGATGTATTCCTTCAGGATGTCGTTCTGGACCGTGCCTCGGAGCTCCGCCCGGGGGACGCCCTGTTCTTCCGCCACGGCGACGTACAGCGCGAGGAGAATCGCCGCGGTCGCGTTGATCGTCATGCTCGTGCTGACGCGGGCCAGAGGGAGGCCGTCCAGGAGCGTGCGCATGTCTGCAATCGTCGGGATTGAGACGCCGGTCCTGCCCACCTCTCCCCGCGCCATCGGTGCGTCGCTGTCGTAGCCCATCTGCGTGGGGAGGTCGAAGGCGACGCTCAGACCCTCGTTCCCTTGGGACAACAAGTACCGAAATCGGCGGTTCGTCTCCTTCGCGGTCCCAAATCCCGCGTACTGTCGCATCGTCCACAGGCGTCCCCGGTACATCGTCGCGCGGACGCCCCGAGTGAAGGGCGGCTGTCCCGGAAATCCGACCCGAGCGCGGAACTCCTCCGCCGTGAGCTCCCGCGGGGCGACGACCACGGGGACCGGAACGCCGCTGTAAGTCCGGCCGAGCGCGACGGTCGTCTCCGCGGAGCCCCGTTTCGGCGGCTTGGGAGGCGGCTTGGCCTTCGCCCGCCGTGCCACGGCCAGCGGAAGTCGCGGTGCGCGGATAAGGGTTCCGCGCTTTCAGCGTTCGAGGGTCCGGACGACCGAAGGGAGGTCGGAGAAGCGACGGATCGTCGCGTCCGGTGCCGCATCCGCGACCGCTGCCGGGTCCCCGTAACCGTAGAGGGCCGCGATCGTCGTCATGCCGGCGGAGCGACCCGCCTGGATGTCGACGGGGCTGTCGCCGACCACGACGCACGCGTCGGGCGACACGCCGAGCGCCTTCGCGCCGAGCAGCGGCAAATCAGGAAAGGGTTTCGGCCTCGAGACCTGGTCACCTCCGACGATCGATCGGAAGAACCCGCGCAGCCCGGTGACGCGAAGCATCTGGTCGACCTGGTGGGCCCGTCGGGTCGACATCGAGGCGATCGGTCGCCCGGCGAGCGAGGGGAAAGCCTCCATCACCTCCGGGTACAAGCGGACGCCGCGCTCGACGGCGCGCGTGAAGTGCGCATAGTAGCGGTCCGTGAAGTCGTCCGCAATCGGCCCGACGATCCCGCGGAGAAGCTGCAATTGGCGCTGCACCGGCATTCCAATCGTCGGCCGCAGTTCCTCGGCGCGGAACGGAGGGGAGAGGTCCAGGTCGTCGCATGCCGCGTTCATCGCTTGGACGATCGTCTCGAGCGTGTCCATCAGCGTGCCGTCGAGGTCGAGGAGGAGCGCGAGCACCACGGCATCCCTCACACGACGCGGTCCCTTCGCAGCGCCCCGATTTGGTCGGCGTCGTAGCCGAGGGATCGGAGGACCTCATCGGTGTGCTGCCCGAGGAGCGGCGGCGGATTGTGCGACGCCCGGGACGTCCGCATTCGGTAGGGAGGCCCGAACTGGCGGATCCGGCCCGCCGCCGGATGGTCCATCTCCACGAGCAGGCCTCGGGCCGCGATTTGCGGATCCTCGACGATCTCCCGGATCGAGAGCACGGGGCCGCACGGGACTCCGTGGTCCCGGAGCCTCCGCAGCCACTCCTCCGTTGTGGCGGTCGTGAACATCGACTCAAGGCCGGGCTCGAGTTTTCCTCGGTTCTCAACCCGATGGCGGTTCGTCGAGAACCTCGGATCGTCCGCGAGGGCGGGGGTGCCGATCGCCTCGCAGAGCCTTCGGAACAGCCGATCATTTCCTGCGGCGACGTTGACATACCCGTCGGACGTCGCGAAGGTCTGGTAGGGCACGATCGTCGGATGCTTCGATCCGCTCCGGGCCGACTCGCGACCCGTCGCGAGGTAGATGCCCGTCATGTAGGTGAGCCAGGCGACCTGCGAGTCGAGCAGCGAGAGGTCGATGAATTCGCCGGTCCCCGAGGTCGCCCGGCGGAGGAGGGCCGCCACCATCGCGAAGGCGGCGAACATCCCCCCTGCGATGTCCGCCACCGCCACCCCGATCCGGAGGGGCGGTCGGCCCGGCTCCCCCGTGACCGCCTGCAGACCGCCCATGCCCTGAAGGATCAGGTCGTACGCGGGCCAGCCGCGATACGGTCCATCCTGCCCATATCCCGAGATCGAGCAATAGACGAGCCGCGGATTCTCGCGGGCGAGTGAGTCGTAGTCGACCCCGAGGCGCGTGGCGGTCCCCGGCGAGAAGTTCTCGACAAGTGCGTCGGACCGGGCCGCGAGCGCTCGAACGATTTGCCGTCCCTCGTCCCGCGTCAGGTCGACGGTCACGCTGCGCTTGTTGCGATTCACACTCAGGAAGTACGCGCTTTCTCCGCCGAGGAACGGCGGACCCCAGCTGCGCGTGTCGTCCCCTTCGCCGGGACGCTCGATCTTGATGACGTCGGCCCCGAGGTCCGCGAGCATCATCGTGCAGTAGGGGCCCGTCATGACGCGGGAGAGATCGAGCACGTGGATTCCGTCGAGCAGCCCGGGCATAGACACACCCGGTGGGCGGGATGCCGCGTTTGGGATAAAGGCTCGACGACGCGAGGTCGGTCCTAGTACGAATCCCAGTGAAGGCCGAGCGGTTCGTGCACGACGCCCCGGCCGCGGGCGACCTCGCCGACGACCTTCGCCTCGACGTCGGGCCGCAAGGCGCGGATCACATTCTTCGCGTCGTCCTCCGGCGCGACCATGGCGAACCCCATCCCCATGTTGTAGGTCTCATACATCTCGCGGTCCTCGATCCCTCCGAGGGACTGAAGCACTCCAAAGACCGGCTGCGGGGGGAGCGGCTCGGCGATTCGGAAAGCAACGTTCCGTTTGAGGCGGACGAAGTTACGAAGGCCCCCGCCGGTGAGGTGGGCCATGCCATGGATGCGGGCCTTCCGGAGGGCACGCAAGACCGGTCGCACGTATATGGCGGTCGGTTCCAGGAGCTCCTCTCCCCAGGGACGTGCACCGCCGCCGACCCGATCGAAGACGGTGATCGCCGCATCCTGCAGGAGCCTCCGGGCCAGCGTCAGCCCGTTCGAGTGAAGGCCCGTGCTCGGCAGGCCTATGATGACGTCGCCGGCACGAATCGCCCGACCGTCGATGATCTTCGACTTCCGGACGACGCCGAAGCACGTGCCCGCCAGGTCCAAGTCCCGCACGATCTCCGGCACGACGGCGATCTCCCCGCCGACGATCGAGACGTTCGCGAGCGCGGCACCGCGGTTCAAGCCGACGCCAATCTGGCGGGCGACCTCCCGGTCGTAATGCTCAATGGCGACGTAGTCGACGAAGGCGAGCGGCTCCGCGCCGATGCAGATCATGTCGTTCACGTTCATCGCGACGCAGTCAATGCCGATCGTGTCCCAGCGCCGCATCTCCTTGGCGACGAGGGTCTTCGTGCCGACGCTGTCCGTGCACAGGGAGAGCGCATACGATCCGAAGTCGACGAGGCCGGTGAAGTGGCCGATCTTCGTGAGCGGCCGACCGGTGCCGCCGCGCTTGTACGTCAGCGCGGAGACCAGGGCGGCGATGTGCGCGGCCTTCTCGTCCTGGCTCACGCCGGCCTCGGCGTAGGTGCGCACCACGAGGCCACGAAGCGGGCGCGCATATTTCAAGCGTTGCGAGACGGCACGGCGATCGGCGGGCTCCCGAACCCATCCAAATCGTTATGGCCTTCGCCCCCATCGTCACCGGTCGCGTATGGGAAAGGCGTGGGTGAAGGCGCGTCGGCACGACAGATTCTACCGGGCCGCGAAGCGGCAGGAGTACCGCAGCCGGGCCGCCATCAAGCTCTCGCAAATCGACCTCCGCTACGGCCTCTTCCGACCCGGCGACGTCGTGGTGGACCTGGGGGCCTCGCCGGGCGGATGGTCGCAGATTGCGCGCGAACGAATCGGTCCGAAGGGGCGCGTCATCGCCGTCGACGCGGCGTTGATGGCGCCTCTCGAGGGCGTCGAATTCCTCCGGGGCGATTTCGCGGACCCGGTCGTCCGGACCGCGCTCTATGAGCACCTTCGCCGGCCGGCGGACGTCGTGATGAGCGACATGGCCCCGAGGCTCAGTGGGAATCGCGCCCTCGACGTCGCGAGGGCACTCGAACTCGCGGACTCCGCCCTCACGTTCGCGGTCCGCGCCCTCCGACCGGGCGGCACCTTCTTGGTGAAGGTGTTTCAGGGAGACGGGTACCCCGCCTTCGTGCGCCGCGTTCGAGAGCGCTTCGAGGGCGCGAAGGGAGTGAAGCCGAGCGCCTCCTCGCCCCGGAGTCCCGAAATCTACGTCCTCGGGATCGGCAGGCTCTAGCCCGTCGCTCCACGGGAGATTGAGCGCGCCCGCTCGAGGCACGCCTGCGCCTGCTCGCGCGATCCGAGTCGGGCGAGCACCTCGCCGCGATTGAGCCACGCCGCCACGTATTCCGGCCGGAGCTTCGTCGCCTTGGCGTGGCACTTGTCCGCCTCCCCGAAGCGGTTCATCCGGGCGAACACGACGCCCTTGTTGTTCCAAGCGATCGCGTAACGCGGCCGAATCGCAATCGCCTTGTCGTAGCAATCGAGCGCCTTGCCGAGCTCGCCCCTCTTGAAATACACGGTGCCGAGGTTGCACCACGCGACTTCGTTTTCCGCGTCCAGTCGGATCGCGTTTTCGTGGCACCGGAGCGCCTCGTCGAGCCGGCCGAGGTACTTCATCGCAACCCCACGGGAGGTCCACGCGTACGAAGGCCGACGGACGATCCGAATCGCCCGCTCGTAATGGGCGAGGGCGTCCTGATACCGGCCGGACTTCACGAGGCGGTCTCCCTGGGCGACTTCGCTGTTCGAGACGTGGAACAACGCCGCCCCCGCCGCCATGCTCGCTGCCGCGACGGCCGCGAAGAGGATGAGCGGGAGCAGGTTCGTCGGATCGAACGGATTCGCATACATCCGGAAGTAGACGAAGACCACGACGAGGCCGGCGATGCCCCCGACCGTCACCAGGTCCATCATCCGGCCCGAGATCCGCGTGAGCTTCCTTCCCTCCGTCTCCGCAGGCGTCGCGAGGACGGGCACGCGCTCCACGCCGCCGAAGTCCTGCGACGAGGATTCCGCGACCTGGGTCGGCCCCGAACTCCCCCCGTCGTCCGGAGGAACATCGCGCTCGGAAGGCTGGATTTCCACCAGGAGCGAGTCGAACAGCTGCTCGGCGACTTCCTGGTCAACGTCGTCCGGCTCTTCGACCTCCGACGCGTCGGGTGCCGAGGGAGCGGGAGGGTCCGTCGGTAGATCGAGGACATCCTCGAGGAGCGCGTCGACCCGTTCGCCGGAACTCGACTCCTTCAGGGCGAAGCCGCAGGCACCGCAGTTCTCGAGGTCTTCGGGGTTCAACGCTCCGCAGACCGGACAGGGGACGCCGGGCTCGTCCGACACGGGAGATCCAGTCGGACGACGAGCGCGCGTCCGATAAACGTATCGTCACGGGTTTCCTGTGTGAGAGAATCTCGAGGGTTTGCGCCTTCCTCGCGGCCGAGCGGATGGACCGGGTCCGCAGGCCGAGGCGGAAGCCGCGTGTTCCGACCCGGAGTGCGGTCGCAGAAAAACGGACGGACCACGATAATCATTATATACTGGCATAGTCGCTCCGAGAACCGCTTCCGGAATCGGGGCTCATCCAGCAAGCGGGGAGGCCAACTGGGCCCGTCGACTGGAACCCCTCGGGTCCCCCCCACCCTCCACCAAAGCCCACACCGAGAGGCCGGCAGGGCGTCGCGGTCCTCCCGTCTATACGCCCGTCGGACTCCGCCCTTGGTTCCGGAAGTTTTCGATGCCCTCAGTCCCAGAACCGCTTCGTCCTGGCGTACGTGATCTCGGCCGCGAGCACTTCCCGGAGGAAGTCCTCCTCCGATTCGTGGTAGCCTCGGAGGATCCGGGCGGCGGTGTCCTCCCCGACCCCGCGGGCCATGAGCGCGAGGATCGCCTTCCGGCCGTGGGCCATCACGAGGCTCGCGTTCGTGAAGAGCCGCTTCGCCTTCGCCCGGCTCTCCTTGTCTCCGCCCTCCAAGTCCAGTTTCGCAATCCGTTCCTTTTCGTACGGTGCGACGACGGCGATCATGACCGCACTACAGCGCGGGCAGCGAATCTTCGCCGGGAGGTCCTTCACCCCCTCCCTCCACATCATCTTGCAACTGAGGCAAAGGAGCGTCGCGGTCTCTTTCTCGAGGCGGGCTTTGACCGCCATGAGCGTCGCATGATCCGCTTTCGATGGGGTGACGAGCAGCCGGCCGCCTTCCAACACGGCCCGCCCGATCGGCGTCGGCTTCGTGACGACGAGATCGATCTCCCCGGCTCGGATCCGCTTGAGGACATCGACGGTCCGCGGGATGTCCATCCGCTCCCAGAAGACCTTGTCGAGCACTTCCTCGAAGAGCGGGGTGTTCTCGAAGGTTTTCAAGAGACGCGGGATCGAGACGCTCTCCCAGTCGACGTCCCGCCGCAACGCCCCGAATTTTTTCGCGACGTAGACGAACGCCCAGCGGAGGAACGCGGAGTTCTTCAGGATGACCCGGAGGAGCGGCTCGAGCGCGTCCGGGTCCTCGGGCTGGAGAATCTCGACGATCTGTTTCGGGTTCACGGACCGCGGCACCTCGAGGACGACGCGATACGGGTCTGTCTGCACCCCGACGCTCTGCCCGAACCGCGCGCTGACGAGCGATGAGATGAGCTGGCCCAGGGTCTCGTTCACCCGAGAACCGAGGCACGCGTTCACGATGATCACGTCCCTCGCGGCCTCGATCGTAATCCGGCGGTCGGTCGCGAGGGGCGCATCGCCGGCGGACGCGAGGTATTCGAGGAACGTCGTCGCGCCGTGGTCGTTCAGCGGGTACTCGGAGAGATCCTTCTCCCGCCGGATCCGGCCGACCTCCTGGGCGACCTCGAACGGCACGGGGATGTCCTCCCCCACCCACGAAGGCACGTCCCCGATCTCCTTGACGGGCTCGACGAGGACGTGGTCCTCCTTGAAGTCGACGAAGCGCCACGCCGTGCCTCGCATGATGAAGCTCTGGCCGAGTTTCGCGTTCTCCGCGACGAACCACTCGTCCAGCGTGCCGATGACCCGGCGCGAGGAGAGATCGATCACGCGGTACGTCCGGACATCCGGGATCATCGAGATGTTCTCGAAGAAGTAGGGGAGGGAGTTCGAACTCCGGCCGAGCCTGCCGTCCCGGGACCAGAGGATCCGAAGCTCCGCGAGCTGGGCGAGGACGTCGTCGAACTCCTTGCGGTTCAGATCGCGAAACGGCCAACTCCGTCTCACGGTGTCGTACGCTTGGTCCGCGGAAGCGAACCGCTCGCTCACCGCGATCGCGACGAGCTGGTTCGCCAGCACCGAGCGGTTGTCCTTCCGGACGACGAGGGCCTCGATCTCCTCGGCGAGGGCGCGTCGCGCGATCGCACACGCCTCCGAGACGTCGTCCTCGTGAGTGGCGAGGATCACGCCGTCGGAGACCTCGCCGACGCCGTGCCCGGAACGGCCGATCCGCTGGACGAGCCGAGACACCTCCCGGGGCGAGTTGTACTGGAGCACGAAATCCGCGCCCCCGACGTCGATCCCGAGTTCGAGGGAGGAGGTGCACACGAGGGCGCGCAAGGTCCCGGCCTTGAAGTCGTCCTCCATCTGCACCCGGACGTCCTTCGACAAGCTGCCGTGATGCACGCCGATCGTCGGATCTTGGTACCACGCCGCCAACCGAGACGAGAGGAACTCTGCCGTGTCGCGCGTGTTGACGAAGAACAGGGTGGAGGCGTGTTCCTTGATGAGCTCATAGCAGCGGCGTAGCGCCGTCGCCTGACCGACCTGCACCCGCAGACGTTCCGAGATCTCGGTGTCGCCCTTCGAAGGTGCCGGCATCTCCACCCGGATCCGCAGGCCTTTCGGGATTCGAACGCGGATGACTTCAACGTCTCGGCCGACTCCACCGAGGAATGCGGCGACCTCTTCCGGGCTCCCGACGGTCGCCGACAACCCGATCCGCTGGAACTCGTGCCCGACGAGTTCGCGCAGCCGCTCCAGCCCGACCGCAAGCTGTGCCCCTCGCTCGTCCGATGCGAGCTCGTGGATCTCGTCCACGACGACCCAGCGGATCGAACGGAGGTGCTCCCTCAGCCGGCGTCCCGTGAACAGGATCTGGAACGTCTCCGGCGTCGTGATGAGGATGTCCGGAGGGTGGCGGGTAATCGCGGCCCTCTCCTGAGGCGAGGTATCGCCATGCCGTACGGCGACCCGGACGCCGAGCCGCTCCGCGAAGAACGTCATCCGGCGCAGCATGTCCCGGTTCAACGCCCGCAGCGGCGTGATGTAGAGGCAGGACGTCGGCTCCGGCGTCTCGCGGATGATGTGGTCGAGGACCGGCAACAGGGCGGCCTCCGTCTTGCCGATCCCGGTGGGCGCGACGAGGAGGACGTTCGCCCCGGAGCGGATGCGGGGGATCGCCCTCTCTTGCGGTTCCGTAAACGACTCGATCCCGAGGGCACGGACCGCCTCGAGGATCCGCGGCTCGAGCCCGAAGTCGTCCATGCGCCCGCTTGAACGGTCGCTGGGACTAAAAGTTGCTCGTCGGGAAAGACCGTCGGCCGGTGGAATCGTGGCTCCGCGACAAGAATTATCAGGGGGGATAACCGAGCCGCTGAGCTATTCTAATTACTGGGCCACGGAATGTCCCGAGGTTCCAGTGTGAGCCGCCGCCTGCCCACATCACCCCTAGTGCGAATCCTGCTCCTGTTGTTCCTCGGCACGAGCCTCACCCCGTTCCTCGCGGTCCCCGCCGCCGCGTTCGGCGAGCGGCCATTCGAGTGGAACCAAACCATCAACGGCACAAACCATCTCGACGTCTATTCGTCCGAGAGCGTGGCCCAGTCGTTCGTCGCGACCGACGCCTACCGCCTGCTGAACGTCACGCTGCGCTTCCGGAACCGGGGCGACACGACGGACACGGTCACCGTCGCCCTCCGGGCGGACGCCGCCGGGGTGCCGGCCGACACGGACTTCGCGAGAGCCCAGATCGTAATCGGGAATACGGTCGTCGGCAACTACAACGTCCCGTTCGGGAGTCCTCCGGCCCTAGCCGCCGGCACGCGATACTGGATCGTCGCGACCTGCAGCAGTCTCCTCTCGAACGGGTACGAGTGGCACCACAGTGGCGCGGACGTCTTCCCGGGCGGTCAGGCGAAGATCAATCTGAACCTCGGCGGCGGTTGGATCAATCCCGCGACTCCCACGGATATGTACTTCCTGACATTTGGCCAGGAAATCGAATCGAACCTCACGACGACGATCGTGGCGACCCGGACGAACGTGAACGCCGGGGACCTTGTGACGTTCCACGCGTACCTGAACAACTCGGGGGCGACGGCGGCACCGACCGCATGGTTGAACGACACGCAGCTCCCGGGCTTTGGGTACGTCTCGGACACGGCCCAGGCCGCCGGGGCGTCGACCCCGTGGCCCTCCTTCCGCTTCGACGGCGTGGGCAACGGCCCCCGCACGTTCGACCTGATCGCGCGGGTCCAGATTGGAACGGAACCCGGAACGGTCCTCACCAAAGCCCTCACCCTGAGGTATATCGACGGAGCGGGCACCCTTCGCGTCGCGCCGTCTACGCAGGCGAGCGTCCTGGTGGGGAAGCAGACGAAGCAGGTCTACCTCAATCCGGACCCGGTCGGATCATCGGAACGACTCCGCCCTGGGCTCCCCGCTGGCGGCCCGGGCTCGCAATACAACGAGACCCTGCAGCGGGACGACTCGGCACACGACTTCGACCTCGCCCCGGCCCTCGCGCGGGCGTTCCGCATCTACGGGACGAATGCAACCCTGTACCTCGACTCGGCCACCCACGACGCGAAGAACCTGGACATCAACCTGACCCTCTCCGACTGGAACGGCGTCACGCTCACCCCGCTAGCGTACGTCCAACGACGCGTGACCACGAACAACTTCGCGGATTACCAACCCTTCACGTTCACGTTCCCGGTCGTCAACCACACGTTCCCCGCCGGAGGCCGAATCCGGCTCACGGTCCGGAATATGGGAACCGGCTCGGAGGACGCAATCCTCGCGATGAATTCGACCTTCGCCGCGTCACGCCTCGACCTCGACACATCGACGTACGTGCGGATCGATCTCCTGGACCTGCGGGACGCGAACGGATCGCCGACGGCGTGGTCGCCGAAAGATACGCTCGTGGTTCGGGCGAACGTCTCGGACCCCTTCGGGAGCGCGGAGATCAGCGCCGTCCGGGTCAACCTGACGTCTCCATCCGGTTCGTTGGTCGTGAACTATACGGCCATGGCGCTCCTGGCGACGGATCCGGCGACGCCGTCCGCCTGGAAATTGTTCCAGTTCGCGTACGGTCCGCCGCTCTCCGAAGGCACCTACGTGGTGGACGTCACGGCCGTCGAGTCGAACGGCGTCACAGACCTTGCGGAAGCCGACGCCGTGGTTCGCGCGCCGCAGTTCACCCTCGCCAAGACGGCGACCGCCTCGAACGTCGGAAGCGGGGACAAGTTCACGTACGACATCTGGTACAACAACACGGGAACCGGAACCGCGGGCCGCGTCTGGATCAACGACAGCTTGCCGAACGAGTTGACGTTCTTGTCCTCATCCGATCCAGGCGCCATGACCGGCTCGTACAATTGGACGTGGACGTCCCTCGCGACGGGCCCCTACGTGCTCAGCATCCATGTCCAGGTCAAGGGCGGCCTCCCGCCGACGCCGTACGCCCGTAACTACGCGTTCCTGAACTACACGGACGAGAAGGGGTACCTGTGGCCCGTCCAGCTCGCGTACGCCGACGTCGTCTTCCACGGGCCGGTGATCAGCCTCTCGAAGACGAGCTCGAAGTCGGCGATCCACGCCAACGAGACGATCGTCTACACCGTCACCATGCAGAACGCCGGGGAGACGGCACAAGCACTCTGGCTCAACGACACCCTGCCAACCGAGCTCGGGTACGTCTCCGATTCCTCGAACACGATCCCGGGCAGCTCGAGTACTGTATCCGGGAACGACTTGTACTTCCGGTTCTCGAACATGCCGGCCCTGACGACTTGGTCGTTCACAGTCACCGCCGTCGGCAGCACGGCGATCGAGGAAGGCGCCGAAGTCACGAATGCGGTCAGCCTCAACTACACGAATTCCAACGGGTACTTCCTCCCGCCGAAGGACGCGTCCTGGACCGTCGTCGCTCGGGCGCCTCGGATCACGTCCGCCTTCGTGACAATCGTCCCGACGCAAGCGACGCCATCGGACGTCATTCCGGCCGTCGTGCTCTTTACGAACTCGGGGAACGAGGCGGCGCGGGACGCCTGGATGAACCTCACGATCGACCCAGGCCTTGCCTTCTTCAACGCGAGCCTCCCGGCCACCGTGTCAGGGGTCACGATCCGCTTCTACCTGACAAATGTGGGTTTCGGCCTGACCCTGGTGTACCTGAACCTGTCCATCAGACAGGGGGTCCAGGACCACCAAAGCCTCCCGGTCAACGGCACGATCGCGTATTCGGACGCGTTCCGGAACGTCCTTCCGGTCGTCTTCCTCCTGTCGGATTCCGTCGAGGCGTCGGTGCCCCGAATGGTCCTCAGCGTCGCGCCGCAGCAGTCGTGGGTCGAGGCGGGGACGATCGGTGTCTTCAGCATCTATCAGGTTAACGCGGGGAGCGGAGTGGCAGGCGACGTCTGGCTCACACTGCCGCTCCCCTCCAGCTTTATTTATGACAGCGACACGGCCGACGTGACCCCGACGGCGATCGGATCGACGTACACGTGGCACTGGACGAACATCGCGCCGGGCCCGAAATCCTTCTCGCTGCAATTGAGGGCAAAACCTTCCGTCCTCAACGGGACGCTGGCGGTGCTCAACTTCCGCACCGACTTCACCGACGCGAACGGCAACCCGCACAACACTACCTTGTTCCCCGTCTCCGCCCGAATCCGCGCCCCGCAGGTCGCGCTCATCGTTGCGGCGACGCCCAGCCAAGCCCGACCGGGGGATACGATCCGGTACGACCTCACGTTCCGCAACACCGGGAACGCGACGATGCGAAACCTCTGGCTGGTGGACGTGCTCGATCCGCGCTTCGAGTTCGTCTCGTATGCCGCGCGCGTGCCGGTCTCGGGTCAGAACCCGCTGAACTGGTCGTATGTCGACGTGGCACCGGGAGCGACCGAGACGGTGACTTTGGTGCTGCGCATCCGGGGCGACGCCTCGATTGGGGCGCTCATACCGAACACGTTTGAAGCCGTCTTCACGAACAGTGCGGGAACCGTCATCGGATATGCCCGATCCGACAGTCCGACGGTCCTCATCCAATCGGACCCCTTCCAATTGGCCTACATCGGCAGCGGCATCGCGGCGGTCGGGCTCCTCGCCGCCTTCGTCGTCATGCGCCGTCTGCAGGTCCACATCGAAGAAGTGTTCCTCGTGTACCGGGATGGCGTGCTAATCTACCACCTCTCTCGAAGCCTCACCCAAGACAACGACGAAGACGTCCTCAGCGGGATGCTCACCGCGGTCCAGGATTTCGTGCGGGACGCGTTCCGGTATGGCGAGCATCGCGAACTACACCACCTCGACTTCGGCGACTATCGGATCCTGATCGAGCGCGGGAAGGATGTCTACCTGGCCGTCGTCTACTCGGGGAAGGACACGGGATTCGTCCGGAAGCGGGTCCGTTCCGTGATCGACCGCATCGAGGCCGTGTACGGGCCGGTCCTGGCGAAGTGGGACGGCGACATGGACAAGGTCGTCGGCACGAGGGACGTCATCCGAGAGCACCTCCTCAAGACGAACGATCCCGCGGTGCCCCGAGGGACCTTTTGAACCGACGACCATCTGGTTATGAGCCAGACGCTCCACCAGACTAAGCTACGGGCCCTCGTCCGCGCAACCGCGCGTCGTTACTTAAGGGCATCCGTCCGCGCGCTCCTCTCATACGCGAGGGCGCGTTCTCGACGTGTGGCTCGCGCGACCGCCGAGCTTCGCGTCCTTGAGCAACTCCTGCCGACCGAGAACGGGATTACCGTCTTCGACGCGGAGAACCAAGCGACGTCCTACGGAATCTGGTTCCTCGATGATCTCCCCTTCATCTTTGACACCCACCGAAAGGACGGCCGGTATGTCGCGACGATCGAACTCCTGACGGAGGTCGTGACCCCCGTCCGGATCCCGCCGGCCCGGGTCTGTCGCTTCGGTGCGGCGTGCCGCGACCTCGGTCTGCTTCCGCTCCCGTATTCGGCTGCTACTTCAAAGACAACCTCCACGTGTACTCGTTCTCCGGTCCAGTCCGAGGGTTCGACCTCGTCGCCGCCGGTCGATCGGTCGCGTCCGTGGAACAAGACCTGCGGAGCCGCACGACGACAATCTGGCCTCGCGTTCCCCACGAACTGCTCCGCGCGCAACGGAGACGCTTCGAAGGGAAGCGGCGGGTCCGTCATGCGGCCGATCTCGAAATCCTCCGAAGGCGATCGAAGGAACGATCAGCGAACCGACCGTGACGGCCGCGCGCCCGCGCGTTTATCTGGCCTTGCACCACTCCGGTCGTCCGATGGAAGGGGACGACCCAGAGGGCCCGCTTCTCCTGGCCTTGGCCAAAGACGCGTTCCGGAAACAGATCGCGAAGCGGGTTCGACCCTTGGCTCGCGGATATGTGGAACGGTGGATGGCGTGCGAGCTCTGGCTCTATCCGTCGGTCGTGCAGCGACACCGGAACGAGCTACACTCCTATCGCGACGTCGTGATCGAGGTCCTCCGTCACGCGAGCCTCGACGACCTTCTCGCGATTTGCCGAGAGACCCGCCCGGATCTCAACGACCTGTGGTCCAAACCGGCGGCTCGCGAAAAACTCTCGAAGGAGATCGCGAAGTCGATCGAAGCCGTCCGAGATGCCTAGCAACTCGGAGTCAAGAGGAAGCGCCGTCGTCCGGATTCGAACCGGAGACCACCCGATTAACAGTCGGGGGCTCTACCAGACTGAGCTACGACGGCTCGCGTCGCGATAAAGGCTCGGACGCAAAATAGTTTTTCAACGAGAATCTCGATCGGACTTCGCGGCGGCACGGGAGGATTCTCCCCACGGCTCCGATTCCACCGGGCGGTCCGGACCCGACCGAAGCCCCTCTCGCCCAAAGGAATTAAGTCGCTTTCGCTCCCGTTCGTTGTCCGCTTCAAAAGACTTAGATACCCCCATCCGCTCGCTTTCGTCCATGTTTCGAACCAGGTGGTCTGAGAAGAGGATCCTGGGCCTCATCGCAGCGCTGGTTGGCCTTGTGGCGGGAATCCTCATCCTGATCGCCGCGACGGCGGGTCAGGGAGTCTTACTCCTCACCGCGGTCGTGGGCCTCGGAGTCCTCTACGGGAGCTATCTGATCTATCGCGGCAAGACGAGCCTCCTCTTCGGTTTGGGCAAGGCCCGCTTGGGAGCGTGGATCAACCTGATCCTCGGGGTGGCCACGCTCCTCCTGCCCGGAGGCGTGAGAGGAACGGAATCGATCCTTGCGATCGTGAGCGGAGTCCTCGGGCTGCTCGCCGGGTGATCAGCCGCCCAGGGATCAGCCGAGGGTCTTGCGGAGCTCCTGGACGGTCATGGACATCGAGTCGAGGACCCCTTTCAGGTAGTCGAGGAACTCCTCGAGCCGGTCCGTGGTCACCGCCCCTTCGGGCGAGGGTTTGATGAGGCCTTCCTGCTCGAGGATCCGGAGCGAGTACCGCACTTTGTGCTGCGGGAAGTTCAGGAGTTCCGAGAGGCGGATGATGCCGATCGGCTGGTTCTCCATGATCGCCTTGAGCATCGCGACGTGCCGCTGCAGGAGCTTGACCTCGGCCTCGATCTTGCTGGTGAGCGCGCTCCTTCGGGTCACTGAAAACCTCCGCTACACAGCGTAGCATGGTCCATGATAGCGTGGCCGTTCTTAAAGCGTTCGGCGCGGCTCCGAGACGAACCAGGCCATCGACCGGTTGCACGCCTCTCCCCACCCGCGGCGGTCGAGGGCGATGACGCCGATCGGGACATCCTTCGGGAAGAGGGCGAGGCCGCGGTCCGTGGCGCGTTGTGGCGTCATCCCGTCCGCGATGCGGTCGTACACGAACTTCGAAAGGACGCGCTTCATGATCTCCTCGCCAATCCCGGTGACGGACACGGCTCCCTTCGGACCCGCGTAGAGGCCCGCTCCGACGAGCGGCGAGTCGCCCACGCGGCCGGGGAGCATGAAGGCCGTGCCGCCGGTCGAACTCCCGGCCGCGAAGCGACCGTGCCGGTCCCGCGCGACGGCTCCGACGGTGTCGTGGAGTTCGACCCGTTTCCATTTCCGGGCGTAGCGCGGCAGCCTGCCGTTCCGAATCGCCGCGAGGCTCTCTTCGAGCCGCCGACGGGACTCCGGGGTCGCGGGGTCGTACGGGTCGTGGCCCTTCGAGCGTGCGAAGGCGACGGCGTCCGGGCCGATGAGGAGCACGTGCGGGGTGTCGAAGACGTCTCGCGCCACCCGGATGGGATTCCTCACGGCTTCGATCGCCGCCACGGCGCCCGCCTCGAGGTCGCTGTCCATCAACGCCGCGTCCATCTGGATGCGTCCGTCCACCCGCATGCGAGAGCCGGTTCCCGCGTTCAACCGCGGATCGTCTTCGAGGATGACAATCGCTTCGACGACCGCGTCGAGCGCGGCGCGGCCGCGATTGAGGAGCGACATCCCCCGCGCGCCGGCCGCGTCCGCGGCGTCCTGCATCGACGTATCAGACCCCGCGCCGCAATGCGTGAGGAGAATCGGTCGCACGGAGGGCCGGACGGCCGTGCCTCGTTTGAATCTTTCTCCGCCCGTGCGAAGACCGGCCTCACGCGGCGGCCAAGCGCTTCGCCATGTCCTCCACGCGGCCCCGAAGGTTGTCGCGGATCGCGCGGAGTTCATCCATCGACTTGCCTGTCGCCCCCGGCACCGGCCAATCTTCTGCCTTCTCTTTGGCGCCGATCGGACAACGGTCGAGACAGCCGAACGTGACGACACGCGCCGCACGTTCGATGAGATCGGGCGTCACGAGCCGAGGCGTCTTCGGGCCGAGCGGGATCCCGATCTCTCGAAGCAGATCGACCACAACCGGGTTGATTGCCGGTGCGCCTTGGACGCCCGCACTCTCCGCACGCCAGCCTCGCGGGGCCACGCGGTTGAACATCGCTTCGGAGAGGACGCTTCGGAATGTGTTCTCGACGCACACGAAGAGCACGAGCGGCAACGTTTGGTCGGAGACATCCGCACTTCAAAAACCGTTCGGCGCTCCCTCCCCGCGACAACGTATATGTTGTCCAAGGGCATTGAGGCGAAATGGCGCGGCACGGAGTTCGGCGAAGGCGTGCCGCGAGGTCGGTACCATGGACGGGAGCTCCGCCTTTCGTCGGGCGGTGCACATCGTCTCGCCGATCTTCCTCGTGTACTACCTGATCCCGGAGACGCTCCCTGGCCCCATCACACGAACCGCTGTCACCCTGCTCTTCCTGGGGACCGCTGCGTGCATCGAGATCGCGCGCATGGCGCTCGGAATCCCGTTGCTCGGTCTGCGACCGTACGAAGGGCAGCGGGTATCGGCGTATGCGCAAGGCGCCCTCGGCCTCGCGTTCGGCCTGTTCGTGATCAAGGATCCGAACATCGTGGTCCCGGTGTTCCTCGGCATGGCATGGATCGATCCCCTGGCGGCCTTCGCCCGCAAGAGGAAGTGGCCTCGCGGCCTCGTGGTCGGCGCGTATTTCGGCCTGTTCCTCGCCGCGGAGTTCGCGCTCGGCGGCATCCCGTCGTGGTCGGCGCGCTTCCTGTTCGCCGCCGTGGCCACCGCGGCCGCGACGCTCATGGAAGGCCCAAAGATCCCACAGGTGGACGATGACTTGCTCATGCAGGTCGTGCCGATGGCGGTGCTAGCCCTCGCGTCCGCCGTCGTCCCTGGAGCTGCCTCAGTGTAGGACCTCGAGCTTCCCGTAACGACCGGCGCTGACTTGCATGTTCCCGCGCCACTCCCGCACCCAGCCGTTCGTGATGCGGATCCGGTCGTTCGCCTGCACCCGCTCGATCTCGTCGTTCCAGAGGCTGACGGACACCTCGGTCCCTTCGTCGTCGACGGCCTTCGCGTCGCACACCTTGCCCGTCGACCCGGTCCGGCTCGAGAACTCCCGGGCGGCTCCTTTCTCTCGGATCACGAGGTCGATCGTGTCGACCTTGCTCTCCGGGCGCAGGTCTTTCACTTTCATGATGTCGTCTCACGAACGTCCGCATTTCGCATAAACGTTCCGAGGAGCGATCGCGGCCTGTCACGCACACGGAATGGCATCGGCGGGGACCATCGAGCGGAAATGATGGTCGTTCCGCTGATTTCTCTCTCGCACCTAAATTCTTTCAACGCTCGAAATAAAACTTATAACGGCCCACCCAGATATCGCGCGTCGGTCCTGTTGAATCGCATCAAGGTCGTGAGCGAGGTCGCGGAGCTCGTGCCGATCCTCCGCGCGGTCGACAGCGACGTGAAGAGCGAGGTGTTCAAAGAGGTCTCCGCGGGTTGGAAGAGCGCGCGCGAGATCGAGGAGAAGTTCGGCCCTTCGGGAGGGGATGCTCTGCGGTTCTTCGAGAAGATGAAGCTCGTCGAGACGAAGTGGCAGACCGGACCGTCCGCGTCGCCCGAGAAAGCGTACCACGCATTCTACTCGTCGTTCCACATCAACGCGACCGCGCCGATCCAGGAGATCTCCGACGTCTTGCACGC
>WNFV01003147.1_pt1 | contig 21315 bp, 21 predicted proteins | sample 5400101 | NCBI WGS metagenome assembly WNFV01 (sample SAMN13153361, study PRJNA577476) | soil metagenome | isolation source: 115 cm soil or saprolite under grassland replicate 1 | place: USA:California | collected 2016-06-15 | reverse complement strand
ACCCCACCGCTTGAGCTCGATGTCCACGCCGACGTCCGTCGCGACGAACGATCCGTCCTTGAGGCCCGCGTCCTTCAGGACCTTCCGACGCTGGTCGTCGTCCTCGAAGGCGAGGAGCGTCTGGAACAGCCCGAAGTCAATCTCCACCGTGCCGTCCACGTGGACCGCCCCAACGAGACGCGAGCCGCTCTCGAGCACCGTTCCGGGCGGCTCGATGGCGCGCGCGTGAACCCGTTTCAGGTAGCCGTAACAGACGATCCGGCCCTCGGCCCACTCTCCCGCCCGCACCTTTTCGTACGCGTCCCGCGGATCGAACGCGTGGATGTCCACGAACGTCGCCGCATCCTTGGGATCGTACGACCAGCCTTTCTTCGGATCGCGGGCCACCCGGATGCGGATCTCGCCCTCCTCTTCGCACTCGCACATGACGGCCTGTAGGATTCGGCCCTTCACGGGGAACGCGGCCTCGAACTCGAGCCCCGACTTGATCGGACGCGGCACCGCTCCGCGAACGCCGCCGAATCGATAAACCCGACGACGCGTGCCTTCAAGTCGTGACGGGCCTTCACGGGTGCATACGCGGGGGAGCGCCATCCCAGAGGAACGCCTCGTCCACAACTACCTCGTCGAGTCCGGCATCGCCGCGCGCATCCCGAAGGGGATCCAGATCTGGGAGGAGACGCTCCGCGATGGCGAGCAGACGCCGGGCGTGGCGTACACGCCGGAAGAGAAACTACAGATCGCGCGGCTGATGGACGAGATCCGCGTCCCCATCATGGACGTCGGCATCCCGGTCGTCTCGAAGGAGGAAGCGCGCGGGGTGCGCGCGATCGCGAACGACGGCCTCGATGCCACCGTCATGGCCGCCGCGCGGACGGTGCGGAAGGACGTCGAAGCGTGCATCGATTGCGGCGTCGACGAGATCGCCCTCTTCACGGCCGGCTCGGACCTGCACATCAAACACAAGCTCTCGATGACTCGGGAGCAGGTCAAGGACGTCGCGGTCGAAGAGACGGAATATGCGGTCGCGCACGGGGTCGAGGTCTCGTTCGTGACGGAAGACACGTTCCGCGCCGACCTCGACTTTGTCGTCGAGCTGTACAACGCGTGCACGGAGGCGGGCGCGCACCGGGCCGTCATCTGCGACACGGTGGGCGTGATGACGCCGCCGGGCATCCGTTGGTTCTTCAACGCGCTCAAGCCGCGCCTCCGCACGAAGGAGCTGTCGTTCCACGGCCACAACGACTTCGGGCTCGCGGTCGCGAACAGCCTCGCGGCTGTCGAGGAAGGCGTGCAGGTGCCGCACACCTGCGTGAACGGCCTCGGCGAGCGCGCGGGGAACGCGAGCTTCGAGGAACTCGTGCTCGCCCTCGAGGCGCTGTACGGCTACGACACGCGGATCGATGTCTCGCGGATCTACGAGCTCTCGCGGCTCGTCGAGGACCTGAGCGGCATCCCGGTCGGCGTCGCGAAGCCCCTCGTCGGACCCAACGCCTTCGCCCATGAATCGGGGATCCACGCGCACGGGGTGATCAAGCACACGGCCACCTACGAGCCAATCCAGCCGGAGCGGATTGGGCGACATCGGACGTTCGTCTTCGGGAAGCACACGGGGTCCGTCGCCGTCGCGGAGAAGCTGCGGTCTCGCAGCGTCGATGCGACGCCGGAGCAGGTTGCGGAGCTCGTGCGGCGGATCAAGGAGTTCTCGGAGGCTCGGTCGAAGCGAGACCAGCAGGCGTTCGTCGCGTCGTTCCGCGAGCGGGTGGAACGTCACCGGGGCGTGACGGATGAGGAGTTCTGGGCTCTCGCGACCAAGTCGGGAATCTCCCGCCCGAAAGGAGAGCCGTAGCCGTCACGACCGGCCGCCGCGGCTCGGCGGATCTCCGGGTCGATCTTCTGGATCAGAGGCGGTTGGCCTGCGACCGATCGCCGCCCGCACGACCGCGGCGACGCGGCGGGAGCTAGACACGTAGATTCCGAACAGGACGATCGCCGCGCCGACCAGGTCGACTGCCTCGAACGACTCCTGGGCAAGGGTGGCCCCCAGCAGCAGTGCGACGATCGGGATGATGAGTGCGACGAACGACAGCAAGGTCGCCTCCGTCTGTTTGAGGAGCCACTGCCAGGCGACGAACGTGACGACGGACCCCGCGAGTGCGAGGTAGATGATCGCGCCGATCCCTTCCGGCGAGGTTGGTACGCTCCATCGCTCGCCTGCGACGAGAGATACGCCGGCTAGGGCCGCGGCGCCCACGCCCATCGCAGCCGCGTTGAAGGTCACCGGGTCCACGCCGTGGCCCCACCGCTTCAAGGCGACGATCGCAAAGGCGGCGCAGGTCGCGGCGAGGACGATCGCGAGCATGGGGAACGCCTTCTCGACCCCCGCGACCCCGATCTGTGCGCGAAAGATCAACAGGATGCCGCCGAACCCGAGCCCGATCCCTCCGAGCTTCTGGAGCGTGAGGTGTTCTTCCCGGAGGAACGTGTTCGCGACGAGCGCGGTCTGAAAGGGAAAGGTCGCGAACAGGACCGCGGACAGACCGCTCTCCACTCCGTTGTTCTCGCCCCAGTAAATCAGCCCGTAGTCGGCGGCGAAGAGCACGATTCCGACGAAGACGACGAGGCTCCACTCCGTCCGGTTCGCGGGCCATCTCGAGCGGAGGACCGCCGCGACGCCGGCGAGGGTGATCGCCGCGAGGACGAACCGGAGGGATGCGGCGAGGAACGGCGGAACACCCTGCAGGCCGATCCGGATCGCGAGCCACGTCGATCCCCAGATGACGCAGAGCATCGCAAACGCCGCGCCCCGCACGAGCCGAGGACTCACGGGCCGCCTAACGCCCCCCCCTTTTTAGCCTTGGCCCCGGCGTATGCGAATGTTCGACTTCGGGCGAGTCAAACGCGCGTCGGCGGCATATACGACTCCACTCGACAGGTCACGGACCCGCGTCGGAATGCGTGGCAAGCTGTGCCTCCGGACGAGCCAGCTTTATGAGCCGCCCGGGGATGGTGTAGAGCGCTGCATGACCGCGCTCACGATGGCGGAGAAGATTCTCGCGCGGGCCAGCCACGCGGACTCTGTCCGGCCGGGACAGATTATCGACGGGGCCGTCGACTTGCTCTACATGCACGAGATGCTCGCGATGGCCCTGCTGCCCTTCAACGAGATCGGCACGATGAAGGTCTGGGACCCCGAGAAGATCGTCGTCACGCTGGACCACTGGGTCCCTCCGCCGACGCCGGAGATCGCGAAGATGCACCAGACGATCCGCGACTTCTGCCACAAGCAGGGAATCAAGCGGTTCCACGACGTAGGGGACCATGGCATCGTCCACCAGCTCATCGCGGAACGCGGCTACGCTCATCCCTGGGACCTCGTGATCGGAAGCGATAGCCACACGAACATGGTCGGCGCGGTCGGGGCATTCGCGGCGGGGATCGGCGCGACGGACACCGCCGCCGTGATGGCGACCGGCCGGTTGTGGCTGCGCGTGCCGGAGACGATCCGCGTCGATATCCGAGGGACGCTCGCGGACCGCACGGGCGCGAAGGACGTCATCCTCAAGGTGATCGGCACGACGGGGGACGACGGCGCGCGCTACGCGGCAGTCGAGTTCACCGGGCCGACGGTGAAGGCGTTCCCGATGAACGAGCGTTTCGTCCTCTGCAATATGACGACCGAGATGGGCGCGAAGGTCGGAATGATCGAAGCGGACGAAACCACGAAGGAATACCTCGCCCACGCGGGCGCGCCGTTCCGGCCCATCGATTCGGACGAGGATGCATCATTTGCCAAGACGTACACCTTCGACGTCGACGGGATGGGACCGCAAGTCGCGTGTCCGTCGAACCCCGCGAACCTCAAGCCGGTCGAGGAGGTGGAGGGCACGAAGATCGACGTCGCGTTCCTCGGTTCGTGCACGAACGCGCGGATCGAGGACCTCCGGATCGCGGCGGAACTCCTGAAGGGAGAGAAGGTGGCGCCCGGAGTGCGGTTCCAAATTACGCCGGCGTCACAAATCATCTACCGGCAAGCGCTTCGCGAGGGCCTGGTGGAGATTTTCATGGACGCGGGCGCGACGTTCACGTCGTCGACGTGCGGACCGTGCTTCGGAGGCCACCTCGGAACCTTGGCGGGAGACGAGGTGTGCATTTCCTCGACGAACCGCAACTACCCCGGCCGGATGGGGTCGCCGCAGGCTCAGGTGTATCTCGCGAGCCCGTGGACCGTGACGGCCTCCGCGATCCACGGCGAGATTACGGACCCTCGGAAGATCTAGGCCGTCGCGTACGCGAGAAACGCGTCCACTCGCTTGAGGGTCTGGTTCTGGGGATCCACCTCGAGTCCCAAGACTTCGAGCGCGGTCACGCCCAGCACGGACGCATCGCCGGGGCGGCCGAACACGACAGGTGCGTAGGACTCCTCCCCCTCGCACAGGATCCGGCAGTCCCCGACTTGGCGCTCGACCTCGGTGCCGTCGATTGTCTTGAACCGACGTGATCGCGTAGGTTGCACTCCAAGGCGGACCAGGGTCTCTTCAGGAATCCACGTGAGGAGGGATCCTGTATCCACAACGAGTTCAAGACTTTCCGTCCGGCTCCGATTCGCCGAAAGAAGCGTGACTTTCGCGCGCACGATTCCCATGCCGCTGGGGACCATCGTCAAGGATTATCGGTCCTGCGCTACAAGTACGTTACTTCGCGGGTTCCGCAACGTTTGCGGTAATGGCGTCTGTCGACCTACCACATCCGCAACGTCACTCCGCTCCGCATCCCGCTCCTCCCGTGCGCCTTCCAGGAGCCCTGGGAGGTCGTAGAGGGGACTCATCGCATCACGGCGGAGGGCAGCGGGGTGGAACCGTACACCCCCTTGGCCTCCTCGTCGGAGACCGGGTTGGCCGGGTATGAGGCCCACGAATGGGCCGTCGCTCCTCCGAGATGCGACGCCATCGTCGCACCCCGGGCCCGTCCGTGTTCTGCGCAGAGCGCGTCAGTGCCGGACGGACCGCTCGACGGTGGTCTTCCACCGGAGGTCTTGGTGGTCTTTCCTTGGTTGGCCGCGTCTATGATCGTATCGGGGGGAGGTCGGCGAATCTGAAAATCCGGACGGAGCTGCCACCAATTTGACTTCCGGTGCAAGCGCCGCCGTCCGCGGATATGGATTCGGAATGAGTCGCCAATCCGCGCGTGGAAACCCCCTAAGGTGACCACCCGGCTTGTGACAGAACCTACTTCACGGAAACCTTATCGTCGTAATCAGATTTCCGAGCTTGATGCAGACACGCTTCAAGGGCCGCGTGTGGACGTTCGGCGACGACATCTCCACCGATCATATCATCGCGGGCAAATACCTGGGGACCACGGACCCGAAAGTGTTCGCGGAGCACGCGTTCGAAGCCGTCGATCCGACATGGGCGAAACAAGTCCACGCCGGAGACATCATCGTCGCGGGAGCCAACTTCGGATGCGGCTCGAGCCGGGAGCAGGCTCCGATTGCGCTGCAGACGCTCGGGATTACCGCGATCCTCGCCAACTCGTTCGCCCGCATCTTCTTCCGGAATGCGATTAACCTCGGATTCCCTGTGATCGAATGCCCGGGCCTTCGCGAAAAAGTGAGGACGGGCGACACGGTCGAGATCGACATGGCCCGTGGCGAGGTCCATCTGCAGGATGCCAGCGCGATGCGGTTCACGCCCCTGCCGCCGAATGTCCTCGAGATCCTCGAGGCGGGCGGGCTCGTCCCGAAGCTGCGGAAAGAGCTCGCGGCGAAGTCGTCGTGAGCGCCGTCGTCATCCCGTTGGGCGTTCCGTCTGGAGATAGCGCATGACTTCGTCCGGATGCAGATCCGGCGGGAACACCGGATAGAACGCTTTCTTCACCACACCGTTTGCGAGGATGAGCGTGAGCCGCTTCAGGAAAACCTGCCCCTCGAACTCGAAGGTTGGGAGGTGGAGGGACTTCGACCACGATCGGTCGGCATCGCTGAGCAATTCGAAAGGAAGGTGGAGTCGCCCGACCGCTTCGCGCTGCCATTCCTGGGTGTCCGCGCTCACGCCGTACACCTGGGCTCCGAGCGCGCGAAGTTCCGCATGGTGGTCTCGGAACGCACACGACTCGGGCGTGCACCCGCGGGCTCCGGGGATGAGATCCCATTCCTTCGGAGTCGGCTCGTCCGGCCGCCCCGTATGCGGGTAGACGTAGACGACGGTCGTGCCGTGCGCTGCCGCGAGATCGACGGAACGGCCTGCTGTCGATCGCAAGGCGACGGATGGGATCCGCATTCCGCGGAGGTGACTGCACGCCCCGTCGTCCACCGGGACCGGGAGACCAGGAGGGAGCGACGATGTCTTAGGCTCGGCCATCGGGTAACCGCACTCCACCGCGACGGAAAAGCCCATCGGGGCACGGCCAGACGCGTCCGCGAGTTAACCTTAAACAAGGTTAACTTGGCACGATCCGCGCCAACATCCGCCAGGCCTCCGAATCCTTATGCTCGGCGCTCTCCTTTCGGCGGCTCGATGGCACACAAGGTCGTCCTCTTACCGGGGGACGGCGTGGGGCCCGAGGTGATGCGGGAGTGCGTGAAGGTCCTGAAGGCCATCGAGTCGGCGTACGGCCTCTCGTTCGACCTCGTGCCGTACCCGTGCGGCGGCCAGCACTACCTCGATACCGGCGAGGAGTGGCCTGACGGCGCGTTCGAGTCGTGCAAGGCCGCCGACGCGATCCTCCTCGGGGCCGTCGGGCTTCCGCAGGCCGTCCTGCCGAACGGCGAGATCGCGGGCATCGGCGTCGTCTTCGGATTGCGGTTCGGCCTGGACCTCTACGCCAACGTCCGCCCGACGAAGCTCTACCCGAACGTCCGGCACAAGATCCATGACGGCTTCAAGCAGGTGTGGGAACCGGGCAAGGTGGACTTCGTGATCGTGCGGGAGAACACGGAGGGGCTGTACACACCGACCCGCGGATTCCTCGAGCGCGGTGGCACGAAGGAACTCGCCGTCGACAGCCGCATCATCACGCGGAAAGGCGCGGAGCGCGTCATCCGGTTCGCCTTCGAGCTGTCGAATCAGCGGGACGGCGCGCCGGCGGACCGGAAGCGACGCGTGACGTGCGTCGACAAGTCGAACGTGACGGCGGGTTGCAAACTCTTCAGGCAAATCTACGATGAGATCGCGGCCGGCTACCCGACGATCCAGAAGGACTACGCCTACATCGATGCGTTCCAGCAGTGGCTCATCCGGTCCCCGGAGGCCTACGACGTCGCGGTGACGTCCAACGTGTTCGGGGACATCGCGACGGATCTCGCGGCGGTGCTCCAGGGCGGCATGGGCATGGCCGCGGGCGGGAACATCGGCGACGCGCATGCGATGTTCGAGCCGATCCACGGGAGCGCGCCGAAGCACGCGGGAAAGGACGAGGTCAATCCGATGGCCATGATTCTCGCGGTCCAGATGATGCTGGATTGGCTCGGACGACGGAAGGGGGACAAGCCGATGCGAGACGCGGCCGCCGGCGTCGAGAAGGCCGTCGTGACCGTCCTCAAGGCCGGCAAGACGCTCACCTACGACCTCGGTGGCACCGCGAAGTGTAGCGAGGTCGGGACGGCCGTCGCGAACGTCATCTCGAAGCGCGGAAAGGAAGCGTAGAATGGCGGAGCCGCCCGCGACCGAGTCCGCTTGGGCCGCCCTCGCGACGCCCGCGTTCCGGGCCCTCTGGGTCGCGGCGCTCGTCTCGAATCTCGGGACCTGGATCCAGGATGTCGGCGAGGTCTGGACGATGACGTCCCTGACGCGTTCGCCGTTCTTGATCGCCCTCGTCGAGACGGCGACGACCTTCCCCGTGTTCGCCTTGGCGATCCCTGCGGGGGCGATCGCCGATGTCCTCGACCGGCGTCGATTTCTCCTGGTGTCTCAAGGCTGGATGCTCGCCGTGGCCCTCGTGATGTTCGCCGTGGTCTGGGCGGGAGCGATGTCGGCGACCCTCCTGCTCGTGTTGATCGCCCTCCTCGGGGTCGGCACCGCCCTTACCTTGCCGGCCCTCAGCGCGATCATCCCGGAGCTTGTCCCCCGATCGCAGTTGTCGAGCGCCGTCACCCTCAACGGGGTCACGGTCAACGTCGCTCGAGCCTTAGGCCCTGCGATCGGTGGGCTCCTCGTGGCGGCGGTCGGCCCGGCCGCGACTTTCGGGCTGAACGCCCTGTCTTTCGTTGGAATGCTCGTTGTCCTCTCCCTCTGGCGGCGTCCGGTATCCGGCGGAACGCTCCCGCCCGAGGACGTCGTGGGCGCGATGCGAGTCGGACTGCGCTATGTGCGTCACGCGCCCGCCATGCGAGCGGTCCTCGCCCGCGTCGCCGGTTTCGCCTTCCCGGCGAGCGCCATCTTCGCCCTCCTCCCGGTCCTCGCGCGAATCGAAATGGGGGTCGACGCGGCTCAGTACGGGATCCTCCTCGGGAGCTTGGGGGCCGGCGCGATTGCGGGAGCGGTGGGTCTTCCGCGCCTCCGCCGACTCCTCCCGATCGATCGTCTTGCGGCCGCAGGCGGCCTCCTGTTCGCGGGCGTCCTGGGCATCCTCGTGGTGACCCGGAATGTCCTCCTCGTCGGCGCAGCGGCTTTCCTCGGCGGCTTCGCGTGGATCGCCGTCCTCGCGACGTTTAACGTCGCGGCCCAGACCGCGGCTCCCGCTTGGGTCCGCGCCCGCGCCTTGGCCGTGTACCTGCTCGTTTTCTTCGGCGGATATGCCCTCGGTGCGTTCGCCTGGGGCGCCCTCGCGTCCCGCATCGGCCTGTCGGATGCGTTCGCAGTGGCGGGCGGAGTCCTCCTCGTCACGACGGTCGCCTCGGGACGCTATCGGCTGTCACCGCACGCGAGCTTGGACCTGAGCCCGTCGCTCCACTGGCCCGAGCCGATCTTGCGGGGATACGGCCCCGAGGACATCGCCCGGCCCGCGAAGGTCACGGTGGAATACCGGATCGACCCGAGCCGGACCGCCGAATTCCTCGAGGCGATCCGGGATCAGCGCCGGATGCGCCTACGGGACGGAGCCCTCCGTTGGGATCTCGCCGCGGACGCGGCAGAGCCGGGGCGTTTCGTCGAAAGCTACGACGTGGAGTCCTGGACCGAGCACCTGCGGCAACACGAACGGGTCACGGTCAACGACCGGAAGGTGGAGGAGAGAGTCCAGCGATTCCACCTCGGCCCGGAGGCGCTAAGGGTCCGGCATTTCCTCGTCCACGCGGTTCCATCGAAACGGTCTGGGGCGAAAAGGCGGGAGGACTAAATCCGGAACGCGAACTCGCTCACCGCTCCCGCCACTGATACAACCGCCACGCCGCGGCCAGCCCGACGGCCGTGGAGATGACGAGGAGGGCGGCGTCGAGCGCGATGTCTCCGGCGGCTGCAGGTTCGAGCCCGAGCGCGCCCTGGACGAGCAAGGCCGCATACGTCGCGGGGAGGAGCTGCGCGAGTTCCCGCCAGACCGGCGGCAAAATCGAAAGCGGATAGTACAACGGAGAGAGGATCCCCAGGAGTGTGAAAATCAGATTCCCGACGGGCCACACCTCTCGCTGGCTCCGGAGGCGGCTCGACACGGCGATGCCGATGGCGGAGTAGAGGACCCAGATGATGAGGATGCACGCCACCAAGACGAGCCATCCCGTCAGCGAGACGTAGGTCACGCTCGCCAGGATGATCCCCAGCGCGATGAGCGCGGGTGCCGCGGGGATCAGGTTCGAGAACGCGACCCCGAACAGATAGCGGAGCTTGTCGTGCGGTGACGCAACGAAGATGTCCTGGAGCCGCAGCTCGATGCGAAACACGGCGGAGTCCGAGAGGCACCAGCTGCCGATGTTCTGCGTCGAGAAGAGCATCGCGCCAGCTACCTGGAGGGGGAAATAGCTGGCGGGGGCGATCCGGTGCAGGAAGTAGAGGAAGAAGAACGGCTGGAGGAGCGGCACGATCGCGGCCGCCGGACTGCGCCAGACCCAGCGCCAACCGATCCACGCCCAGGCGGGAAGCACGCGTCCCCGTTGCGGCATCTCGTTCCGGCCGATGGCCGTCGCCACGGGATCATCGCTCCCGGGCCGTCTTCCGGGCCCACACGATCCCGAACGCGAACAGCCCGACCGCTTCGACGAGCAACGCGACCGCCGCGACGATCGTCTCGTTCGTCGTCAAGGTCTCGAGCCCTGCCGCTCCGTCCACGAGCGCAGCCGCGGCGCTCGTCGGCAGGAGGAGAACTACGGACCGCCATTCGACCGGCGCAAGCCGGAGCGGGTAGAACACTGGCGGCAAGATGCCGAACACGTTCGTCAGGAGGGCCGAGTACGGCCAGATCGTCTTCATGTCCTTGAACAACGTCGACACGACGTACCCGATCGTGGACGAGACCGCCCACACCGCGAGGAGCGACGCGAACAGGACGAGCCACCCAAGGGGGCTGAGCGGATGGAGGATCTCGAGGACCGCGACGAGGACTAAGCTCGGCGGTAGATAGGCCACGAGCATCCCGCCCGCAATCCCGACGAAGTAAGCTTCTGGCGAGAGCGGGCTCGCGTGATACAACTCGTTCAGCTTGTGGTCGATGCGGATGTACGCGGCCTCGTTGAGCACGCGCTGACCGATGAGGAACATCGAGTACACGAGGGCGCCGATGACCGTGATCGGCAAGAGGTCCCGAGCGAGGATGGCGACGAACACGAGGAGCGCCCCCGGCGTCAGCGTCCCGGTGAGGATCGCCAGCCACTCGTGCAGCTGGACGCGGATCTCGGTGGCGAGGAACATCCCGGAACCGGACCATTTCAGTCCAAATGCCATCCTCTCACTCCGCGTCGATCGACCGGCCGACGATCGTGAGGAACGCCTCCTCCAGGGTCACGGGCCCGACCGTCGCCGAGAGGCGGTTCCGCAGCGCGACGTCCATCACCTCGTGGATTCGCTCCGGCTCTGTGATGACATGGAGCGAGGCTCCTTCCGCGACGGCCTGCCCGAAGGAGGCGAACAACTCGCGGTGGTTCCCGCCGTTCTCGATCGAGACGCGCAGCGTGCCGCCAATTTGTCGCTTCGCCTCCTCCGCGGTCCCTTCGAAGAGGATCCGTCCTTCTTCAACGATGTACAGCCGTTCCGAGAGCGCTTCCGCCTCGTCGAGGTAGTGCGTCGTGAGGAGGACGGTGGAGCCTTTGCGCGTTAGCTCCCGCAGAACGCCCCATACGGCGCGTCGCGCGAACGGGTCGAGGCCGATCGTAGGTTCATCGAGGAACAGCAGGGGCGCCTCCGTTGCCATGACGGTCGCGACCATCGCCCGCTGCTTCTGTCCTCCGCTCAAGGTGACGCTCAGACGGTCCGCGGCCTCCTGGAGCCCCATCTTCGCGAGCGACTCTTCGGTGCGCGCCTGCGCGACCTCGCGGGAAAAGCCGCGGGCGCGGAGGTAGCAGTACACCTGCTCGCGCGGCGTGAGATGGAAGAACGGCTTTCCCTCCTGGGGCACGACCGCGATCAGCGGCCGGACCCGCTCCGGGCTCTCGACGACGTCGTACCCGAATGCCGTGACGGTCCCGGATGTCGGGATCAGGAGGGTCGACGCGATCCGCAGGAACGTCGTCTTGCCCGCGCCGTTCCGGCCGAGCAAGGCGATGCGCTCGCCTTTCCGGAACGCGAGGGACACACCTCGAAGCGCCTCGACGCCGGGCCCCCTCCGGCCGCGGTACACCTTCCGCACGTCGTGGGCGCGGAGGACCTCCTCGGTCATGCGCCGGAGCAAGCCCGCGGTGCGTATAAAACTAGATTCCGCCCGCGACTCACATCGGCTTCGACTCGAAGCCGGGATGTTCGCCCTTCTCGAACATCCCGAACGCGGCCTGGCGCTTCGCCTCTTTTTCCGCGTCGCTCATCTTGACGACCGTCGCGACGGACCAGATGTGGCCGAACGGATCCTGGAGCTTCCCGTACCGTTCACCCCAGAACTGGTTCTCCAGCGGCATCGTCGGCTTCGCGCCTGCGTTGATCGCCTGATTCCAGAGCTTGTCGACGTCCTTCGAGTAGATGTGCATGTTCGACGTCGTCCCGCCCGCGGAGGTCGGCGACTTCGTGTCGCTGCCGGGGAACTCGTCGGACATCATCACGAGCGAGTCGCCGATGCGGATCATCGCGTGCATCAGCGTGCCGTCCGGCATCGGCTGGCGCGTGACTTCCTTGGCGCCGAACGCCTTCTTGTAGAACTCGATCGCCCTTCCGGCCCCGTTGATGACGAGGTACGGCGTGACGGTGTGCATCCCGGGTGGGACGGCGGACGTCCGTGCGGGTCGCGCCCTTCGCGCGGTCTTCTTCGTTCGTTGAGCGGTTCGCTTCGTCTTGCGTGCCATGAAGGTTTCCCCCGCCGTCCGAAGACGCTCGGGCACTTAAGGATGCCTCCGGATTGTGCAGCCGAGGGCTCACGGTCCGAGCCAGAGGCCCATAAGGACCTCGTCGACGTACTCGTCGCCGATCCGGACGTGCCGCCGGCGGACGCCCTCCTCTCCGAAGCCGAGGGAGTCGTACAATCGCCGGGCCCGGACGTTCGTTGCGAACACAGCCAGCTCGGCCTTGGCGAATCCGCGCGCCCGCATCCATTCGAGGATGCGCTCCATCAAGCGGCGGCCGAGGCCCGCTTCCCGCCAGCCGTCCTGGATCGCGATGCCGATGCCGCCGACGTGGCGGTCCTTCGGAAACAGGCCCGCGTGGCAATCGGCGGCGCCGATGACCTCGCCCCGGTCGGCCGCGACGATGAGGACGTTGCGGGTTCCATCGAACTCCTCGAGCCAGCGTCGTTCGGACTCGAGGTCCGGGACCTCCTCCACCATGATGTAGATTCCCTCCCGCCCGATGCGGTTCACATTCCGCATGGTCGACTCCGCGTCTTCCATCCGCGCGGGGCGCAGGACGACCTTGCGTCCGTCGCGGAGGGTGACCTCTTCGGCCCGCAGAGGGTCCGCCATGCGCCTCACAGGGGGAACTTGTCGAGCGTCTCGGGCCGACGCCGCTCCCCGGACGCGAGGTACGCGTCCATCTGCTCCTTGAGCTGGGGCGTCAAGTCCGCGTAGACGTCCTCGAAGAGGGATTCGATCCGCGGTGGCGGGTGCCGCTCGACCTCCTTGATCGTGTTCTGGATCAGGTCGTCGATCTCGGCCCGGAGGCGATCGTCGTCCGCCTTGGACCACAGCCCCTTCAGCTCGAGGTACTTGCGCATCCGGTCGATCGGGTCCTTCTCCCGCCACCGATCCACTTCCTCGGTCGCCCGGTAACGGGTCGGGTCGTCGCTCGAGGAGTGCGGCCCCATGCGGTAGGTGAGCGCCTCGACGAGGGTCGGTCCACCGGCGGCGCGGGCTTTGTCCGCCGCAGCCTTCGTGGCCGCGTATACGGCAAGGAGGTCGTTCCCGTCCACGCGGACGCCTTCGAAGCCGTACGCCTGGGCTTTCTGCGCGAGCGTCTTCGACGCCGTCTGGCGTGCGAGCGGCACGGAGATCGCCCACTGGTTGTTCTTGCAGAAGAAGATCGTCGGGGTCTTGAACACGCCCGCGAAGTTCATCCCGCTGTGGAAGTCGCCCTCGCTCGTCGCGCCATCTCCGAAGTACACAAGCGAGACGACGTCATCCTTGCGGATCTTTGCGGCCCACGCCGCGCCGACCGCGTGCGGGATCTGCGTGCCGACCGGACTCGAGGTGGTCACGTAGTTGATGTCCCGAGAGCCGAAGTGGTTCGGCATCTGTCGCCCGTGTTGCGGGTCCTTCGCGTTGCCGTACGCCTGCGCGATGAGCGTCTCGATCGGGAAGCCGCGGTAGATCGCGCAGCCCGGCTCCCGGTAAGCCGGGAAGACCCAATCGCGCTTCTCGAGCGCCATCGCGCTCCCGACTTGGCACGCCTCCTCGCCCGTGCTCGGGACGTAGAAGCCGATGCGGCCTTGCCGCTGGAGGGAGAGCATGCGGGTGTCCAGCAGGCGCACGAGGAGCAGGTGGCGGTATCCGGCCTTCAGCAGCTCCGTCGGCACTTTCGGTTCAAGCTTCGAGTCGTACGTGCCGTCGGCATCGATGATCCGGAGAAGGCCTTCCTCCGCCGTCGCTCTCACCCCGCGGGCTCCCGTTGCCGCGCCCGAATCACCTTCTCCATGAAGAATTCACCGGCCCGGTACGAGGACCGGACGAGCGGGCCTGCCGCGACGTACGCGAAGCCCATCGACTCCCCGATGTCGCGGAGTTCATCGAAGATCTCTGGGGGCACGTATTCATTCACGACGAGATGCCAATCGCTCGGCCGGAGATATTGACCGAGGGTCAGGATGTCGACGTCGTTCGCGCGGAGATCGCGCATCGTCTGAAGGATCTCGTCGCGCGTCTCCCCGAGGCCGAGCATGATTGAGGACTTCGTGAAGAGCCCCTCCCGCATCGTTTTCGCTCCTCGGAGGACCGCGAGACTCTGAGCGTAGTTCGCCCGGCGATCACGGACCGTTCCTTGGAGGCGTTCGACCGTCTCGACGTTGTGGTCGAGGACGTCCACGCCCGATTCGACGACCCGGCGCACAGCCTCGAGGTCTCCTTGAAAGTCCGGGATCAGGGCTTCGACGAGCATGTCCGGCCTCTGCGCCTTGATCTCGCGGACAGTCGCGGCGAAGTGGGCCGCGCCTCCGTCCGGGAGGTCGTCTCGGTCCACGGACGTCAAGACGACGTAGGAGAGGTCCATCCCGGCCAACGCCATCGCGACCTTCTCCGGTTCCCCGATGTCGAGGACGCCGTGCGGATTCCCGCTCTTGACGGCGCAGAAGCGGCAACCGCGCGTGCATGTGTCGCCCATGAGCATGATGGTCGCCGTGCCACCGCCCCAACACTCCGCGACGTTCGGGCAGCGGGCTTCCTCGCATACGGTGTGCAAGTCGAGCGACCGGAAGAGGGTCTTCAGATGGACGTAGTTCTCGCCGGCGGGCGGGCGAACTCGAAGCCACGCGGGCTTTCGTTCGGCGAGCATGACGCGCTGCTAACAACGGCCGCGTTTATGTAGCTAACTTGTGTCGCATGCGGGCGGGAGGCGTCACCCGAACCGGAATTCCACGCCGTAGGACCCGCGCGGATAGTTCCAGTGGATCGCGTTCTTACCGAGGTGCTTGCAGACGATCGCGCACGCGCCCAGCTCGATGCATCCTTCCGTGTTGTAAACGAGCTCGCCCTTATCGAGGCGGTACACCTTCGACGGACAGACGTACAGGCAAGGCTTCGTGTCGCACGTTCGACAGACGTCTGTGTCTACGGTGATGAAGGGCTCTTCGTCGAACTCGAACCGGTCCAGTCCGACCCGTTCGTCCACGGTCAGGAGCTTCGAGGCCTCCGGCTTCGGGGGCTCCGGCATGCGTTCCGACGTCGAGAAGCGGGGCACGGGTAATAAGGGTTGGTAGCGGTAGTCGGCACGTTATCAGTGCGGGCAATCGGGGAGCAACATTCTATAGGAGTCCTCCGGAATCGCGCGAATTCGCGACCCGCCGTCCTCCGAGTAGGATTTGCCCTCATGCCGCAGCGCAAACAGAACGCGTCGACGATCGATCCGAAGCGCGACCTGTCCGCGATCGGCACGGCGCTCGCCCGGCAGATCCTCGCGGTCGCCCTCACCCCGGATCCGGAGTCGGGGATCCTCCTCCTCTCGGGCCAGCCGTGCTTCATCGTGCGGCCCGATGTGATCGTGAACATCCAGAAGCAACTCGAGCAGACGATGGGCAGCTCGTCGAAGGGGATCATGTACCTCTCCGGCGAGCGGAGCGCGGGCGCCGGGCTGAACCCACTCTCGTCGATTCAGTCCGAGAAGCAAGGCCCGTTCAACCTGGACCGCGCGCGGCGGATCATCGACACCTCCGCCTTCCTGGGTTGGGGCCGGGCAGAAATCCGTCTGTTCGATCCGGAGGTCGGTCGCTTCGTCATCTCGATCAAGAACAGCCCGCTCTCCCGTTCGTACGGACCGTCGAAGAAGCCCGTGTGCCATTTCCTCGCGGGGTGGCTTGCCGGGCTGGGTCACATCCTCCTGTCGAAGGAGCTGCTCTGCGAGGAGACGTCATGCGAATCGCAGGGACCGGATCACTGCGAGTTCGACCTCCGGCCGATGCCGCGCTGAACGGTCAGGGAAAGGCTTTTACCCGCTCCGCTTTTCCGAAGCGGGAAGCGGGAACTCGTGGAGCATTTTGACGCCATCGTCGTGGGGGCCGGGCCCGCAGGCTCCTCGGCGGCGCTGACCCTCGCACGGAAGGGATTCTCGACGCTCCTCGTGGAGCGGGGGCGCTCGCCCGGCGTCAAGGGGATGTTCGGCGGACGCGTGTACGCGTGGGCGCTTCAGGACCTCGTGCCGGGCTGGGAGAAAGACTGCCCCGTCGAGCGACGCGTCGTGAAGGAGAACATGGCCTTCCTCTCCGGGGACGCATCGCTCACGATTGCCCTGGACGCGCCGAAGCAGGCCCACGGCCGCGGGGCGAGCTTCACCGCGCTGCGCGCGAAGTTCGATGCTTGGCTGGCGAAGAAAGCCGAGGAGGCGGGTGCGACGCTCATCACGGGCATACGCGTCGACGACCTGTGGCGCGAGGGCGGGCGCGTCCGCGGCGTCTCCGTCGGGCCGAACGACCGCGTCGGCGCGGACCTCGTCGTCATCGCGGAAGGCGCGACGTCGGTCTTGGTGCGGAAGGCGGGCCTCAAGGCCGACCTCGAACCGCGCGAGGTCTCCGTCGGCGTCAAGGAGACCGTCGAGATGCCGCCGGAGACGATCCAGGAACGGTTCGGCGTCGGGGAGGCGGAGGGCGCGGCGTACGTCTACGCGGGAGAGGCGTCGATGGGCCTCCGCGGCGGCGGCTTCCTGTACACGAACAAATCGTCCGTGTCCCTCGGGCTCGTCGTGTCGTCCGAGGACCTATCCCGAAAGAAGGTCGAGATCCAGGATCTCCAGACGAAGTTCCGGATGCATCCCGCCCTCCAGCGGCTCATCAAGGGCGGCAAGGTCGCGGAGTACAGCGCGCACCTCGTGCCGGAACTCGGCGCGGGGATGATGCCCCGCCTCGCGGCGGACGGCGTCCTCGTCGCGGGCGACGCCGCGGGCTTCCTGATCAACAACGGATACACGTTCCGCGGGGTGGACCTCGCGATCGCCTCCGGCTTGGCGGTCGGCGACGCGGCCGAATCCGCGCGGGCCGCCGGTGGCATGACCGCCGAGAACCTCGCGACCTACGAGTCGTTCCTCCGGTCGCGGAACGTGCTCACGGATCTCGAGCGGTTCCGGCGTGCCCCACTCTACATGAAGAACGAACGTCTCTTCGAGCTCTATCCTCGGATGCTGCTCGATATCGCGCAGCGCCTCTACACCGTAGACGGGAGCGGCAAGGAACGCCTCATGGACGTCGTCCTCGAAGAGGCCTCCGCCTCCCGCGTTCCGAAGCTGAAGCTTCTCTTGGACCTGCTCCAGGGGGCCCGATCCATGTGATCGCCGGCGAGAAGGAGCGGTACCGGATCGTCGTCTGCATCAAGCAGGTCCCCAAGGCGCAGGAGCTCCAAGTGGATCCCGTCACCCAGACGCTCAAGCGGGTCGGGGTGCCGAGCGAGATCAACCCCCCGGACGCGAACGCCCTCGAGATTGCGCTTCAGCTGAAGGACCGTCACGGCGCCGAGGTCGTCGTCCTCTCGATGGGCCCGACGTCGTTCGACGAGAGCCTCGAGCGCGCGGTCGCGATGGGCGCGGACCGATCCGTCCTGCTCACGGACCGCATCCTCGGCGGCTCGGATACGGTCCCGACTGCGTACGCCCTGAGCGAGACGATTCAGAAGATTGGCGGGTACGACCTCATCCTCTGCGGCGAGGAGACGACCGACGCCTCGACGGGCCACGTCGGACCGGGGATCGCGGGACATCTCGACCTGCCCCAACTCACGTACGTCTCCGAGGTCCAGGTTGTCGACGGGAAGGTGCGCGCTCGGCGCACCGCGGAGGACGGCACCGAGTGGTGGGAGACGTCCATGCCGTGCCTCGCGACGGTGAACTTCGGTTGCAACAAGCCGCGAGAGCCGTCCCTCACCGGGAAGATCCGCGTGAAGCGCGGCGGCGTGATCGTGCACTGGTCGTGCGCGGACGTCGGGATCGATCCGAAGAAGGTCGGCCTGCTCAACTCGCCGACGATCGTCGCGAAGGTCGACACGGTGAGGCTACCGCCTCGGGCGGGGAAGATCTTCACGGGGGACCCGAGGGACGCCGTTCAGCGGCTCCTCGAGGCCCTCGTGGAAGACCGGGTGATTGCGACGTGACGGACGCCCGCCTCCCGGAGGACAAGTCCCACTTCCGCGGCGTCTGGGTGTTCCTCGAGCACCGGAAGCACGGGTTGCGCGACGTCTCCGTCCAGCTGATCGGCGAGGGCCGTCGACTCGCGGACCTTCGCGGCACGACCCTGACGGGCATCCTCCTCGGACGCGACGTGGACGCGCTCGCGAGGCATGCAATCGGCTACGGCCTCGACCGCGTGGTCGTGGTGGACCACCCGCTCCTCGAGATCTACCGATCGCGGCCGTACGCGCAGGTCATGGCCCAGTTGATCCGGCGGCACAAGCCGGAGATCGTCCTCTACGGGGCCTCGAAGAACGGCCGGGACCTCGGCGGCCGGTTGCACGCGATCCTGGAGACGGGCCTCGCGGCGGACTGCGTCAAGTTCGACGTCGACCCGGAAGGGAACCTCGACATGATCCGCCCGAGCTTCGGGGGGAAATCGCTCGCGCACATCCTGTGCAAGAAGCACCGGCCGCAGATGGCGTCCGTGCGCCGGAACGTGTTCCTCGCGCCGCCGCACGATCCTTCGCGTCGCGGCGAGGTCGTCCGCGAAGTGGCCGAGCTCTCGGAGAAGGACGCGGACGTGACGCTCCTCGAGTTCACGGAGTTCACGAAGGAGGGCGGCCTCCGGCCGGAGGACGCGGACATCGTCGTGAGCGGCGGATACGGCCTCGGGAATCCGAAGAACTTCGCGATGCTCCAGGAACTCGCGGACCTCCTCGGCGGGGCGGTCGCCGCGTCCCGGAAGGCGGTCGACAGCGGGTGGGTCCCGAAGATGCTGCAGGTCGGGCAGACCGGCATGACGGTCCGCCCGAAGCTCTACATCGCGGTCGGGATCAGCGGGGCCGTCCAGCACCTCGCGGGCATGCAGGAATCCGAGAAGATCCTCGCGATCAACCTCGACCCCAAAGCGCCGCTCTTCGAGATCGCGGACTACGGGATCGTCGGCGATCTGTTCGAGGTCGTGCCGGAGATGATCCGACAGCTCCGCGCGCTCAAGGCCGGCGCTGCGGCCCCGGCGACGATTCCGGCAGCAACTCGCTGACGTTCACGCGTCGCAGCGTGACGCCGAAGACCGCCTGGAAGTGCGCAATCACGGACGCCTTGACGTCCTCGAGGTCGACCGGATGTCCGAGGACGCGCTCCATCGAGGTCATGATGCCACCCTCGTGCCCGCACGGCCGGATCTTCAGGAACTCCTGGAGGTCCGTGGTGACGTTGTGGGCGAAGCCGTGGAAGCTCACGTTCCGCTGGACCGCCAGCCCGATCGATGCGATCTTCTTGCCTCCGACCCAGACGCCGCGCTCGGGTCCGTCGCGGGTCGCCTCGATGCCAAAGTCCGCGCAGGTACGCAGCAGGACCTCCTCGAGGTCCGCCACAAGGCGCTTCACCTCGATGCGGTCCGGCAGCTTGAGGATCGGATACCCGACGAGCTGACCGGGACCGTGGTACGTCGCCTCGCCGCCCCTCTCGACCTCGACGATCTCGAGGCCCGGGTCGAGGACGTCCTCGCGCGTCCCGCGCCGGCCGAGGGTTGCGACCGGATCGTGCTCGACGAGGATGAGTCCATCGGGGATTTTGTCCTGCGCGCGGCGGTCCACGAGCGCCTTCTGAAGGTCCCAGACCTCCCGGTACGGCCGTCGCCCCAGGTCGAGGAGCCAGGCGTCCCGCGTAATGAGGATCGCCCGCTCGGCCTCGTCCGTCGTGAGCATGGTCTCAGCGGTTCAGCACGTGAATCGCCTGCCCGAGCGCGGCCTCCGCGCTCTCCATGATCCCCTCCGGCAGCGTGGGATGCGGATGGACGGTGAGCGCGATGTCCGTGACCGTCGCGCCCATCTCGATCGCGAGGGCGAGTTCGCTGATCAGGTCGCTTGCGTCCGGGCCGACGATCGTCGCGCCGAGGAAGACCTTGGAATCGGCGTCGGCGAGGAGCTTCACGAAGCCGTCGTACTCGCCCGTCGTCAGCGCGCGGCCGATCGCCGCGAACGGGATCTTGCCGACGCGGACCTTCCGTCCCTTGGCAGCCGCCTCCGATTCCTGCATCCCCACGGTGGCGATCTCGGGATCCGTGAAGATGGCGGCAGGCATCGCGCGGTAGTCGACCTCGACGGGATGCCCTGCGATCGCCTCCGCGGCGATGAGGCCTTCCTTCGTCGCCTTGTGCGCGAGGAACGGCGGGCCGATCACGTCTCCGATCGCGAAGACGTGCGGATTCGTCGTCCGGAGCTGCCGGTCCACCTTGATGTATCCCCTCGGGCCGACCTCGACCCCGGCCTTGTCCGCGCCGAGATCGTCCGTGTTCGGTCGCCGTCCGACGGTCACGAGGATCAGATCCGCGCGGCGGGCGATGAGCCCGTCGGGCGTGACGACGTCGACGACCGTCTGGTCCTTGTCGACCCGCCAGCCGCGGGCCTGCGACTTCACGTGGACCTCGACGCCGAGCTTCTGCAGGCCCCGTGCGACGACGCGCACCGCGTCGAGGTCCGTCCCGGGCAACAGTTGTTCCATGATCTCGATCACGACGACGCGGCTGCCGAGCTTCGCGTAGAACGTGCCGATCTCGAGCCCGGAGATGCCGCCGCCGATGATCGCGAGATTCGGCGGGACGCGGGGGAGCTCGAGCGCTTCCTTCGTGCTCAGGACCTTCTTGCCGTCGAAGCGGAACGCGGGCAGGTCGGACGGCCGGCCGCCCGTCGCGATGATCGCGTCCGTGAACGTGACGTCCTCGGAGACATTCGCGCTTCGGATGTGCACGCTGCCGGGTCCGGTGAACGACGCCTGTCCGGGGAGGACCTCCACGCCGTTCCCCTTGCACAGCTGGCCGATTCCGTTCACGAGCCGCTGCACGATGGACGACTTCCACGCCTGCAGTCGGGCCATGTCGACCTTGACCGGGCCGGTCTCGACGCCTCGCTCCGCGGCGCGCTCGATCGCTTGCACGAGGTTCCCCGTGTGGATGAGCGCCTTGCTCGGGATGCAGCCGTAGTTCAGGCATTCGCCGCCGAGCTTGTCCCGC
>WNFV01005147.1_pt1 | contig 21325 bp, 15 predicted proteins | sample 5400101 | NCBI WGS metagenome assembly WNFV01 (sample SAMN13153361, study PRJNA577476) | soil metagenome | isolation source: 115 cm soil or saprolite under grassland replicate 1 | place: USA:California | collected 2016-06-15 | reverse complement strand
CTTCGGCGGCGGATTCCGCGTGATGACGACGCAGATCGTCGCATCGAAACTGAACGGCGACATTTCGGCGGCGATGGTCGAGACCGTCACGCTCGCCGCCGTCGCGCTCGTCGGGCTCGCGCTCCTCCAGAAGAGCGGCACGGGCCGCGTGGTCGCGGGAGGAGGACGGGGTGTCGCTCCTGCGCGACGGCGCCTCGGCCGATCGCGCTGGCTGGTCGCGGCCCTCGCCTGGGTTTTTGCGGCGATCCTGCTGCTGCCGCACGCGACGCTCCTCCTCGTCTCGCTCGTGCCCCGCAGCACCTGGACGGTCGAGATCCTTCCTCCGATCTTGAACCTCTCGAACTACATTGCCCTGATCTCCGAGCCGGAACGCCTGCGGCCGCTCGTAAACTCGCTCTGGATGGCGGTCGCCGCGACGGCGGGCGCGCTCGGACTCGGCTTCGCGGCGGCCCGGCTCGCGGTGCGCGGAAGGACCCCGCTCGCCCGGCCGCTCGAAACCCTGCTCACCGTTCCGTGGGCGCTTCCCGGCACGGTCTTCGCCGTCGCGCTCTCGGCCACGTTCAGCGTCCACGCACCGTGGATCGGTCGGTTCGTTCTCGTCGGAACCGCAGCGATCCTGCCGCTCGGCTACCTCATCCGGAACCTTCCTTTGACGGGAAGCGCCGCGTTCGGCGGATTCCGGCAGCTCGACCCCGCGCTCGACGAAGCGGCTTCCTCGCTCGGCGCAGGGTGGTTCACCCGGTTGCGACGCGTCGATCTGCCGCTGCTCGCCCCGGCGCTCGCGGCGGGAGCAAGCCTGGCGTTCCTGACCGCACTCGGCGACTTCGTGATCTCGATCGTTCTCTACACCTTCGAGACCCGCCCGATCTCGATCGAGATTCTCTCACAGGAGACCGGCGCGGCGGCGGCATACGGGGTCCTGCTGGCAGGCCTGTCCGCGACGGTGTTCTTCCTCTGGGGCCGCCGCAGCGACGAGAGAGGGTCAGGTCTCCACTTGCCACATTGAGGGTCAGGTCTCCACTTGCCACATCGTTACTGCCGCGCGATCGTCCGCGTCGTGTGCGGAGGGATCGACACGCGCGGGAACGGTTCGAACGAATACGCGCCGAGAAGTGTCACGCTCCTCCCATCCGGATCGGTCACGACGACGTTCACACTCCCCGCCGCGTGCGACGGCGTGACGACTTCGAGCGTCGCGGCGTCGACGAAAGTAACGACCGGCGCGGACGTGTCCCCGAAGGCGACCGACGCTCCCGGAACGAAACCGGAGCCGGCGACCCGAACGGTCGCCCCGCCGCGCGCGCTTCCGGAGAACGGGATCACCGAAACGACGGAAAGCACTGCGGGACTCGCGTCGGCGATCCGCGCGAAGAGTCCCCCTTCGGTCGCGAGGTACAACTCCCCCGTTGCGTCCTCGCCGAACGTCGTCAGGCCGGACGCGCGTGCCGAGAAGAGTCGCGTCGTCCAGTCGCCGGACGCTTCTGTCGCCCCCCAGATCCTGCCGGTGCAGTAGTCCCCGTAGAAGTAGGTCCCGAGGAGACGGGGAAAGAGCCGGCCGCGGTAGACATATCCCCCGGTCACCGAGCAGTCGCCGGCCGAGTGCGAATACTCGAGGATCGGCGGCGTCAACTCCGGCGCGTTGCACGCGGGAACTCCCGACGGGCAGCCCGAGTTTCCGCCGCCGCCGCAAGCCGTTCCCTCCATGACCTTCCAGCCGTAGTTCCTTCCGCCGGGATTCCCCGCCGGCTGGAAGTCGATCTCCTCGCGCGAGCCCTGCCCGACGTCGCCGATGAAGAGGTCGCCGGTCGACCGATCGAAGGAGAACCTCCAGGGGTTTCGAAGTCCCTTCGCCCAGATCTCGTCGCGCGCGCCGCCGGGCGCCGCGAACGGGTTGTCCGGCGGAATGCCGTAGAAGGGGGGCGCGCCCGAGCTCGCGTCCACGTCGATTCGCAGGATCTTGCCGAGGAGCGTTTCGTCGCGCTGGCCGTTGCACATCGGGTCGTTCGCGGAGCCGCCGTCGCCCATCCCGATGTAGAGATATCCGTCGGGTCCGAACGCGAGCTGCCCTCCGTTGTGGTTGCTGAACGGCTGCGGAATCGTCAGGAGAATCACGCCGCTCCCGGCGTCCGCCGTGTCCGGGTTGCCGGCCGAGACGCGGTAACGCGCGATGACGGTATCGCCCGCCCCGTTCGTGTAGTCCACGAAGAAGAAGCCGTTTTCCGAATGGCGCGGATGGAACGCCAGCCCGAGAAGACCCCGCTCGCCGCAGCACGAGACGAGAGAGCGGAGGTCGAGGAACGGCGTCGAAAGAACACGGCCGTTGTCGAAGACGACGATCTGTCCCCGCTGCAACGTCAGGAAAAGCCGCGCGTCGCCGGCGTGCGCGATCGCGGTCGGCTGCGCGAGTCCGGTCGCGAGGGTCTCGAGCACGATCTCGGGGGGAGCCTGCGCGCGGGCGCGCGCTGCGATCGAAACGAACGCAACGGCGAGAAGGGCAGAGAGCGCCCGGTTTCGGTGCAGATCCGACTCCACGGAAGGGAGAACGGCGGCCTCCGCGCGTACAATCCCGGTCGAGGTGACAGCCGAATGCGGCGGTTTTTCACCACGAGCCTGCTTCTGCTGGCGGTCGCGTGCACGGCTCCGACCTCCCCGGAGACCGCCGCAAACGGCGTTCGCGCCGAGAACGAGACCGGGGTCGCGCAACCGGGTCGCCCCGCTACCCGTGTCGTCGCGCCGCGGCCCGCGCCGCGAACCATTCCCGTCGGTGGATGGGGCGGCGACCACCTCCGGCTGCTGCTGACTGAAACCGAAGGGACGCTCGAATACGACTGCGCGCACGGCACGATCGACGAGCCATTCGTCGTCGACTCCGCCGGCCGGTTTGGCCTGAGGGGAACGCACACCCGCGAGCACGGCGGACCGATTCGCCGGGACGAGAAGCCCGACGAGCACCCCGCTCGCTACACGGGCGCGACCGACGGGAAGACGATGACGCTCAGCGTGACGCTGACGGACTCGAACGAGTCGGTGGGCACCTTCACGCTGACGCGCGGCCGCGCGGGCCGCGTCGTTCGGTGCCTCTAGATCACAGGACCGCGTAGGCGCGGACGGGAAAGCTCCCCAGCCCGCGGAAGGGCGCGGGCGCGCAGTGAAAACGGAACCCGCCTGGCGGAAGCCGATCCAGATTCGTCAGGTGCTCGACGATCGGGATTTCCGCCTGGAGCAGAAGTGTGTGTGCCGGCCGCGTCCCGTCGCGCGTGTCGTCGATGTTCAGCGAGTCGATTCCCACGAGCGCCGCCCGCCCCGCGACGAGACTCTCCACGGACCTCCGCGTCAGATATGGATGACCCTCGAAGTATGCGGGCGTGCGCCAGTTCCGGCTCCAGCCGGTCTGGACGAGGACGGCCCGGCCGGCGACATCGATGCCGTCGAACCGCTCCGCTTCGACCGCTCGGCCGGCGGCGGTGGCATCGATGACGATTCCTTCGAGGTCGACGAGCTTCTCGAGCGGGATTGTCGCCACGTCCGCGCCCTGCTCGAATCGGTGGAATGGCGCGTCGACGTACGTCCCGGTGTTGGCGACCATCTCCACCCGGCCGATCGAGAACGTCGTTCCGGCCGAATACTTCGCCGCCGACGCTTCGCGGGAAAGGAACTCCGAGAGGACGGGAGCGGGGAGTCCCGCATAAGTGATCATCCCATCCTCGATCTCGTGGCTCAGATCGACGAGACGGCGGGAAGTCATCGGATGTGTTCGAGCGACGGGAACTGCGACCGAAGGAAGTCTTTCACGCCGACCGGGCCGCGGAGGTCGACGCGGATCGATCCGGCGCCGTTTTCGAACGCGATGCCGATGTCGAGAAACGGGCAGCACGCCCGTTCGAGCTCCACCCATTCGGCGACCCGGAGGAACAGATAGGGCCGCGACGGAAAGCGGACCGCGTACCCGTCGCCGAGCTCCTCGACGCCTCGGACCGCCGAGGCGAGCTCCGCGATGAGAGCGGCGTGCCGTTTTCTCTGGACGGCGTCGAGCGCGTCGATCCGGCAGGCGAGTCCGGTTTCAGCCACGCCCGAGCCTCGTCTCCCGGTCGCGATAGAGCCTTTTGACGAGCTGGATCTGACCGGCGTGATACACGTCGTGCGCCGCGCTCCCGTACGCCAGGGTGTCGATGCGGTGGCGGCTGCCGGAAGAGCGTTCGGAAAGCCGCCGCTCTCGAATCTGCTCGATCGCCTCGCGGAGCCGGCGGTGCTGCTCGTCGAGAAGGGCGAGGTCCGCGCGCCAGGCCTTCTCGGTCGGCGTGTCGGGCCGCACGAACCAGTTGCTCCCCTTGTCGGGGAACGATCCGCGCTTCTCTCCCGTCAGGCGGCGCCAGTTGACGTACTTCCAGTACGCGACGTGCACGGCGAGCTCCCAGACGTTGTGGCGATCCGGGCCGGGACGCCACGCAGCCTCCTCGACCGTGACCCCGCGCAGAGAGCCCCGGAGGTTCGGGCCGTGCCAGGCCTTCCTCTCGTAGGCCTCGTCGACGATGCGAAGTAGGAGGGCAAGCTCGGGAGAAGGCTTCGATTTCGCCGTCCGCTTCATGGATTTCCCGTTCGCGTCCATACGAGGTCTCGTCCGTCGCGGCGATCGACGATCCGCACGACTTTTCCGGTCGCGTCCCGCACGAAGATCTTCCGCGCTCGCGGCGCTCCGGCGATGAAGTAGACAGTGTCCGTTTCCGGCAGGAGCTCCTGTTTCGCCCGTCCGCTCCGCTGGCCGAAGAGCCGGTCCCCCTCGCGAGTCACGGTGAAGGTCATGGAAGGCGAGAGGTCGTAGCGCCCGACGTAATCGGCATAGACGCCCTTGTCGGAGATCGACGCCGGCGCGGGATCCTGCAACCGGACCAGGACCTGCGAGGCGACCAGCCGCCACTGACCCGCCTTGCGGATCCAGGTGTCGGTCGAGTGGTAATGGCTGACGAGCTTCTGATCGAACACGCTCTCGCGCTCGAGATCTTCGTGGGTGACGACCGCGGCGTCGCCGTAGACGTGAACCTGTGCGCTCTCTACCTCGATCGAACCGGAGAAGCCGGGGGGGAGCGGCTTCATCTCCTCCTTCAGCTGAGCCTTCGTCAGCGTCCGTCCGTCTTCGCTCGTGTAGAGCATCGAGTCGTCGAGGTGTTTGTCCCAGACCGCCCAGTCGCCGGAGGCGACGGCGGCGAGGAGCTCCCCGGTCATTCGCGTCAGCTCCGCTTCCGTCCCGGCCGCCTTCGGCGCGGCCGGCCCCCCCGAGGGGTTGAGCGTTAGAACCAGGGCCAGTCCGCCGACCGCGATCATTGTGCCTCCGCTTGCCGGGCCGGGATCACCGGCGCCTTCTCCACGACGGCGCGAGCCGGCCCGGATTCTCTTCGAGCGCCGTACCGGATGATGAGCGAGACCGCCCCCACGATCACCGCGGCGGCGAGAAGAGTCCGCAGCGTCATCGGCTCTCCGGCGAACGCCCACCCGAGCAGGACCGCGACGACCGGGTTCACATACGCGTACGTCGAGACGCGAGCCGGCGTCGTCGCTTTCAGCAGCCAGATGTAAGCCGTGAAGCCGATGAGCGAGCCGAAGAGGATCAAATAGGCGAGCGAGAGGAGCGAACGCGCGGACACGGCCGCGAGCGTGAGCTTCCCCGCCTGCCCGGTCGCGAGGCCGAAAAGGAGGAGCCACGCGCCGCCCGCGATCATTTCCATCGCCGTCGCGAGAAAACCGGACTTCGGAAGATCGGCGACGCGGGAGTGCAGCGATCCGAAGGCCCAGGAGAAAGAACCGAGGAGCAAAACTGCCGCCCCGATTGCATCCACGCGGCCCGCCAGCTTTCCCGGCGCGATCAAGAGGCCGAGTCCGGCGAGACCGAGCACGAGTCCCGCGATCACGGGCGCCCGCGGAGTCTTCCTGCCGTGCCGTGGCAGACCTTCGAGCACCGCGATCCAGATCGGGACCATCGCGACGAGAAGGGCGGTCAGGCCCGACGGGACGCGCGTCTCCGCCCAGACGACGGCGCCGTTTCCTCCCAGGAGGAGGAGTCCGCCCACGACGGTCGCCGCCCCCCAGTTGCGTCGGGTCGGCCGCGGCGCACCGCGCCACCGCGACCAGCCGTAGAGGATCGCGCCCGCGACCAGGAACCGCGCTGCGGCCATCAGGTGCGGGGGGATGGTCTCGATCGCGAAGCGGATCGCGAGATACGTCGAGCCCCAGATGAGGTACACCGCCGCGAATGCGGCGATCACTCTGCCTTGCGGCGGCTCGAGCCCGGTCGAGACGTCAAGCACTGGCCGCTTCCTCCGACTCCACTTCGCGAGCGATCGGCAGCTCCGAGGTTTCCTTGACGCTCTCGAGCACGATCGTCGTGCGCGTCGAGGAGATCGTCGAGATCTTGCCGAGACGCTCCCGCAGAAGTCTCCCCAACGCCTCCGTGTCAGCGGCGCGGACTTTCACGAGGAAGCAGTCCTCGCCGGCGACGTGATGTACCTCGAGAACCTCGGGAATCTCCGCTAAGAGCTCGGCAGTCCGGATGCCGCCCGGCCGGTCGTTCGACCGGACGAACGTGAAGGCCACGAGACCGAGCCCGACGGCGTGGGGATCGATTCTTGTCGTGTAGCTCTGGACGATTCCCTTCTCCTCGAGCTTCCGGATCCGTTCGAAGACGGCGGACGGCGCGAGGCGGACCTGCCGCGCGATCTCCGCGTTCGAGGTTCGCGAGTTTCTCTGCAGGATCGTCAGGATATTGGCGTCGAGTTCGTTGATCATTCTGAGATAATATATGATTTGAGAAGAAACAGCGGTTCAAGAGGCCAGACTGTGACGTTCTGTCGCGGCCAGAAGACACCTCCCTCCCGGTAGAACCCGGGATCTCTCGCTTCGGTTGCGGAGCGCAAACGACTCGCGTCTCTCGCTCTTTGCTGTCCTTTTGATGACTCATTTCGGCGATCCGCGGGGGATATGCTCGCCCAATTCCCGCGAGGGATCCCGGATCGGAGAGGAATCTTGTCGAGTACCTGTACATCGGGGGGGAATGGGCCGCGCGGGCTCGGCCGGCGACTGGTCGTCATCGGAGCCGGGCCCGCCGGGCTGACCGCGGGATACGAAGCGACGCGGCTCGGCATGGACGCGGTCGTATTCGAGAAGAGCGGCGACGTCGGGGGACTCGCTCGCACCGACGACTACAAAGGTTTTCACTTCGACATGGGGGGCCATCGTTTCTTCACGAAGGCGGCCCCGGTCGAGAAGATGTGGCGCGAGGTTCTCGGACCGAAGCTGCTTCGCCGCCCGCGCCTCTCGCGCATCTACTATCGCGGCCGGTTCTTCCAGTACCCGCTCAAGCCTTGGAACGCGCTTCGCGGTCTCGGCTTCTGGCAGGCGCTCGCGATCGTCGCGAGCTACCTCAAGTGGCAGCTGTTTCCCTATCGGACCGAGGACACGTTCGAGGAGTGGGTGACGAACCGGTTCGGGCGCCAGCTCTTCCGGACATTTTTCCAGACCTACACCGAGAAGGTCTGGGGCGTGCCCTGCTCGAAGCTGAAGGCGGAGTGGGCCGCGCAGCGGATCAAGGACCTGTCGCTCAAGACGGCAGTGTGGAACATGTTTCTCCGCCGGGGAACGACCATCAAGACCTTGATCGAGGAGTTCGACTATCCGGTGCTCGGGCCGGGCATGATGTGGAGGGCGGTCCGCGACGCGATCGTCGGATCGGGCGGAGCCGTGGAGCTGAACCGGGACGTGGTCCGCGTGGAGCACGACGGCCGGCGAGTCTGCCGCATCGTCGTGGGATGCAACGGACGGCGAGAGAGCGTCGAGGGGACGGACTTCGTCTCCAGCATGCCGATCACTGAGCTGGTGGCGAAGCTCGATCCCCCGCCGCCCCCCGCGGTGCTCGAGGCGGCGCGAGCGCTGTCCTACCGCGACTTTCTGACGGTCTGCCTGATCGTGAACCGCGCCGATCTCTTCCCCGACAACTGGATTTACGTCCACGATCCTCTGGTGAAGGTCGGACGAATCCAGAACTATCGCAACTGGAGCCCGGCGATGGTCCCCGATCCGGCGAAGACGGGCCTGGGCCTCGAGTACTTCTGCACCGAAGGGGACGCGCTCTGGCAGTCGCCGGACGAGGAGCTCGTTGCGCTCGGAACGCGGGAGATCGCCGCGATCGGTCTCGTCCGGGCCGAAGAGGTCGAGGACGGACACGTCGTGCGGGTCCCGAAGGCCTACCCGATCTACGACAGCGCGTACCGCGAGCACCTCGACGTCCTGAAGCATTTCCTCGCCGGCTTCACGAACCTGCAGACGATTGGCCGCAACGGCCTGCACCGCTACGACAATCAGGACCACGCCATGCTGACGGCGATGCTCGCCGTGCGCAACGTCGTGTTCGAAGAACGAAACGACGTGTGGGGAGTCAACGCCGACCCGGACTACCAGGAGGAGATCCGTCTCCAGGCCGCGCTCGAGCGCGTCTTCGCGAAGCTCGATCGCTTCGCCTTCGGCGTCGCCGTGGGCGCCGTCGCCGCGGCAGTCCTCTCCCTGGCAAGCCTCTTCCTGATGTGGAAAGGCGGTCCGGTCATCGGCCCCAACCTGAGGCTGCTCGCCCAGTACCTTCCCGGCTACGAGGCGAGCCCGCGCGGCGCGCTCCTCGGCCTCCTCTACGGGCTCGTCGGTGGCTTCGTCCTCGGCTGGACCTTCGCGGTGACCCGGAACGCCGCGGCGCTCTTCTCCCTCGCCGTCATCCGCCGCCGCGTCGAGTCGCGTCTGCTACGGCGGGTCTTCGACTACGTGTAACGGTAGCCGGAAGCAATGCCGGAAAACCACGACCTCGACCCGGCGCTCGCGGTGCGAATCCTCCGCCTCGAAGCGGTCGTCCAGGGCATCGCGTGGGGCCTCGTGGCGGGGCTGGCTCTCTTTCTGGCGACGAATTTCCTCGTGCTGAAGGGCGGCCGGGTCATCGGCCCCCATCTCTCTCTGCTCCGCCAGTTTTTCATCGGCTACGAAGTCACGTTCCTGGGCAGCTTGATCGGCTTCGCCTACGCCTTCGTTTGCGGCTTCGTCGCGGGATACGCGGTGAGCGTCGTCTACAACCGCATCGCGCGGAGGCGCCGAAATGCGTGAGGCGGTCAAGCCCAGCAGACAGGTCCGCCGCGCCCAGGCACGGCAGAGGCAACCGACGCGGCGGGCGTTCCGCTTCGGCCGCCTCGCCGCTCCTCTCCTCGTGGCGGCAGGCCTCTTCGCCTACCACAATGCTCTGAACGGCCCTTTCGTTCTGGACGACGTGCCCGCCATTCCGGACAACGCGACCATCCGGACGCTCTGGCCCGCGTCGGGCGTCCTGTCCCCGCCGGCGCAATCCGCGGTGACCGGGCGCCCGCTCGTCAACGTGTCGCTCGCTCTCAACTATGCGGCGAGCGGACTGAACGTCGTCCCCTACCATGCCTTCAACATCGCCATCCACCTCCTCGCCGCGGTCGTCCTCTTCGGGATCATCCGGCGGACGCTCGGCGGCCGCGGCCCGGAGGACCGCGATCACGACCCGGCGACCGGGATCGCGACGGCGGCCGCGCTCCTCTGGGTCGTGCATCCGCTCGTGACCGAGAGCGTCGACTACACGATCCAGCGGACGGAGCTCGTGATGGGCCTCTTTTTTCTGCTGACGCTCTTTTGCGCGATTCGAGTCTTCGATTCGCCCGGCAGTCCGGGCTGGCAAGCCGCGGCGGTGGCCTCGTTCGCGCTCGGCATGGGCAGCAAAGAGGTCATCGTGGTCGCTCCCTTAGTCGTCCTCGTCTACGACCGGCTCTTCCGGTCGAGGTCTTTTCGGGACGCGCTCCAGCGACACTGGCGTCTGTATGCCGGATTTGCCGGAGTCCTCGTCCTTTTCGTTCTGCTCGTCGCGACGCGTTTCCGCCGCGTGTTTACCGGGATGGCGGGCCGCTCCGTGACGCCGTGGGATTACGCGTTGACGCAAAGCGGCGTGATCGTTCACTACCTGCGGCTGTCTCTCTGGCCGCACCCGCTCGCGGCGGATTACGATGGCTGGCCGATCGCGACGTCTCCCGTCAGCGTCTTGCCCTATCTGGTCGTGGTGCTGGCGCTCGTCGCGCTGACTCTCTGGGGCCTCGCGAGGCGGCGAAAGCTCGCATTCCTCGGAGTCTGGTTCTTCTTCATCCTGGCGCCGACGTCGAGCTTCCGGCAGATCCCCTCCGAAGTCGCCGGCGAGCGGCGTATGTAACTGCCGCTCGTCGCGGTGGTCGTCCTCCTCGTCCTCGCGGGGCGCGCGCTCTTCTCGCGACTGGATGCGCCGAGGATCGTCTCGGTCACCGTCACGGCGGCGCTCGCGATCACGCTCTCTCTCGTGACGGTGCACCGCAACGACGACTACCGAACGGTCCTCTCGTTCTGGAGCGACGTGGTCGCGAAGCGGCCCGACAACCCGCGAGCCCGAATGTCGCTCGGCGATTATTACTTCCGGCACGGGCGGGGCGCGGAGGCGGTCGCGCAGCTGGCGGAGGCCGTGCGCCTGCAACCAGGCAGCGCGAAGGCGCAGTTCGATCTCGGGATTGTGCTGGCAAACCAGGGCAGGATGGACGAGGCGATCGAGCACTATCGCGAGACGCTCCGGATCTTTCCCGAGAACGCTTCCGCGCACAACAACCTGGCTGCCGCACTCGCGGGACGATTCGACATCGATGGAGCCATCGAGCAATATCGGGAGGCGATCCGGATCGAGCCGGGGCACGCGGTCGCGCATTACAACCTCGCGCTCGCTCTCGGCCAGAGAGGACGGATGGAGGAGGAGATCCAGCACCTCGAGGCGGCGGTCCGTCTGCAGCCCGACTTCGCACAGGCTCGCCGCACCCTCGACGATCTCCGGGGCCGTGCGAGCCGGTGAGGACTCCGGTCACCCGCTCCGGCATGAGAACCGCGTCGTGGATCGGCCTTGGCATCGGCGTCGCCATTGCGGTCGCGCTGGTCGCCTGGCAGGGGGTGAACACGGTTGCCGGTCTTCTCGCTTCGACAGACTGGAAGCTCGTCCTCGTCGCCGTCTTCGCCGTCCCGCAGCTCCTCCTCTCGACCGCGTCCTGGCGGCTCCTTTTCCCGCCGGAGGGAGCGCCTCGCTTCGCTCTCGCGCTGTTGGCGCTCTGGATCGGCTACTCGATCAACCTGATGCTGCCGGTCGCCAGCCTCGGCGGCGACGTCGTTCGGGCGCGATTACTCGCGATCTGGTCCGGCAAGCCGCGCGACGCGGTCGCGTCCGTCGTCGTCGACAAGACGGTCCTGGTCGCAACCCTTCCCGTCCTCGGCGTGGTCGGCAGCGCGGCGCTCCTTCGGGTCGTGCCGGACGCCGGGTCGCTCGGCGCGGCGTTGGGAGCTGTGATCGCGCTCACGGTCGCGCTCGCGCTTCTCGTGCTTGTCCAGAAGGCGGGCGTCTTCGCGTTTCTCGCCGCCCGGACGGTGCGGCTTGCCCGCCGCGCGGGGTGGGAAGGCCTCGTTACCCGGGCGAGCGATCTCGACGGCGCGATCCGCACGCTCTATCGCCGTCCGGCGAGAGTGACGCTGTCCTGCGGTCTTCGGGTCCTGGCACGCCTCTCGCTCTCGGGCGAGGTCTGGCTCGCCGCGAGGCTCCTGGGGCACCCGATCACGATCGCCGACGCGATACTTCTCAAGAGTTTCGCGATCGTGGCGCGTGCGGCGGCCTTCCCGGTCCCCGCCGGGCTCGGGGTCCAGGAAGGCAGCTTCGTCGCGTTGGGCCCTCTGATCGGCCTGCCCCCCGAAGTCGCTCTGGCGACCTCGCTCGCCACCCGGGTGCGGGAGATCGTCTCCAGCGTGCCCGGACTTCTCGTCTGGCAATACGTCGAGGGACGCGGCCTGTGGCGGCATCGCGCCGCGTGAACGGAGGCGAGTGAATGCCCACGACCAACGGTTCCCGGGTTCTCCTGATCGGGCTCGACTCGCTCGACATCGACTACGCCCTGTCCCACATCGGAAGCCTTCCGAACCTCCAGCGGGTGTTCGCCGGAGGCGTCGTCCGGCGCCTCGACTCCCCCGGGAACGTCATGAGCGCCTCGGTCTGGCCGACCTTCTACACCGGAACTCTGCCGGGAGAGCATGGACAGTACTTCCCCATGCAGTGGGATCCCACGACCATGCGCCTGCGCCACGTCGCGAGCGACTGGATCGACTGCGAGCCGTTCTGGCGGCCGCTCGCGCGCCAGGGTCTCCCGGTCACGACTCTCGACGTTCAGGCCGCGTTTCCGAGCCGAACGACGGCCGGGACCGAGATCGTCAACTGGGGCGTCGAAGCGTTCGGCGGCTTTCACTGCAACCAGCCGGAGCTCGGGCGCGAGATCGCGCGCCGCTTCGGCACCAATGTCCTCGGTCCGGACGTGCCGGTCGACAAGAGTCCGCGACGGCTGACCGAGATCCGCAAGGCCGTGGACGGGGCCGCGAGCCGGCGCGGCGAGCTCGCACGCTGGCTGCTCACGAACACGACCTGGAAGCTCTTCATCGCGGTTTTTCCGGAATGCCATCGCGCCGGGCACTACTTCTGGCGCGACCCGACGGAGGAGGCCAGCGAAGCCTCCGACGACGCGCTCTTAGACGCCCACCGCACCATCGACCGCGAGGTTGGCGCCCTGCTCGAAGCGGTCGACCTTCGCGACACCTCGGTCATCGTCTTTTCCCTGCTCGGAATGGGGCCGAATCAATCTCAGATGCATCTCGTCCCTCCCGTGATCGACCGAATCAACGCGGCGTTCGCGTCGCGGGACGGCGCTTCGGCCCCGGCCCGCCGAGCGCGGCGGATCGTGCGCCGGCTCCGGGAGCGTCTGCCCGCGAGGCTCCAGGAGCGCGTGGCGCTCTCAGTGCCCGAGCCGGTGCGCGACTGGGTGACCGGCCGGGCCTACGCGGGCGCCGTGGACTGGCACCGAACGCCCGCCTTTCCGCTTCCGACCGGCGGCGAGGGCTACATCCGCCTGAACATCCAGGGCCGCGAGACTCCCGGGTGCCTCGAGCGGGGCAGCGCCCTGCACCAGCGCTACCTGGAGACCCTGCGCGAAGGTTTTCTTTCGCTCCGCGACGCCGAAACGGGCGAACCGCTCGTCGAGACGGTCAACGCCCCGCCCCTTCGCTTTCCCGGACCGCGAAGCGACTATCTGCCCGACCTCGCGATCGCCTGGCGGCCCGGAGCGCCCGCCACCGCAGTCCACTCCGACCGCCTCGGATCGTTCACCGGTCGACTGAAGACCGGACGCGGAGGCAACCACCGGTCCGCCGCGTTCGCCGCCGTCGCCGGCCCGGCCAGAGACTCCCGCCGGCCGGCGTCTCTCGAGACGATCATCGATCTCGCCGACCTCGTTCGGGACCTGGCCCTCGGTCGAGCGTAGCGCCGGCGAGATGCGCATCTCGGTCATCGTCCCCGCGTACGACAACGCCGGCGACCTCGCCGAGTGCCTGCGCGCCCTCATTCCCTCCGCCAGTCGAGCGGCCGAGATCATCGTCGTGGACGACGGCTCGACCGACGACACTCCGGTCGTCGCATCGCAGTCCGGGGTGCGGCTTCTGCGCCTCGAGCGGAACTCCGGGCCCGGCGCCGCGCGAAATCACGGGGCGCGGCACGCGACCGGGGATGTGCTCCTCTTCATCGACTCCGACGTCGTCGTCGGGCCGGACACCATCCCCCGGGTGGCCCGGCTTCTCGACGAGCGGCCCGAAGTCGCGGCGGTCTTCGGGTCGTACGATGCGGCGCCGCGGGCTTCGGGCCTGGTCTCGCAGTTTCGGAACCTGCTCCATCATTTCGTTCACCAGCAGGGCGAGCCGGAAGCCTCGACGTTCTGGGCGGGCTGTGGGGCGATCCGCCGCACCGTCTTCGAGGCGTTGGGAGGTTTCGACACCGGCAAATACACGCGGGCCATCGAGGACATCGAGCTCGGGTACCGTCTGCGGGACGAGGGGCATCGCATCTTCCTCGACAAGGACCTGCGCGTGACGCACCTGAAGCGCTGGACCTTGATGTCGTTCCTGCGGACGGATGCCCTTTACCGTGCGGTGCCCTGGTCCCGTCTGATCCTCCAGCGGCGCCTCCGCTTCGACCACCTGAATCTGAAGGCGGAGCACCGCGTGAGCGTGGCGCTCGCGCTCTTGGTCCTCTTCGCGTTGGCGCTCGTCGCGGTTTCTCCGGTGATGCTCGGGCTCGCGGCGGCGGCGGTTCTGGGCCTGGTCATCGCGAACCGGAATCTCCTCGCATTCTTCGTGCGCGCGCGGGGAATTGCTTTCGCCGCCGGCGCAGTGCCGCTCCTCTTTCTCCACTACCTCGCGAGTGGCCTCGGGTACCTCTGGGTACGAGCCGGCGATGCTCTCGCTCGAGCGAGCGGTTGATGCCCGCCTTACTGCGGATCGGCCTGGCGGGCTTCGGTCGACTCGCTCGGGACTACTACCTGCCTGCGTTCCGGACTCTTTCCGGCGCGCGGCTGGTTGCAGTCGCCGACCCGCTGCCCGGCAGTCGGGCGGCCGCCGCTCGGAGGCTGCCCTCTCTCGACGTCTACTCGGACCATCGCTCGATGCTCGATCGCGCGAGGCTCGATGCGCTGCTCGTGGCCTCTCCGCCCTCGACACATCTCGCGATCTGGAACGATGCGGCCGCTCGCGAGCTCGCGGTCTTCATGGAGAAGCCGTTCGTCCTTTGCGGCCAACTCGACGAGGTCGTTCGGGGGGCCGCGACCTCGAATCTCATGCTCGACTTCAATCGCCGCTTCTGGCCGACGTACCGCCGCGTGGGCGAGCTCGTGCGCGGAGGCGTCCTGGGAAGGCCCGTTGCCGTCGAATTCCGGCTGCACACCGACGTCCTGTCGTGGTCCACCGTGACCCGGCACCGGTTCTCACCCGAAGAGGGGGGGATCCTGCACGACCTCGGTGGCCACGCAATCGATCTCGTGGCCGACCTGCTCGCCGACGAGCCGGAGACGATCACGGCGCAGATGGGTAACGGACGGTGGCCAAACGACCACCTGCAGCTCGACCTCGCCTTTCCGGGCGGGTCGGTGGTCCGGTGCGACCTCGCTTACACCGATCGCACCTGCGAACGGCTTTCGATCCGTGGCGCACGTGCGCGGTTGTATCTCCTCGACCCGAACATGGCGATTCATCTCGAGCGCAACGGAGCTCGCCGGCCCCGGATCGCGGCCCGCTGTCGGGATGCCGCGATGTTCGGCTACCGGGCGCTCCTGCGGGACCGATCGATGTCGCGCTTCAGCATCCGGAGCGCGCTCGCCTCCTTCGTTCGCGCAATCCTCGAAGGCGCGCCGTTCTCCCCCGGCTTCGAAGACGCGGTGCGGAGCGTCCGCTGGCTGGAGGCGGCAGCCCGCTCGGCGGCCAGAGGAACCCCGTCCACTCCATCCCGGCGTCTGACGTGAGCTCGTCGCGCCGCCTCGCGATGATCGGCCTCGACGCGGCGGATCTCGGCTTCATCCGGTCGCAGTCGAGCGCGCTGCCGAACCTCGGCCGGGTGCTGGCGGGCGGGAAGGTGCACACACTCCGCTCCCCGGCGGATCTCTTGACCGGGTCCGTCTGGCCGACCTTCTACACGGCGTCGAATCCGGGCGACCACGGCATGTATCACCACCTGCAATGGGATGCGGCGTCCATGCGGCTCCGGCGACTGACTCCCGACTGGTTCCGCTGCGAACCCTTCTGGTCCGAGCTCGCGCGGCGCGGGCGCCGGGTGATGGCGATCGACGTGCCCCTGCTCTTTCCAGCTCCGGTGGGCCCGGACGTCGAGGTGCTCAACTGGGGTTCGCACGACCAGCTGGGCTCCTTCGCCTGTCAGCCGCGCGCGCTCGAAAGCGAGATCCGGCGACGCTTCGGCAGTCACCCGATGGGCTACGAGATCCCCGTCGGCAAATCGACCCCGGAGCTCGCTCGGATCCGGGACGACCTCGTGCGCGGAGCCCGGCTCAAGGGCGCGCTCCTCCGCTGGCTGCTCGGCGAGTCGCCCTGGGATTTCTTCATCGCGGTCTTCGGAGAGACTCACCGCGGCGGGCACATCCTCTGGCCGGACGGGCCGGGCAGCGAGACGATTCCCGTCGGCGCCCTTCTCGACGTATACCGCGCGGTCGACGAAGCGCTCGGTGACGTCCTCGCCGCGCCGGCTCTGACCGACGCCGGCGTCATCGTCTTCTCGGTCCACGGGATGGGTCCCAATCCCTCACAGGAACACTTCGTCCCGCGCGTCATGGACCGGATCAATGCGCTCTTCGCCGGTCGCGGGCGGAAGGGTTCGGGCAACCGGGTTCGGCCGCCGCGGAGCATCGTCCGCCGTCTCCGGGAGAGCGTTCCCTCCTCCATACAGAACCGGATCGCGCGGCTGGTCCCGGTCTCCGTGCGCGACCAGGTGGTGAACCGGTCGATCGTCGCCGGTCACGAGTGGGCGCGGACTCCGGGACTCGATCTCTTGACCGACATGAACGGATACCTGCGTCTGAACGTCCGCGGACGGGAGAGAGAAGGCGCCCTCGAGCGCGACAGCGAGGGCTTCGCGCGCTACGTCGGCTGGGTTCGCGACTGCTTCTCGAGCCTCACGATTGCCGGCTCCGGACAACCGCTCGTCGAAGCGGTCCACCTCGCGAGCGAGAGGTTCCCCGGACGCCGCGTAGACCGCCTCCCGGACATCGTCGTCACCTGGGCGGGGCACCCGCCGGCGACGCGGATCACGTCGGACTTGCTCGGACCACCGGCGCGATGGCTTCTGCGTGGCGTCGATCCCCGGCATGGAGACGGGAGCGCTCGCGGACATCCGCGATCTCGCGCCTTTCGCCGGCGCGGCGCTCGAATGAGCTCCCGCCTCTGCCTCGTGACCGGCGCCCCGGGCTGGCTGGGCACCCGCCTGGTAGAAGTGCTCCGCGACGGGCTGCCGGAGCTACCGGTCGAGGATCGGCGGCGCATCCGCTGCCTGGTCCTGCCCGGAACCTCGGCGGGGACGCTCGCGGAGCTGCCGGCCGCGGTCGAGCGCGTCAGCGGCGACGTGCGAGACCCGTGTTCGCTGCGCGAGTTCTTCGGGGGCGCGGAAGGCGCGACGGTCTTCCACCTCTGCGGCGTCGTCAGCCCCCGCCGCACGAGCGATTTCCACGAGATCCACGTCGATGGAACCCGCAACGTGTTGGAGGCGGCCGCGGAGGCGGGCGCCCGCAGGTTCATCGCGATCTCGTCCAACATGGTCGCGGGACCGAATCCGTACCCCGAGCGCCTCTTCGACGAGAAGTCACCCCGCAGGCCGAGGCTTCCGTACGGGAAGTCGAAGTTGCTCATGGAGGACGCGGTGAACGAGGCATTCGCGTCGGGACGTCTCGAGACCGTCATCCTGCGACCCTGCCGCTTCTACGGCCCCCGCCAGCACTCCGCCCGAACGCGCCTCTACCGGATGGTCCGGCAGGGCCGCATGCCGATCCTCGGGAAAGGCGAGGCGCTCTGGTCGATGTCGTACGTTGACAACACGTGTCAGGCGTTGCTGCTCGTGGAAGCGGCCGAGGTCGCCGCGGGCAAGACGTACTGGGTCGCGGATCGACGACCGTATACGGTTCGCGAGATCGCCGACACGGTGGAGACGTTGCTCGAGCGTGAGTTCGGAATCCCGGTGAGCCACCGGCGCCGAAGGCTCCCCCGCTTCGTCGGCCGACTCGCCGCCGAAGCGGACGTGGTGCTTCAACGGTTCGGAGTCATCGAGACCCACCTCCATGCCCTAGGGCACTTGCAGGAGTCGGGCGCGTGCTCGATCGCCGCCGCGCAGCGCGACTTCGGTTACGACCCGAAGATCGAGCTCGAGGAAGGCACCCGCCGGTCGATCCGGTGGTGCCTCGAGACCGGGCAGCCGATCTAAATGGGGTCAGGTCTCCACTTGCCACATTGGGGGTCAGGTCTCCACTTGCCACTTTGCAGCGCAAAGCGGCAAAGACAGCTCTGCGCATTCACCCGATGGGCAACTCGCTAAGGCTGGACCCTCATGCCGCGAAGTAGCGCGCCTGCGGATGGTGGACGACGAGCGCCGAGACGGACGCTTCGGGATCCATCATGAAGCCCTCCGTCAGCTCGACCCCGATCTTTCCGCCCGGCAGGAGCCGGAAAAACGTGGCCTGATCAGCGAGTTCGGGCCACGCCGGGTAGCCCGCGCTGTACCGCTTGCCGCGGTAGCGCGCCTGGAAGCGGTCCATCATGGTCGTCGCCGGTGGATCCGGAAATCCCCACCGCTCGCGGATCACCTGGTGGATCCGTTCTGCCGCGCCCTCGGCCGCCTCGACTGCGAGCGCCTGGACCGCATGGCAGAGGAGGTACTCTCCTTCGCGTTTGAGCTCTTCGGCGCGCGCCCGGACGCCTTCGCCCGCCGTCGTCAGGAGGAGCGCCACCGTATCGAGGGGCTGCCCGTCTTCCAGCGGACGGATGAAGTCGGCGAGGCACAGCCGCTCGCCCGTCGGCTGCCGCGGGAAAGAGAAGGTCGCGACCGTTCGACCGCTCTCCGTGAGGTGTACGGAGTTACCCTCGGAGTACGCCTCGAAGAACCGGTACATCGCCTTCGGCCGGATCCAGCCGGACCGGCGGATGCGGCCGACGACTTCTTCGAGCTCCGCGAGCTTGCGATCCCCCACCTCTTTCAGCTTCCAGTAACTGCCACGCAAGCCAAGGTGCTTCGAGTAGAGCATGTGCGGATTGACGTACGGCCAGATCGCTTCCGGATCGAGCGGCGCATGCACGTGCTCCTCGAAGTCCGGCGCCGCGACCGGCGGCAGGATCTCGATCGACGGGTTGCGGACCTCCGGCGCCGCGAGAGGGTTGACCTCGCGCTCGGCCGCGGCCGGTCTCGAGCGCCGCCGCTCCTCCGACTCCGCGGTCAGCGCTGTCCTCGCGTCTTCGCCGGTGAGCACGCGGTCGGCGAGAGCGAGCCCGCGCATCGCGTCCTCGGCGTAGACGACGAGCCCTCCATAGGCCGGCGCGATCTTGTTGTCGGTGAACCGCTGGGAAAGCGCCGCGCCGCCGACGAGCAGCGGCGGCGTCACGCCCGCCGCCGTCAGGTCCTGGGCGGTCGTCACCATCTGCTGAGCGCTCTTGACGAGCAGTCCGGAGAGGCCGATCGCGTCGGGACGGTGCTCGCGGTAACTCTCGATCAACTTCTCCGAAGGGATCTTGATGCCGAGGTTGATGACCTCGTAGCCGTTGTTGGAGAGGATGATCTCGACCAAGTTCTTGCCGATGTCGTGCACGTCTCCCTTGACGGTTGCGAGCACGATCTTTCCCTTGAGCGAGTCGGTCGTCTTCTCCATGAACTTCTGGAGATGCCCTACGGACGCTTTCATTGCCTCCGCGGACTGGAGGACTTCCGCGACGATCAATTCGTTGTCATTGAAGAGGCGCCCAACTTCCCGCATCCCGTCCATCAACGGCCCGTTGATGATCTCGAGCGGCGCCATTCCGGCCTGTCGGACGGCTTCGAGGTCGAGAATCAGGCCCTCCTTCGAGCCTTCGACGATGTACCGGGGAAGCCTTTCCAGCGGAGTTCCCGCCCGCGCGGCCTTCTCTCTCGGCTGCGAGCCCTTCGCCTTGAAATAGGCGGCGAAGGCCGCGACCGGATCGTCGCCTCGGTTGAAGAGGAGGTCCTCGCAGAGTCGCCGTTCCTGCTCCGGGATCGACGGATAGCGCATCTGCTTCTCGGAATTCACGATCGCGAGATCGAGGCCCGCCTTCACGCAGTGGTAGAGGAAGACGGAGTTCAGCACTTCACGGCCGCTCTCCGGAAGGCCGAAGCTGACGTTCGAGATGCCGAGGATCGTCTTGCACTCCGGGAAAGCCGCCTTGACCGCGCGGATCCCTTCGATCGTCTCGGACGCGCTGCCCACGTACTTTTCGTCCCCCGTACCGCACGGAAACACGAGCGGATCGAAGATCAGGTCCTCGGCGGGAACCCCGTACTTCTCGGTCAGGAGCGTGTAGCTTCGCCGCGCGATCTCGACCTTCCGCTCGCGGGTCACGCCCATGCCGTGGACCGGGTCTTCGTCGATCGTCCCGACGACGAGGGCGGCTCCGTAGCGCTGTGCGAGTGGCACGACCGATCGGAAGCGCTCTTCGCCGTCTTCGAGGTTGATCGAGTTGATGATCGATTTGCCCTGGCTCCACTCGAGCCCGATCTCAAGGACTTTCGCGTCGGTCGAGTCCAGCATCAGAGGGACCTTGACCATCCTCGTCGCCCGCTCGAGAAACGCGTTCACGTCCGCGACCTCGTCTCGATCCGGGTCCTGGAGGCAGACGTCGATCACCTGCGCGCCGTTCTTCACCTGCGCGCGCGCGATCTCCGCCGCCGCTTCGAACTCCCCCGCCGCGACGAGCCGCTTGAACTTGCGGCTGCCGAGGACGTTAGTCCGCTCGCCGACGAGCACGGGGCGGTTGTCTTCGTTGACCTCCAGCATCTCGATGCCAGAGACGAGCGTCCGGCGGGCCTCCGGGATCCGGCGCGGCTTGCGTCCCGCCGCGGCCGCGGCCAGAGCGCGGACGTGATCCGGGGTCGTTCCGCAGCAGCCTCCCACGATGTCGACCAACCCCTGGTCGAGGAAGCGCGACATCACCGACGCCAGCTTTTCCGGAGTCTCGTCGTAGCGGCCGTTCTCGTCGGGAAGGCCCGCATTCGGATAGCACGACACGCGCGTGCGCGCGAGCGCGGACAGGCTGCGCAGGTGGCTCGTCATGAACTCGGGGCCGGTGCCGCAGTTCAAACCGACTGACAGGAGCGGCGCGTGCATCACCGAGGCGTAGAAGGCCTCGATCGACTGCCCGGCGAGCATCGTCCCCATCGCTTCGATCGTGGCGGAAACCATCACCGGGACGCGCCAGCCGACCTCCCCGAACGCCTGCTCCACGCCGATGAGCCCCGCTTTGACGTTGCGAGTGTCCTGCGTCGTCTCCAGCACGAGGACGTCCGCACCCCCTTCCAGAAGACCCGTCGCCTGCACGCGGTAGTGACGGATCATTTGCGTGAACGTAACGCCGCCCGTCACCGTGATCGACTTGGTCGTCGGACCCATCGACCCGGCGACGAACCGCGGGCGACCCGGCTCCCGGAAGCGCTCCGCGACTTCGCGCGCGATGCGCGCCGCTTCGCGGTTGATCTCGAGGGCTTTCTCGGCCAGGCCGTACTCGGCGAGCACGAGCGGCGTTCCGCCGAAGGTGTCGGTCTCGACCATGTCGGAGCCGGCTTCGAAGAAAGACGCATGGAGATCGCGGACGACGTCGGGCCTCGTGAGCACGAGGTTCTCGTTGCAGCCCTCGTAGTCCGGTCCGC
>WNFV01003551.1_pt1 | contig 21325 bp, 24 predicted proteins | sample 5400101 | NCBI WGS metagenome assembly WNFV01 (sample SAMN13153361, study PRJNA577476) | soil metagenome | isolation source: 115 cm soil or saprolite under grassland replicate 1 | place: USA:California | collected 2016-06-15 | reverse complement strand
CAATGGCTCACACCATTATCTTTATATAGGGCAATCGCATTTGAAATATGAGAGAATTGCGGTGAGCGAGATGGAGGCTCGTCGCGATGGAAAAACAATCTGTAGCAAACCTCGCCAGGCATTTTGAAGGATTGCCAGATCCACGAACCGGAAATGCCAAGGCACATATTTTTCTAGAAATTCTCATCATTGCGATCTGTGCGGTGATCTGTGGTGCGGATGGCTGGAGTGATGTTGAGTTATTTGGAAAGAATAAGAAAGCGTGGCTGAAAACGTTTCTGGAATTACCCAAGGGGATCCCATCGCATGACACCTTTGGGTGCGTATTTGCGCAAATCAAGCCAGAAGAATTCCAAAAACGCTTCGTTGAATGGGTGCAGGCGATTGAAAGGCTAACGACGGGACAAGTGATCGCCATGGATGGCAAGAAATTACGGCGTTCGTATGATCAGGCGGCTGGCAAAGCGGCCATTGACATGGTGAGCGCTTGGGTCAAACCAAAGTGGCTGACCAATCCAATGAGATCACGGCGATCCCCGAACTGTTGCAACTATTGGAGATCACAGGTTGTATTGTGACGGTTGATGCCCTCGGAACCCAGACTGAAATTGCCGAAACGATTGTCGACGGCGGTGGCGACTATCTTCTCGCGGGGAAAGAGAATCAAGGTCACCTGTTTGAAGATGTTCAATACCTTTTTGAAGTGGACGTTGCCCAAGGATTTGAACACGCTCAGCACAGTTATGCCAAAACAGTCAATAAAGGGCATGGCCGGATTGAAACTAGAGAGTGTTGGGCAACACAGAAAGAAGAATACTTGTCTCTGGTGCGCAAGCGCCAGCAATGGAAAGGTCTGAAGAGCATGGTTCGAATTGTTTCGCAACGACAAATTGGTGAAAACGTGGAAGTGCAGACCCGCTATTTCATCTCCAGTCTGCCCGCCGATGCGAAAACGATTTTGAAAGCCAAACGCAGCCATTGGAAAATCGAGAACCAAGTTCATTGGGTTCTGGATATTGCCTTTCGAGAAGATGAAAGCCGGGTGCGCAAAGACCATGTTGCTGAAAACCTGGCTGTCTTACGCCACCTGGCTCTGAATTTGCTCAAGAATGAGAAAACAGCCAAAGGTGGTATTCATGCAAAACGCTTACAGGCGGGCTGGAACAATGACTACCTGCTCACTGTTCTCCAAGCTTGAAATGCGATCCCCCTAATCTTTATATACTTAAAAACGATTAATCTTAAAAATGTTCCGATGTCAACAAATTAACATTGCCCCGCCTTCCTCCCCGCACCTACATCTGATTGGGAAGGAAAGGTGCGGGGCTTTCGGGCGGGGTTCCGAGACCGGTCTGTCATTGCGAGGCGGTGCATTTCCGACCAAGCAATCTCCTAGGTAAGGAAAGAGACTGCCACGCCCTAGCGGGCTCGCAGTGACATTAAAAAAGGGGGTGGACATTTTCGTCCACCCCGAGGCGTTCTACTCGGTGACCGGTTTGCGGGCAAACCAATTTTGCCACTCTCGGTTTTCCCACACTACGAGAATCGGTGCAGCATTGAAAATAGATGAATACGTACCGCTTAAAATACCCACCAGCAAGATGATCACAAAATGGCGGATGGTGTCACCGCCGAATAGCACAAGCGCAAGCAGAGTGAGCATCACGGTGAGTTGTGTGTTGATAGAACGATCCAGCGTCTGCACAATGGAATGATTGACCATCGTTTCATAGTCCACGCGGCGATAGATATGTGAGTTCTCGCGGACGCGGTCGAACACCACAATCGTATCGTGCACGGAGAAGCCAATTACCGTGAGCAGAGCGGTGAGGAAAAGTGCATCCGCTTCCCAACCGAGGAAATAACCGAGAATCGCTTCTACGCCGAGCACCACAAACACATCGTGTAACATGGCGATGATCGCGGCCGTACCGTAACGGTATGCATGCTCTACACTGCGGAATGCCCACCAGATATAGATCAAGATCGCGGCTGCAGCCAAAAGAATCGCAAACCCGGCCGCGCGCGTTACTTCAGCGCCGACCGATGGGCTGACCGATGTGAAGTTCAAAGCCGTGACTTTGGAGCCAAAGCGGGATTCCATTTCGGCCACGATCTGGCCTTTGGTCTCGTCAGTCATTGCTTTGGAGCGGATAGAGAAGGAGTCCTCGCCAAGCGGCTGGACGATAGGATCAGCGATCGGCTGCGCGGCAGTGGAAAACTCATTATATAATGCAGTGATTTCACTCGCCGCTGGACGTTTCCCTCCGAACTGAACTTCAAGCAGCGAGCCGCCGCGGAAATCGACTCCCAGAGGCAGCGGTCCTTGTTTTGATCTCGACCAATTCAATCCCATGAAGATAATCCCCGGAATGATGACGAGCAGCGAGATCATAAAATACAGATAGCGGTTTTTTATGACGTTCATTTTGTGTTCCTAATATCCTTATCCTTAACCCATCCCTAGAGACCAAACCAGCGCGGGTGTTCGGCAAGCTTGATATTGTCCATCACCGTGTGCAGAAATGTGCGCGTGACGATAATTGCCGTGAACAAGCTCACGCCCACACCTAATGCCAGTGTAATAGAGAAACCCTTCACCATGCTCGCTCCAAATGTATTTCCGAAGATGAACAGGATCAAGCAGGTAATGAGCGTAGATGTGTTTGAATCTCGAATGGAAGGCCAAGCTCGAGACCAAGCCAGGTCAATGGCCTGGCGCAGGTTTCTTCCGGCGCGCAGTTCTTCCTTGAGACGCTCAAAGATCAACACATTGGCATCCACCGCCATACCCACGCTTAGGATGAAGCCAGCGATACCTGGCAGAGTGAGCACAACCGGGATCAGCTTGAATAACATGATCGTGAATATTGCATAGCAGATCAACGCAAGATCTGCGACGATACCAGGCAAGCGGTAGTAAAGACCCATAAACAGAACCACAACGCTGAGGCCGATGATCCCAGCCAACACGCTTTTGCGGATGCTTTCCTCGCCTAGCGTAGGTCCAACCGTGCGACTCTCTACGACTTTGATCGGTATGGGTAATGCGCCGGAACGCAATTGGATGGCAAGCGTATTGGCTTCATCCTGGGTGAACTTACCGGCAATGACACCCTGTCCATCTGTGATTGGATTCTTGATAATTGGTGTGGAGACCACTCGTTTATCCAACACGATTGCCAGGTACTGGTTGACGTGTGTAGTTGTGTAGTCGGAAAACAACTTCGATGAATCGGGTTTAAGCACAAAAGAGATTTGATATTCACCCAACGAGCTTCGCGTGACACTGGCATCCTGTAACGCCGCACCGGTCATCACCGTGTGATAGGCAGTAGCTGGTGGAGTGGCTTCCGGAGTCGTCGGAGTCCCACTTGCCTCAGGTGTTGGAGAGGTCGTTGCTTCGGCTGTAGGAGAGGCTGTCGCTTCCGCCGTGGACGTAGCAGTTGACTCCGTTTGTGTAGAGGTATCTTTCCCGAAATCTGTCTCAATGATTGTTCCTTCAGGTACAGGCGCTGTGCTCATATCCACGAACTCCAGCAAGGCGGTCTCCTTCAAAGCCTTCACTACTTCTTCTGGATTGGTGACACCTGGGAACTCTGCCACGATACGTCGTTCACCCGCAGTCTGCATGACGATTTCACTCACGCCTAGAGCGTTGGCTCGATTTTGAAGGATATTCTTGGCATTATCCAACTCGGCAGAAGTTACAGTAGTGCTGGCAGGTACATCTGCTTCCAGCAGAGCCTGCAGGCCGCCACGCAAGTCCAGGCCGAGCTGAATGGCCACGTTGCGGTCCAATAGAGGTGTGTTCTTAAATGGATTTTCGATTGTCAGATTTTTGCTGAAGTCCACCCACAGGGAAAAAATCAACAGAAAAATAATCAGGATCAACCAGTTATTTCGATTACGCATTGTTTACTCCATCCACGAAAATGCCAGCCTTTGGCTGGCGCGGGGCTGATTATACTCCTGTTAATTAGAGGAGTCCAACATCCTGAGAAAAGGACTCCAACGTCTGGAGACTTCGGATTCCGTTGCTCCTCTAATATATCCACTCCTCAAACATCGGCGTCAAATCGCAGTTGCAATGTTCCTCAGCAATTGCTTTTAGTTTTTCAGGCGTTGCAATATTCCAGGCATTGGTCTCTGTGTAATCTTTCATAAATGCATCAAATGCCTCTGTACCCATTTTTTTGCGCAGGGCTTCAAAAAACAGTGCGCCGCGCCCATAGACGATAGCGCCGTATTCCGCGCCGCTATACTCTCTCACTGGCAGACCGACGGGAATATCTGCATTGTTGACTCTGGCCCAGCGGCTTTCCAGATTCTGATGAAATCCTTGGTAGCCGCCCTGTCCGTATTCATCTCCATAATATTGCAGGGTGACATATTGCGCCAGCGACTCATCTAGCCACGGGTCGTCGAGCTGGTCGTTGCCAACGAGGTTATAAAACCACTGGTGGCCGACCTCGTGTGCAATGACTGCCTCGAGACGATTATCATCTGGTTTGACAATCTGTTGTGCAATGGCAATCATTCCAGGGTATTCAATGCCGAGCGCCTGCGTTGGTGTAGATACAAAATCCAACTCTGTGTAAGGATAGGGCGCATAGCGCTGACTGTAATCTTCAACCGCTTTCACAGCATCATCGAGCGCGGCTTCCGCGCCATTCTTCAACGTGCTTCGTGTATAAAAGCGATATGTGATGCCATTTGACTCTTTGGTGAAGGCTTCATAATCAGAGCTTGCCGCCATATAGAAATCACGCACCGGCCCCGCTTCAATCATGACTGTTTGCCTGCTCCCGTTTTCTGCGCGGTTGATCTCACGCCCTGAGCTGACCAGAGTAACATTCTTTGGAGCATCCACCTTCACGATAAAGAAAGACATATCTGCATAGGTCACATCGCCGGATTGAGGCGGGATCTCCGCGTTCCATCCTTCATCATCATATACAGCAATCATCGGATAGGCATGTGCAAGCGCGAGCACATTATCAAAAAACGCTTGCACACCAAAGTTTAGATCGACCGTGTCAGGGACAGTAATGGCGAAGTCCATGTTGATGATTGCATTTTGGCCAACTGCTAGTGGCTGGGAAAACGGGAGAATTAACAGGCTGTCCTTTAACTCGTAGGAAGGGTCCACTTTTTGGTCATTCACCGTAATATTTTCAACGCTCATCTTGCCGCCGAGGATATTGGAGAATAAACGCAAGCGAACTTCTTTTAGTTCTGTATCTTCTGTGTTTGTGTAACGGACTTTTTCATTGCCTGTGATGTGAGTCATATCGTCGTCAATCTTGAACTCAAGATGATAAACACTTGCACCATCGAGGTCTTTTAAGATAGGTTGCGCGGGTGGAACGAGACCATCCTTATAAATCTCGCGGTCATCCCAAGCAGGTTCTGTGGGAGGGGGAGCAGGAGTTTGCGTGGGATTGATAAGCTGACAGGAAACGGCCAACAGGCTGAGGCTTAAGAGCGATGCGATTAATTTCTTCATGGAAAGCGAGTCCTTAAGTAATCCAATGCAAGCGTGAGCACTTCACTCGGAGTCAAGGGATCTGTATCTATAAATAAATCAGCATGAAAGCGCGCATGTTTGAGACGATGAATTTGTTCTTCGTAGTCTCCTTGATTCCAATTGAGGCGGCGGCGCGCGGTTGCATTCTCAAAAGAAGTGTGGAGATAGATGAGCGAATCAGGTTTCGTGATGATTTGCCACATGGCCGGTACATAAGAGTGTTCCTGTGCGATGTGCCGGCAGCGATAGCCATGTTTTTCTAGACCCATAAGCAGTGTTGATTTGCCCGCCCCACACGGGCCAACGATACCTATAAGAGGCTTATCTTTGCTCTGAGCGGAGGAGAGCGAAGTTGAAGGGTCATTCATTATCATGCAATAATTGGTTTAATTGTTCAGGTCCGCCAAGCACGGCGAGTACATCGCCTGCGTGAAGAGGGCTGCTGTCCGTAGGATGCATCTCGGATTGATGGTCGTGGCGCAAAAGAACAACGTTGAGATGATAGTTATCTTCAACGTAGCCGATGGTTTTATCTGCAAATGGTGCATTGGCTGAAATAGTAATACGCGCTAAGCTAAGCAATTGACCTTCCACGGAAATTGGGTTGGTTACATCTACACCTGCGGCGGCTGCAGCAAAAACTGGCGCAGCCATTTCGGTAGCACTCAAAGCGATAAATCCAAACTGTTCCTGCAGAGCATGGGCGAAATCTTCATCGAATATGCGGATGACAACTTGAATTTTTGGATTCAGGCTGCGCGCCTTGAGCGCGATCTGCAGGTTCATTGCATCATTCTGGCTGGCAAGGATAATCGTGCGAGCGTTTTTGACGTTTGCGGCTTCAAGTGTGGCAGGGCGCGTGCCATCCTCATGGATAACGGGAATCCCTAGAATTTGCGCTGCACTGACGGTATCTGCGTTTGCATTGAGCTCGATAATGGAGATTTGTTCTCCCATCTCATGAAGTTTAAGCACAACTCTATAACCGAGATGACCTAAGCCGACAAGAATAATATGTTGATTAAGCGTGGATGCAACAGCCATTTCCCATTCCTTTGTCCGAGCGCGCCGGTTGAAAAGCAACCCGGCGAAATCGGCTAATCCTTGTGCGAGGACGACCAGCCCAACGATGGGCATGAAAAAATGAAATGCTTGCAAGGCAAAATGATGAGGAAAATCACGATTTGATGGTTGCAGAAACGTGGAGGTGAGGACGATATAAATCGCCTCGATAGGACTGGAAAGAGGTTCTCCTAAGATGTTAGAGAGAGCATTGTAAATCAGCCCACCACCCAAAACTGCAACCATGAACCACAACAAGGGAGCGCGAAACTCATTGAGTAAAATCATCGTATCGCGTACCGAAGCCTGAAAGTGGCGTAGACGATGTTTTTGCGCTGCCGATAAATGTTTATGCTTCATGATGAATAGGAAGCCTCACGGTCATGCGGCGCACGTCATCACCTTGCCGAGAAGTAACTTTGAGCACTAGCACGCTAATGTCATCTGAAGGGCGATTGTCATCGAGCCGAAAAGCATGATCAAGCAGGGAGTCCGCTAGATCCTGAGGCGTGGGGTCTTGCTCTTCGATGATCGAACGAAGTGTTTCCCCCACATCCATCGGGAATCCGCGGCGTTCGCCTGCATGGCTAATTCCATCGGTAAAGATAATGATTGTCAGCCCGGGTTCGATTGCGAATTCGGTGATCACTGGGCGCACATCACGCGAGGTGCCGAGCGGAACACTCGCTTCACCGATGCGATCAATCCGGTCGCCGCGGCAAATAAACATTGGTGTGGGGTTGTTACGGGTCAAGACAATAGTTCCACTGTGCAAATCAACGGAAGCAATGTTGAGCGTGCAAATGACCTTGCCCTGCCTTTCAGTGAACAATGCATCTGAGGCGGCACGTGCCGCGGCGCCGTCACGCACACCGTCCGCTAGCAGCCCGATGACTTTACGCACAACCATGAGCGAGACTGCTTTCGCACCGCGGCCGGAAGTCTGACCGTCTGCCAGAACGACGGACAGTCCACCGTTCGGTCTCTCCACGACTTCAAGTGTATCGCCGCTTTCTGAGATCGCATACTTATTGATCTTGGCTACCGCGATCTGAACTTCCATGTCCTCATTTTACTATGGGATTGATTTACCCCGTAAAAGAGAGGCCACACTTTTAGAGTATCTTTCCACCCAAAAAGCCACCATGCAATCAAGATAAGCTCAACTGTAGTTTTATTTCGTTTTTCTTATTAACCTGACTACCAGGGCAATCATCAAAATTCCGCCGAAGATTCGCCAAGGTGGAACCGAGGTTTTGTAATGCACAGGCGTGATCTCATCTGCTGGAGGCATTTCATCTTTCCGTTTCCTGCGCACCCAGGCCGCGCTGAACCAGTCTAGGAGCTCAGGAAAAAGCTGGTTTATAACGACTGGCACATCGTATACGCGGCTATAGTAAAGTGCCCGGCGTGGTTGTTCCACTAATTCTACGATTCTTTGCGCTAGTGCTTCACGGCTCACCCGTCCAATCGGAACGGAGCGGTACTTGATGCTACCGCTTTTTTGTCCAGCTTTTTTATTAAACTCTGTGCCTGAAACCGCACTGGGGTGGATGCGCATGACTGTAATTCCCCACGGTAGTAATTCACGTCGTAAGGAATCCGTCAAGCCTTTGACCGCGTATTTCGTACTGGCATATATGTTTAGCGGTGGCGTTCCGATCTCACTCGTATAGGAGCTCATATTCAAAATGTAGCCGGACCGCTGCGTTTTCATAATTGGTATGACCTGGTGGATCAGTTGAGCCATACCAATTACATTTACTTCATAATAATTTCGTAGATCCTGTGTGGAGAGCTCTTCAATCCAATCATAATTTCCCCAACCGGCGATATTGGCTAGAATGTCTATACGGCCGAATTCAGCCATTGTTGTTTTTATGAGGTTCTTAATCTGGGAGATTTTGGTAATGTCAGTCTGTACAGGCAAAGCTCTCCCACCTTCAGCACGAATCTCCTCGGCTAATCGGTTGAGGCGTTCGATTCGACGGGCGGCTAGCACAGTAATCGCGCCGCGGCGGGCAAATTCGCGAGCTGTGGCTTCACCGATGCCTGAGGATGCCCCCGTGACGATAGCAACTTTTCCCGCTATGGCAGGCTGTTTATCAGACTCATATCTTTCCACTACTGTTAATAACGAAACGCGTGTTTAATTGTATCGGTAATCAAGTGGAGTGGCGTACTAGCTCTCATTCCATTCAATGTTCATTTCTTTGCGCTTACCGATAGCCTTTCTCAACATCTTAACTAAATTTGGTCTCCTTCCCTCTGCTTCCCAAAGATCGAGAAGCACAGTTGTAATTGCGTAATCTTGGTCATCCACTCCTTCTTCTTCTAATTGATCTCTCAAAAATTTCAGATCCGATTTTGTGATGGTTCCGATTTCTTTCTTCGAGTCTTTATCATTTAAGCTAATCATACGTGCCTCCTATTCTATAAACTGTATAACGAGTGAATTGTTTTTTTCAACGGCTGCCAGAATGTTCGAAACTTAAACGGCTAATGGCTGATATTGTCGGGCGCGGGGATGGATAGACCTGATTATTTCCAACCACTAATTGCTTTGTGGAACTCTTCCGTATAACCGTTGTGTGCTGTATATGCGAGGTGAACATGTGCTCCTCATCAGAAGATAGATATACTTTCGCTTTTTCAAACAAAACTAATCCATCAGCATGATTAAAGTCTGAGTGAGTCAAAAACAAATGGGTAATGCTCCTTGGATCTATCCCTACACTTTTAAGCTCGCGAATGATTAAAATCTTATCAAATCCCGTGTCGATACAGATGATATCTTCATTATCCTTGTAAATGAAAAAGTTAACCGTTCCCGTTTTGATAGCATACAAATGATCCGAAATGCTTCCAGTTTTAATAGGACTGAGGTGCATCGTATTTGTAATAATATCGTATACCTTATTCATTATCGGACTGTTATGCGTTTTGACTCTCATATGTCCATCTTCTTCGTTGGCCTTATGTAATGACGAAAATATAGACTCCAGCGCCTGTCCTGAGACGTTGGGTTGAGCTTGCCGAAACCTTGCCAAAGAATTCGCTGCGGCGACGTGTCGGGCGATATTATTCTGGAACGACCGCCACGGCATCAATGGCCAGAAAGACATCCGGCAATAACGGAAAGCCCATAACAAGCATAACCGAGTTGGCTGGTGGATTAGGCCGGCCACCCCACCAGCGCATGCTCGCTTCGAAAGCAGGTTGGATGGGTTGGCCTTGGACGATGTATATATTCCATTGAACGATGTGCACTGGCTTGGCACCAGCCGCTTCGAGACACGTTCCTATATTCTTTAGGATTTGTTCTGTTTGCACTACAATGTCGCCTTTGCCCACAAGAGTCCTCGAAGCGTCGACCGCCGTCTGTGCCCCGATGTACACCGTCTTCACGGGTCCACTAGCCACTACGACCTGGGTAAAAGCCGGGTTCTTGGGCAGACCCACAGGATTGAGATACTGCACCGAACCGCGCGCCGGAGGCGGTTTTCGCCCAGGAGTCTTGCGTGAAGTTTTAGCCATCTTCTTTTCCTTTCTGACTATATAAACTACGAATCATGAGAACAGCTTGCATCGAAGTTGTCCGACTGGCGGCGAGAGTGAACGCGCCGTCAAAATAGAAAAAATTTACAGGTAAGTATAAAGCCATTTAGGCGGGCGAATCCCAAATACCTGCCTCGTACCCGTAAACAACACTTGACGCTCCTGCTTCCTGCCACTATAATCAGCCCGCTTGTAAGCAAGTTACGGTACATGTTGAAAAAACGCCGGGCGTTCGCCCGGCATGTTCTTGTAATAATAAGGAGAAAGCCATGCCCCCACATCCAAAGCGCAAACACTCGAAGGGACGTCGTGACCGTCGTCGCTCACAGGACGCGTTGCAACCTAGGAATCTTGTCGCCTGCTCGAACTGTGGTTCGATGCGCCTTGCGCACACCGTCTGCCCCAATTGCGGTTTTTATAATGGCCGCGAAGTAGTCCAGGTCAAGAAAGAAAAGAAGGCCGCTGAGTAGCGGTCTGATTTACCCAGACCTTCAGATGGGTCGTGACGTTCACGACCCGTTTGTGTTTTAATCATATAGGTCACGTTTCAAGCGTGACCTACTTACAAGGAGGCGCAATGAAACTTGATCCTAAAACCACAGCATTTGTTTTTCCTGGTCAAGGCTCACAGACTGTTGGTATGGGCAAAGACCTTGTTGAGCAATATGACGCTGCGAAACAAACCTTCGATGAGGCAGATGCCGTCCTCGGCTTCCCGTTTTCCGCAATCATGTGGGAAGGACCTAATACTGACCTAAATGATACGGTCAACACTCAGCCCGCGCTCTACATCCATTCAATCGCAGCCTTTCGGACTTTTTCGCATCTTTTCCCAGACTTCAAACCTGTCGCGCTGGCCGGGCATTCCCTCGGCGAATTATCTGCTCTCGCAGCATCTGGCGCATTATCCTTTGAAGATGGACTCCGCCTGGTGAGGAAACGCGGCGAACTGATGAAGCGCGCGGGGGAAATTGCACCTGGCAGCATGGCTGCGATCCTCGGGGTGGATATTCCCACCATGGACACAGTTTGTTTGGAGGCAAGCCGACCAGAAGAAATGGTTCAAGTAGCAAATGATAATTGTCTTGGTCAAGTTGTCATCTCGGGTGCAAAGGCCGCGGTGGAACGCGCTTTAGTTTTGGCAAAAGCCGCGGGAGCCAAGCGCGCGATGCCATTGGCAGTCAGCATAGCCGCGCATTCATCATTGATGGCTTCTATACAAGACGATTGGGATGCGGCTGTTGATTCAACCCCATTTGGCACGTTAAATATTTCAGTGATTGGCAACGTCGTTGTATCGGATTTAGCCACACCTGATTTAGCCCGCGCAGATATCAAATCGCAGATGCAAGCGCGCGTCCGCTGGACAGAATCGATTAAGTCTATGGTGGAGCGAGGGGTTACTACGTTCGTAGAAGTGGGCACAGGCTCTGTATTGTGCGGTCTCATCAAACGCATTACAAATAATGTGACAACAATGACTTTAGGTACATCCCAGGATATTGCTGCATTGCAGAGTCCCGCAGCTTCTACCTAAATTGCATGGGGGCTGCCGTACATACAGCAAATGAAGAATCGGCTATACTTCTAACTATGGCAGACGTGAGCGCTAGACTTCAAGAAATAATCGAAGAAATAACGGGGAATGAGGCGCTGTTGGAAATGCTCGAAACCGAGGCCGCGACTGAAATGCTCAATTGGGGAACTGAAATGGCGACGTCGCTTGTGAAGAAAACAAAAGATGAAGCGGCACTTCTACCCCGTTTGAAAGCCGTCCGACAAACGATGCGCTCGGTGGGGAATTGGGCAGCTGGAAAATATGTCGATCCGGCAGATCGCGTTAGATTGCGAGATAATCTATTGCAGCATTTCAAAGTCATATATGGCGAAGACGCGAATTTACCACCTGCCGAGAAATTAAGTGAGCTGATAAACCAGGTAGATGATCATACATTGACCCCTTATCAGTTAGTCAAAAAATTACGTTCGATGCTCGAATCATATGTTTCGGGAGGAATTCGTGCCTAGACTCAGAAAAACAAATAGTTCTCTCATCACGCTTGTAGTAATTATCTTTATTGTTGTAGGAATTTCCTCTGCTTGTATCGCTCCGAACGCACTAGAATCTCCATCGAGCCCTACTCCTCAAACACCTGTCTCGGCTACTTGGTGGGAAGTTTACTTTACCGACCCTCTGAACGTGAAAGACCCCGCCCAATGGCAAAATTCTATCGAAGGTCATTTGATTGAAAAGATTAATGCCGCCCAAAACAGTATTCATATCGTTTCTTTTGAATTTGACTTAACCCCCGTTGCCGAAGCATTGATCGCTGCCAAGCAACGCGGTGTTGATGTGCGCTGGGTGACCGACGATGAAAACGGCCTCGAAGCGGATGAAGATCCAGGGCGGGGTCAATTTGCCATGCTGCAGGGTGCAGGTATTGAGGTCCGCTCTGATGCACGCTCAGCGTTGATGCACAACAAGTTCTGGATCTTCGATGGTCAGAGCGTGTGGACCGGTTCAACGAATATCACCGTGAATGGTATCTTCAAGCAGAATAACAATACGATAGTCATTCAATCTCCTGAGTTGGCTACTATCTACGAACGCGAATTTCAAGAAATGTGGGATGGTCAGTTTGGACCAAAATCACCTTCGCAATTGGCAGAACAGTCTACTGTTGTTAATGGATCATCAATCCAGGTCATTTTTACTTCAGAGGATCATGCCATTGAACAGGCAATCATTCCTTTGGTTAATTCTGCCGCAAAAAGTATCCGATTCCTTGCTTTTAGTTTCACGGATTTTCCTTTGGCGGATGCAATGATCAAGCGCGCCCAAAGTGGGGTAGATGTAGCCGGTGTGTTTGAGAAAGTTGGCAGCGACGCGCAGGGTGCTGAACTTAAGACTTTATTTTGCGCAAACGTACCTGCACGCCAGGATGGAAATCCCAGTTTCATGCACAATAAGGTCATCGTTGTAGATGAGCGTTTCGTCATTACCGGCTCTTTGAACTTTTCAACCAATGCGGAAAAAAGCAATGACGAGAACGTCATCATCATTGATAATACCGATATTGCAAAACTTTACTTACAGGATTTCGAACGTATCTGGTCGGTGGCAACCGATCCTGAACCTGGGAAGTTTACGTGCACCTAGCGAAATGCACGAAGCATAAAATTAGGAAGCTGGGCGCTTCGCAATGTTTATCTGATTAATTCTAATCGTTAACCTCTTCCGGTTCGGGCTCGCTATCCATGATGCGCTTAAAGAAGGCTGTACTCTCATTAAGGACAATCGAATCCAGGATACCCAAGTCTCGCTTATAGTTCCGGTCTTTTTCAGGCGTGGCGAGAAAACGATCGCGTTCTTTTTCGAGGCGCTCGGCGTTCAGTACCATGTCGCGCCAGGCCGCGCCGGATTGAAAACTCTGGATAAAGCCATTGATAATAGTCAACACGGCAGCCGAGAGAGGCGTTGCGACCGCAAAGATTGTTTTAAGCCACGGGTTGGTTTCAATGAAAACAGCCGAGGAAATAGAGGAGAGCAGGGTTACAGCTGCGCCTAAGACGATGACCATGGTGCGATTGAATTTGTAGGTCCTTTTGTTAGTTCCAGCTGCTTTCCAGTAGTAATCTATTTGCCTCTTATATCTTGACAAAACATATTCGTCCATATTACGAGGGGCAGAAGCTTGAGTTGCCTCTTCTTGAGCAGGATTTGGTGAGTTGTCGGTTTCCATAAGAATATCATCCTCCTGTCTGCATAGTATAATCGGATTATGAAAATATTGTCTGACAATGAACTTGTCAGCGCCGCTTTTGTCGCGGTTATCTAAGTGTATCTGGTCAGGTTTACCTGACCAGATTACATTTACAGAGTGCCGCATAAATCACTAAACCAGAAATCACTTTTTCGCCTGCAATTTATGAGACGAGCGGCAAAAACTTCATACGAACACTTTCGAAGTGTAAAGAAGCAACGGAGTCAATATGAAACTGAGCAAGTTGGCAATCGAAATTGCCGAATCGCCCACCTTGGCGCTAAACGAAGAAGCACGCCTCCTGCGCGAACGAGGGGAACCTGTCATTCACCTGGGGATTGGAGAGCCAAAGAATAAGACGCCCATCAACGCTATTCTGTCTTCCGCCGCAAAATTGACCAGTGGGGAGGTGAAGTACACACCTGCAGATGGCACGCCCGCATTAAAAAAGGCTATTATCCGCTACACAGAAGATAACTATAACCGGTTGGTGGCTCCAGAAAATGTAATTGTCACGAATGGGGCGAAACAGTCGCTGTTCAATATTTTTTATAGCATCCTCAATCCTCAGGATGAAGTAATTATTCTCGCACCCTATTGGGTGTCCTACCCGGAAATCGTCAAGATGTGCTACGGTGTTCCGGTCATTGTCACTCCCGAAGATGGGACATTTACCCCGCGCTTTGAAGATATCGAACGCGCAGTTACTTCTTATACGCGCGCAATTGTTGTAAATAGCCCTAATAATCCCTCTGGCGAGATTTATTCCTCCGGGTTGATGGAGAAATTGGTTGACTTCTGTGAGCGCAAAGGGATTTTCCTGGTCTGCGATGATATCTACCATAAGTTGACGTTTGACCGCAACGTGGCTGTTCCCGCCTACTGCTTCACGAAAAGGGATATCGAGAACACAAATATCATTGCGATCAATGGCGTGGCCAAGTTGTATGGTATGACCGGTTTCCGCGTAGGATGGGTGATTGCGCCGCGCGACATGGTGCGTGTGATGACCAATGTCACCGCGCAAACGACCTCAGGAGTATCGCCCGTCAGTCAGTCTGCGGCAGAGGGTGCCTTGAACGGTTTGCAGTCCGTGATTGAAGCGTTGCGACTACAGATAGAGAATAATCGCAATGTGCTTTTACAGGAGATGAAGACGTTCAACGGGGCGCGTCTAATCGAACCGAAAGGGACATTTTACGCTTTGCCCGACCTGCGCGCGTTCAGCAATAATTCCGTTGAGCTCTCGAAATTTTTGCTTCAAAAGGCTATGGTTGTAACGGTGCCCGGAAAAGAATTCGGTATGGAGGGTCACATCCGTATCTCATTCTCAGGAACAGTGAAAGATGTGACCGAAGGGATCGCGCGCATCAAGTGGGCGCTAGACCCTTCCAGCCCGAATGAGATCTACATTGGCGAAAAGAAAATGGTAAGGGATTGGTTATAGAAAATTCGCGCTGCCTGCACCTGGGGCAGGCACAGGTGAGCGGAGTGAGCCGCCAGGCGAACGCAGTCGAAGCTCAGGTTGCATATAGGCTTGCCCTTCGACTACAGGCCGATGCAGCGGAAATACACCGCTTCCTCGACCCTCCGCTCAGGACGAAGAGGAACATCAATTATGAACAATCTTCTTAACATCAAAACCCCGGCAGAGTCAATTGCCCAAATTCGCAAAGCCGATTACAACCTTTCGAATCACGGCGTGAGCAATTTACGCTTGGCGTATTGGAATCTCACAACCGAAGCCTTGTATGAAGAAGCAGTCTTTCGCGGTGAAGGCGCAACCACAAGTGGTGGACCTTTTGTAGCAAACACAGGCAAACACACCGCGCGTTCTGCAACGGATAAGTTTGTCGTCAGGGAGGCAGATTCGGAAGGAAACGTCTGGTGGGGTGTGTATAACCGTCCGTTCGCGGCGGACAAGTTCGAGGTCCTGTATGACCGCATGCTGGGATTTCTACAGGGGCACGATGTCTTTGTCCAGGATCTTTACGCGGGCGCCGACGAAAACTATCGTTTGCCTGTTCGTATTGTGACCCAGCTCGCCTGGCACAGTATATTTGTCCGTAACATGTTTATCCTGCCCCAATCCCTCGAAGAATATAAGCGCTTCGTACCTGAGTTTACGATCATCTCCTTGCCCGATTTCAAAGGTGTGCCTGCGGTGGATAATACGGCGAGCGAGACGTTTATCTGTTTGTCTTTCGAGAAGAAACTGGTCATCATTGGCAATACAGCTTACGCGGGTGAAATCAAAAAGTCTGTTTTTACTATTTTGAATTACCTCTTGCCGCTTGAGGGAGTGCTCTCAATGCACTGCTCGGCAAATGTCAATCCAGAAGACTCAAATGATGTGGCATTATTCTTCGGGTTGAGCGGGACTGGCAAAACGACTCTTTCCGCTGACCCGACTCGCCGCCTCATTGGGGACGATGAGCATGGGTGGAGCGATGACGGCATTTTCAACTTCGAAGGCGGGTGCTACGCCAAAGTGATCGGACTCTCCGAAACCGCCGAGCCGGAAATCTACGCGACCACAAAACGCTTCGGCACAATTCTAGAAAACGTGCCTTTTGATCCTGTGACAAGATACATTGACCTTGACGATGATTCGATTACGGAGAATACCCGGGCATCCTATCCGCTTGAGTTTATTGATAATGCCGTGCCTGAGAAAAAAGCAGGCCATCCGAAAAACGTCATTTTTCTGACTTGTGATGCGTCAGGTGTGATGCCGCCCATTGCACGGCTGACAACCGAGCAGGCTTTGTATCAATTTATTTCAGGCTATACATCCAAAGTTGGAGGAACAGAAGTTGGGCTCGGCAAAGAACCGCAAATCACGTTCAGTACCTGTTTTGGTGGTCCATTTATGGTGCATCATCCCTATAAATACGCGGAATTGCTCAAGCGCAAGATCGAGCGTTACGGTGTGACCTGCTGGCTGGTCAATACTGGCTGGGTGGGCGGGCCTTACGGCGTAGGGAAGCGTATCAGCATTAGACATACGCGCGCCCTGTTACATGGCGCGTTGACAGGCAAGTTGGCTAATGTAGATTATTATAAGGATCCGGTGTTTGGCTTCGAAGTGCCGAAGACTTGCCCGGATGTGCCCGAGTCGGTGCTGGAGCCGTGGTCAGCGTGGCCGAGCCGCGCTGATTATGATAAGAAGTATAAAGATCTTGCGCAAAGATTTATAGAAAATTTCGGCAAATTTAGGGATGGCACACCGCAGGAAGTGGTCGAGGCTGGACCTCGAATCTAACTCTATAGACCTTGCGGCCTAATTTTTCAAGCGGGCAACCAAGGCAAAACAAAACGCATGAGACCCAAAGTGGGGCAGGCTATACAAACAGCTTGCGCCGCTTTGATGACAAATATCCTATGACTCGTGATGAGGAAATCTGTTATGATGCGCTTGAAAATCTATATGGGAGATACCAGGGAAATAGCAATGCTTTTACCCATAAAAGAAAAGAATGCCACAGCAAACAAATAAAATAATTTTTGAATAATCAGATTTCGTAATCATGAAATGACAATAAGCAACGAGGTTTCTGATGTCAGAAATCTCGTTTATTACGGGTCGCCAGTTTTTGCTTGGGTGGTGAATGAGACCAAAAGCTACATATACATAATCAGAAAAAGAGAGCACCCCATCTGCCTTTAGTTTGCTGCTGGCTCGCGCTAACGGGCTCGGCATTCGCTAACGCTCAGCCCTTCCTCTCTAACGTTCGTTGGATCAACCCTTCACGCAGATCCATGCTTGATCTTGGAGCTTGTCGTTTCACGCGTGTCCGTGGCCAAGATGCTTACTACGGTCGTGTAAATAAATCTCACCTACTCAAGGAGTTCACCATGAATAACATCTTCGGCCTCATTTGCATCATCGCTGCTGCAATGCTTATGGCTAGCATCTGCCACCTTGTTCTTGTTGTGCCTATTGTCTATCAGTTGATGTCTGCATTCTAGCAGTTCGACAGCATCGCGGTAATGTGCGATAGCGAGTACGCGGTCGGGATGGCGTCCAAGAGCATGAAGCTCAGCAAGAAGTCGCACCAAGACCTGTACATCGCGCTTGGCGAGAGCCGAGCCATGCTGGACAACGTGAACATCATCTTCCAATACATGGACAATGTGTGGGTGAAATCGGTGCTGGGTCACTAGAAAGTTTCGCCGTGAGGCATCTAGAGAAGTTGCGGTTTTTGCGTGAAGGGATGCGTGGATATGAACAACCCCCCGCCAATAGGTGGGGGCTATCTGTTGCTTGAAAAGATTTTGAAGGCGACGATGAGTATCTAGGATTTCGCGGGCCGTACAGCTGTCAAGGCACGAAACGGACACCAGACCACTGCACAGTATCGAGTACCCGCATTCCAACCTTGTACCAGTTAACAGTCTTGCCCACGCCTGTGCAAGTCTGGAACTTAGTGCTGGTCACAAGCACGACGTAGGGGCCGGCCCAGAACGCACCATCGACAGCTTCCGCGTAGTAGTAAAACCACTGGTTCCCGGTGTCGTTTGCTCGGTACTCAGTTTCTCCCGGATCGAGCCCTATCCAGCCTTTGACTCTCCATGGTTCTCCACTATCGGCCGCGCAGTCGTGATCCAGACGCATGTAAGCAACATAGATTTTCTGCCCATAGTCGTTCTTGAAACTTATCTCTGTGTTACCGTGCGACATGATTACCTCCTACTCTGGCTTACGAAGCCGACGGGCAAGTGGCTCTTGCGGTACGTCTTTCTCATCGCTGATGCGCGGAAATCGATAATCACCTTCCGACACATCCTCCTTGCGCTCTTTTTCCGCCGGAATAAAGCCAGGCTTGAGAGTTTCGAAGTAGCTGTCCGGCAACTCGAACGATGTGTCTCGTTCGTCGTCAATTTCCAGCCTAATAATTTTCATTCTTCCTCCTATCTTTGGATAGCTCCACAAGACCAAAGTGTCTGGGCGTGAAGGAGCGGGAATAAGTATTTCCAGATCATACCCCCGCCCGCATCGCGCATTCTTGTCACAGGTTTTCAACCCACTGATACTAATCATTATACTGACCGCTTAATAAAAGTCAAGCATATAAGGACCAAGCTTATGAGTGACGCAATTATTAATCAAAGCACACTAGTACAGACAATGGTCGATCTGTGCGAACATTGTCACCATTCTCGACGGCCAGGTGGCTTAGTCCGTGGTGATCAAGATTGTCACTGAGACGCTCCGAGCTGGATGGCGGAGATTTTGAGATCGGTCCATTCAAAATCGGCCGCTCCAACTGTATCCCCACCGTCCCCGCACCATAACTCTGCGATTCTAGGAGCCTGTAGGTCGATAACAGCCAGATTACTTAGCGTAGCAGCCGCACCAATATCCGTGTCACCTCCAGCACTCGAAACATCAACTAATACGTCCCCAGGTTCGACTCTCAGCTGACAAAAGACGCCCCAATAGTTTTCGAGGACAGATGCAGCTTCTATATCGAAATTAATCTTCGCATTGATTAGATACTTGCCTGGAGGCAAAGACAGCGATCCGACCAACGCGACATCGTCTGAAACGTCGTGGGTTCCATCGTGGGACAAGTAGAAAACCGCCGGGCCAGCCGAGCAGTTGACCTCGCCGGTTTCATCGATCTTCGAGATCGCTCCGCCGGCGAAGCTGCAGTCTCCGGAGACCCGCATCTGGACCTGGCTGGTGTCGACAGCCAGAGAAACGGTGCCTTCAGTGCCTCCGCCGCTGAGGCCAGTCCCGGCTATCACACCTGTAATATCGCCACCGCTCAGGTGGACCGTGAGGTGCCCAGGTAAGCATTGCTTCATTGGGGTGTTGCCCAGAGCGAGGTAGTAGATGGTGCCTGGCCGCGATTTGATGGCTGGCATAATCTGGCTGAGGATCGAAACGAGTCGCTTTGCCAGGAAATGTGGGAACTGGATATTCATTGTGTAGTTCCTTCTGCTTATGCAATTGGATAACGATTGGACTTCCCACCTGGTATTAATATAGTGTATATCTTTTGTATCAAGAATTCAAATTAGAGAAATATTTCCCAAAAGTGGGTGCTTGATCTTGGGAACGTCGAAAGGACTTTCCGACGTCAGAAATAAGAACCATACGCAGTTGCTTTTTCTATTTGCGGGCGTTCAAGTGCTAAACTCAATCAATCCAAACAAGCATTTGTGTTCAATTCCGAACCGATAGACCTTGCCTCTCTGCTTCTTAGCAAAGCTGGTAAGATTGAGTGTATCGTATGAAACCCAGAACAGGGCAGGCTTGACGGCTTGCCCTGTTCTTTGACAACTGACCGTTGACTCAGGAATGGGAAAATTGTATAGTATTGGTAATTGAACCACTAACCAATAGCTGCGTAATGTTTGAGCCGCCTTGAAACGATTATACGGATCGTATATACGCGTGTTAGGTGGCGACTCTGACTGCTAGTGACACGGAGGGTGTGATAAGCGGTAATTGCTAGCAATCAATAGTTGAAAATTCCGTAGTCACGAAAAGGAGTCTTCTCTATGACAGATGAAATAGATTCTGGTATTGATGCACAGGTGGCTTCCATCGGTTCACCAGATTTCACAAGCTTCATCCATAATTTTTATAGAACTTCAAGGATCGAGTTAGCTCAAATAGTAGACCAGATTCGTCTACGGAAAGATGCCTGGGTTCGGCTTAGCTTTTCGGAACGAATTGCGATCTTGGATAAGATACTTACAGACCTCATCGCGATTAAGGATCGCTGGGTTGAAACGGAGCGAGTGGCAAAGGGGAATCCGGCTGGAAGCGGCGGAGAAGCCGAAGAATGGGTTATCCTCGCAACCGTCTTTCGCGCGATTCGCAAGCTTAGGAGCTCATTGGTCGAGATTGAGAAGTATGGTCGTCCGAAATTCAAAGGTTCCACGATAAAACGAGGCGATGGACAGGTCATCGTTCGGGTTTTCCCAAAGACCCTCGATGATCGGGCATTATTTCCAGGTGTTAATGGGGAAGTCTGGATGGAACCTGGGGTTAGCGCTGAAGAAGTAATCAAGACTCAGGCGTGGGCTTATCGCGATGATGCGCTTGATGGGAAGGTGGCCTTGGTGCTCGGCGCTGGCAACGCCGCAATACTTCCTGTGATAGATGTGTTGCACAAGCTTTTTGTGGAACTCCAAGTCGTTGTACTCAAGCTGAATCCGGTCAATTCACACATGGGTCCACTCTTCGAAGAGGGATTTCGGGCGCTGATTGACAGGGGTTATATGAGAATCGTTTATGGAGCGGCTGAAGAAGGCTCGTATCTCTGCAACCATCCAGGTATCGATGCCCTTCACATGACGGGCTCTGACAAAACCTATGAAGCGATCGTCTTTGGGCCGGGAGCGGAGGGTCGCAGGCTCAAGGCACAGCGTAAACCAAAGATTATAAAGAGAT
>WNFV01006811.1_pt1 | contig 21328 bp, 23 predicted proteins | sample 5400101 | NCBI WGS metagenome assembly WNFV01 (sample SAMN13153361, study PRJNA577476) | soil metagenome | isolation source: 115 cm soil or saprolite under grassland replicate 1 | place: USA:California | collected 2016-06-15 | reverse complement strand
TGCCGGCAGTGATGTTATCGCACCGCTTGATCCCGGCCGAACTAAACGCTGGCGAAAATGGGTCGCCCCGATCGTGCTGGGCCTGCTGGTAACGGCGGCCAATGTCGGTATCTACTGGCTGAAGATCGATTATCGAATCTTCGGCGCGTATGCCTATCTCGGCGTTTTCATCGTCACCCTGATCGCCAATGCCACCACGATCGTGCCGGTGCCGTACATCACAGTGGTAGCCTGCATCGCCGGCCAGAGCAATAATCTCGTGCTGGTGGCGCTGGCTGGTGCGCTTGGCTCGGCGCTGGGCGAGTCGGTCGCCTTCTTCGTCGGCCGCTCGGGGCGCGCGATCGCCGAAGAGACGCGCTTCTACGGCTGGGTGAAGCGCCAGATGCGGCACCCTTGGCGCGCTTTCGCGGTTTTATTTGGCCTGGCTGCTCCGATCAACCCCGTGTTCGATATCGCCGGCCTGGCTGCTGGTGCTCTGGGCGTGCCCTACTGGCTGTTCTTCACGGCGGTGTTCCTGGGCCGCCTCATCCGCTTCTGGCTGATCGCGCTGGCCGGGGCGCAGTGGTGCGGCGCGTGATTTGTTGGACGAAGGACGAAGGACGGAAGACGAATGCCCCGTCCTCCGTCCTTCGTCCTTTATCAGACACGATCCCGCTGGCGGCGCGGCCGGATCAGCGCGCCAAGCATGCCGAGCAGCAGTGCGACCAGTGTGAGCGCGCCAAGTGGGGCGCTGCCGCCGTCACTCGTATTTGGCAGCGCTGCTGGTGCGGGCGCGGCAGCTGGCGCTGCTGCGGGCGCAGCGGCGGCGGGGGCGACCACGTACCAGAAACTGCCCGCGCCCTGGCCTTTCGTGTCGCCGGGGTTGGTGTCGGCGGCGAAGTGGTACAGCGGCTTGCCGCCATAGGTCACCTGGCGATTGCCATCGTTGCGAACCGCGACACCCAGCGTGCCGCCGATGCCATCGAGGGTTGGCTCCACACCACCTCCTATCAGCAGCGGCGGCCAGTTCGTCGCGCATCCACCGTAGCACACGCTTTGATTCTCACTATCCTTCGTGAACATGTACAGCGTCCGCCCATCCTTATCGGTCAGGAACGGGCCGAGCGCATCGTTGCGTGATGCGTGTATGGCGGTTCCCTGGCCGCTGCTGATCGTGGTGGTGTTGGGGTGTACAATAAACCAGACGTTGCCGCGTAGCTGGCCGTTGGCGTCGCCCGGATTTGGGTCGGCATTGTAGTGATAGAGCGGCATGCCGTTGTACATCACCTGGCGTGTGCCATCCGTGCGGGTGAGGACGCCTAGCAGATTCCCATTAACTCCTTCGCCGGCCACCGGATTGCCGTCCGCGATCAACAGCGGCGGCCAGTTCGTCGCGCACTGGCCGTAGCAGGCGCTGCTCACATTCACCGTATCGCGGGTGAAGCGGTACAGCGTGCGCCCGTCGCTATCGGTTAGAATGTTGCCCAGCGTGGGATTGACGACCATATTGACGGCGCTCCCTGCGGCGAGCGCAGCCGGCACAACCGTTAGCATCAGCACGAACATGAGCAGCAGCGACGCCATTCTTCCAAAAGCCGTACGCATACCCGATCCTCCTTCAGCGGCAGGCATTCAAATCATACGTCTACGGGTTCTGCCAATAGCCGTAGATGCTGCACCGGGGCTGCTCAAGGTTTGCGGGCATACGCAGGCGGGAGGTGTCCAGCTCACCCATCAAGAACCTGATGCATTCGATTGAGCAGATCCCTTGTGTATATTATTCGTAATTGATCGACAAATGCATCTCTGATATCGGCATATTTTTTTGTATGTTCTTATAGCCTGCGGCAGCATGGTACTCTATCTTTTTTGTCTGGTGTTTTTCGCCCGGCCGGGCGAAAAACACCAGACAAAAGTGAAAATCCGTGCGGCGCGTATGTCCTATGATTACGTGAAAATAGCGATATAATTCACGATATATCGCGGGCTTTCAAAAAAAGACGGGAGCTGCTGATGTCGAATTTCATTGCCGCGCGATCACAGATGGCGATGTCCCTGGCATTTCACATTGTCTTCGCTGCGGTAGGCATTGGTATGCCGCTGCTGATGGTGATCGCCGAGGGCCGCTGGCTGCGCACGCGCGACGAGGTGTACCTGACGCTGGCGAAGCGTTGGGCCAAGGGCACCGCGATCCTGTTCGCGGTTGGCGCGGTCTCGGGCACGGTGCTATCGTTCGAGCTGGGGCTGCTGTGGCCTGGCTTTATGCGCTATGCCGGAGCGATCATCGGCATGCCGTTCTCGCTCGAAGGGTTCGCGTTCTTCACCGAGGCGATCTTCCTGGGCATCTATATCTACGGCTGGGAGCGTGTGTCGGCGCGGGTTCACTGGCTCTCTGGGGTGATGGTGGCGTTCAGCGGCGCGATCTCGGGCGTGTTCGTGGTCACTGCCAACGCCTGGATGAACACGCCGACCGGCTTCCGGCTTGAAAATGGCCGGCCGGTGGATATCGATCCGATCGCGGCGATGTTCAACCCAAGCTCGTTCCAGCAGGTGCTGCATATGACGATCGCTTCCTACGTGGCCACCGGCGCGGCTGTCGCGGGCATTCACGCCTGGATGCTGCTGCGTGACCGCTCGAACCAGTTCCACCGCCAGGCCCTGGCGATCGCGCTGGCCGTCGCGGGTGTCAGCGCGCTGCTCCAACCGATCAGCGGCGACCATAGCGCTAAGGTCGTGGCCGAAACCCAGCCGGTCAAACTTGCCGCGCTCGAAGGCCAATTCAAGAGTGAGCGCTGCGCGCCGCTACGCATCGGCGGGCTGCCTGATCCTGCCACTGAAAAGACGCACTTCGCGCTCGAGGTTCCCTGCGGCCTGAGCTTCCTCGCGCACAACGACTTCAACGCCGAGGTCAAAGGGCTCGACTCAGTTCCGCCCGCCGATCGCCCGCCGGTGGCGATCGTCCATATCGCATTCCAGATCATGGTCGCGGCCGGCTTTGCGCTGGCCGGCGTCGGCGTACTGACGGGGTTCCTGGCCTGGCGCAAGCGCGGGCTGCCGGATGCGCGCTGGCTGCTGTGGCTGCTCATCGCCGCATCGCCGCTGGGCTTCATCGCAATCGAGGCCGGCTGGACGGTGACCGAGGTCGGGCGACAGCCCTGGGTGGTCTATCGTATTTTGCGCACTGCCGACGCAGTTACACCGATGCCGGGCCTGGTGGTGCCGTTCGTGACATTTACCGTGCTGTACCTGTTCCTGGCTGTGATCGTGGTCTGGCTGCTGTGGCGCCAGGTGGTAGCCAGCCCAACTATCCCGGCCGGCGAGCCGGGCAAGGAGACCAGCCATGCCGTCGCTTGAGGTGATCGTGGCCGGGCTGATGCTGGTGGCGCTGGTGTTCTACGCGCTGCTGGCAGGGGCGGATTTCGGCGGGGGCGTGTGGGATCTGCTGGCGCGTGGCCCGCGCGCCGGCCAGCAGCGCGCGCTGATCGCCGACGCGATCGGGCCGATCTGGGAGGCCAACCATGTCTGGCTCATCCTGGTGGTGGTGATGATGTTTACCGCCTTCCCGCCGGCCTTCGCAGCGATCATGATCGCGCTGCATATTCCGCTGACGGTGATGCTGATCGGGATAGTGCTGCGCGGCGCGGCGTTCACATTCCGCACTTATGATGTCCAGCACGACCGCGTCCAGCGGCGCTGGAGCCAGGTCTTCGCGATCGCCAGCGTCGTCACGCCGATCATGCTGGGCATCTGCGTCGGCGCGATCGCCTCCGGCCGGATCACGGTCGAGAACGACATCGTCACCAGCGGCTTTTTCGATCCGTGGCTGGCGCCATTTCCCTGGGCAGTCGGCGGCTTCGCGCTGGCGCTGTTTGCATTCCTGGCGGCGGTGTACCTGACGGTGGAGGCGCGCGAGCCAGCGCTTCAGGACGATTTCCGGCAACGGGCGCTGCTGGCGGCGGTGGCGGTGGGCGTGCTGGCGCTGCTGGTGTTTCTGCTATCGGGCGCGGGCGCGCCGCGCATCCGCGCCGGCCTGAGCGCCAGCCCGTGGGCCTGGCCGCTTCAGATCGCCACCGGCGGCGCGGCGATCGGCGCGATCTGGGCGCTGTGGGGCCGGCGGTTCTACCTGGCGCGCGCGCTGGCGGCGGCCCAGGTAACGCTGATCCTGGCCGGCTGGGGCGCGGCGCAATACCCCTACCTGGTCGTGCCGAATATCACTATTCAGGCGGCCGCGGCGCCGCCGATCACGCTGCGGCTGCTGCTGATCGCGCTGGCGGCCGGCGCGCTGGTGCTGTTCCCGTCGATCTACTTCCTGTTCCGGATCTTCAAAGGGCCGGATGCCTTCCGGGTGCAGGCGGGCGCCGCGCAGGATCGCGCTGAGAGATAGGATTGCTGCTGCTGTGTGGTAAACCTGCTTATTGCATTTCCAAGCGCCGCGCTGGCGTTCGTCGTCCGTCCTTCGTCCTTCGTCTCACAAAGGACTGCTATGAACCCAAAAGACATCGTCCGCGCAGTGTAAGCCCTATCTCACCCCTTCGCCGTCTCATTGGCCTTCGCCCGCCCCACGCGCTTCCGCGGCGCGCGCCCGTTGGTGGCGGCCGTGCCGATCTGGGCCAGCGCCTCGGCGATCGTGGTATCTTCGATGGCGATTGTGGCGGCGTAGCTCTCCAGGTGCAAACTGCGACGCTGGCGCAGCGCCAGCGGGGCGATCTTGACGATATCCTCGGTGGTGACCTCAAGCCGATTGTCGGCAGCCACGCGCGCGCGCGCGGCCTCCAGCAGGGCTATCTCGGCGCGGTGTGAGGGGATCTTGAGCGCCTGGATGCTGCTGATCGCCAGTTCCTCGGCGGCGGCCGAGATGGCGACCTGTGGCAGCAGCGCGCGTGCTGCGGCGACCTCCTGCTTCAGCCGGTACAGTTCGTCGGCGTAGCGGGCGCGGAAGGCCTCGGGGTCTTCGTGGAAGGCGCGCGCACGGCGGTAGACCTCCAGGCGATCGAGGATCTGCGGGCGCAGCGTGCCCTCCTCGGGGTTCATCGACCCGATCAGCACGAACTGCGAGGGGTAGAGCCGCGTCATCGGCCCGCGCCGCACGAAGGTGCGCCCCTGCGCGGCGGCATCCAGGATCGCATCGATCACCCGCGCGTCGAGCAGATTGATCTCGTCGATATACAGCAGGTTACGATGCGCTTTGGACAGCACGCCTTCTTCGAGCAGGATGCGCTGCTGCTCCAGCGCCACGCGCTCGTTGATCCCGCCGACCACATCTTCCAGGCGCGCGTTCAGCGGCAGCTCGACGATCCGCATTGGACCGCGCCGCAGCACCGGCTTGCCATCCTCGTCGCGCTCCTCGCGCTCGACATTCGGCATGATGTCGCTCAGCGCGCGCACCGCCGTGGTTTTGCCCACGCCATATGGGCCGATCAGCAGGACGCCGCCGATGCGTGGATTGACCAGCGCCAACACCAGCGCGGTCTTCATCTCCGGCTGGCCGACGAGCGCGAGGAAGGGGTAGGGTAGCAGTTCGTCCATGTGAGTGACCAAGGACGAAGGACGAAGGACGAATGCCATGATTTGGTCGTTCGTCGTTCGTCGTTCGTCGTTCTGCGATTACAACAACTCTATTTCGTAATCGATTACCGGCACGTCCGGCCGATGCTCTTCGATCCAGCGCACCACCGCCTCAAGCTGGCCACGCGCGTGGTCGCTGGAGCCGGATACGCAGGCCACACCGATTACGGCGCGCCCGTGCGAGTCCTGCGCATCCACCTCGGCGGCCGAGATGTTGAATTCGTTGCGTAGCCGCGCCACCACCGATTTGACGATGCTGCGCTTCTCCTTCAGCGAGCTAATGCCGAGCAGGTGCAGTGTGATTGTGCAAACGCCAATGATCATAGCAATTGAGTGCTGAGTGCTGAGGACTGAGGACTGAGGATGCTGACTCAGCCCTCAGTCCTCAGTCCTCAGTCCTAGTTCCAGGATCCGCTTCCGCTGCCGCCCTCGTGCTCGCCAGGTTCGGCGGCGGGCAGCAGCGCCAGCTCGGCGCGAATGGCGGCGCTGATCTCGCGCAGCCTGGTCGTGATATCCGCCTCCAGCCAGCGCTGCTTCTGCAAATTGCCTACCTGGAGCCGGTTGGCCATCCAGTAGGTCAGGTCGACCACATGCTCGGGCAGCGTCTCGTCCGGCGCTTCATAGCCGGTCGCCGCACTGATCGCGGCCCAGTAGCGCGCGTAGAGCTGGCGCAGCTGTTGGGCCGGCTCAGCCACTGCCGCCGAGCTCTCCTCGGGCAGATAGGCCACCGACGCGATCAGATACGGCTGGCGCTGCACGAAGTACTGGATGCGAAAGCGGCGCTGCCCGGATGCGACCAGGTAGTAGCGCCCGTCGCTCAGGCGCACGCTCTCGCCGACGCTGATCTGGGCAGTGGTGCCGACCGAGTGCGGCACGGTTTCGCCGCCGAGCTCGCGCTTCAGCGCGCCAAGCGCTAGCTCGTCGGCCGCATCGGCTAGCTCCAGCTGGCGACGCACCCATGGATCGTCGGGGCTGACCTCGCTGCCCGAGCGAATCAGCGCCACGCCGAATGGGCTGCTCTGCTCCAGGCAGCGGCCGATCATCAGCCGGTAGCGCTCTTCGAAGATGTGCAGCTGGATCGGCGCGCCGGGAAACAGCACCATGTTGAGCGGGAAGATCGGCAGTTTCTGTGTCATACCCACCCCTGCGCAGGACTGCGTGCTGAGGACTGAGGACTGAGTGAACATCCTCAGTCCTCAGTCCTTCGTCCTCAGTCCTTCGTCCTCAGTCCATCGGCGTCGTACACGTCCACACCGTCGCGCTGTGCGCGCCCATATGCAGATCGACTGTCAGCTCGGCCTCGGGGCCGGAGAGCGCCTGGACGGCTGATTTTTGGTCGAACGCGGCCGGCATACCGTTGAGCATCACAGTCGCTGGGCCAAGCCGCAGCTCCAGCATGTCGGGCCGCAGCTCGGCGCCAGCGGCGCCAACTGCCACCAGCAGCCCGCCCCAATCCGGCGAGGCGCGCGCGCAGGCCCAGCGCACCGATGCCGATCGTGCTACCGCCTGGGCCACCTGTTTGGCGGCGGCCTCGCTGGCGGCGCCGCGCACATGCACCAGAATAAGCTTGCCGTTCGATGCTGCGTCGCGCACTACCTGCTGGGCCAGGTCGGCGCACAGTACATCCAGCCCTTCCTGCCAGGCGCCGAACTCCCATGAGCCGGCGTCCACAATCGGCGGGCGCTCCGACGCGCCGTTGGCCAGCAGGATCACGCCATCGTTCGGGCTGCTGTCGCCGTCGATCGTCAGGCGACCGAACGAATGGCCCATGCTCTGCTCCAGCGCGCGCTCCAGCAGACGCGCATCCATCATCACATCGCTGGTGATCACGCACAGCAGCGTGGCCAGGCGCGGGTGTACCATTCGGCCGCCTTTGGCCATGCCGCCAATCATCACGCTGCGGCCCTCGCGCAGCGAGATTGTCAGCGCGCGCTCTTTGGGCTTGGTGTCGGTCGTCAGAATGGCGATCGCCGCCCGCCGCCCGCCGCCGCTATCCAGCTCGGAGACCGCCCGGCGGATGGCATCCTTCATCTTGTGCATCGGCAGCGGCACGCCGATCTGGCCGGTCGACATCAGCAGCACACTGTCGCGCGGCACCTCCAGCTCGTCGGCGGCCAGCTTAGCGCACTCGACCGCATCGGCGAGCCCCGGCTGGCCGGTACCGGCGTTGGCCTGCCCGGCGTTGATCATCACCGCGCGGATCTTGTCGCGGTTGCGCGCCAGGATGGCCTGATTGAAGAAGATCGGCGCGCCCACGATCGCGCTGGTCGTAAACATTCCCGCGGCCGTGCAGGGTCGCACGGAATAGACCAGCGCAAGATCGCGCGCGCGCACATCTTTCAGCCCGCCGGATATCCCGGTCGCGCGGAAGCCAAGCGGGCTGGAGATGTGACCAGACGCGGCAGATCAAGCCTTTGAGATATTCGCCTTCCGGAAACGTCAGCAGCGTCGGGTGGTCGGGCGCCTGGGTCAGCCGCTCGACGATCTGCACATCGCGCAGGGCGTCGAGCGCCGCACCGAAGATCACCTTCTGGAACAGATCAGACGAGACCAGCCCAGAGCATGAGAACGTGGCCAGCACGCCGCCGGGCCGCAGGAGCTGCATCGCGATCAGGTTGATATCTTTGTAGCCGCGCGTGGCGCGCTCGATCTGGCTTTGCGTGTGGGCGAACTTGGGCGGATCGAGTATCACCAGATCGAACTGGCGGCCCTCGTGGCGATATTGCCGCAGCAGCTTGAACACATCGCCATCGACCTGCTCGACCGGCGCGCTGATGCGATTGAGCGCGAGGTTGGCGCCGAGCAGCTCCAGCGCCGCCGCGCTCGAGTCGATCGCCGTGACCTGCTGCGCGCCATTTCGCGCCGCCGCCACGCTGAAGCCGCCAGTGTAGCAGAAGCAATCGAGCACATCCAGCCCGGCGCAGTACGATGCCACGCGCAGCCGGTTATAGGCCTGGTCGAGATACGCGCCGGTCTTCTGCCCGGCACGCAGATCGGTAAGAAACAGCAGGTCGCCCGGCTGGCGCGCCTCCAGGCGATCCGGCGGCGGCTCGCCCCACAGCTGGCCAATGCCCGGCGGCAGCGCTTCCTTTTCACGCATCTCGGGGTCGCTGCGCTCGTAGATGCCGCGCGGGTGGGTCAGCTCGACCAGCAGCCCGACGATCATATCGGCGCGCGCGGCCATGCCCTGGGTCAGCAGCTGGATCGACAGGTAATCGGCGTAGCGATCGACGATCAGGCCGGGCAGGCCATCGGACTCGGCATAGACTAGCCGACAGGCGACATCACTGGCAGTGTAGCCCAGCCACTGGCGGGTGGCGATCGCGCGCTCAAGCCGCCGGCGGATGAGATCTTCGTCCAGCGGCTCGTCGATCTGCCAGGTGAACAGGCGCGCGCGAATCTGCGAGCCGCTGCTCCAGGTTCCACGCGCCATCCACTCGCCGGATGTGTCGTGGACATCGATCACATCGCCATGGCCGATATAGCCCTGCACGCTTGCGACCGCCCCCGAGAAAATCCAGGGGTGGCGCTGCCGGACTGGTCGTTCTTTGCCTGGGTTGAGCGTGAGTATTGCCATAGCTATCCGTATAGGCGGCTGTATCGCCTGATACTCTAACACAGCGCCCGATACCGGTCAAGCAATATCGCGCCACAATGCGAGAAAGGAACCTAGCGCGGTGACAAGATGACCAGATGACAAGATGCTGCTCTTCATCTTGTCATCTGGTCATCTTGTCATAGGTTCGGGCCAGACGAAAGCCCATGAACGGGTTGCGCACCGCCGGGAGCAGCCGGAAGCGGCAGGCGCAGCGCGCGAAGCCATGCGGGTTGGCGTAGCAGCCGCCGCGCAGGATGCGCCGGCCGGGAGCCCGCGGATCTTCGCGCCCGGCGGCGGCGGCATATGGGTAGGGCAGATCGAGCGATGCGGTCCACTCCCAGACATTGCCGGCCATGTCCAGGCAGCCCGTCGCACTGGCGCCATTGGGATACGCGCCGGCCGGCGTGGTGCCGGCGATCTCGCTCTCGCGTGTGTTGGCGCGCGCGCTGACCCACACGTCGCCCCAGGGAAAGCTGCGGCCATCGATCCCGCGCGCGGCACGCTCCCACTCGGCCTCTGACGGAAGACGAAAGACGGAAGACGAATGACCAAGGGATGCGTCCGCCGCCTCTTCGTCCTTCGTCGCCGTCGCCATCCATGCACAGAACGCATTCGCATCGTCCCAGCTCACATCCACTACTGGATGCTCGCGTAGCGCATCGGGTGGCTGCGGCCCGCGCCAGGTGATCGGCGCATGGGCGCCGGTGGCGGCGACGAAGGCGGCGTACAGCGCATTGGTGACAGGAATGCGCGCGATCTCGAAGGCCGGCAGCACCAGGGTATGCTGGGGTGACTCTTCACGATACGATTCACGCGTGCCGCCGTAGGCCTTCGCCAGTGCGCTCAGGTCACGCTCGGGTGTGCCGAGCAGGAATGGGCCGGCAGGTATGCGGATGAAGGATGGCAGGAGGTTGGTCAGCAACATCGATTTCTCTATTGAGAGATAAGTTGCCTCAATCATAAGCTATACAAACAGAAGATGCAATCTCTGGCTGTGCTATTGTGCTATCATGTGTTGCAGATATGATGCTAGGAACTTGGGATATTTTCATCCCAGCGGGAGGTTTGGAGGGACGCAGTCACTTCAAGATATTTTTCTTGTGTACCGCGCTGCGAGCGCAGAGCGCTCGCAGCGCGGTACACAAAAGTATTTGTGGGGGCGGCAAAGCCGCCCCCAAACCCCCACCATTATTATTAAAGTATTTGTGGGGGCGGCAAAGCCGCCCCCAAACCCCCATCATTATTATTGTGGAATCGCCATGAACCCTGAACAACCACCACAGTACGCGACCGATCGCGAATCGCTGGAGCGCGATAGCGACATCACCTTCTTTGTGGCGGGCGGCCCCGGCGGTCAGCACCGCAACAAGGTTGCCAGCGGCGTGCGGCTGCTGCATCGCCCAAGCGGTGTGGTCGTTGCCGCGACAGAGCGCCGCTCGCAATCCGCCAATCGCGAGATGGCCTTCGATCGGCTTGCCGCGCGGCTCACCGCGCTGAGCGTGCGACAGGCGCCGCGCGTGGCGACACGGCCCGGTCGCGCCGCACGCGAGCGCCGCCGCACACTCAAGCGCCAGCGCGGCGAGACCAAGCAGTCGCGCCGGCCGGTGCGCGATGAGTGATTACAGCGGTGGGCAGGAGCCAGGAGCCAGAAGCAATACCTTTCAAATAGGCTCTGCCTGACCTTCCGGGAAGCTTGATCCGGCGCTTTGGAGGCCTTCGGCAAGCTTCCCGGAAGGTTATTCGACGTTATTTGAAAGACTTCAGCGAGTGAGAGAAACGCATGGAGCGACGAACGGTCGGGCAAACCGGCATGCTAGTTCCGGCAATCGGCATGGGCACCTGGCGCACCTTCGACGTGCGCGGCGCGGTGGCCGAGCAGCACGCGCGCACGATCGTCGATACTGCGCTCGCCGCTGGCGCGGATTTCTTCGACACATCGCCGATGTACGGCGCATCCGAGCGCGTGCTGGGGGCCACGCTGCGTGAGCGCCGCAGCCAGGCGCTGGTGGCGACCAAAGTGTGGGCGCCATCGCTGGCAGAAGGCCGCACCCAGGTCGAGCGCGCGCTAGGGTTCTTTGATGGAATAATCGATCTGTATCAGATTCATAACCTGCTCAACTGGCGCGAGCAGCTATTGCTCTTGGAGCAGCAGCGCGACGCGGGGCGCGTGCGCGCGATCGGCGCCACGCACTACAGCCCGTCGGCCTTTGGCGAGCTGCGGCGCGTGATCGAGACCGGGCGGATAGCCGCGATTCAGATTCCCTACAACCCACTGGAGCGCGCAGTGGAGCGCGAGCTTCTGCCGCTGGCTGCTGAGCGTGGGCTGGGCGTGGTGGTGATGCGCCCCTTCGGTGAGGGCGCATTAATGCGCCGCCCGCCGGCCGACGAACAGCTCGCGCCGCTGCGGCTATACGGGGTGACGACATGGGCGCAGGCACTGCTCAAGTGGGTTCTGAGTGACCCGCGCTGCCAGATCGCGATTCCCGCCACCTCGCGCCCGGAGCGCATGGCCGAGAACGCCGCCGCCGGCGATCCGCCCTGGTTCGGCGCGGATGCGCGCGCCCTGGTGGCACGGTTGGCCGAGCGCATGTAGCTGCTAAGGCCGCGCTGTACTAGTACCGCTTGGCTTGGTGCTGGTTCGGACGAAGGACTAACGATGAAGGACGAAGCGATCGTTCGTCGTTAGTCCTTCGTCATGCGGCCTGGCAAACCGAAACGAACTGCAACCAAGTCGCGCTAGTGATCAGGATCAGTACCACAAGGTATTGGTTTTAGCACCCATCGATCGATCGAGCGAGCGATGTTAGCGAATCTGCCCGCGGATTTCACCGCCTGGGAAGTCGCCCGGTCCGGTATTGGTTGGCGCCACGCCGTCATTCGTGTGGACGTTCACATACGCGCCGCCGCTTTCCATCGCCGCAATCAGATCGCTGAGTGGATGCCCGGTCAGCGGGCCAATCAGATTCGCCGCTGTGATCGTGCCCTCGGCCAGCACACCATCGGTTCTGCCTCCGCCAGGCGCGACCGGCCCGTACAAAAACACCACGATCGGGCCGTTGCTGCCGATCGGGCCGAGGTGGATATGCGCCATGAAGGCGTTGTCGATATTGGCGGCGATCAGCTTATATTCCAGCGCATCGCCACCCTCGCTGAGGTGAAAAATAGCCTGCCCCTGAGCCTGGCTGTCGATCACCAGGCCGGCGATCGGCGCCACTTCCTCATTGCTCGATAGGTGGGTACTATAGTTGCGATTGATGGCTAAGACTGTTCCAACCGTGGCCAGCAGCGCGATCAGCACCAGCGTGAGTAGAGAAACCTTCCGCATAGCTTTCTCCTTGTTTGCACCGACATTCGTCATGGCAATGTGGCGGCGTACAGCGGGCGCGGGCGAAACGGCAAATGTAGTGGGCGCTCACATGACATTACGAGGGAAGCGCGTAGGTTGAATCTGTGCTCATTCGAATTTGTGGTACTGTCCCTCAATTACTGCTATAGGCTACCTTGTATCACCCGGCCATGGGCCATCGATCACCGCACGCGTCTCCGCGACAGCCACATCCCAGATCGACTGCATATCGGCGTCGGGTCGCTGGTAGCGCCCGCCGAAATTACCATCGCCAAGCTGCGCGCGCGCCTCGGCCGGGCTGAGCTGCCGCAGCCGGTCGAGGTCGGTCATTGGCTTCTGCTCGTCGGGCTGCGCGACACCGGCCAGCCGCGTCCAGGGAAAGTTCTCCATCCACGAGGCGTGCGATGCCACCGGATCGACCGCCTGCACTTTGGCCCAGGTGCGCGGCGCGTTCCACCAGTTGTGGAAGCGCACCCGCTGGCCGGGGTGATCGGCCAGCCACTCGCCGACCAGGCCCTGCGCTGGTATGTTGCCGCCGTGACCGTTCACCAGCACGATCCGGCGAAACCCGCTGGCCGCCAGGCTATCCAGCAGGTCGCGCGCGACGCGCAGGTAGGTTTCGACTCGCAATGAGAGCGTGCCTGGGTAGGCCCGGAAAGCTGGTGTGATGCCATAGGCCAGCGCTGGAAACACCGGCACGCCCAGCGGCTCGGCGGCGGCGACGGACACCCGTTCCGATAGGATGCTGTCGACGCTCAGGCTGAGATAGGCGTGCTGCTCGGTGCTGCCAAGCGGCAGCACGGCGCGGTCGTCGTGGGCGAGGTAGGCTTCGACCTGCTGCCAGTGCATGTCGGATATGCGCATCTGAACCTCCAGGTTTCATGACCTAGATTTGGCCCAACTGAAGTGACACATCAGCGCTAGCGCGCCACTGGACGGATGCGTTGTGACAAGCGGCGGCCAGGGGATGCCGTTTGTCGATGGGCGGGTGCCGTAGCACGTTCTGTATGATCGTGCCATGTTCAGCAAGCACAGCCCACAGGCCCCTGCGTTGCATCCGCCGACCCCGCGCGCCCAGGCTGGCACGCGCAGAAAATTCGGCCGGTTCGTCCCTGGTGACGGCTCCTCGCTGCGAAGCATCCACTAAGCTTCGATCGTAAAACCGATTTTGACCGTCACCTGCCAGTAAGCGATTTTCCCGGCATCGATGTAGCCGCGCGTTTCGATCACCTGAAACCAGCGCATGTTGCGGACCGTTGCCGCGGCTTTGGTGATTGCGTTCTGGACGGCATCCTCGATTCCGATCGTGGATGACCCGACCAATTCAACCAGTTTGTACACGTGCTCACTCATTCGCTTCCTCCGTTTCGGCGCCGGGCGATCCGGCGCGCGATCATGGGGATTGCCCGCTTCGATCGGCGCATTGGCGGTGAACGATGACGGGATGGTGGGTCTATTGTACATGCTTTGGCGCGGTCGGGCGAGTCGGTGGGCCATGGTCACCGGCCACAGGCACGCTTGGTGCCGATCCGCATCCATCGGGAGCCGCTTGGGCTGCTCCGGTCACTCACCGGGTTATACTGGTTGTAATCTCGTTCGTGCGGTTCAATCGCGCCAGCAAAGGCAAGCAATTCCTTCCCCGGAACGCCGACCGGCGTCGCAGCCAAGGTGCGCACAAACGCTAACACTTCGCGCTGCTGTGGGAGCGCGAGGGTATGCAGGTGGGACAGGATTTCCTGCTCAAGCGTAGTCAATGTCATAGCTACCGTCCTCGACGACAGCGATCATCGGCTTTCTCCTTGCCCTGCCATTCGTGACCATCCTTTCGCTGCTCTTGCTTGGTATAAGGCCAAACTTTGGACCCCTCGAACCCCTGCTTAACAACCCAGATCCTTACCAGAGCAGTGCCATCGGCACCATCATCGTGCTTGGCGCCTTCTTGCTCGCAATAGTGGCATGCCTTATTGCCCACGCGCCGATCGTGCGGACGATGCAAGCCGGAGGAAGCCTGCATGTCCACCCCATTAATCTGGTACTTGTCGTTGTGATTCTCCTGTTCATTACCACACTTGTGGTCGGCTTCATGGTTGATCAATATCCCTGTTGGATCGGCGTTCCGAACTGCGATTAGGACGGGATGCAGTTCCTCTATGCCGCCTCGCAGTCGCGCCGCCAGCGCCTCGGCCGCGCGGGAGCAGATCGCTCACATCGTCAAGGTTGGGTTGACGCCGTGGCCGGTTGGGAAGGCGGCCGTGCCGAAGACGTACAGCCCGGGCGTGTCATGCATAGCCAGGTCGGGGCTGAGCACCGACTCAGCCGGATCTTGGCCCATGCGGCAGCCTCCCAGCTCGTGGCTGCTGATCACGCAGGCGAAGCGCGGCCCGCGCCATGCCTTACTCGCGCCGATTGCGCAGAATCTCTTCGGCCTTTGTTTCCATCATAGGCGGCCGCTTCGCCCAGGCCGGTGATGCCGGCATCGGTGTGTACTTGCACCAGCAAGGTTGGCCGCGCCGGTATATAATGGATCGCTGTCGGTCATTGGCACGGCCATGTCGTAATGCAGCTTGATCGTTGTCACGTCCGTGCTGATCATGATTCCTCCGGTAAGGGGATACGTACGCTCTTAACAGAAAGGCGGCCAAATCGTATGATGCCACATTCGCTTGTCGCACAACTTCGGTTCACTCGCAGTGAATTTCAACGCGGGCTCACAGGCCTGGACCCCGACGACGCGCGCAAACGTATCTTGCCGATGAACTGCATCAGCTGGAATGTGGGCCATCTGGCCTGGCAAGAGCAGCGCTACTTCCTTACGTTTGCGCAGGGCAAGATTCTACTGCCTGAGATCAACCAGCAATTCGCGTACGGCGCTCCCGCGAGCACGCCCGCGCTGGAGGAGATGCAACATGTATGGCAGGCGGTGACGCGCGCAGCCGATCTATGGCTTGACACGGTCACGACTGCCGGATTACAGCAGATGTTTAGCAGCCCTGCTGGTGATTGGACAACCAGCTTTGGCAACCTTGTGCAGCGCGTGATCTATCATTACTGGTATCACACGGGCGAGAACATGGCGATACGCCAGATGCTTGGGCATACAGATCTGGTTGATTTCGTCGGCAATCTTGATGACGAAGCGCCATATCGGCCGGATTGAGGTCGGCTCCGCCGGTGGACTTTTTGTATGTTCTTTTTCACCCTGCGGGGCGAAAAAGAACATACAAAGAGGGTTTTACTGTTTGTCGGTCGTTTTTCGCCGCGCCGGGCGAAAAACGACCGACGAAAGAAGAAAAGTACCACTATTCCTGCGCGGCAACGCGAAACAGCATCTCGCCCGCGTGCGGCACCAGCAGCAGCCCCTCGGCCTCGCGCCCGGCCCACTGCTGTGGATCGATCGTTCGGTAATCGGCGTAGCCCAGGTTGATCTGGCGGCAGCGCGCCTCCGGGATTCCGGTGGCAAGCGTGACGCTGATGCGCGGCGTCTCGATCGCGCTGGCCGGATCGTATTCGCCGGAGCCTTTGACGTGGCTGCTATGCGCCAGAATGCTGCCGGGGATCGTGTCGAAGCGGCCGGGCTGCTTGGTAAAGTAGTCGCGCACATGGTAGCCGACCTGATCGATCAGGCTGCCGTGGGTGTAGGAAACCTCAGTGATGTGCGGCGCGTAGATGATAACCTCGCCGCCATCGGCGATCGCCGGCTCGGTTTTGTACATCGCCTTCGCCGCAGTCCATAGGTCATCGTAGATCAGCGCGGGAATCGCCAGCACGCTGCGAAACGGCCGCGCCACCTGAACGATATTCAGCTGCGCCGAAAGGTCGGCCGCCGCGCTCCAGGCCTCGGCGTGCGCGCCGATATACAGCCCGTGCAGGTAGTGGCCTTTCATCACCAACGCCAGGCAGACGATCGGCCTATCCACGAATGCGGCGGCGCGATGGATCACGCGCCGGATGGGTGTATCCTTGATGCCGATCGTGCGCATGCTGGTGACCAGCGCGCCCAGCCAGTGGCTGAAATCGATGATCTCGGCGCCGGCGATACCGGGGAATAGGTACTTGGCGCCGCCGGAGAAGCCGGCCACCTCATGTGGGAAGACCGGCCCGCAGATCACAATCTGATCATACTCGAAGATCAGCCGGTTCAGCCGCACCGGCACGTCGCGGCTCAGCAGCCCGCCAGTCAGCTCGGCCGCCTCGCGTGCGCCGATCGTGCCGATCGTGGTCAGCGCATCCGGGTTATCCCATTGGTGGTTGAAGATCCGCGAGTTCGGGTAGCGTGCGGCCCGTTCGGCGGCTGAGACACCGACCAGCCGCTCGATCGCATCCTCGGGCATGGCCGGGTGCGTGCCGAGCGCGATCAAGTAATCGAGCTGTTCCACTCGGTGTCCAAGCCGCTCGTACAATAGCCGGAACAGCAGTGGGATCGGCGCGGTGCGTGTGCCGTCGGGGATGATCACGAGCAGCCGCTTGCCATCCAGCGGCAGCGGGTCAAGCGATTCGGTCAGCAGTCGCTCGACATCGGCGTCGCTTAGCGTGTTGGTTGGTGTGCCTGTGCCTATCATGGTTTCACTCCGTTTCGAGATGCTTTGTCCTCATTCTGATGCGGTTTCACATCAGGATGGGTTGAAGCCTGCGGCAGCATGGTTCTTGCTCTTTTTTATCTGTGGTTTTTTCGCCCGGCCGGGCGAAAAAACCACAGACGTAGGGATTTCGCAAAGGGCGGCTCTTAGCCTGCCCTTCGTCAAGCTCAGGATGTACGGCAGCATGGTACTTCCTATTTTTATGTTCGTCGTTGTTTGGTTGCGCCAGGCGGGGCGCAACCAAACAACGACGAACGCTTGGGATGTAATTTAGTTGTGCGGCAGTATCGATCACGACCGGCACAATCTGCAATCTGCAATTACCTAGTGCATAATCAAGCGACGCCGTAGGGCATGGGCGCACATTGGAGCGCATTGCAATCCCCAACCCCTATCCCCTATCCCCTGCGCTGAAAGCGCGCTAGGCCAGCTTGTACGCCCGCTGGGCCAGGCGCGTTGCGCAGTCCAGCGCCATTTCGGATGCGTCTTCCTCGTCGATCAAGCCCTCGGCGACCATGCCGGCCAGCCAGTCGCAGCTCACGCGCCGCCAGATGTCGTGGCGAGTAGGGATCGAGGCAAAGGCGCGGGTGTCGTCGTTGAAGCCGGCGGTGTTGGCCAGCCCAGCCGTCTCGACCACCCGATCGAGGTAGCGGCGCATGCCGTTGACGCTGTCGAAGAACCACCAGGGTGGCCCGAGCAGTAGCGCCGGGTAGTGGCCGGCCAGCGGCGCCAGCTCGCGCCCATAGCCGCTCTCGTCGAGCGTGAACAGGATCAGCCGGAAGCGCGGGTCAGCGCCGTAGGCGTTCAGCAGCGGGCGCAGGTTGCGCGTCCACTCGGTCGGGATCGGAATGTCGGCGCCGATGTCGGGGCCGAAGCGCGCGAATAGCGCTTCGTGGTGGTTGCGCAGGCTGCCGACATGGAGCTGCATCACCAGGCCATCCTCGGCGCTCATGCGCGCCATTTCCAGCAGCATGTGGCCCATGAAGCGCTCCGCGTCGTCGTTGGTGGCCTGGCCGTGCATGGCGCGCGCAAAGATCATCTCGATCTCGTGCGGTCCCAGCCGGGTGGTGTATGGCGTCAGCGCGGCCTGGTCGGTTGCTGTCGCGCCCATGTGTTTGAAGAACGCCCGCCGGGCTTCCAGCGCGCGAATGTAGGATGCGAAATCGACGATCGCGACGCCGGACACTTCACTCAGGCGCGCGATCTGATCGCGCCAGCCGGCAGCCTGGAGGTTCACCACTGCGTCGGGGCGAAAGGTTGGACGAATGCGCTCGCCCCAGCCCTGCTCGCGCAGCGCCTGGTGATGCGGCAGCGGGTCGGTCGCGGCGTCGGTGGTGCATAGCACTGTGATGTTGAAGCGCTCGAACAGCGCACGTGGCGTGTATTCCGGCTGCGCCAGCCGCTCGGCCAGGTGATCGTAGATCCGCTGGGCGCTGGCGCTGGTCAGCTTCTCGGTCACGCCGAACACATTGATTAGCTCGTCGGTTAGCCACAGGCCGGTGGGTGTGCCGCGAAATAGATGGAAGCGATCGGCGAAGCGCTGCCAGATCGCGCGATGGTCGGTCTCGACCGGCTCGCCATCGCGGGTTGGAACCCCTAGCGCCTCCAGAGGCAGACCCTGGCTGTACAACATGCGCGTGACATAATGATCGGGGATGATGAATAGGTCGGCCGGCGAGCCAAAGCTGGCGTTGGGATCGGCCAGCAGCGCAGGCGCGACATGGCCGTGTGGGCTGACGATCGGCAGATCCTCGACCGTCGCGTACAGATGGCGGGCGATCGTGCGGCGGGCTGGGTCAGGCGCGAAGCAGCGATCGGGCGAGAGAGTCCATGGTTGTGTCATTGGAGTTCCTTTACCGAATCTCATCGCGCAGTTGATCCACAAACGCGTGTTGAAATGATAGCTTACTATTTACAAGTGCAACATAGTCGAGAAGTGAGCATCCTGAGTAGTGCTGAGGCGCCGCAGCAGCTGAGCTGAAGCACGTATCGAAGGGTGCGGCGGAAAGGGCGACACCTCTCGATAATCGTATGCTTTGGCTGCATCAAAAGGCTATGCTATGCGACCCGCACGCTTCGATACGCGCTCCGCGCTACTCAGCATGCTGTGCTATCCGGCTGGCCCAAGAGCATCATAATCATTACACGCCGGCCAGACCCGCCAAATATTCCCGCAAAAGCGTGGCATGCTGCGGCAGCGCCAGCTCTGGCTCAGCCAGATCGGGGTGCCATTTCTTCTCCCACTCAACCGAGAGCCAGCCGTCGTAGCCGATCGTGCGCAGCGCCGCCAGAATATCGCGGATCGGCACATCGCCCTCGCCAAGCAGCGTCAGATCCCAGTTGGGGCCACCGTCGGCGGGGCGGCGGCCGTCCTTGATGTGGATGTGCAGCAGCCGACCGCGCAGGTTCGCGATCGTCTGATCGAGCGTATCGCCGACGCGGAATGGGTGCAGGGTATCCCACAATGCCCCGGCACCATCCGCCGGTGTTGAAGCCAGCACATCGGCCACGATCGCGCTGCCGGAGAAGGCATCATGGGTCTCCAGCGCCACGGCCACGCCTAGTGCGTGGCCGCGCTTGGCCAGCGGCGCCAGGCACTCGATCGCCGCGTCGCGCGCTGATGCCTTGTCGGTACCTTCGGGCGGCCCGCCGAACACGCGAATGAGCGGCGAATCCCAGCCGGCGGCCAGCTCCAGAAAGGCCATGCCATCGCGGATCTGCTCGGCGCGGGCGGCCGGGTCGGGCTGGGCGATTCGCACCGATGTATCGACACAGACGATCGGTACGCCGGAGTCGGTACACAGCTCGCGCACCCGCCGCCGCGCCTCGATATCCAGGTCGGGGCGCAGCAGCTCGCCATCCAGCAGCCGCAGCTCGATCCCTTCGTAGCCATACTGTCGCGCCGCCGCGACCGCCTGCTCCAGGCTCCAGCTGGGGCAGGCCAGGGTGGTGAAAGCAAGTTTCATAGTTGTTCCTTTCGCAGAAGACGAACAGTATAGCGGATAACGAGGACCTCATTGGTCGTTGGTCGTTGGTCGTTGGTCCCATTGGCTTCGCATAAACGCCAATGCCCCCGCCGCCTGCGCCTCCAGATCCTCCCACGAGCACTCGGCGGAGATGCGACGGTCGTAGCCGATACTGTGAAGCGCGTGCATGAAACCGGCGTAATCGTAACCGCCCACGCCTGGTGCGCGCCTGCCGCCGTCGGCGACATGCACGTGGGCGAGCAAGGGCGCGGCGGCGATCACGTTGTCCAGTGGCTCGTGCTCAAGCTCCAGGTGGTGCAGGTCGGCGAGCAGGCGCAGGCCAGTCAATCCGCGCTGCTCGATGAACGACTGGCACTCGGCCACGCTGATGAAGACATTGCACTCGCCACGATTAAGATGCTCAAGCACCAGCTCAATTCCGGCGCGTCCCGCTTCGTCCGCCGCCAGCGCCAGCGAGTCAGCGAGCTGGTCGAGCGCCTGCTCACGCGGCATGCCCTCGGGGATTCGCCGCGCGCCCCCGCTGCCGAGCACGACCACGGCCCCACCAAGCTGCACCATGCGCCCAAAGGTACGCCGTAGGTAGGATCGCAGCGCGTCGCGGTCGACCTGCGGCCCGACCATGGGTAGCTTGGCAGGCACAAGCACATTGAATGCCTCGGGGCGCAGCGGCGCGTCGTCGAGCGCGCGCAGGGCCGGCAATGCCGCCGCGTCGTCCTCGAATGGTTGCACCGCGGCGGCGGGCAGCTCACAGAAATCGTACCCGGCGCGGGCGAGGATATCGATCTGATCGGGGGCGACACAGCAGCCGAAACGCATTGTTTGCTCCTGATTTATGACAAGATGACAGGTGGACAAGCTCTGCAATCATTCAGGCTTCCAATGACATCTGATGCTTGATGCTTGATGCTTGACTCCCGTCGCCAATCCAAAACCCAAAATCCAAAATCCCCCTACCCTGGTTGAACGGATTGCCCCGTCCTCGCCGCCTCGTATACGGCCAGCACCAGCGCAAGCGAGCGCCGGCCCTCGCGCCCTGGCGCCACTGGTTCGCGCCGATCGCGGATGGCGGCGACAAAATCTTCGAGCAGGCGGGTGTGTCCGGCCGCGCCAATGCCGGTCGGGCTCGCGCCGGCGCCGGCAGCGATCGGCGCTTGATTTTGGCTTCTTGGCTCCCGCGCCCCGCTACCTTCCCACCGCACTATTTGCTCGCCCTCGATCTGCACGCCGCCGCGCTCACCGTAGATCTCGACCCGGTGTGGGAAGCCGGGCGCGGCAG